>Ga0209614_1000002_pt1 | contig 313683 bp, 278 predicted proteins | sample BlaSprsedimmetaG_FD_185484 | JGI IMG/M metagenome (GOLD analysis project Ga0209614, IMG submission 185484) | Hot spring sediment bacterial and archeal communities from California, USA to study Microbial Dark Matter (Phase II) - Blank Spring... ... | reverse complement strand
CCCTTGAAGTTCTCCCGGCCGGTTGTACTGCCAACCCGCCCCCAGGCCGAACGAAAGACAATTGTCGACTGCTGCGGAATCGATCAAGACATGGCTTTGACCCGTATTCCGCAGAACAACCCGTGCCGCCCAGGGTGTTGTCTGATGATGCGTGACTTCATTCTGTGAAAGCCGAATCTCTTCAATCTGAAGCGCTGCCGGAGTCTGTATGATCAAAGAAGTAAGCGTGTCAAGCGATATAAAACGGCCCGTCGCAGCCGTCAAATAGACGAAACCCTGTATATTGCCAAACCCTGCAAACTGCCCGGTAGCATTGACTTTCAGAAGCAGAGAATCGGTAGTACCGCCGTACAGAGTGTCGCTACCCGTGTACCAGAACGTGTCCGGCAGCATTACCGAGTAATCGGTTCGGACAAATCCATCTACCATAAACTGCAATTGCAGGCTGTCGAGAATCACATCCGTGCTGCCATAATTTTCCACAAGAACTTTCAGGAACCAATCCCTGGTCTGCCCGGCTGTAACCGTCTGAATGATCGTGACCGTATCGTCTTCGAGAGGCTGAAAGCCGATGATTCGGACCCCGGGCGCCGGTAATACGTTGAAAGTGTTGGATGTGCCTTCAGGAGCCGGTGACGGTGCTCCAGTCTCGGTTACGGTTATGCGATTGTTTGAATAAACCTGATAGACAGTTACGCCGCCGCTCCAGATCCCCTGGTTGAATGACCCGCTTTCAGTACGGCGAATGGTCCCTGTCAGATCTCTAATCTGCACAGTTCCTGAAAAGCCCGAAGCAATGTTGCCCTGGGCATCCCGGGCCTGAACGGCAATGGTAAAAGGTTCGCCTTCCACTTGTGTATCGATTGGATCCAGAGTAAAATAGGATACGGTACCGGCCAAAACCTGTATGGTTCCTGTATTATCATAAATAGTGGAATTGGAAGGCGACTGGGATCGAATCGTTCCGGTGGCCGGGCTGATCGGGACAAAATCAATAAACGCTGTATTGGATCTGTTGACCGCCGGATTCAATGTGCCGTCGGAAGTCCAGTTTGTGTTTTCGTCGGTCCTGTAATTGCCGTACAGATCATACCCGGCTGAATAGAGAGTCAGTGTGGCTCCCACATTCATCGAAATCGAGCCGACTGCCGTGCCTCCGTTGGACGGTGCATCGCGTATTACCAGAGAGGCCAGACTGTTGGGAACCACCTGAATCCCTGTCACAGTCCTTGTGATCGCCCCCGACTGTGCCTGAAGCGTCACATCGCTTTCGGCAAGAACCAGAATCTGGTCGGACTGACCCGAACCGGCGGAAACGGAAATGTTGTTGAGGGTGGGTGAATATCCTGTCGGGGATTCATGGCTGCCCCCCGGCAGGGTGACGCTGACCACACCGGTCCACGCGTTGCTGAATTGATCCTGAGCGCCGGCTACATAGAGAGGAAAAGATACGCCGGCGGTTTTATTCCCCGGATTGACAGAGAGTGTGAAAGAATCCAAAACATCAGGACTTACTGTGATCAGTCCGGAGGTGCGGGTGACCATGCCGTCTTGAACCGTGATGGTTTGGGTCCCGGCCGTACGGAGCTCAAAGCCCCCTCCGCTGAACGAATGGACACCGTTTTCCGAAAGCGTGAATGTATAAGGATTTGACGCGTCCACCGCAATCAGGGCTTGAGGATCCGTGCTGGTGAAATAGACCTGACCGGTATAGTCGGTTTTGATATTGTTGTAGGCATCAAAAGCCGTAACCGTTACATTTGATGAAAAGGTTTGACCGGCCTGTATTCCGGCCGGAACTCCGGACAATGTAAATGCCACCAATCCACCCGGTGTGACCGAGATGGCGGTACTGGAACGGGAAATCGTACCGTCGGTGACTGAAATGGTCTGACTGCCCGCTGTTCTCAGTTCAAAATTGGATCCTGAAAATGAGCGGGTCCCGTTGTCACTGGAAAGAAAAGCATAGGGGTTTCCTGAATGGAAATTCAATTGCGCCTGACCGTCACTGCTGGTGAAATAGACCTGCCCCGTATAATTGGTTTTGACATTGTCGTACATATCAAAAGCGGTTACGGAAATGGGACCACTGAAGACCGTACCGGCCTGGATGGATGCGGGTTCACCCGAAAGGTTGAAGTAATCCAAAAGACCGGGCAGAAGTGTCAGCGATGCCGATCCGGATTCCAGAATCGCGGATGCCGCGTTCCGGGTTTCGACAGACACGGTTCCGGTTCCGGCGGTTGTATCATTTAAAATTCCATACAGTGTAAGATCCAGATTGCCCGAAGCCGCAGGAGTGCCGTCTCCGTTCCGCGTGACTGTCAATACGGAATCGGATACGGAAAACGAAAAGGTTCCGTCAATGGTTATCGAACGGATTGAATCGGTATTCAGGATAAAGCCTTGTGGATAGGCAAACCGAATTTGCCCGTCGGAAGGCAGAGTCTGAGTGGAACTCCAGGTATAGGCATGATGCGAGAAACAGACCACCGTAGAATCGGAAAGTGTAAGGTCAACAGGGCTCAACTGACCATGGGCTGATGCGCTGAGAATGATACAAACACCTGCAGCCCAAAAAGCGAATCGATTTTTTTTTCGCGACAACCCCATACAATGACCTTTTTGGAAAACCTGAAATTTTGCAGCCCGGGCTTTGGTCTAATCGGCAAATAACATACCAGGACAGCCGGCGGATTTTATAAAACCTCATAACCCATTATTATTAAATGTATTATGAGGCACATTTTCTGCTCCAACGCATGGTGGTCATCTACAGAGAGTGGCCGGGAATCAGTCATCCTATTTGAGCAAGGCCCGCAATAATATCAACAGGCCCTTACCGTCATTTTCGGCCAATTTCAAATTCCGCTTTGCCTGCTGGTAGTCTGGATTGATCTCCACAGCGGTTCGAAAATGCTGCAGCGAACGAAAAAACAGTTCCCTGCACTTCATCAGATACCCGATTCCCATCATATTATGAAGATCGGCGTATCGGGCGTGTTTTTTCAGCAGACGTTCCAATTGAGAAACATAGGCATCCACAGCCGCCGGATGCCGGCCTTTTTCGCCATACATATAATTCAGATAAAACAAATCGTGAAAATTCAAATCCATCTCCGGGTTCAGCTTTTCACCAAGCCGATCCAGCAGATTGCCAGACTCTTTCAACTGGCCCTGATTAAGACGCCGAAGCGCCTCCTCCAATAGCGGTGTCCGGAAACGGGGAGACAGGGAAACGGCCTGACTTAAACTGGCCTTGATCGTGTTCTTTGCGGTCGGCAAATCGGTTTCAACCTTTTTTCCGGAATCATCCGAAATACAGCTCAGAAGCAGCCTCGCATGAAGAAAATAGGCATCCGAATACTCCGGATTGATTTTTTGAGCCTTTTTAACAGCCGCCAGTGCCTGATTAAAATTGCCTGTTTTTCCCAATGCGGCACCCAGTTTCAGCCATAAATCCGGATATCCGGGGGTAACCTGCAATCCCTTTTTCAGCGTTTCAATCGCTTCAGTGAAACCACCCCGCCTCAGGTAGGCCTCTCCCAGCTGAATATAGGCTTCCCCCATATTGGGATTGTAATCGATAGCCAGCTCGAATTCACTGATCGCTTCGTCAATGAGATTCCAGCGAAGATATTGTCTGCCCAATTTAAACAGACTGACGGGATGACGAACCGTTTTCACCCGGGCGGAAATAACATACAGTATTTCTATCGCCTGTATGCGTTCCTGATGAAACTGTTGTACCGTTTCTTTCAGAATCGTTTTCGGGAGATTCGGTTCATAACCGGTCTCATCCCGGGCCAAAACACGCCCTCCATCGAAAAGCGTGGATACTATTTTGCTCTCTTCATCAAGCGTATGGGTCTGTAAATGAAGCTTCCTGCCGCGAGCCGGAATGTTGTCGCTGAAATGGATATTCTCCATGCATTCTACCCGTAAAGAACCCCCGGCCCTCAGGGTCGAGGGTTCATTTTCTGGTTCTTGTTCCTTGTCAGACCATCAGCGCACAAATAGCACTGACCGTCACGATATCTTCCACACTGCAACCGCGTGACAAATCGTTGGCCGGTTTTGCGAGGCCCTGAATGATCGGACCGATCGCCTCGGCTTTTGCAAGCCTCTGAGTCAGTTTATAACCGATATTCCCCGCGTTCAGATCAGGAAAAATCAGAACATTCGCCTTTCCGGCCACAGGACTGCCTGGTGCCTTTTTCGATCCCACAGAAGGTACAATGGCTGCATCCAATTGCAGTTCTCCGTCTACCGCCAGGCCGGGAGCCTGCTCCCTGACCAGACGCGTCGCTTCCTTGACTTTGTCAACCAGGGGATGATCAGCACTCCCATAAGTTGAAAAAGACAGCATGGCCACAACCGGATCTTCACCGGTGAGTTTTTTATGTGTCTGAGCGGAAGAGATGGCAATACTGGCCAGCTGTTCCGCATCCGGATCGGGCACAACCGCCGCGTCGGCAAATGTCAGCGCTCTATCCCAGTCCGGAGCGATCATTAAAAAAAGGCTCGATACGATCCTGATTCCCTCCGCCAGTCCAATGCATTGTATGCCTGCCTTCAGTACATCGCCTGTGGTATTGACCGCACCGGCCACGCTGCCGTCCGCATCGCCCATTCGAACCATCATGGCCCCGAAATAAAGGGGCTGCTGAATCGTTTTTTCCGCCTCTTCTCGAGAAAGGCCTTTGTGTTTTCGTATCCGGTAAAACTCTTCGGCATATCGATCTCGCATCTCCGACTGGTTCGGATGAACCACATGAACTCCGTTAAGATCTAATCCCAGCGATTCGGCCTGACTTTTAACAGACTTTTTCGGGTCAATGATGGTCACCTCACAGATTCCCTTTCTTAACTGCTGGGCGGCCTTCAACATTCTTTCATCTTCGCCTTCAGGAAGAACAATATGTCTTTTCAGCTTCGATGCCTTCTCCTTGAAACTTTCCAAAAGCTCCATGAACAGCCTCCTTTACGAATCCGTGCCTTTTCCGAATGATTTCAGTTTCTGTTTCAGCAATTCCACAACCGGCGGCGGCAGAAAACAATCGACCTGTCCTCCAAGACGGGCCACTTCCTTGACAATGGTCGAATTCAAATAGGTATATTTTTCTCCTGGCATCAGATATACCGTTACCAAATCCGGAGCCAGTTTTCGATTAACCAGGGCCATTTGAAACTCATATTCAAAATCCGATACGGCACGCAGCCCCCGAATAATCACATCGGCCTTCTTTCTTTGAGCATAAGAGACCAGCAGTTCATAAAAAACGTCCACCTCCACGTTCGGCAGCTCTTGAACAGTCTGTTCGACCAGCCGCTTGCGTTCTTCCAGAGAAAAAAGAGGATCCTTCTGCGGATTTGTGGATACAGCCACAATGACCCGATCAAAAAGCTGAGCGGCCCGCTTGACAATATCCAAATGACCCCGTGTAATCGGATCGAATGTTCCCGGATAGATGGCTGTTTTCATTTTTCGCCTCTATGATAAATGGATATATACGATTGTCCCAAAGGTTTTTGTCTGATCAGCCGGAATCCGTGTCCTTCACTGTCTGGATCATGGCTGTCATGCTCGATAATCAATATCCCGTCGGACTTCAGAATACCGCCTTCCTTGACAGAACGAACGATCCGCTCTCGATAAAATGCCTTAAAGGGGGGATCAGCAAGAATCAGTGAAAAACGTCTGTGTGAATTTCGCAGTCGAATGATCTCTTCAAATACATCTCCGTGGATGATGCGTGATCGGTCCGAAAAGTCGCATCGGGATATATTGCTTTTCAACAATTGAATGTGCTGAAAGGATTTTTCCACAAAATCAACATGTGCTGCACCCTGGCTGAGAGCCTCGAGTCCCAATGATCCTGATCCGGCAAACAGATCCAGAACCACGGCATCCTTGATTCGATCGGACAGATATGAAAAAATAAATGTCTTGGCTCTGCCGGTTGCAGGCCGGAATTCCAGCCCCCTGGGCCCTTTCAATTTTCGGCCCCTTGATTCACCACCAATAATTCGTATTGTCATGAGATTAAAAAGCCGCCTCCCATATGCAAGAGGCGACTTTTGTTGTTCCTGTTAATGCATTCCAATTTCAATTCGATTCAGATTTGAACAGCAAAATCCAAAACGATTTTTACCCGATCCCCCTGAAAATCGGCATATTCCACAGGAGCCAGCAGCAACTTGAGAACATGATGATTCCCTTCAAAACTTTTCAGACCATTTAAAAAAGCCAGCGCATTGGCCCTGCTCCCATCGGTTTTCACGCGTATTAACAATTGCCGGCCACCCGCTTCACGGCTTTCCGAAAGTTTCACAAATTCTCTTGAAGCCATCTGGTATTTGGTGATCAGCTGTTGTACGGCCGTTTTAAACTGAGCCTCAGATGCATAACTGGCTGTTCCGGCGGCAGGCGTCCCGGCGGTCCGTACAGTCGGAAGAACTCCGGATATCACGCCCCAGTAAAAATATCTTCCGGAAGTCTGATGCCGGTCTTCCGGAGAAGCCTTGAACGAGGCGGCACCCATCAACGTTTTAATACGGTGCCCCATGGCATTGGCTACATTGGGTGTTTCCGAAACGTATTCTACATGAAAACGATCCCCATTGATCAATACCGCACCAAACTGTCTTTGACGGCTCAAATCCTCATAAGCCGCCCGGGAAGCATTAACCATCGTACTGGTTGGAACACGATACACTGTACTCGTACGGTCGACCATCTCCGCGACATGCTCTGTTGCCTGCGGCTTCGATGCAGGTTGAGGAGTCAACTCTTGAGCGGCATCTTCCTGCATGGTCTGCGGTCTTCGAACAACCGATGCCGGTCTTTTTACCGAAGGCGATGCCTCCTTCGGCCGCGATCCTTTGGGCTGCAGGACAAATAAGTACAGCCCGGCAGCAATGATCACCACACCCAGGGCAATCCAAACGCCGGGAGACGTTTTCCTGGCCTTGACTTCGCCGAACTCATAATCTTCTTTGTCCGTATCGTCAGGAACATCAAAATCGGGGATCGCTTCTTCTTCCTCACCAAGCAACTCCTCGTTAAAAAGCGACGAGGATTTTGAACTTTCTTCCTCGAACATAAGCTCATCGCCCAGCTCTTTATCCAGAAGATCATCATCGCCCTCCGGAGTTTCCCACTGGTCTTTCTTGTCTTTCTCTTCTTTCTCTTCTTCGTCACGAAAAAGATTGATGTCAACCATGGATACTCCCCTCCATTTTGAATGATGCTCAGCGGTTCCTGTTCACTGAGCCGGAGCGTCCTGTCTGAGAATCACTCCTACGGACGCGACAAATTTCTCGGGATATCGGCTGAAAGAGGAAGAATTTTTGACTTCCTGAGAAACTTTGACACGTCGAAATGGATTCACAATATCCAGAGGAATGGAGATCAAAGAAAGAAGATGCTGGGATACGGACTGAATGCCGTCTCCGCCGATAATGAACAGTCGATTCAGATCTTCAATCCCCCTGCCCAAACGATGACCAAAAATCAATCGCCGCAGCTCCTTAATGACCATCTTTGCGATTTCTTCCTCATCAGGAAGCCGGGCTGTATTTTTCTTTTCGAGCACGACCCGATGAGACAGATAAAATTCACGATGCCTTAAAAAAATGAAATCGATAAGATCCCGTCTTACATCCACCAAAACCGAGGTCACATCGAAATCCAGGTCATAGTTGGCAAGCAAGGCTCTAATATTCGAGAACAGATCCACATCGATCCTTTGCATTCGGAGTCCGTTTTTCTGAAGAAGCATTCGTACGCCCTGAAGCACGGTCTTTCTCATGAGAATCAACAGATAAAACGGATTTCCGGATAGATCCTGAAAGGGAAGCCGCTGATATTCGACCACATAATCATCCATGGATGAAACAAGAAATTGACCTGCCTCCCATACCAATTGATCCTGCAGCAGCTTCTCTTCGAGTCCCATGGCCACCGGAATTTTTTTAATCAGAACCATTCCGGAATGCAGCACAACACTCGCATCCCGGCTCGATCCGCCCGATTGATTGTGGAGATCCTGGATCACTTTCTCCTGGCCGTTTAAAAAAGTGCCGGTTGTCCGGAAAGTTTCCAGATCAAAAGGCTGTACCAGTTCACGTACAGCGGTGCCTTTGATGACTCCATCCTCCATCGATACCAGGCTGATCGAATCCGGATGAAAGGCAAGCCCCAAACCGGGTTTGGATGATGTGGATTCCATGTTTATATCAATTTTCTTGTCTTTTTAACAAAATCAGCTTCTTCGGTCCCAGCTTTTTTTGCCGTCTTCATCGATGTTTCCATGATTGGAAATACTGGCGCCGCCCAGGATTTTTCGAAGAAACGGTGTTTTCAGGCGGATATATGTTGTATCCCCTGAAGCCGTATCGATACGCACCGCCCGGCTGATCTTTCCGATGTCCTGGATGGGGCACTCAATGCCCATGAAACTGCCGGCTTCCACATTCACCACATTAACCAGATATTTCTCGCCGGCTACCGGGCATACCGACAGATTCTCAATAAGTGCATCGCGAAACAATTCAACGAGACCAAGACGGTAAAGCACCGAGTATTTGGCATTTATTCGTGATCTTTCTTTTTGCAGATGATCGATCTCTTTGTGCAAACCGCGCTGATTGGGCAGCGCCAGTTCATTGACCAGAAATTCGAGTTCTTCAGGATCCACAAGATCAATCCAGGTCACGGCCCGATCGATATGCCTTCGAACCGAATTTTTCTGTTCCAGCTTATCGACCTCTTCCTTCCAGAACCGGCCTTTTTCCGTGTTCCAGATTTCCTCTTTGATCTCTACCCACAACCGGTCCTTGTGAGACTCTTTCTGCTTTACCCACACCTCGCGGGCATCGTCTTCCCAAGTCAGTCGCCGCTCACTTTCCCATAAATCCTGAACGGTTTGTTCGACCTTCTTTCGGTTATTCTTCAACCACTCCGGAAATTCTTCACGCCTCAAAGAATCTGTTGCAGCACGCCACAGGGAGTCGGCCATGGCCGGAAATGCGGGTCTGATGGAATCCGGCAGAGATGCCAACGTTTCATTTCTCCACGAGTTTCTTCTCTCAGCCCTCCATTGACTTTCCATAACCCTCGTCCAGATGACTTCATTCTCGTCTTTCCATTCCTCCCCTTCCTCTTTCCACAACCGGTGCCGATCCCTCTTCCAGAGCAGTTCTTTGTCTTTATCCCAAAACCGCCTTTCAAGGCTCTCCCACACGCTATCCTTTTGGGCGTTGGTGTATTGATTCATTTCCTGTTCCCATTCATTGCGGCGAACGACTTCCCACCGATCCTTTTCATCAGCCGTCCAAACGATCTCGGGCGAGGCGATTCGAACGAGAGCCTTCAATGTATCCATCGCCAGAGGGCGAAAATGGGACCAATAACGGGTTTCCTGCAATTTATTGCCCCTGCGCACAAGCGTTCGGGAAACACTGCGAACCGTTCTGGGAATAGATTCATCGTTCAGCCAAATATTGATCCCTTCCTCTCCGATCAATGTTTGAAAATCGACAGCTGTTTCAATCTTTTCGATCTCTACGCTGTCCGCATGAAGCTGCTCTTCCAGAAGGTTCATGAGGCGAGTATCCAAATCATCCCAATAAGTCAAATGGGCCAGAGGCTTTTTGTTTTCCAGGCGATCCCATATTAAAGCTCTCAGCTCCTCGGGAAAACGATGGCTTGATATGATGTTTTTCAGTCTGTCGGAGGATACCAGCCCGTCCCAGTAAATCATGGAATCCAGAACCGCGAAATTTTCCGTCCGGAAAATCACCGCGGTTTTCATTGAATCCAGCAATGTGTAGGATTCAAACTGATTCCTGTATAATTGAGCGATCAGATGATTCGCTTCCATTCGGGTTCGGCAGTTTTTTTGAAGCTCTTCCTCGTGTTTCCACACATTGGCGGGATAGACAATCGCGCCAATCAACACAATCACCAGAACAACGATCAGAATCTCATAAAGAAGATTCCCCTTCGGTCTCTCTGCCATTTTTCGGATCCTCCCTTTTACGTAACTGAATGTAATGAATCGGGCTTAAGATAATTATTATAATATTATATAGGGTTTTATTTTCTCCAGCGTTTTACTTCCGATTCCCTGAACCTCCATCAAGCTTTCGAGTGAACGAAAGGGCCCGCTTTGATTTCTGAAATCCACAATGCGACGGGCGGTTACCGGTCCGATCCCCGGAATGTTTTCAAGCTCCTGGCTTGTCGAACGATTGATGGAAATCGGAAATGTCGGACTTTGTCTGAAGCCGGGCTCATCCGCTTCTGCCGGTTCTCGGCTGAAATCGAAAGATTCCGGCGTTTCCTCCCTGATCATCGGCAATGGCTGCACATTGCTTCGAAACCACCACACACCCATCCCCAGTAACAGTCCGGCTACAAGAAAGAGGACAACGCCTCTCTCCGTCCGGGTCATTCCCCACATCCCCGCCTCCCGGAAATCATTGTGTTCCTATTTTGGAATCAACTCCTTGTATCTGGCCAATTTTTCAAACAGCCCTCGTGCTTCACGAGACAGGGATTCGGGCGTATACACAACGATCTGAACCAGTTGATCTCCCCGTCCATGCCCGTTAAGATGATTGATTCCCCTGCCCCGCATGCGCAGCATCTTCCCTGACTGGGTTCCCGGATCGATCTGCAGTTTGGCTTTGCCGGAAAGTGTCGGGATCTCTATCTCATCTCCCAAAACAGCCTGAACCATGCTGATCTTGGAATGATAGACTATGTCATCGCCGTGACGCTCGAATAAATCGTGCTCCCGCTCTTCAATCAATACGTGAACGTCGCCTGCCGGCCCTCCCTTGGGCCCAAGATCCCCCTCTCCTTTCAGGGTCAGATAATTGCCCGTGGCAACGCCCGCGGGAATCTTGACGTGTATCGTCTTCTCCCCGCGAACTCTTCCTTCACCGTGACAGACAGAACAGGGGTCACTGATAATACGGCCTTCTCCGCCGCACCGTCGGCATGTGACGATATTGACAACCTGTCCGAAAATGGAGCGGGCGACCTGACGGATTCGGCCGGTTCCATGGCATTCCGGGCAGGCCTTGACAGACGAAGCGTCTTTGGCGCCGCTTCCGCCGCATTGATCACATTGAATATACCGCTTGATCTTGACTTTCTTCTCAACGCCTCCGGCCACCTCTTCCAGAGTTAAATGAAGACGTATCTGCAGATCGTTTCCGCGCACAGGACCGCCGCGGCGCTGTGTGGATCCGAAAAAATCTCCAAACCCTCCAAAACTACCGAACCCCTCCATAAATGTGCGGAGTGCGTCAGAAAGGTCAAAATCAAAACCGCCGAATCCGCCTCCACTTCTCAGACCCTCATGACCGAATCGATCATACCGTTCCCGTTTTTGCGGGTCTGTCAGAACTTCATAAGCTTCCGCAGCTTCCTTGAACTTTTCTTCGGCTTCCCGGTCTCCCGGATTTTTATCCGGATGGTATTTCATGGCCATCTTTCGATAGGCCTTCTTGATCTCTTCCTGTTCCGCGTTTCGGGATACACCCAACACTTCATAATAATCAGGTTTCGACATGGACCTTGTTCCTTATTACTTGTTCACAATCACTTTCGCATGGCGAATGACCTGATCATGTAAAAGATATCCTTTTTCATGTTCGGAAACCACATGCCCTGAAGGGATCCCTTCCTCATTCACCTGCATGAGTGCGTCATGCCGGTCCACATCAAAGGGCTTACCCGTTGTCTCCATGACCTGAAGACCGAAAGATTGCAGAATCTGAAGGAGTTTCTGGTGAATCAATTCGACTCCCCTGAAAAATTCCGCGTTCTTTTTGTCGGCCGATTTCAAAGAACGTTCCATATCATCAATCACCGGAAGAACGGCTCTGATGAGTTCCGTATTGGCATGAAGCACGATTTTGCCCATCTCGCGCTCGCTTCTCTTCCGGACATTATCGAGCTCTGCCAGGAGCCTTAACTGTTGATCCTTAAGCTCCGCAATGGTTTTTTCCGCCTGCTCGAGCTTTTCCCTGCAGGTTTTCCTGACCGTTTTTGTATGAGAAGTTTTTTTTCCGCCGGTCGTTTTCTTCGAATGCGCAGTTCCCTTTCGCTGAGTCATCGCTGTTTATTGAGTACTCCCTCGTTTAAACATCAACTTAAATATTCGCTGACCGTCCTGGCGATGTGATCCACCAGGGGAAGTATGCGGCTGTATTCCATTCGCGTAGGACCGATGACACCCAATGTTCCCCTGTCATTTCCTCTTCGATACACGGTCTTGATGACGGTAAAAGGAACGAGACGGTCGTCCTGATTCTCGATGCCGATAGTGACCTGCGTCTTTTGAATGTTCCGGTGAAACAATTGAATCAATTCTGTTCGATCATCGATAAGGTCGAACATGGACTCCAGAAGGCGCATGTCCGAGAATTCCGGCTGCAAAAGAATGTTCTGGGTTCCACACGTATGAATATCCAGCGGCTCGGAAAAATTAAAAAGATGAGACGCCGATTCCACCAGCCGCCGCATCAGCGGACGATAAATCTCCTGAGTGTCCTCCACCCGTCTGACGATGGAATGTTTGATTTCTTCCAGTGTCAGGTCGTGAAGTCTTTCGTTGAGCACAGAGGCGGTTCTGTAAAGATCTTCCTGATTGAAATCGGACTCAACCTCCAGAACCATGGTCTTGACCATCCTGTTTTTGACATGGATAACCACCAGAACCTTGCCGTATGAAAGACCGATCAATTCCAGGCGGTCAAAAACAGCCCAGGAAAGCCAGGGGGAGAGAACCACCCCCAGTTCTTCGGATATCTGTCCCAATATTCTCGACGCTTCCACCACAACACGCTTGACATCACCTTCGGCCGAATCCATTCGGGAACGAATGTTTTGATCGCTCTGTTCGTCGATCGTGGACTTTCTCATCAGATGATTCACGTAATAACGATATCCCTTGTCTGTTGGAATACGGCCGGACGAGACATGGGGCTGGTGCATGTAGCCCATTTTCTCCAGGTTGGAAAGTTCCGAACGCACAGTGGCCGGACTGCAGTCCAATGGAAACGTTTTCACCAGATAATGGGAGCCCACCGGTACGGCCGTCTGAATATAGCTTTGGACCGCACACCGAAGAACCTTCCTCTGTCTTTTCGTCAGACTTTCCATAAGACAATAAAAAACCTTTCCATAAAAACATGGAAAACCAAGTTAAAGATAATCATTTTTCAATATTGTGTCAAGGTAAAAAACCGGGAGCCTAAAGCCCTTTCAGAAACCGCTTTATCCCTATGCGGCTTCCCAAAAAAGACAGTATGATGCCCAATACCAATGGCATCAGGATGACAACAAAAGAGTAGCGGAGTGCGTTCGGGAATCGTGAGGAAAACAGGACGACCGCACCATACAGCAGAATCGTAGCCACACCCCCCCCCACGGCGCCCTGAACAATCCCCTGAATGATATAGGGACGTCGAATAAATCTATGGGTCGCCCCCACCAGATCCATAATCTGTATGCTTCTTCGATGCGACAAAATGGTAAGCTTCAGAGTGTTGGAAACCAGTAAAACAACGGCAAATACAATGAAAATCAGAAGCGCCGCGTCAACCACAAGCACATATCGGCCGGTTCGGTCGAGAATTTCATAAAGACCCCCGTGATAGATTACCTCATTCACCCCTTGGAGTTTTTCGATCTCCGCCTTCAACCGGCCGGCCCCCTGAGCCGACCTGTACTCCGGCATCAGGCTCACCTGAAAAGACGCGGGAAGCGGATTTTCTTCGACAATCTGAAGGGGATCCATTTTCAAATCGCGCCGATACCGTTCCAGAGCGTCTTCTTTCGAGATGTACATCACACCCGCAACGCCCCTGATGCCCTTGATGGCACTTTGCAGTTCCATGGCATTATCCCTGGTCAGTCCGGATTCCAGGAAAACTTCAAAAGTCATTCTCTCTTTGATCCGATAAACCAGATCAGCCACGTTCAGGGTGATCAGAAGAAGCGCGCCGAAAATCGTCAGAGAGACCGCGATGGTGGAAACGGTTAAAAAAGTGGCCATACGGGCCCGCCTCAATCCCAGTATTCCCTCCCGGATTGAATACAGATAATTCAGACTCATGTGACGATCCTTCCTTCGCGGATGCATACAATACGGGCCGAAAGGCGTTCGGCGACATCCGCTGTGTGGGAAGCCATGATCACAGCCGTGCCTTTTCGGTTGATCTTTTCAAGCAAAGCAAATATCCCCTGGGTGGTATCGGGATCCAGATTTCCAGTCGGTTCATCAGCCAGCAGCACGAACGGCTCATTCGCCAGCGCCCTGGCAATGGCCACCCGCTGCTGCTCTCCTCCTGACAGCTCGGGAACCATGGCGTATCGCTTGTGGCTCAGGCCCACTTCCGCCAGAACCTGGAAGACCCTTTTCTTGATATTTCGACGGTTCACTCCGGTCGCCCACAACGCGAAAGCCACATTCTCATACACGTCCCGATCCTCCAGCAGTTTGAAATCCTGAAATACCATGCCGACCTTTCGACGCATAAAAGCGATATCACGGCTGGTCGCAGAAGAGGCATCCAGGCCGGCCACACATACCCTGCCCCGCGTCGGAATGTTCGCCATGTGGATCAAGCCGAGAAGAGTCGATTTGCCGGCCCCGCTGGGTCCGACCAGTGTGATGAATTCGCCCGATTCGACATTCAGATTGATCCCCGAAAGAATTTGATTCTTCCCGACCCAGTACCAGACATCGATCATTTCTATCAAAACCGCCCCCGCTTGAAGATGTTTTTCAAAACCCTGATTTTATCGATCGAAAGTGATCCCACCCTGCCTGTTCCAATTTATCTCTGCTTCCGTTTTCAAGCCAGATTTTTTTTCCGGCTGTCATTTCACCGAGAACGGTCAGCGGCAGCCGTTCCGGATTTTCACGACTGGCCCATGCCGCATTAAAAGAAGGAGGGGCCGTGAAAAGCAGTTCGTACTCTTCACCGCTGTTGAGAACATATTCCGGATCATTGTCCCTCCCTGTCCATAATTTGACCTCATCGGCACAGGGTATGGCCTCGCGCCTGACACGGCAGCCCAGGCGGTTCTCGCGACACAAATGATGAATTTCCGATGCCAGGCCGTCACTGATGTCGATCATGGAAGTCACGGCTCCTTGCTCGGCCAGCCATCGGGCCAGTAAAAGGCGCGGTTCGGGCCGCAGAAACCGCCGTACGGATCCGGGAAAGGGGCCCGCATCAGCGCCCGAAGAGAGCGCTTCCAGCGCGACACGGCTTCCGCCCAACCGGCCGCTGACACAGAGCAGGTCGCCGGCCGCGGCGCCCGATCTTCGACTCAGGCGGTTTGGCTCGACTTCGCCCAGCATGGCCACAGAGACAAACGCGGCATGAGGACTGTGCACCGTATCACCGCCTATGATGGAAAATTGGTATGTGCGGCTGCATTTCTCCATTCCGGAATAGAGCCGATCGATTGCCTCCGGACGGCAGATTCCGGGAATACCCAAAGTCACCACACCCCAGGCCGGCCTTCCCCCCATGGCGGCGATATCGCTGACATTCACGGCCATGACCTTCCAGCCCACATCCTCCCAGTCTGTGTAACGGAGATCAAAATGAACGCCCTCGACCATCGCATCCGTGGTAAACAGAGTGTGAAAGCCCGGTGTCATATTCACAGCCGCGCAGTCATCGCCCAGGGGAATCACGGGTGTTTGAGGAGGATTCTTCAATATCCGCCGAATTCTCTCGATGAGCGCAAACTCTCCTTCCCGCCTTTTCATTCAACCTTCCACCACTTTCACCATCATTTTGCGTGTTCTCGGACCGTCGAATTCGCAGAAAAACACCGACTGCCAGGTGCCCAGCAGCAGCCGTCCGCCTGTAATGACAGCCGTCAATGAAGGACTGAAAAGGCTGGACTTGATATGGGCCGCCGAGTTCCCTTCGGCGTGCCGATATCCGTTTTCGAAAGGGATGACCTTGCCCGTCTTCGAAAGAATGTCCCGGACCACATCCGGGTCCGCGTTTTCATTGATCGTCAAGGCTGCAGTGGTATGCGGAACCCAGAGCACGCAAAGCCCCTCTTTAACACCGGCCTGTCGGACAGCCTTCATAACCGTTGTGTCCATATTGATCATCTCGGTTCGCGAATGCGTTTGGATTGTCAGTGTTTGAATCATGTTTCAATTTAATTCACCGTTTCATGATATGCAAACTTTTTTTCCGGTTCCTCCTCCCCGGATTCCTTTATTGATCAACACGAAACGGGATCCCCTTCACGGGCGGCGTTTTCCTCCGGTTCAGCCGACAGGTGACATTCTTTGTTCAACCGTAATACAGACAACCGGTTGAAATGAATAATTCTGTTCAAATGAATGCGCCGGATTACTTGACAGGGAGAGAGGAATCTTCTCCGGCACCAATCCGTATACAATGATGCGGTCGGACAATCCGGTTCGACGGATCAACAAGGAGCCCAAGAAATGGAAAAACATATCACTCTGGCAGGCACTTTGCACATTGTTCTGGGTGTTTTAACTGCGTTGACTTCACTCGTCGTATTTACCCTCCTCCTCGGAGCGGGTATTCTTTCGGGAGAGGAAGAAGCCGTTTTTGTTCTATCCATCGTGGCCGCGGCTGTCTCGGGATTTCTGATTCTCCGGGCGATTCCGGAAATCATCGGCGGGATCGGTCTGCTGAAACACAAACCGTGGGCGCGTATCCTGACCCTTGTCGTGTCCTGTTTTCAGCTGGCGGAGATTCCTGTTGGCACAGCCTTGGGCGGCTATTCTCTGTGGGTTCTGCTGAACGATGAAACCGTGGCGATTTTTGAAAAAAGCTCAAAAAAATAATTAGGGAAGATACTTCTTTCGGGTCATACGTGCCGTTGCTGACCGCCCGCGCTTCCGGCCGAGAATGGATTCTTATTTTATGACGGATAGCCGCCCGCTGAAGATCGGAACCCGATTAAAACCCGCAACCGCTCGAAGCGGGTGCGACAGTTCACCCTATTTATGAACCCGCTTGAGGAATTCCTCGATTTCGGGAATTCCTCCCTGATAGACCAGGTATCCGTTGTACGGTTCACGCTCCGTGATCTCGCCGTTGACGGGAGTCAGCATGATCTCTTTGACGCAATCGAGATCATCGGTCTGTCCCAGAGCCCATCCCAGTTTGACATAGGCCACCTCGGGCAGCATGTTTTCGGCCGGAATGACGCCCTTGTCCATGAGATCCCGCCCGGTATCATAAACAAACATGTGCACATAACCCCACAGTGTCTGAACCGTCATATAAATAGCCACGCCTTTTCGTACAGCCCGTTCAATAGCCGGATAAACGGGTTTGTTGACGTGTCCCAGACCCGTACCCGCGATAACGATTCCCTTATATCCATTATCCACCAGGGCATCGATGATATCCGGATGCATGTTGGGATAATAATAAACCAGAGAAACCCGCTCCTCAAAAAAGGGAAAAACATTCGCCTTTCTGTCATGACGGCGCTTGTTGTAATCCTCCTTCAGGGGTTTGACTCCTTCACAGGTAACGGTTGCCAGGGGAATATCACCGATCGTTCGAAACGTGGACCGGTAGGATGAATGCATTTTACGAACCCGGGTCCCTCGATGAAGCAGGCCGTACTCGTCGGAGGTGGGACCGAACATACAAACCATCACCTCCGCGATATCCGAGGTCGCCGCGGCTGTGGCAGCATGGATGAGATTCAGGGCCGCATCGGATGACGGGCGATCCGAGGAACGCTGGGATCCGACCATCACGACAGGCACCGGCGGATTCTGAACCATAAAGGCCAGGGCTCCGGCCGTGTGATGCATGGTATCCGTGCCGTGCCCGATGACGATCCCGTGTATCCCGTTTTTTATCTCTTCCCCGATGGCTTTTGCCAGAGTTATATACTGCTGCGGGCCCATATTCTCGCTGAATACGGCGAACAGCTTTTCGGTTTTTAAATTGCAAATGTCGGCCAATTCCGGCACCGCACCGTAAAGCTCCCCGGGAGAAAACGCGGGAATGACCGCACCCGTTCGATAATCCAGACGCGACTCGATTGTGCCGCCGGTGCCGAAAAGTTTCACGTTGGGCTTTTCCTCGGAAAAGGGAAATTCTTTTTCGGGAATTTTATAATGAGCTTCCCGGTAATTCACTTCCTTCATTCCGGTAATGGTCTTGATGTCAATGCCAATATTGTAACCGGTATTCAGTTTCAGCACCAGATGCTGATCGTCATCATTTTCCGACCTGGGAAGGATGATGCCCTTGAATTCTCCGCGCGTTGTCTGTATCGAGGCGTCACTCCAGACTCGAACTCCGAATTCCTTCAGCACAGAGAGGGCTTTCCCGCGATATCCCTTGAATGCATCACTCATGTACGGCTTCCTTCCAGTGTTTGCCTGAGTTCCCGCATGGGGATGTTGCCCATAGCCAGCGGCCGCAATTGTCCCATGATCCAGCGGTTTCGGGCTGCCGGTTCATGATTGATTCCGGATTCTTCAAAGGCAAGCCGAAAACGGGGTATCTGAGCCAAAATCTCTTCCCGGTGCTGTTCGTGAAATCCTCCTGCCGCATAGACCTCGGCGGCCTCTTTACCGGGATGACGAAAAATCCACGGCAGCATCTCCAGGATGATTTCATGCGTCAGATTTCTGTCCAGAATAAACTGAAACAGCTGGATGAGAAATTCATGCAGTCCGTCCGGCTTTCCGTATTTTCTTTCCAGATGACGGCAGTCCTGTCCAACCAGTCTTCCGGCAAGACCGGGAGACATGCCCCTGTTCACCAGCTGTTCGATCAGAGCAGACAGATTTCCTCTCAGTATATAGGGCAAAAAATGCCTCGGAACACCCCAAACCTCCAGCTGCTTTAGACGCCCGGAAAAATCCTCGGGAATTTGTTTTTCGACTTTTTCAATCAGAACTTCGGTAATGGGAATGGGTGCCGTGTCCGTGTCCGGATACATACGGTCAGGGCCGGGCAGGACTCTCTCAAAAACCGTCGTTCCATTCGGAAGTGATTTGCGCGTCTCACCAGGCACTCCTTCGAAAGCCAGACGGCAGCGCTCCTCCAGAGTTTCAAGCGCCGTTTTCCGGTCTTCCAAAGGGCCCCAAAATACAACCTGCGCGTCTCCTGAAGCGGCATGAAGTATCTTTTGAATGGACGCCCAATCTTCGGCGTTCAGCCATGAACAGACTGCCTCCGAATGGGTCATGCATGGATCCTGCAGGCAGGCGATCACTTTCAGCCGACCCGACAATTCGTCGCTGAAATTTTTTCCGGGCTGCATAAAATGGGATAGTATTCCGCCAAAAGAGGGCAGATTCACGGCTGTGAAACAAAATCCTTCGGACTGAATCGATTTCCATGTGTCGGACCGATTTTTCAACTGATTCGAATCCAGATCGGTACAGGTCATTGTCCACGTTTCTGAATCCTTATGCCTCTTTCTGATCCTGTCCCGGATTAAAAGCAGAGCCTTTTGCCTGAACGCCTCATTGTGCGTCAATTCCGGTATCCAGCGAAGATGAGCCACTCCCTTGATCTCCACCCGGGTCCCGCCTTCAATACTGACATTGACATCCTGGCGGGCCGCGCCGATGCCGACCCGGACATGACCCGTGGAACGGGCCAGAAACCGAAGATAATGACCCGCTTCCTCCGCCTGGTCCGGGCTCAGCAGTTCCGGAGCGGTCACGGTTTCAATCAGGGGTATGCCCAGACGATCGGTGGTATAGATTCGGTCATGCCCCACATCCGACACCTCGCGGCATGAATCTTCTTCTATGCTGATCTGACGGATAGAGACGGTGCGGCCGGCCAAAGGAATTTCTCCGTCGATCCCCACAATGGCGGTTCTTTGAAACCCGGTGGGAATGCTGCCGTCCAGATACTGCTTTCGGGTAACATGCAGCTCGCCCACGATTTTCGTTTTCAGCAAAAGAGCAACTTCCATAGCCCTTTCCAGGGCCTGACGGTTGATGGGAAAAGGAGGGGTGTCATCAATATCATAGGTACAGGCCGTCTCATTCTTGATGTGATAAACAATCCGCTTTCTGGTTTTAAATTCCATCAAGGCGGTCCCGTCATATTCACCCATTTCACTCAGTGTGGGACGCATATGCCGAATAATTTCCGCATCATACTCACCATCTTGCTGATACTGCCCCGCAGGACAGCGGCAAAACAGTTTTTTTTCTGTCAGCAGCTGCTGATGTATTTCCAGCCCGCAGCGGAAACCCAGGGCCCGATAGGTTTCGGGTTGCGCTTTCGAACGGGAGACATATCCCGTTTGTTTTCGGGTTTCCACAAAGCGGCGGTCCGGATCCGGTTGTTTTGTCATAACCACGATTCTCCTTCGAAATCAAGATTTTAAATATACCTTTTTGTGTCCCGATTGTCAAGACGAAAAAATACCCGGTCATTCGGAGTCCGCCTGCCGGGAGAGCAGCGGCTCTTTTGAGAAGGAACCGCCGAACCCGATAAAAATTCCTTGCGTTAATAAACTCTCATCGCTAAATTGTGATGTCTTTACGAATTCATCATACACCCTATCCGTTCGGAGCAGCCATGAAATATATAAAGACCGTTTTCACGTCGAGCCTGATTCTCGTTCTGATCACGCTGTTCAGTTTCGGCTGTTCGGCGCCGATCAAACCGGCCGATCTGATTGTCACCAATGCCCATATCGTCACTATAAACGAAGATCAGCCCCGCGCGCAAGCCATCGCCGTAAAAGGCGAATATATCATCGCGGTAGGCGCCGACGAACAGATACAAAAATATGCCGGTCAGGGCACGAGAATCATTGATGCCAATGGCCGGCTGCTGATTCCGGGACTGAATGACGCCCATGTTCATTTTTTGTCCGGAGGCTGGTCTCTCAAGAACCTGGACTTTCGCTACATCCGTGATATACGCCAGATTCAGGAAATGGTCCGCGACCGGGTAGCCGCGGCCAAACCCGGTGAAGTCATTCGGGGCCGCGGCTGGGATCATGAGCTTTTCCCCGATAAACAATGGCCTAACAAAGAGATGCTGGATGCCGTGGCTCCCGAACACCCCGTGATCCTTTCACGGGCCGACGGTCATTCTGTCTGGGTCAACAGCGTGGTCATTCGTCAATCCGGGATCCATGCGAACACACCCGATCCGCACGGCGGCACCATCGTTCGTGATCCGCAGACCGGTGAGCCGACCGGTATTTTCAAGGAAACCGCCCAGCAATTGCTGAAGATCGAATCCCCTTATCCGCTGACAAAGAAGCAGCACATGGAGATGGATGCCGATGCTCTGGAGCTTGCCCTGGAAGAAGCACGAAGAACAGGCGTCACCAGCATTCAGCATCTTAATGACTATGTCGACCTTCTCCACGATTTTCTGGACCGGGGCAAACTGACGGCGCGTGTCACTTTCAATATGTGGCTGACCGACGAGGATGCCGTTCTCGCTCAATATGATTCCCTGAGAAAGGAATATCCCCACGAAAACAACTGGCTGCGATTCGGGTATTTAAAGGCGTTTATGGACGGCACTCTCGGATCCGGTACGGCCCTGATGTTCAGACCCTTCGAGGATGATCCTTCCACCGCAGGTTTGCCTCAATCGCCCTATGAAGAACTCGAAAAAAAAGTCAAGGCCGCCGATAGAAACGGATTTCAAATCGGCATCCACGCCATCGGAAACAAGGCCAATCACTGGGTACTCAACGCCTATGAAGCCGCCCGTAAAGAAAACAGAAAACGTGACAGCCGGCACCGCATCGAACACGCCCAGATACTCATCGATGAAGACATTCCACGATTCCGAAACCTCGGCGTCATTGCGTCCATGCAGCCGACCCATTGCATCACGGACAAGCGTTTCGCCGAAAACCGCCTGGGTCTCGACCGCTGCCGCGGCGCCTATGCCTGGCGCCGTCTGCTGGATGAAGGGGCATCCATCGCCTTCGGCACGGACTGGCCTGTAGAACCGCTGGACCCCCTGGAGGGTCTCTACGCCTCCGTAACTCGTAAAGACCGGGACTGGGAGCCGGGTGAGGGCTGGTTTCCCGATCAGAAACTATCCATGGAAGAGGCGATTCGCCTCTATACAGCGGGGTCGGCCTATGCCGAATTCATGGAAAAACGCAAGGGCCGCCTGAAAAAGGGCTATCTGGCGGATATGGTTCTGTACGATCGGGACCTGATGACTCTGCCGCCCGAAGAGATCATGAAGGCCCGCGTCGACTTCACCATTGTAGGCGGAAAAATCGTGTTTGACAGAGAGGGCGTTTTTCAATAAAACACGACCGGTCAATCCCATGGCACTTTTACTGATACTGCCCCCCAAACGGGCTCGATATCTGGTTGATTCGCTGCGACGTTTTAACCCGGATCTGGATATCCGCGTATGGCCGAAAACCGGCGAGAAAAAAGACATTCGATTCGCCGTCACATGGAACCACCCCCCCGGCTCGCTGAGCGGCCTGACACGTCTCAAGGCCGTTTCCTCTTTCGGAGCCGGAGTGGATCATCTGCTGCGGGACCCGCAGCTTCCTGATGTTCCCATCACGCGTGTCATCTATGATGATCTGTCCGATGAAATTGCAGAGTTCGTCACAGCCGTCATTCTGAATCATAAACGAAATCTGTTCCATCATTTTCAGGAGCAAAAATCAGGGCGCTGGTCTCCCCTGGCGAGAAAACCCATGCATTCCGTTGGCATTCTCGGCCTGGGAACCCTCGGAAAGTCAGCGGCCCGGCGGCTCGCGGCCGCGGGTTTTAATGTGTCGGGATGGAGCCGAACCCAGCATGCTATTCCCAATGTTGCCTGTTATTCGGGAGAAGACGGCCTGTACAAACTGCTGCCTCATGCCCATTTCCTGGTTTGTATGCTGCCTCTTACGCCGAAAACGGTCGGCATTCTCAACACCCGTGTATTTGAACAGTTGCCCGACGGTGCGTACCTGATCAACACGGGCCGGGGCCAACATCTGGCTGAAGCGGACTTTCTGGCCGCGCTCGACTCGGGTAAGCTTGAAGGAGCCTGTCTGGATGTTTTTGAACAGGAACCCCTGCCGGCCGATCACCCCTATTGGAATCACCCAAAAATTTTCATTACTCCGCACATCGCCGGCATTACCGATCCCGACTCGGCGGCCGTTCAAATCGCGAAGAACTATCACCGCCTCATGAAAGGCCTTCCTCTCATTAACCGGATCAACCGGCAGGCCGGATACTGATCAAAGCGGCCCATGGACTTGAAAAGAGGTTTGATGTGACACTGTTCTGGACAGGAATCCTGATTATTCTCCTTCTTCCCGCGTTCTATATGCTCCTCCTTCGCCTGAAAAACCGGCACTGGACCCGTTTTCGGTCCAGACTGACTCTTCTTTTTCTCGGCTTTGTGCTGATTCCCGTGATTCCGCTGGTCTTTTTATCCGCCCGTCTGATCACACAAAGCGCGGACTTGCTGCTCATGCCCGGAATCGGGCGTGCCCTGGATACATCACTGGAAACATTGCGAATGCAGATGGAAGACCGGGGCAGAAGGGTGCTGGAAATGCCGGCTTTTCAGGATGACCCTTCGATACAAGACCTGAGCCGTCAGCAGATTGTCCTCTGGTTGCGCATGACTCATGCCAATCAAAACGTGGAGCTCAATGCGGCACAGAAAGCAGATCCTGCGGTTGAGACATCGAACTGGATTCCCGATCCCTCCAGGCTTGACTCGGATTCCACATTCAGTATCCTCTCGATAACAAAAGAAGATCCCATGATGGCCGTATACCGCCGAACCGGGAATTCAACGTGGGCGGCCGTGGTTTACCCGATTTCTCCGGTTATTCTTCAGGCCAAAGACGAAATCGAGAGGGCTTCAGCGGTATACGGGTCACTGTCGGTCATCAAGGAGTCGATCAAGGAAAAGAACCTTCTTGGCTTTCTCGCGTTTCTTCTCGTATTGTCACTGGCCGTCATCTCCATGATCACGGCCCGATGGATATCCCGAAGCATCAACGAACCCATCGACAGCCTGGTTGCCGGCATGAAGCGGGCTGCTGCCGGAGACCTGAGCGGAAAGGTGAAAACCCGTGCCAAAGACGAGTTCCGCTTTTTGGTCGACTCCTTCAACCGAATGATGCAAGAACTGGAAAGCAGTCGACGGCGCCTCATCGACATGGAACGGATCGCCGCGTGGCAGGATATTGCGCGGCAAATATCCCACGAAATCAAAAACAGCCTGACTCCTTTGAAGCTTTCACTGCACCGCCTCAGAGGTTTTCTGAACCGTCAGGAGTCATCATTCGGTATCGTTGAAATTCTGGAAGTCATGGAGGAAGAGCTGCACTCCCTGGAACACATGGCCTCTGAATTTTCCGATTTCGCGCGGCTGCCGCGTCCCCAAAAAGAACCGGTCGATCTGAACGAACTGGTTCGGTCTGCCGTTCTTCTCGAAAAAGAAAATCTGGAAAAAATTTCCATCCATACAAGACTGAACAGTCGGCTGCCTGAAATTCATGCCGATCCCAAACAGATTAAACGGGTGCTTCTGAACCTGATTCAAAACAGCATCGAAGCCTCGAAATCCGGTCAATCGATTGACATCTCAACCGGCAAAGAAGAGAAGAACGGCAAATATGTGATCCTCAGGATTCATGATCAGGGTTACGGAATGAATGATGAGACGCTGAAAAACTGTTTTCGGCCTAATTTTACAACCAAAAAACAGGGTTTGGGTCTGGGCCTTGCCATCGTCCGAAAAATAATCAGTGACCACAACGGAGACATCGAGGTTCACAGCCGGCCCCGAAAGGGCACCCGCATGATCATCCGATTTCCGGTCTCCGCAGATTGATCCGCCGAAGCCCTGCCAATAAAGACCTTGACAATACCCGCAAATTTGACTATTATTCATGTCGGACTCGGTCCCGCGGGGCAAAGAAATTTCGCTTTGCCGGGTTTGAAACCAGCGAAATCATCAGGAAAAAATCAATTGTATACGGTTTCGATTGACACGCATTTTTCGGCTTCACACCGTTTGATTGGATATTCCGGTCCGTGTGAATCCCTGCATGGTCACACGTGGAAAGTTCGTGTCACCATTCAGGCGGAACAACTCGATGAAATCGGTATTACCGTTGATTTTAAAACCCTGAACGTCATTATCCAATCCGTTGTGCAAAAGCTGGATCATCACCATATCAACGACATTCCCCCGTTCGATACCATCAACCCCACGGCTGAAAATCTGGCCGGATATCTTTATCGCTCCATCAGGGGAAAAATGCCTGATTCTGTGTCCGTGTCTGAAGTGACTGTGTGGGAATCCGACCGATACGCCGTTTCCTATTCGGAGTGATTCCTTGCTGAGCGTAAACGAAATCTTTTATTCGATTCAGGGAGAATCCACCTTCTCCGGAATGCCTTGTGTGTTTATCCGCCTTTCCGGATGCAATCTTCGCTGCCATTACTGTGATACGGCCTATGCCTACTCGAAAGGCCGTTCCATGTCCGTCAATCAAATCATCGAACAGGTGTCTGTTTATGAATGTCCCCTGGTTGAAATAACCGGCGGAGAACCCCTGCTTCAGAAAAAAACGCCCAGGCTGGCGGAACGCCTGACAGCTCTGGGTTATCGGGTTCTGGTCGAAACCAATGGAACGCAGAATATCGATCCGCTCAAGGATCACGCGGTCTGTATTATGGACATCAAATGTCCCGGAAGCGGTGAACACGAAAAAACCGACTGGTCCAACATACAAAAACTTCACGAACACGATCAAGTGAAATTCGTCATTGGATCAAGGGTTGATTATGAATGGGCCAAGGAGATTGTGAGAAAATACCGGCTCCAGGAAAAGGTGGAGATCCTTTTCTCGCCGGCCCGGCCGTCTATGACGAACCGCGAGCTGGCGGAACTCATTCTGCAGGACCGGCTTCATGTGCGCCTTCAGGTTCAACTGCATAAATGGATATGGCCTCATGAAACAGAAGGGAGATAGACCCAAAACCGCTCTGGTCCTTCTGAGCGGAGGAATCGATTCGGCAACTACTCTGGCCATCGCCTGCCGGGATTTCCGGCAAGTCGACGCTCTGAGTTTTCGTTACGGCCAGAGACATTTTCATGAACTGAAAGCCGCCCGGAAAATCGCGGCAGCCGGAAAAATCCGCTGCCATCAAATCCTGGATATCCCTCTTGAGAAAATCGGTGGTTCCGCCCTTACGGCCGACATTCCCGTACCCAAAGACCGGCGCCGGGAATCGGGCGGCAGCCGGATTCCCGTGACCTATGTTCCGGCAAGAAATCTCATCTTTCTGAGTCTGGCCCTTGCCTGGGCGGAAACACGGAATATATTTGATATTTTTATCGGCGTGAACCATATGGATTATTCGGGTTATCCCGACTGCCGTCCGGCATTCATCGAAACTTTTGAACGCACGGCCAACCTGGCCACAAGAGCCGGCATGAAAAGCGGGCGATTCCGTGTCCACGCCCCCCTGATGGATCTCTCAAAAGCGGATATTATTCATCAGGGAGCGGCGCTGGGTGTGGATTTCCGGAAAACCCACAGCTGCTATGATCCGACCGCTGCAGGGCTGGCCTGCGGCCGATGCGACAGCTGCCGAATCAGAAGGAAAGGATTTCAGGAGTCCGGCATCACCGACCCGACAGAATATGCCGGCGAACAGCCGGCCCATTAAGCGGCTGAATTCATCAGCCGTTAAACACGAGCAATAAAGGAAGTCCGTCCATGCCCAAATCAAAACCAAAGCCCGGACAAGAAGCCATCGCCCGGGCGCGGCTCGAAGTCGTCGAAAACCGGTATCCGCACAGAGATTACGAGATCGATATCTCGCTGCCTGAATTCACGTGTCTTTGTCCCATCTCGGGATATCCGGATTTCGCTGTAATTCATGTCAAGTACAGGCCCGACCGGACGATTATTGAACTCAAATCTCTCAAGCTCTACATCAATCAATTCCGTGACCGGGAGGTCTTTCACGAAGAAGCCGTCAATTGCATCCTCGAGGATCTGGCTGCCGCATGCAAACCCCGCTGGATTCGTGTGACCGGCGATTTCAATCCCAGGGGAAATGTCAAAACCGTGGTGACCGCGGAACACGGGGAGCCCGCGCGATGATCGACATACAAAACCAGGAAGATTCGAGAAATATCGCCATTGACCGTGTAGGCGTCAAGAATCTAAGTTATCCGGTTACGGTTCTGGACCGGAAGAAAAAAACACAGCAAACCATCGGTTCCATCAATATGTACGTCAACCTGCCTCATCATTTTCGCGGCACCCACATGAGCCGGTTCGTGGAAATACTGAATGAACATCACTCGGATCTTCACATCGAAAAAATCGGCTTGATCCTTCAAAAGATGAAGGACAAGCTCCATGCCCAGGAAGCACAAATGGAAGTGTGTTTTCCCTACTTCATCGAAAAAAAAGCTCCGGTTTCCGGAGCACGAAGTCTCATGGAGTATCGATGCACCTACCTTGGACGTTTAACGGACAGAAAAGATTTTATTTTGAGTGTTCAAATTCCGGTAACCACGCTGTGCCCCTGTTCCAGAGAACTGTCTGACCGTGGAGCCCACAACCAGCGTTCCATTGTGACGATACAGATCCGCTCGAAAAAACTGGTCTGGATTGAGGAGATCATCGAATATGCCGAGGAATCGGCGTCCAGCCCGGTGTATGCCCTGCTGAAGAGACAGGACGAAAAAGCCGTCACGGAACGGGCCTACGATCATCCCATGTTTGTGGAAGATATAGTGCGGGATATCGCAGAAAAACTGAACCGGGATGAGCGCATTTTGTGGTATCACGTAGAATCGGAAAATTTCGAATCAATACACAATCACAGCGCCTGCGCCGCCGTTGAAAAACACAAGACGGAATCCTGTGATTCCTTGGGCCGTTTTCAATAAGGCAGCGACTTCAGCCACGACACGGCTTCCAGAAAAGCCGGCAGAGCCGCGCTTTGATGGGTCCCGCCTGGTATGCTTACCAGACTGACCGTACCCCCCATTTGTGATAGCGAGTCGCGTGCGGAAAGGGCGTTCATATAGGGAACGACCTCATCGGCATCTCCGTGAATCAGTAAAACAGGAGCCCGGGGCCTCCAGTTTAGCAAACTGTTTTCCCGCAGGGTTTCGAGCAGTTCGGTTTCGGTCCCGTCGAGACATCCCTCCACAAAGGATGAATCCAGCAGCGCTTCCAGGTTCGGCGGCAGAACCGCTGCAATCTCACTGTACGATCGGGTTCCGTCAAACAGCGATTCCATTTGTGCCGCATAGGGTGGAAGGAAAAAGTCATTCAATCGATTCCATCCATAGATCCTGTTATACGCGGTCAGTAAAAAAGCAATATACACCGGATGGGAATAATCCATGTTCTGCAGCAATGTCTGCATCGTGCCGGCCAAATCATAGGGGCCGGCCATGGGAATCACACCTGTCAGGGGCATCTGATCTCCGTAATCGGACTCAATGGCTTTCTGCCCGGCCAGTGTCGCATAGCCTCCTTCGGAATATCCCATCAGAAAACGGAGATGAACTTGGTTTTTCATTGTCTCCAGCGTCTGCTCCGCCGCCCGCATCGCATCGGCGACCGCCACCCCCAGCGAAGCATGCACATAGGGATGCATCGCCTCGGAGATGCCCAGGCCGGGATAATCCGGCACGCAAACCGCGTAATCCATGGATGCCAGAAGAATGCCCAGCATTCCCTCTCCGGTCAGGAGCGGATCCCTGGATGCCGCCCGGGTCCTCTTGATCTCCGTGCCGTGCTGAATGCCGACCAGATCGAACAAGCCGTCTCTGTCGGGAAGAATCAATGCCGCCGAGGCTTTGATCGGCAGTCCCGAAGCGTCTTCGGTCCAGTAGATCAGTTCATAGGCTTGTATCCCGTATTGAGGGGCATAAGGCCATTCGATGCCCGATTCATCCAGAAGAAACAGGATCGACGACAAGCTCAGGGAGCGGGTCACCTTGCATTCGACGGCATCGCCCCTGACGGCTGTTGTTTCAGAAGGGCCTGATGTGTTTTTCGTCACACAACCCGCAACCATCCAGACCAGCAGCATCCGGCACATTAAACCTGTTTTCCGTTTGAACATTTGAACCTCCATATGGAACACCCTGACCGCCGACATGTCTTTTCCCGGTAAAATACGGATTTCATTTCTTGAAAACAATCGCTTTCACCCGAAAAACCCGCTTGTCAGAAAAATTTGCGTGAATCCAGAAGGCGCAAAACCCTTGCGATTGGACGCCGAACTCCTTATCTTATTATTTAACACGCCTGAGGGGTTGCCAGGCTGTTGACAGGAAGATAAATTGCATGATTCTTTGATCAGCAGGAGTTTTTTTTATGATGAAACTTGTCGAATGTGTTCCCAATTTCAGTGAAGGCCGGGATGCGGCCAAAATCGAACAGATTACATCCGTCATCGAGCAAACCGACGGTGTCAAACTGCTCGATGTGGACCCCGGAAAGGACACCAACCGGACCGTTGTTACGTTTATCGGCAGCCCCGATGCCGTGGTCGAGGCGGCGTACAACGCCATTGCACGGGCCGCGGAGATGATCGATATGTCCAAACATTCGGGGGCTCATGCCCGAATGGGAGCCACAGATGTCTGCCCCTTTGTCCCTGTTTCTGGCGTCACCATGGAAGAGTGCGCCGAATTGGCCCGCATATTGGCCAAGCGTGTCGGCGAAACACTTCAAATTCCAGTGTACCTGTATGAAGAAGCGGCCGCTGTTCCTGAAAGAAAAAACCTCGCAGACGTTCGCAAGGGCGAGTATGAAGGTCTTCCTGAAAAGCTGAAAGATCCACGATGGAAACCGGACTTCGGCCCGGCCGAATTCAATGCCGGGGCCGGTGCCACAGCGATCGGCGCCAGGGAGTTTCTCATCGCCTACAATGTCAACCTCAATACTCGAGATACAAAGATCGCCCGGGATATCGCCTTCACCATTCGTGAAAAAGGCCGGCTGAAAAGAGATTCGGCGGGTCAGGTTATTCGAAATCCCGACGGAACCGGCCAGCGCGTACCCGGATTGTTCAAGGAGTGCAAGGCCGTCGGCTGGTATATGGAAGATTTCGGCCGCGCCCAGATCTCGATCAATCTGACCAATTATAAGATCACCCCGCCTCATCTGGTTTTCGATGAATGCTGCCGTCTGGCCGATGAGATGGGGGCCCGGGTCACGGGCAGCGAGCTGGTCGGTTTGATCCCTCTTCAGGCAATGCTGGAGGCCGGAACACATTATCTGCGCCGGCAGAACAAATCGACCGGCGTCCCTGTGCCGGAATTGATCCACATGGCGGTTCTGTCTCTCGGACTCAACGACCTGTACCCTTTCGAGAAAGAAAAGAAGATCATCGAATATATGATCGACCGTCCTTTCTCCCTCAATGAAATGACCATTCGGTCCTTCGTGGATCTTCTCTCAACGGACTCACCGGCACCGGGAGGAGGCAGTGTCGCCGCGCTATGCGGAGCCCTCAGTGCCTCCCTCTCCTCCATGGTGGCCGCTCTGACCCACGGCAAGAAAGGCTACGAAGATCACTGGGAAAGCATGGATCAGGCCGGCCGGGAAGCGCAGAGATGCAAGGACCTCTTTCTCGACGACGTGGACCGGGACACCCATGCCTTCAATCAGGTCATGAAAGCCATGCGTCTTCCGAAAATAACCGACGAGGAAAAAAAGCAGCGGCGGCTTGAGATCGAGAGTGCCACCCAAAACGCGACCCGGATCCCTCTGGAAATTCTTCGAAGAGCTCTGGAAGCGGCTCGCCTGGCCCGCTCTGTTGTCGAAGCGGGAAATATCAATTCCATCAGTGACGGTGGAGTGGCTGCCCTGTCAGCCCGGACAGCCGCTGTCGGAGCCTATTTAAATGTGCTCATCAATCTTCCCGGTATCGAAGATGAAACCTTTAAACGCGGTATCAGGAAGGAAGCCGATTCCTTGAAAGCAGAAATCACCCGGCACGTGGAAGAGACGCTCCGCCTGCTGGAAACCCGTCAGAAAGGCGAAGCGTGATCCGGCGGTAAAATTCCGGGGTCGAAAACCACTCAGCAAAACATCCATATCTGTCGAAGGAGAAAATTATGAAAATACGCATTCCCGTACTGATCGTTCTGGCGATGATGGCCCATTTGACACTGAAAGCCGATGTGTTTCTCAAACAGAAACGGTACACCGGAGCCTATCAAATGATGGGAACGTCTCAGCCGGCCGAGGAAGTCATTGAAACGATCTGGCTCGCTGAAGACCGCATCGCCACCAGCAGTGACAAACAATCCATGCTCATTCTGATGGACCGGGGGCTTCGTGTACTTATCGATCATGAGGAGAAAACCTACACGGAAATCCCTCTGGACATGTCCAAAATGGCGGAAACCGATGAAGAAGCGCAGGCCATGCAGCAGATGATGAACACTCTGATGCAGATGAATGTGACCGTCCGGCCCACGGGCAAAACCCGCCAGATTGGTCAATGGAAATGCCATCAGTATATTCAGACCCTGGAAACCGCCATGGGGAACATGAACTTTGAACTCTGAGCTTCAAAGGAAATTCAAATCGATCCGGTCCTGTATTCCAAATTTTTCGCCGCCGGCCTTTCCGCCATGCCCGGCATGCAAAGCGCCGCCGAAGAGATGGCCAAAGAGATGAAAAAGATCGAGGGCGTGGTCGTTCAGTCCTCCTCTAAAAACCAGATTATGGGACAGACTATTGAATCGACCACCCTTCTTCTGGAATACAAAACCGGCAAGGCCCCGGCCGGCACTTTCGAAATTCCCGGGGGATATCAAAAAGTGAATCATCGATAAGCTTCAAAGTACGGCGAAATGAAACCGGTATCGGCGGTTCAAAAAATCGGCATTGTTCTGCTTCTCTCGGGCCCGGGGTTGAGTCCATGGTTCTGCGCCCCCCGCTCGTCGAGTGATGATCTGGCCCGGCTGACCACTTACATGGCCGGATCTTTCAGCTCGCATGCCCAATACGGATCTTTCTACGGGAAAACCCGGGATACTTCATGTACGAGCGCTCACCGGGGGGCCGTCTATGCGACATCGGAAGTGACTATCACGTCCCGATTTCTGATCACCTGGGACCGGGGATTCAATGCATCCGGTGAGCAGGTGTGGGGCTCTGAAGGAGAAGGATATCATTTTACAAGAATTCAGCTGCCCTGAAGGAGGAATTCATGGCTCGACCCATGCATTATGACCAACGGCCCGACGGGCCTGTGCGCGCACCCCGCGGCCTTGAGAAATCCTGCCGCAACTGGGATACGGAAGCGGCCATGCGTATGCTGATGAACAATCTCGACCCCGATGTCGCTCTCATACCGAATGAGCTGATTGTGTACGGCGGAAGCGGCCGGGCCGCGCGAAACTGGCTGGCCTACAGGCAAATCATCGATATATTGAAAAACCTGGATGACCGGCACACGCTCTGCGTCCAGTCCGGAAAACCCGTTTACATTGCCCCCTCGCATTCCGAAGCCCCTCGCGTGATTCTGGCCAACTCCAATATCGTCCCCCACTGGGCGACCCAGGAACAGTTCGACCGGTATGATGAACAGGGTCTGATCATGTACGGCCAGATGACAGCCGGAAGCTGGATCTATATCGCCACCCAGGGCATAATACAGGGCACGTATGAGAGCTTTGCCGCAGCCGGCAGACAGGATTTCGGCGTGGAAAGTCTCAAAGGAAAATTCATCCTGACCGGCGGCATGGGCGGCATGTCCGGCGCCCAGCCGCTGGCCGGAACCATGAATGAAGCCGTTATACTGGTTGTGGAAGCCAGACCCGAAAGGATCGAACGGAAGGTCAAAGAGGGATACTGCGACCGAATGACACACGACATTCGGGAAGCCCTTCAGTGGGTACAGGAAGCTAAAAACGATGAAACCCCCCTCTCCATCGGACTGGCGGGCAATACGGGAGAGGTCCTGCCCTGGATGGTCGAACACGACGTGATTCCGGACATTGTGACGGATCAGACGTCGGCACACAATCTTCTGGATTATTCGCCTGTGGGCGACCCGGAACAAATGGACCGGCTTCGGGTGAAGAATCCCGGAGAGTATCGAAAAAGGGCCTTGGAAACCATCGCCTTGCATGAAGAGGCCATATTACAAATGCAGAAACGCGGTGCCGTGGCCTTTGATTATGGAAACAACCTTCGGGCCCAGGCGGAAAAAGCCGGGGTGGCTGTCAGAAACCCGGACGGCAGCTTCAAATACCCCGGCTTTGTACCTGCCTATGTTCGCCCGCTCTTTTGCGAGGGAAGGGGCCCTTTCCGCTGGGCGGCACTTTCGGGAGATGAAGAAGATATCCGCCGGCTGGATCAGGTGGTCCTTGAAATGTTTCCGGACAATGAATCCCTGGTCCGCTGGATCAGGCTGGCCGGAGAGAAAATTCCGCATCTCGGCCTTCCCTCCAGAGTCTGCTGGCTGGGGTATGGAGAAAGGACCGAGTTCGCCCTTCGCATGAATGAGATGGTGGGCGAGGGAATCATCAAGGCTCCGGTCGTCATCGGCCGGGATCATCTCGATTGCGGCTCCGTGGCATCTCCGAATCGCGAAACAGAAGGGATGAAGGACGGCAGCGACGCCATCGCCGACTGGCCGTTGCTCAATTTCGCCCTCAACGCCGTGAACGGAGCTTCCTGGGTCAGCTTTCATCATGGCGGAGGCGTGGGCATCGGGTATTCATTGCACGCCGGTATGGTGATTGTCGCAGACGGAACAAAGGCACGGGCCGAACGGTTGAGGCGTGTGACCACCGTGGATCCGGGTATCGGCATCGCCCGTCATGTGGACGCCGGCTACGACCAGGCCGTCAAGACCGCCAGGGACAAGGGGGTTCTGATCAACCGGTTTCCTCCTCCGGCCGCAAACGGGTCTGACGGTTAAATAAATGATGGCACTCGCAACAAATCACGTTTTGAAAAACATCAGGAAATGCCTTCAGCCCGGCGGAAAGGTGCTGGATAATATCAGCATCTGGATTCAGGGCGATCGAATCCATGCCGTTGAGAGCTGGGAGCGCATTCAATCCGATATCGAACAATCGGGAAATCCATATACGGTTCGCGACTGTTCCGCCTGGATCGCCGCACCGGGGCTCATCGACTGCCACACGCATCTGCTTTTTGCCGGATCACGCGAGGGAGAGCTCTACGCCCGGGCCCGGGGGACTCCCTATCTGGAAATCTTAAGGCAGGGCGGAGGAATTTATCGCACGGTCGAAGCCGTGCGATCCGCATCCGAAGAAGAGCTTATCGAAAACGGCCGTTATTATCTGGACATGGCCCTGTCGTACGGCATCACAACCGTGGAAATAAAAACCGGTTACGGCCTGGATTATTCCACCGAAGAAAAAATGCTTCGGGTCATCAACAGGCTGAATGCCCATCCGGTCGATATTGTCCCGACATTTCTGGTTCATACGGTGCCCCGTGGACTGGATCGCAAAGCATACATTGAAGAAATCGCCGCGAAATGGATCCCGTCCTTCAGAGACCGCGCCGAGTGGTTTGACCTGTTTCTTGAAGAGGGTGTGTTCAGCCTCAAGGAAGCGGAATTTCTTTCGACCCATGCCCGTGACGCCGGATATCATCTCGGGCTGCATACCAACCAGGTTCACGACATCGGCGGAATCGGCCTGGCCGACACCCTGGGTATGCGCCATGTCGACCATCTCGAAGTCCTGAGCGACGAGGACGCCCATCGCATTCGGCGCAATCCGGAATGCTACGCCGTGTTTCTTCCTGCGGCCGAGGCGTTCGTCTTTTCCGATCGAATCGGACAAATTGAAAAACTGCTGGATATTCCAGACCGGCTGGTTTTATCCTCGGATTTCAATCCAGGATCATCCCCGGTTCTGTCTCCCTATTTCATCATGGCACACGCGGTCCTTCGTTACCGCCTGCACGATCCCTTTCTCATTCTGGATGCCTATACGGTCAATCCGGCAACCATGCTCTATCTGGATGACCGGGGAGTCCTGGCTCCAGGTAAAAAAGCCGATATGGTATTCATGCAGCTGGACGCCTTTGAACAAATTCCTTACTGGGCGGGAACCGACTTTGTTCAGGGCGTGATGAAGAGCGGATCCTGGGTTGAATGCTGATCCCCGCGCTTTCGAACCGCTCAGACCGATGCCAAAAGCCCCCTGACCAGATCAACGGAAACAGCGGCATCCGGGGCATAGCCGTCCGCCCCGATTTCATCGGCATAGGCCTGTGTAATGGGAGCGCCTCCGATAATCACCTTGATCCGGTCGCGCAGTCCCGCTTTTTCCAGGCCTTTTATGACATCCTCCATGCAGATCATGGTCGTGGTCAGCAAAGCTGAAAGACCCAGGATTTGAGGTTCCGTTTCCCGAATCATCTGTATGATTGTCTCCACACCCACGTCGGTTCCCATGTCCACCACTTCAAAACCCGCCCCTTGCAGCAGCATGGAGACGATGTTCTTGCCTATATCATGCAGATCGCCCTTCACGGTTCCCATGAGAATCTTTCCTTTGGAAGCCACCCGGGCTTCCGCCAGACGTGGCTTCAGAACAGCCATGCCGGCTTTCATGGCGCGGGCTGCAATAAGCACTTCCGGAATAAACACCTCGTTGTTCTTGAACTTGACTCCGATACACTCCATCCCCGACATCAGCCCCTGATTCAAAATCGATTCCGCCGAACAATGCTCCAGTGCTTCCACGGTCAGGGACCGAACCGCATCCGCGTCTCCCTTTTCACACTGCACGGCGATCTCATGAAGCAGCTGTCTGTTTTCCTCCATCATGTCATCCTTTGTCGTATCGTTGTGGACAACCGCCCTTGCCTTACACTCCCGGTTTCAACAAGGGTTTTTTTATAAAACGAATCAACAAGGCCCCGACCCAGCAAAGAAATCCGCAAAGGGCAAAGGCCAGAGGAAAATTTCCCAAATCACCCAGTATGCCCCCCAGTATCGGCATCAGGATGCCGCCCACACCGTATGCGAGAAACACAAAGGGATAGTTTTCTCCCACATGGGCGGCTCCAAATGTATCGGCGGTCAATGTCGGAAACAGGGAAAAATTCCCTCCGAAATTGAAACCGATAATCAGCGCGCTTGCATAGAGTAAAACCGGCTGACCCGCAGTATAAATCATGGCCATCATCATCAATCCCTGCAGCACGGCCATGAGAATGATGGCCGGTCTTTGACCTATCCGGTCGCTGATCAGACCCCACAGAATACGGCCCAGGCCGTTGGCAAGGCTGAAGTAGACCGCCATGGCGGTGCCCGCGATAGCGCTGGCCGCCGCCGCCGTGTGCCCGCTTCGCTGAAGCGCTTCCATGGGATACAGCTTCATGAGGCCGATGGACATCAAACCCGCTCCGGCGGTTATAACAAAGGTGAAAAAAATCAGGTAAAAAGAACCGGTGCGAACCATCTCATGAGACCGAAGCGCTTTGGAATCTCGCGCAGTCTTTATTTCCGGATTGTTCTTCGGCTCATCGGCCGGAAAGACCATCCAGATCGAACCGAGGAGTGTCAATGCGGCGAATAAAACTCCATATATGATGAACGTCATGGAAAGACCCGTGCGTTCAAGTAAATTCCCCCATGAACCGGCCAGTTTGATCCAGCCCATGGCACCAAATCCGAAGCCTGCCACTGCCAGTCCTGTGATCAATCCTTTCCTGTCGGGATACCACCGCATGCCCACAGCAATGGGAACCACATATCCCAGGCCGATCCCGGAACCGCCGATAACGCCAATAAACAGCGTGTTGAGCCAAAAATTGGTTTTCCCGATCAAGCCGGCCAAAACATAACCCAGGCCCAAAACCAGGCCCGCAATCACAGCCAGACGCCGGGGTCCCCATTTTGTAAGGCGCTTTCCGGCCCAAACCATCACCAGGGCAAAGAAGGCCAACCCTACGGAGAAAACCGCCTGTGTCTGGACATTGCTCCATCCCGCTTCATTCAATGTGGGCGTGAAAACCGACCAGGCATAGATCGCGCCCAGGCAAAACTGGATCAGAATCGCACCAAGAACAACACGCCATCGATTTCCTGAAGTGTTTGGCATGAATAGTCTCCTCATTAGAAAAAAACTTTGTCGAAAATAGAAAAGCCGCAAAACATCGCCCCCTAGAGTGACAACAGCTTTGCGGCTTTACAGCCAGTCAGTTGAGACATCAGCGAAAAGAAATTCGCCTACATTCCATATCTGTCGATCACTTCCTGCTTGGTCTTGCCCAAAATATCATACTTCTTTCCGATTTTGGTGAAAGCCTCCAGCGCCTTGTCCAGATGGTGACGCTCATGACCCGCCGATATCTGAGTCCGGATACGGGCCTGACCCTTGGGAACCACGGGAAAGAAAAATCCAATGGCATAAATCCCTTCACTGTACAGGTCGCGGGAAAAATCCTGGGATAATTTGGCATTGAACAGCATAATCGGCACGATTGGAGTGTCGCCTTCCTTCAAGATGAATCCGGCTTCAGTGAGTCCCTTTCGCCAATATTCGGCGTTGGCTTCCAGCTTGTCCCGGCGCTCCGTGCTTTGGCTCAGTATGTCCATCACGCGAAGCACACCGGATACCACCACAGGCGCGATGGTATTGGAAAACAAATAGGGTCTCGCCTTTTGACGGCACATTTCCACAAGTTCTTTCCGTCCGGAAACACAGCCGCCCGAGGCTCCTCCCAATGCTTTTCCAAAGGTTGTGGTAATTATATCGATCTTCCCCATGACCCCGTACTTTTCATGTGTGCCGCGGCCGCGCTTGCCGATAAAACCCGAAGCATGGGAATCGTCCACCAACAGCATGGCATCGTATTTTTCGCAGAGTTGTACCATCTCATCGAGTTTGGCCGTATCGCCATCCATGGAAAAAACACCGTCGGTGATCACCATCTTCATCCGTTTGTCGGCGTGAAGCTGGAGTTTCTTCTCGAGGTGTTCCATGTTGGAATGTTTAAACGTGTCATGTTCGGCCGAACAGAGACGAATGCCATCAATAATGGAAGCATGAACCAGCCGGTCGGAGATCATCACATCATCGGTCGTGAGAACCGCTTCAAAAACGCCGGCATTGGCATCCATGCAGGACGGGAAGAGAATCGTATCTTCCGTTCCCAGAAATTCCGTCACTTTATTTTCCAGCTCATTATGAATATCCTGGGTGCCGCAGATAAACCTCACCGAGGACATTCCATAACCGCGCGCGTCCAGTCCTTCATGGGCCGCCTTGACCACCTCCGGATGACTGGACAGCCCGAGATAGTTGTTGGCGCACATATTGATGACTTTGGATAGGCCGGCGCCTTTGGGAAACTCCACTTCGATGTCGGCCGCCTGCGGAGAATGGATGAAACGCTCTTCTTTGAAAATACCGGCATCCTGAATTTCCTTGATTTCTTTCTGATAGGATTCCCTGACTTTATTGCTGAATGCCATGATTGGCCTCCTTGTATATCGCGTTGGATATGTTCACGGTACTTGCGAATCGTGTCAGATAAATTCCTTCACCAACGCACAGATCTTGTCGACCGTGTCGAACGCTTCCGGAGTGGCTTTTTCGTCGGGGATAGAGATATTGTATTTGTTCTCCAGAAATCGCTTCAGAGAAACCATGGAAAAGGAGTCGACAATCCCTCCCGATATCAACGGGGTGTCGACATCAATAGCCTCATCCTCGTCTTCCAGATACTCTTCCTCCACATATTCCAGAATCATCTTTTGCATGTCATCCATAATTGTGTACCTCCTGGTTGATTGTCTATTCCTCATTCTCGAGGGTCGAAGTGTCCCCGATCTCCTCACCCCATTCTCTGGCATGCAGCAGGCGGCGCATGATCTTGCCGCTGCGTGTTTTGGGAAGCGAGTCAACAAACTCGATCTCCTGGGGCATGGCCAGGGGTGAAAGCTTTTTCCGAATGAAATTCATGATTTTCAGTTCCGTGTCGTCGTTGGTTTCCACCCCGGGTTTCAGGGTAATAAAAGCCTTAACCACTTCCATGTTCACTTCATCGGGTTTGCTCACCACGGCCGATTCAGCCACAAATTCGTGCTCAAGCAGGGCGGATTCGACTTCAAAAGGACTGACCAGATGTCCCCCTGTATTGATGACATCATCATCCCGGCCGGTGAACCAGAAATAACCTTCCTTGTCGATGCTGGAACGGTCACCTGACAGGTACCAGCCGTTTTTAAACTTGGCCCTGTAGGTTTCCTCATTGTTCCAGTAGGTACGCATCATGGCCGGCCAGCCCGGCTTGAAGGCAATTAAACCGATCTTTCCGGGTTCTTTGAAGGGTTCATGGGTGGCAGGATCCAGAACCGCGGCTTCTATACCCGGGAAGGGTTTGCCCATGGATCCCGGCTTGACTCTCATGTCCGGATAGTTGGAAATCATGATGGATCCGGTCTCGGTCTGCCAGTAGGTGTCCAGAAAGGGAAGGCCAAAAACCTTCTCCGACCAGATGACCGCTTCGGCGTTGAGCGGTTCTCCCACACTGGTCAGATGCCGCAGGCTGGAAAGATCATGTTTTTTCACCGCCTCTTCTCCGGCTTTCATCAGTGACCGAATAGCCGTGGGCGCCGAATACCAAACGGAAATCTTGTGCTTTTCGATAAACGCATACCAGGCCTCTGCTGAAAACCCCTTATCGAGAACGCATTGCGTGATTCCCAGTGACCAGGGACCGATAATCCCATAGGAAGTTCCCGTGACCCAGCCCGGATCCGCGGTACACCAGTAGATGTCATCCTCGTGCAGATCCAGGACCCATTTGGAGGTCAGGTACTGGGATATCAGTGAATAGTGCACATGCTTGACACCCTTGGGCTGTCCAGTGGTTCCTGATGTATAATGCAGAACCGAAGGAGATTCGGCCTGAGTCGAATAGACATCCAGTTTCTCCACCGGCTTTTCCCGGTCTAGCGCGAATGCGGTCTCTTTCTCCTGAAGGGGGTGTTTCCCGTCATAATCGACGATAAAGATGTGTTCCAGCCAGGGAAGCTGGTCACGAATACGCCGCACCTTGGCAATATGTTTTCTCTGCGTGATGATGGCTTTCGTCTGCGCGTCCTTCATTCGAACCAGCAGAGCCTCATCGCCAAACGCGGAAAAGAGCGGCTGGGCAATCGCGCCGATTTTCAGTATACCGAGAAATCCGAAATACAATTCCGGGACCCGATCCAGAAACAGACAGACGCGGTCCTCCGGCCGAATCCCCTGGTTTTTGAGAAACGCGCCGATGGTATTGCTGGCGCGCCGGATATCATGAAAAGTATATCGTCTTTCTTCACCGGTCATGCCTTCCCAGATGAAGGCCGTTTTATCCCCTTTTCCCTGTTCACAGATACGGTCCGTGCAATACCATCCGATATTGATGAGATCTCCCGGTTTGTAGTCCAGTTCCTTCTCTGAAATAGACCAGCTGAAATTCTTAACTCGCTCATCATAAGAGCCGATATGAGACATAAAACCTCCTTCTTAAAGCATGCCGACTGTTTATCGTGATATGAATCAAAGCCAATATTCTGATCCGTCCGGTTACGTAAGTTTTGCAGACAGATGATCGATCATGTCACCGGTCATGAGATCCAGGTCGAAATCGGGAGACCATCCCCACTCTTCCCTGGCCGCCGAATCATCCATGCTGTTCGGCCAGGAATCAGCGATGCATTGCCGCACCGGATCGACCTCATAGCGCATGGTAAACCCGGGAATCCGTTTCCTGATCGTCTCATACAGGTCTTCGGGCGCGAAACTCATTGCCGTCACATTAAAGGCATTCCGGTGTTTGAAACGCGAGGGATCAGCCTCCATGACATCAATGGCCGCCTTGATAGCATCGGGCATGTACATCATGTCCAGATACGTTCCCTGTTTGAGGAAACAGGTATAAGTCTTTTTCCTGATCGCTTCATAAAAAATTTCGACCGCATAATCCGTCGTCCCTCCTCCGGGAGGCGTTTCGTATGAAATAATTCCCGGATACCGCAAACCCCTGGTGTCGACACCAAACCGAAGATGATAATAATCACAGAGCAGCTCTCCGGAAACCTTGGTGACCCCATACATGGATGTCGGACGCTGAATGGTATCCTGCGGTGTCCTGTCGGGTGGTGTGGAGGGCCCAAAAGCACCTATGGAACTTGGAGTAAAAACCGCGCACGAAAACTCTCTGGCCGTCTCCAGAATGTGATAGAGACCTCCCATATTGATGGTCCAGGCAAGCTGCGGCTTTGCCTCTGCCACAGCGGAGAGAAGCGCAGCCAGGTGATAGATCGTGTCAGGTCGAAAAGCCTTGACGATCCTTTCCACGCTGTTTTGATCCGTGACATCCATCTCCTCATAGGGCCCCGAGTCAAGAAGTGCTCCGGATGGCTTTCTGACATCCGTTGCCATAACCTTGTCATTTCCATATCGTTTGCGGAGTTCCAGGGTCAATTCGGAACCGATCTGGCCGGAAGCTCCGGTTACAAGAATTCGTTTCATAGAGATCTCCAAGTGATTGATCAGGGAGTTGTTTCCAGAATAACGACCGCTATCGCGTGAGTCCGCTCATGAGAAAGAGATACATGCATGACAGAGATCCGGGCTTCGCGAATCCTCTTCTCCGCCTCTTTTTCAACGTACAGGACCGGCTTTCCCCGCTCGTCGTGAACCACTGCCACATCGGTCCATTTAAGCCCGCCGCGCAAACCCGTTCCCAAAGCTTTAAAGAAGGACTCCTTGGCCGCGAATCGAGCCGCATAACATTGGGCCCGGCTTTTGGCGGAACCCAGCGAAGAACAGTACTCTCTCTCCCGGGCAGTAAATAGACGCTGACAGAATGGATCACCATATTGTTCGATTATTCTTGCAACACGCTCTATCTCGATTATGTCAACACCCGTGCCCAGGATCATAATCAACCTGTATTGTCAACTAGGTATGCGCAGAGTGTCTATTGTATGCAATTTTTGGAAGAATTTCAAGAAAAAAATTTCTCAAGCCGATTTATTGACAGGCACGTGTTGGCGGCTTGACTTTTTCGGCATATTCATGTATATTTTTAATTTGGTTCATCGACCAGTATGTATGGTCGGCGGTTCAATAAAACCATTGCATCGGGACAAATCATTGATCAAACAAACCATACGGGACACACTGGAAACAGGCCTGCTCGCTCTGCGGGAGAACGGATTATACAAATATGAGCGTATTTTAAGCTCCCCGCAGGGAGCTGAAGTCACTCTCTCGAACGGAAAAACCCTGATCAACTTCTGCGCCAACAATTATCTGGGGCTGGCCAACCACCCGAACGTAATCAAGGCCGCTCATGATGCTCTGGACCGCTGGGGCTACGGACTCGCATCGGTTCGATTTATATGCGGAACCCAGGAAATTCATAAAAGCCTTGAAAAAAAGATATCCGCTTTTCTCGGAACTGAAGACACGATTCTCTATGCGGCCTGCTTCGATGCCAACGGCGGTGTATTTGAACCGCTTCTCGATGAAGAGTCCTCCATTGTCACCGATGCCCTGAACCACGCATCCATCATCGACAGTATGCGGCTGACCAAGGCTCGCCGTTTCATTTATAAACACAACGACATGGCCGATCTGGAATCAAAACTCAAAGAGGCTTCTTCGTCCAAAAGAATCCTGATTGCGACAGCTTTCGGCCCTGCATGATGAAAAACATCTCGAACGGTCTTTCGATGCTTTTCAACGCGCGGGCAAAAAACTTGGCATCATCTGACGGCCAAACCGCCGCGCCGTAAACACGCGATTATTTATCTGAGGAGAGATCAACATGTCCAAAACCCAAAAAAAACGGATCGGTGTCCTGACCGGAGGAGGCGACTGCCCGGGACTCAATGCCGTGATCCGTGGGGTTGTCAAGGCCAGCATCGGCACCTACGATCTGGAAGTAATCGGAATCGAAGACGGCTATGAAGGTCTTATTGAGAGACGGGTGGTTCCGATGAATTGGAAAAAAGTGTCGGGGATTCTGACTCAGGGAGGAACGATTCTGGGATCGTCCAATATCGCCAATCCATTCCGCTGGCCCGTGAAAGATAAAGCGGGCAAACGGACCTTTTCGAATGTGTCTGACCGGGTGGCTGAATATGTGTCCGAACTGAACCTCTCCAATCTGGTCTGCATCGGAGGTGATGGAACCATGGCCATCGCCCATAAGCTGAGCCAGATGGGTATCCGTCTGATCGGCGTACCAAAAACCATTGACAACGACATCTGGGGCACGGACATCACCTTTGGTTTTGATTCGGCCCTGGGCGCGGCCACGGATGCCATAGACCGGATTCATTCAACCGCCATGTCCCATCACCGGGTCATGGTCGTGGAAGTGATGGGACGGTACGCGGGGTGGCTGGCCCTGGAATCCGGCCTGGCTGCGGGCGGAGACGTGATTCTGATCCCGGAGATTCCGCTTAACATGGATATTGTCTGCGACTTCGTGGTTCAACGAAGCACGGAAGGCCGCCGATTCAGCATTGTCGTGGTTGCAGAAGGCGTCAAGGCTCCCGGAGGAAAGCAGGTGGTCAAAAAAATAGTTGAAAACAGCACAGACCCCATCCGGCTGGGCGGAATCGGTCACTATATCGCTCGTCTGATCGAAACCAGAACCAAGCTGGAAAGCCGGGTGACTGTGCTGGGGCATTTGCAGCGCGGCGGCACCCCTTCCGCCTATGACCGTATATTGGCTACACGTTTCGGCGTAAAGGCCGCCGAACTCTGCTATGACGGTGTGGGCGGTGTGATGGTGGCTCTTCGCGGCACCGAGATCGTCACCGTCCCGCTTTCCGATGTAGCGGGAAAATCCAGGACGGTTCCGGAAAATCACCCCCTGATCGAGGTGGCACGTCATGTAGGCACTTGTCTGGGCGATACTCTGGATAAATAGACCGAATAATCGAATGACCACGATCAGGCTCCAATAGAAACCGGCAATCATGGCTTGTCATGCCTGCTGTTATCATCCCGGCTCCTGAATTTACAGACAATGACGTTCCAGTCGAATATCCTGACCCCTTAAGACCGTGTTTCCCGCCCAGTTTACATCATCCCTCTCCGGATAGTCGGTATTGTAATGCAGACCCCGGCTCTCTTTGCGGAAAACGGCACAGCGAATAATCAGCTCCGCTGTTTGAGCAAGATTCCTCAATTCCAAAAGCGCCTCTGTCACTCGAGTCTTCTTATAAAAAGCCTCGATCTGTTCGCCCACAATCCGGATCCGCTGCTGTGCCCGATTCAGGCGCTCATCAGTTCGCACAATGCCGACATAGTCCCACATCAGACGTCTGACTTCTCTCCGGTCATGAGATATGAGCACCCACTCCTCGTGATCATAGGTTCCCCGATCATCCCAGGGCGGTATGCGAGGCAAGGCGTTTACCGAATCACGGAAATACTCCCGGGCACTGAGAGCCGCCCGCCGTGAAAAGGCCAATGCTTCAAGTAAAGAGTTTGAAGCCAGCCGATTGGCCCCGTGCACACCCGTACAGGCGGCCTCTCCCGTGACGAAAAGACCCTCAATAGCCGTTCGTCCATCAAGATCCGTGACCACACCGCCGCACATATAATGAGCGGCCGGAACCACAGGAATGTATTCCCGGGTCATGTCGATGTTCAATTGAAGCAGTTTTTCATTGATCTGGGGAAACCGTTTGCGAACCCGCTCGGCATCCAATCCGGTCGCGTCCAAAAAGACACATTCATCACCCCGCTTTTTCATCTCTTTGTCAATACAGCGGGCTACAATATCTCTGGGAGCCAAATCCTTCATGGGATGGTACTTCTCCATAAAGGCCTCTCCCTTCTGCGTCCTCAATACAGCGCCGAAACCGCGGACTGCTTCTGAAATTAAAAATGAATCGGCCTGCGGATGGAAAAGAGCGGTCGGATGGAACTGCATAAACTCCAGATTGGCAACAGGAGCCCCGGCTCGAAAGGCCATGGCAATCCCGTCTCCGGTGGCAATCGCCGGATTGGTGGTGTGCAGATAGACCTGACCCGTTCCTCCGCTTGCCAGCAGAGTCACCCTTGAAAGAAATGTCTCCACCCGGGAGGTGGTGTTGTTCAAGGCATAAACCCCCCAGCAATGCACTTTGTCCTGATAAGATTTCCCCCCTCCCATGAGATGATGCTCTGTGATCAATTCGATGGCTATACAGTCTTCCAGAATCTTAATGTTTGGATGCTCGCGAACCCGGTCTAAAAGGGTCGATTCAACAGCCATTCCAGTTTTATCCAGCACATGGACGATCCGTTTGTGCCTGTGCCCGCCTTCGAGCCCAAGGTCAAAACCCTTTCCGCTCTTATCCGCTGTGAAAGCAACCCCCCAGCGTCTTAAACTTTCAATGCTGCGAGGTCCCTCCCTCACGATGGTATCGACAGCCGCCGGATCGCACAGACCGTCTCCCGCTTCCAGGGTATCCGTTATATGCTGATCATAACTGTCGTTTTCATTGAAAACCGCGGCGATGCCTCCCTGGGCGTAATTGGTATTGGAATCGGCCCGTTTTTTCTTGGTCAAGATAATTACGGACCCTTCCTCGGCGATTCGCAGGGCGAACGACAGACCGGCCGCACCGCTGCCGATGATGAGAAAATCCGATTGATGGATCAAGTGTGGTCCTTTCAACGATGAATGGGAAGATGGTATTTCTTCGCTTTACGGTAAACCGTCGCTCTGCCGATACCCAATTTCCTGGCAGCCCTTGTGATATTCCCCTCAAATTCGAGGAGCGTCTTCCTGAGAATTTCCACTTCCATTTTTTCTATCCACTGCGGCAGGGATTCCTCCGGCAATTCGGTGGAGCCCTTCAAAGAGGCCAGGTGGGTCGGCAGATCCTGAATGCCGATTTCAAGCGATGTGGAAACCACAACCGCCCGTTCAATGATATTTTCCAATTCTCTGACATTTCCCGGCCAATGATAATTCATGAGTGATCTCAGAGCATCCGGTGTCATCGACTGAATCTCTTTTTTTTCTTTTCGGGCGAATTGCTCGATAAAGTGTGCGGCCAGAAGGGGAATATCTTCCCTGCGCTGCCGCAATGCAGGCAGTTTAATGGGAAACACGCTGATCCGATAAAAAAGATCCTCTCGAAAAGACCCCTCCCTGACTTTTCGATCCAGATCGGTATTTGTCGCTGAAATCAATCGAATATCCACTTTAACCAGCGTGTTGCCTCCCACCCTCTCGAACTCCCGTTCCTGCAGAACCCTCAGTATTTTGGCCTGAGTCGAGAGGCTCATGTCTCCGATCTCATCCAGAAACACGGTTCCGCCGTTTGCCGATTCAAATTTTCCCACACGCCGGCTCGACGCTCCGGTAAAGGCTCCTTTTTCGTGTCCGAACAGTTCGCTTTCGAGCAGTGATTCGGGAATCGCGGTGCAATTGACCGCCACAAATGGATGCGACCGCCTGGCCTGAGAACGATTGTGAATGGCACGCGCAAAGAGTTCCTTGCCGGTTCCGCTCTCACCCTGAATCAGAACCGTGACATTGCTGTCTATTACTTTATCGATGTCCCTGAAAACATTCTGCATCACCCCGCTTTGCCCCACGATGTTCTCAAACGTAAATTTCTTCTCGAGTTCGGAACGCAGCGACTTTACTTCGTATTCCAGGGCGCACGCTTCGAGAGCATTTTTTACGGTCACTTTGACACGCTCCGAAGTAAAAGGCTTGGTTATGAAATCATACGCCCCCAGTTTCATGGAAGAGACGGCCTTTTCAACGGTACCGTGCGCGGTCATGATAATCACCGGTAAACGGGGATAAATTTTGTGAACCTCCTTGAGGGTTTCGATTCCGTCGATTCCCGGCATCTGCAGATCCAGAAGAACCAGATCAACGGACTCTTCCTGCAATTTTTTCAGGCAGGCCATGCCATTGGCCGCCTGCAAGACTTCGTATTGACGTTCGGATTTCAATATTTCCTCGATGAGTCGGCGGGTGTTTTTCTCATCATCCACAATCAGGACGGTCCATCGCTTCATGTCATTCCTCTAAGCCTTGCTGAATGATTCGAAACAATCGGTTTTGATGGTCGATATCCAGAGCAATTTTCAGATAATAGAGGGGAAATCGGTGATTCCAGACCTGTGAGAGCCGGGCCCAATCCTTTTCCGTGGTCACCAGTGCTTCGGCCCTAAGCACTTCGGCTCTTTGAATCAATTGATGGATCTGTTTTTCATCATACCAATGGTGGTCTGGAAATTCTTCGAATGCCCTGATATCCAGCGGCAGCGTTTTCAGGGTTTCATAAAAAGCCGCCGGATTTCCAATGCCCCCGAATCCGACAACGGCTTTTTCCTCGAGAACAACCCGGGCGCTGTCCTTCGCAGATACCCAGTATAGCAGCTTATGCCGAGCGAAAAAAACCGGAGCCCGAGTCCGCTTTTCGAGAAAGGCGAGCAGTTTTATCGGATCTCCTTGTTTCGGCCATCGGGTAATAACCAGTGCATGGGCCCGTTTCACCGCAGAAAGCGGCTCTCTCAATGGACCGCCGGGCAAAACCCTGCCGTTTCCCCACAGCCTTTCTCCGTCAAAAAGAAGCAAGTCGATGTCACGGTGCAGGGACAGGTGCTGAAACCCGTCATCCAGAAGACAGAGTTCGCAGCCCAGATTCACGGCGAGGCGGCCCGCTTCGATCCGTTTTTCGCCAACGATGACCACGGCGCCGGGCAGTGTCTCGGCCAGCATCCAGGGCTCATCGCCGCTGTCTTTCGGAGCGAGCAGCGGACCGAATCCTTTTGAAACCACCTGAACGCCCCTGGTTTTTCTTTTATACCCGCGACTTAAAACCGCGACTCGAAAACCCTGTCCGAGAAAATGCCGTGCCAAACACTGAATCAGGGGTGTTTTCCCCGTTCCCCCCACGCTGAGATTTCCGACACTGATTACCGGCACCGGCAGCCGCTGAATCCGGCCCGCGCCGAGTTGATACCAGATCCGTCTCAGGCGAACACCGCTTTCAAACAGACAAGAAAACGGCATACATGTCCATCCCCACCCGGTCATTTGCCATAATCGATGCCAGTTCATCGCCTGGGTTTTCCCTGTCATTGACCGCCTGTAAAGGCGGTCTGTTTTACCTGCAGCATTCCAAAAAGCACATCGGCTGCACGGGCCGATGCACCGGGAGGGCCAAGAAGATTCGAAACCCGTCTCAATTCCAGGCGCATGGTCTTCAGACGGTCCTGATCCGACAGGAGCTCGGAAACAACCCGGCTCAGTATCGATCCCCGGGCTCTTTTCTGCAGCAGTTCGGGAACAATCTCTTTGCCTGCGATAATATTGACCAGCCCGATATGATCGATGCGAACCAGATGCCTGGCAATAAAAAATGAAACCGGAGAGATCCGGTAGAGAATCACCATGGGGGTTTCCAAGATCGCGATTTCCAGAGTGGCGGTTCCGGATGCCGCCAGGGCGAAGTCTGCATGGGCCATGATTTCATAGGTCTCATTCTCAAGCAGCTTGAGGCGGGGAATGCTTTTTATATGCGGAAGATATGTGTTTTCGGAAAGGCTGGCCGCTTTCCCCACAAACCCCTGCAAATTCGGAATCTCCTTCTGCAAACGAACGAACGCGTCGACCATCGCAGGCAGAAGGCCCGCAACCTCATGCTGCCTGGATCCCGGCAGCAGTGCCAGAGTCGTGGCACGGGGTTCGAATCCGTGCTGCCGTAAAAAACTCCAGGACGATCCGGAAACCCTGACCTGGTCCTTCAGAGGATGCCCGACAAACCGTACATTCACGCCGGCACTCCGGTAAAGGTCTTCCTCGAACGGAAAGATCACGACCATTTGATCGACCAGGCGGCGTATTTTCTTTATACGGTGTGCCCCCCAGGCCCAAATCTGGGGACTGATATAATACATAACCGGGATACGGAATCTTTTCGCCATGGCAGCCAAACGAAGATTAAAACCCGGATAATCGATCAGGACAAGGACATCGGGCCGCCGTTTTTTCATGAGCGTTCGCATTTCACGGAAAACCCGCCGAATAAACGGAAGATGCCGAATCACCTCCCAAAATCCCATAAAAGCCATATCCCGCATATGGCGGCAGATCTCGACCCCTTCATCGGCCATTCGATCGCCTCCGATCCCGAAGCAGTCGATTTCAGGAGCCTTCATACGCAGTTTTTCGATCAATGCGGCACCATGCAGATCTCCGGAGGGTTCTCCGGCAACCCACATGACCGAATGGGATTGCGTGTTCGGCATACGATTCATGCCCCTGAAAAAACAGTTGAAGGTTATTGACAGCAGGACCCGTTTTGTGCTGCAGAATTTACCTCTATATCCTTTAATATTCGTATAGCGACCTGCAGCGCCTCTCTGCCGTGCTGTCCGGACACCCCCTGTCCACTCCCTTCCCGAATGCTCTTGAGAAAATGTCTCAACTCCTGTTCCAGTCCCAGAACCTTGGGAACTCTCGGCCGGTGAAGCAGAATCCTGCTTTTACGATCCAGAACAGCCATCTCGCAAACCACTTTTTCGCCGGGCCGTTTATCCGATTCCGATCCGAGCCTGAAAACCTCCGCTCTTTGATTCAGAAAGTCCACGCTGATATAGGTGTCTTTCTGAAAAAGGCGCATCTTTCTCATTTTTTTCTGGGATATCCGGCTGGCCGTTAAATTGGCCACACATCCATTCTGAAAAATCAGCCTGGCATTGGCGATATCCACGGTGTTTGAGATAACCGCCACTCCGCTGGCACTCAGCGATCGGAGCGGACTTCGCACCCATTGAAGAATAATGTCGATGTCATGGATCATCAAATCCAGCACCACCGAAACCTCACACCCTCGCGGTGTAAAAGGTGCAAGCCGGTGCGCTTCAACAAACAGCGGTTGAATCGTCACCCTGTTCAATGCCTGAAGAGCCGGATTGAACCTTTCAATATGCCCGATATGCAGTACGGCATCCCTTCTCTCCGCTGCTTTTATCAATCCGTCCGCTTCTTCAAGATTACGGCTGATCGGCTTCTCGATCAGACAATGCACTCCTTTCCGAAGAGCATGCATCCCCACCTCAAAGTGCCGGTCTGTGGGTACGGCGATGCTGACTCCTTCAATTTGATCCAGCAATCGGTCAAGAGTCTCAAACACACCGCAACCGGCTTCACGGGCCACACCGGCAGCCTTTTCATGATCGATGTCATAAACTCCGACAAGGTTTGCTTCGTCCATATGGGAATAATTCAAAGCATGGAACCGCCCCAGCTGTCCCACGCCGATCACGCCGACTCTAACAGGATTCAAATGATTTTCCCTCCCTGATTAACGCGTACTGTCCGGTTTGAGACGATCTAATTTAATACATCCCTTCGGTCAAAGCAACTTGTTTTTACCGATCCGGCAGGCCGGATGAAGGCCCTGATCCCGGGTCGGAAAAATTTATATTAACATTCAATGTCTTTTTTATATATTATCATCACTCGCCTGAAAGCTGCTCCTGATAAAGTCCGTTCATCGGACTTTTATTGTCTTCCCGGATCAGTGAGTACGGCTCGAAAACGGAAACATCGAAGGAGTCGTTTATGATACACTATGCCCTAAACAACCCGATTTCAGCTTTACTGGATAAACCGAAACAGGAATTCACGCGGAACGATCTGATCAAGGTCATCGAAAAGAATTCCATCGAACGTATCACTTTTCACTATACGGCTCTTGACGGCAAATTAAAGGAGATGAAGATCCCGATCGCAAACCGCAATCAGGCTGAACGCATTCTTACCGACGGGGAAAGAGTCGACGGATCTTCTCTTTTCAAGGGAATAGTGGACGTCGGTGTTTCCGACCTCTTCATTCTGCCGGTGTACAAGAGCGCTTTCTTCAACCCTTTCGATCCCGGAAGCCTTGATTTTATCTGCCGATACCTGAATCGCGATGGAGAACCCGCACCCTTTACCCTGGATAATATCCTCTTAAACGCTTACCGTCTGTTTACCGAACGCACAGGCTTCGACTTGAATGTTCTGGGGGAACTGGAATTTTATCTGCTCATGGAACCGGAAAATACGGACTACTCAGGATTGAAACAACGGGGTTATCACGAATCCTCGCCGTTTGTCAAAAGCGGACCGGTCGTGAACGAGATACTCCGGCTGCTCACGCAGATCACCGGGGCCATCAAGTACGCTCACAGCGAAGTAGGGTATATTGATCATGTGCGCAGCAACCTTCCGGAAATTCACGGGAAAATGGCCGAACAGCTGGAAATTGAATTTTTGCCCGCCCCGGTTGATGAATCCGCCGATGCTCTGGTTCTGGCCCGGTGGATCATTCGAAATGTGGCTTATCAGCATCGATGCATCGCGACGTTCAGTCCCAAAATCGAGGAAGGCCATGCAGGCAATGGATTTCATTTTCACATGGAACTCGTCAAGAATGCCAAAAACGCCATGACCCGCAAAGATGGTTCCCTGTCGGTGGAAGCGAAAAAGTTGATCGGCGGCCTATGCCGTCACGCCGACTCTCTGACCGCATTCGGGAACACCGTTTCATCGGCCTATTTGCGGCTGGTTCCCAATCAGGAAGCGCCGACCCGCGTCTGCTGGAGCGATTTAAACCGCAGCACCATGATACGCGTTCCGCTGGGATGGGGAACCATCGACAATCTGGCCATGAGAGTGAACACTCAGGAAACAAATCGGCTTGAAAACCTGGGAAGCCGCCAGACCGTCGAAATACGCACTCCGGACGGAAGCGCGATGGTCCATCTGCTTTTAGCCGGCATTACCATGGCCGGTGAATGGGGTCTGACGAACGAAGAAGCCCTTGAAATCGCCGACAAACTCTATGTCACCGGAAATATATTCGAAAAGACCTCCCTCCTGAAATCGCTGCGACAGCTGCCCGGAAGCTGTGTGGAATCGGCACGGATTCTGGCTGAAAATCGAAAACTCTATGAGAGGGATCATGTGTTTCCGCCGGGTGTTATCGATTATGTCATCGATCTGCTAAACAGGGAAAACGATGAAAAAATGAACACTGTTCTGGCCAATCTGCCGGCCGATGACCGTCTGACTGAAACAAGAAAGATCATGCACAAAGATCTTCATCGCCACTGATCTTTGTACTCCTTCTTGATTTTTTATTTTGATATGTGTATATTAAACCAGCCGATAAAACGGAGAGATGCGCATGCTGGATAGAAGATTTTGGTTCATTCTCGCCGTTTTTTCCAGTCTCATTTTCTGCGACAAGGGACTTCAGCCGCCGGAAGAAACGCCGGATATGCCGGTATTTTCCATTGAGCCCCTGGGCGGAAATCCAGTAGGGTCCTGGCAGCCTGACGACAGCCTCTCTCTGGAATTGGTTATTCTGGATGAATCGGCGATCCCCTCCATCGTCGACAGCCTGGCCCTGAATCCCCGCTGGGAAGGCATCTTCCATTTCGAAATAACCGGTGTGTGTTCCATATCCGCGGTAGTGACACTCGCTCCCGAAGTGTGGGTCAGTTCTCTGCCAAATCCCATGTCATTTCTGTTTACGGATACACTCCGCGCCTCCGGCCCTTTTGAGCTGATCGACGACAGGATACTTTGCCTTCCCATGGAGAATCAGGTTTTTCGTCTGGATACACTGGGAATATCATCCACATCCCGAGGCATGGATCTGATCAGTGTCAACAACATGTTCTCCTATGAAGGTATATTGAGTATTCCTGTAACCCTGGTATTTCATCTGCAGCCCCTGGCAACGGAGTCTTCAACTTTGAAAATATCCGCTTTGCGTCATCAAATGCCGTGAGGTTTTGTACCATGAATAAGGGGATCCTTTCAAATCTTGCCGTCATCTTCTTTCTTTTTGTTTCGCTGTCTGGTTTTTCAGACCCTTCGACGGATTCCGGATCCATTTCCGGAACCGTAACACAGGCGGAAACACAGACTCCCCTCGTGGGAACCAATGTCTTGTTGATCGGTACGATGCTCGGAGCGGCCACCGATTCGCAGGGGCGGTTTTATATTCCGGGTGTTCCGCAAGGCATCTATGAAATCAAGGCCTCGGCCATCGGTTTTAAATCCATTCAAAAAACCGTCCGCGTGGAAAAAGGCCAAAATCACACTGTTGATTTCACACTGCAGGAAACCGCGGTGCTCATGGACGGAGTCTCTGTTACGGCAAGCCGATATCAGCAATCCCTCGATGAAATACCCGTCAGCGTCAGCCTCATTCCAGCCATGGAGATCCATGAACGAAACATTCTGTCGGTTGACGAAGCCCTGAAATACGTTCCGGGCGTGAACAGTATGTCCGGCGGACAAATCACCATCCGGGGCTCCAGCGGTTTCAACTGGGGCGTGGGAAGCCGGGTTTTGGTCATGGTCAATGGACAGCCTTTCATGACCGGCGACAACTGGAGCGTCAATTGGTACGGCATTCCTACTGCCAATATCAACCAGGTCGAAGTCATGAAAGGTTCCGGATCCGCTCTGTATGGATCCAGTGCCATGGGCGGAGTCATCAACATCATCACTCAGGAACCAGAAGAGGGAAATCGCTTCGAAATCAGTACGTTAACCGGTTTTTACAGCAAACCGGGATTTTCCGAATGGCACTGGACCGACAAACGGCAGCATTTTGAAGGCACATCCGTGCAATGGTCAACACGCCTGGGTAAAATATCCACTCAATTGGCCTCATCCTACCGGGTTACAACCGGCTACCGAGAAAATGATGACAATCAAATCTTCAATTTGATGACCATGCTCGGCTGCAATTACAATTCCAATCTTCGCCTGGATCTGATGGCCGGTCATGCCAGGAATCAGGGCGGGTTCTATATCTACTGGAAAGACCTCGCCAATCCGTACGCGAATGGATCCGACCCGTATGGTTTTCGCTCCCGATCCAAGTCCAACATGACCTATGTATACCCTTCGGTGTCCTACATCATCAATCACCGTATGCTGCTAACCCTGAAGGGACGCTACGCACAATCAAACACCGAAGAAACACTGAAAAGCAAAATATCGCTACCGTCCCAGGTCGACCCGATACTCGATAACTCGTTTCGAATGTCTTCCGTCAATTCACTCGGAGGTGAAGCCCTTTTCAATTATCAAATCTCCTCGGTGGGGACGCTGGTTGCCGGATCCGAATATCAAAGCGACCATGTGAATTCCATTCAATATGGAGACCGAAGGATTTCCCGTGCATCTTATTACGCCCAGGTATCTCATGATGTTTTGAATACATTCAAAATTACGCTGGGGGGGCGGTACGACGGAGAAAATATCCGTTCCCAGGGCACATCCGGTGAATTCTCCGGAACCCTGGGATTGAACTGCGATCTCTCTGCCAAAACGCATCTGCGAGCTTCCATGGGTCAGGGATTTCGCGCACCGGCGATTGCCGAGCGTTTTGTTTCCACTTTTACGGGCGGTCTTCGTGTCCGGGAAAATCCCGGCCTTCTGCCCGAAAGAAGCCTTTCGGCCGAGGCGGGAATTCGTCAGGGCATCGCCTCTTCCATGACCCTGGATCTCTCTGTTTTTTATTCCTTGTATGACAACCTGATCGAACCGCAGCTCAGTACCGATCCGGAAGATGATGCAGTCGTTGTCCGATTCGAGAACGTCAACAAGGCTCTGATCACCGGTCTTGATGCTTCGCTCCGCACCGACTGGTGGACAAACCAAATCAGCAGCCGTGTGGGTTACACATTTTTAAACACGCTGGACCGTTCTCCGGGACCAGACTATAACAAGCCGCTGAAATACCGATCCAGGCATACGCTGTATGTCTCAACAGACTTTAAACTCCACCCACTGTCTATGGGGATTGATTTCCGATATCTCAGTCAAACAGAACGCGTCGATGAGTATCACAAGGCCTTTATTAAAGACATTGATGCGCGGGTGCCCACGTATGTGGCTTCCCTTCGCTTCGGCATCTCCCCCTGGCGGCGCTACCGCCTTCAACTGGTCATCGATAATCTCTTTCGATATAATTATCTGATCGCACCCGCCAACATGGGTCCCCCTCTGAACGCCACTCTGCAGCTGAAAATCAACTCCTGATATTCGGAAAATCATTTGATCAGACTATCTGGGACCGGTTCATTGATTTTTACCGGGATGAATTCGATTCCCGAGAACTGTTTCATGGTGGGAAACGATCCAGACAATGACATGATCGCCGGAAAAACGGGAATGACCACTTTTCTTGCCGAAGACAGTATCAGGCACCAGACCGACCGCCTGACAATGAGCCGAGAAATCGGGACGCCGAATCATACAGCCCCGCCGACACCGAGTTTTCATTGAAATCTGAAACAAGTTCCCGACAAGCTTAAAAAGTGGCTGAACGACCGGACTTGATCTATGAACAGGAATAAGAAACCATTCCGGGCGGTGTATGATCGAAAGAGGCGGGGAAAAGCTCATTCAACTTTTTTTCCACGATCCCTTCTTGAAACCCAATCAATACGATCATGGTCTGATTGAATTCCGAAAGAACCTGCAGACAGGCACCGCATGGCATTACAGGATCCGATGTCGGTGTATAGAGCGCCAGGGCATCAAACTCTTTCTGTCCCTTATCTACAGCCTGAAAAACAGCATTTCGCTCCGCACAGATTGTCAGACCGTACGAACGATTCTCGACATTGCAGCCTGTAACAACATCTCCCTTTCGCGTCCTCAATGCTGCGCCCACAGGAAATTGCGAATACGGACAATAGGCTCTTTCAGCCGCCTTTCGGGCAGCCTCCATCAGGCTGGTCTTCCATGATTCCATCGGCCCCCCGTGGATTGAAACCATTCAGGCCCGGGATCTGAACGATCCCGGACCTGTCATACAATTTTCTTCTTTTTAAAAGGGAACATCATCGGGCTCACTGCTCTCTGAAAAATCGGGAGGAGCATCCTCGGCAGGGGCCGATCCTCTATTGTCTCCCTTTTTCCCGAGCATCTCCATGTCGGAAACCACAACTTCGGTTATCCATTTCTTGACGTTATTGTTGTCTTCGTAAGTCCGCGTCTGAATACGTCCTTCCAGGTAGACATAGCTTCCCTTTTTCAGATACTCACCCATGATCTCGGCCAGTTTTCCCCAGGCCGTGATGCGATGCCAATCCGTTCTTTCCTGCTGATTGCCCTCCTGGTCTTTCCAGACCGCGTTGGTGGCAAGACTGAAACTCGCGTTGGCTCGACCCGAAGGCGTGTATTTCAATTGCGGATCCGCACCCAGCCGCCCCACCAGGATCACCTTGTTCACGGTTCCTCTTCCTCTTGACATAATGCTCCTCCTCTTGGTCTGAATTGCACATGACTATTTAATGAATAATACGAAAAAATTAACGAAATGTCAAGCAATTAAAATATATTATGGCTGATTCCGATCCCAAGAACCTCTTTAAGCTGAACCTTATCGATCACGTCCTTCAGATAATTCACCTGAACATTCAGGGTGACCACCACATGTTTGTTGATATGACAGGTAAATAATGTATCCCATCGAACGTCGATTTTTTTCAGTGTTTCAAAGGTGGAAAACAGTTCCAGTTTGGAACGGCATTGCAGATTGGACGACAGTTTCGCGTTCAGATTGCTTTTCGATTCGATTCCGGTCTGGAATTTAAAACTTTCTTTTTTTTTCCGTATCAGGATTATCGGAATATTGACGATACCGCCGGGTCATGGTCTCTTTCAGTCCGATACCCAGCTGGCTGTTAAAAATATCCCTGATTTTGATTCGTGCCCCGAGACTCTGTGTCAGAATCGCCGGATCCCAAAAAGCGGATTTCGCCAAGGGAGGATCCTTTGAATAATCATATCCCCTGGCAAACTGTGTCAGAAGGCTCAAACCGAAATAGGGATTCACGTGCGGGCCCATCTTCCAGATTAAGCTGCCGTCCAAATCGATCTTGTCTGTATTGGTGCGGGTTTTTTCCTTTTCCTGTTTGGTTTGTCCGAACACAACAATTCCCGATAGGCTCCAATCCCAATTCACGCCGTTCTTAACGGCTTCGCCCTCCATGCGAAGCGTCCAGGCCAATGCGTTTTGTCCGCCCTGGGCCCAGTTGCTGTAAGCGTTCTGATTCAAACCGATGCTGGTCACCAGTTTCTTTTTCCAGGGTATCGCCTCTTTCTTTTCATCCTGTGTTTGTGCGGTTGAATCCGTTTCCGTCTGACCGATTCCCGCAAGAGAAAAATACAATGTACAGAAAAGAATCCGCGACGGATGCAGCCGTCTATGCATTTGATCACTCGCTTTCCGTTCGTATTCGGTCTCCGATAATCTGTAGAAGGTTCCGTATGCCGGCCCGATCCTGAATCATGGTGTCCCGGTTCCGTATGGTAACCGTGTCATCTTCCAGTGTCTGCGAATCAATTGTGATACAAAAGGGTGTTCCGATTTCATCCTGCCGCCTGTAGCGCCTTCCCACGGCACCTGACGCGTCAAAAAAGACGTTGAACCGCCGCATCAGATCGTCGGCGATTTTTCTGGCGATCTCCGGCATGCCGTCCCGGTTGACCAGTGGAAAAACAGCCGCTTTCACCGGTGCGATTTTGGGATTCAGATGAAGCACCGTCCTGGTTTCTTTTTCAAGCTTTTCCTCTTCATAACCATCGATCAGGCAGGTCAGTACCGTTCGGTCTACTCCAGCCGATGTTTCGATAATATACGGAACAAACCGTTCACGCGTGGAATCGTCAAAGTAAGTCAGGTCTTTTCCCGAAAACTCCTGATGCCTGGAAAGGTCAAAGTCCGTTCGGTTATGAACGCCCTCCAGCTCCTTCCAGCCCATGGGAAACTCATATTCAATATCGAAAGCGGCTCTGGCATAATGAGCCAGCTCCTCGGACCCGTGTTCATGGAGCCGTAGTTTTTCCCGGTTTATGCCCAGCTGAAAGTACCACTTCATCCGCTGTTCCTTCCAGTACTCAAAGGCCTCTGCATCGGTACCGGGTTTGACAAAAAACTGCATTTCCATCTGTTCAAATTCTCGTGTCCTGAAAATGAAATTTCCCGGTGTAATTTCATTCCGGAAAGCCTTGCCGATCTGGGCAATTCCAAAAGGTATTTTCAGGCGGGATGAATCCAGCACGTTTTTGTAGTTGACATAGATCCCCTGGGCGGTTTCGGGTCTAAGATAAATAATGGAAGCGGATTCTTCAACCGGCCCCATATGGGTTTTAAACATCAGATTGAACTGCCGGGCGTCGGTCAGGGCGTTCTTGTTTCCGCAATGAGGGCAGCGTCCATCCTTTCGCTTTTCAGGATCGATTTCGTCTTCCCGAAAACGCATCTTGCAGACACGGCAGTCCACCAGGGGATCGGTAAATCCCTCCACGTGGCCGGATGCTTCCCATACCTTTGGATGCATCAGGATTGCGGCATCAATTCCAACGATGTTTTCCCGCGCACGAACCATGGATTCCCACCAGAGGTCCCGAATGTTCCTTTTCAGTTCAACGCCCATAGGGCCGTAATCATAACACGCGTTGATACCGCCGTAAATTTCACTGGATTGAAATAAAAAACCCCTGCGCCGGCACAAGGAGACGACTTTTTCCATTGTTGCTGCCAATAATACCTCCCCATACATCATTGAATGCAAATCTGTTCGGATCGAAAACCGGGCCTCATGCACAGCCCTCAAGAGAATAATAGATGTTCAGTGCGTTCAGGCTTTTCCTGTGATCAATATGTGTGCGAAAATACAGATCGAACATTTTCCTGATTTCCGCTTTCTGTCCGGGTTGAACATTCAGTGCCGTGACTTCCCTGAGAAGACATCTCTGAAGCCAGAATAATATTTCCAGTGTTTCGCCGCTGACCGCAAACCCTCCTCTCTTTCCGCCACAGCGCGAGCAAAAAAGACCGCCGCTGTCAGGATGAAAAAAACCTCCTTCAGCGCCCAAAGAATCTTTGCACGCCATACAGGTTTCCCAAACCGGCTCATATCCCATAAGCCGAATAAAATGGGTTTCGAAATACCATATGATGCCCTCAAGAAACCCATTTGCGCTGTCCAGTGTCTGTAAAGAATCCGATAACAAATCGAACAGGGGAGGAAGCGTTTCCTCTCCTTCCACAGCCCGGCTGACCAGTTCGGCCATGGCCAGGCCCAGCGTTGTTTTTTCGATATTCCCAATGATCTGCACAGGCGAACGCACGATCGATGCCTTGCTCAGCAGCTGAAGATCGCGTGTCCGCTTGTCATAATAGATCACATTGAGATGAGTCAGGGGTTCCAAACAGCCTCTGTACTGGCTTTTGGGATCACGCGCGCCCTTGGCAACCACTTTGATCTTTCCATAATCCCGCGTATACAGCGCGACGATTTTCGATGTCTCGCCCAATTTCCAGCCCTTTAGAACCAGAGCCTGTGTGTTTAAAATCGCCATATCGACAAATAAAACCTACATTACTTTCGGTAAAAAGAGAGCCACCATTCCAAAATACACCATCAGTCCGAGTATGTCATTGGAAGTGGTAATGAATGGACCGGTCGCGATGGCCGGATCGACGCCAGCCATTTTTAGGACAAATGGAACCAGCGTCCCAAAAAGGGCGGCATTGATGATAACCAGAATCAGTGAAACCCCCAGAACCAGACCGAACCGAAATTCATTCTGCCAAAACGTCACAATCGTCACAAGGATACAGGCAATGATCAACCCGTTAAGCATTGCCCCCAGAATTTCCCGTAAAAGCCGTGGCATGGTATCTTTGATACCGATATCGCCGACGGCCAAACCCCGAATGACCACGGTAGCGGATTGAATCCCCACGTTCCCTCCCATCGCCATCATCAGCGGTATAAAAAACGCGGCAGCTAAAACACGTTCCAGAGAAGCATGAAAACGGCTCATTACGAGAGCCGATACCATTTCGCCTATAAAAGCAACCATCAGCCAGGGAAGCCTCACGCTCGAAATCCTCCAGATCGACTGACCGTGAATTTTTTCATCGGTTATTCCCGCCATCAGGGCGATATCTTCGCTGGCTTCCTCCTCGGCAACATCCATGATATCATCAAAAGTGATTCGCCCTGCCAGCCGGTTATGTTCATCCACCACCGGAGCCGACGCCAAATCATACTTTTTAAATATATTGGCCACCTCTTCCTGGTCCATCTTCGTGTGAATGGCAACGGGCTCTTTGTCCATAAATTCATTCAGCGACTTTTTAGGGCTGGCCAATACCAGCTCCTTGAGAGAAACAACCCCTTTCAAAACACCGGAATGATCCACCGCATAAATATTGTAGACATCTTCCAGGTCTTCCGCCTGACGGCGTAATTCTTTCAGGGCGTCGCGGGCGCTCAACGTTTCAGGCATTGCAACCACCTCCAGGGCCATGATTCCGCCGGCGGTTTCTTCGTCATGCCGTAAAAGCGTCTTGACTTCCCTGAACTCTTCAAAAGGCATTCCTCCCAGTATTTTTTCGGCTTTATCGGGTTCCAGCTCGCCGATGACATCTGCCGCGTCATCCGAATCCATGGACAATACCAGGTCAACCGCAGTTTGGTCGTCCAGCTTTTGAAACAGGACCTTTCGAAAAGGCGGATCGATCTCCAGGAACACCCGTGCGGCCGTCTCCGTGTCCATCTGCCGGATGACAGCCATCACGTTTTCCGGGTCCATTTTCTGCAGGGCTTCCGCGATATCTGCAGGATGAAGATCCATGAGAACGGTCTTCAGATACTGAAACCGTTTCGAGGAAAGCAGTTCCTCGAAAATCTCCTGAATGTTTTTATCCGCTTGATTGTCCTGCACTCAAACTCCTTTTCAAATCCTGCAGTTCATTGCTCAAATCGACCAGCCCGGATACGCCGAGCGCTTCCGGTCTTAATGACAGATCTGTTCTCACCTTGTTATCCAGATCCGGTATTCCCATCCATGTTGCGAGTGTGTTTCGCATCATTTTCCTGCGCTGCTGAAAAACCGCCCTGACCATCTCTGTAAAAAATACCTCATTCATGATCGAATACCTGGGCTTTCGATAAAAAGTTATCCGAATCACCGAAGAATCGACTCCGGGAACGGGAAAAAACGACCCTCTCGAAACATGGAACAGCGTCTCAACCCGGGAGTGCGCCTGAAACAAAACCGAGGGAATGCCATACGTCCTGGTTCCCGGTGATCCGGTCAGACGATCGGCCACCTCCCGCTGCACCATCACCGTGATATCGTGTATCCATTGTCGACATTCCATAAGACGGAAAAGAATGGGAGAGGTTATGGCATAGGGCAAATTGCCGATCACACGCCAGTTACCGGCCCTCAACTGCTCTTTCCAGTCTATGGCCAGGAAATCTTCCGTGATCAGGTGAAAGCGTTCGTTCCCGTATTTTTCCTTCAACATGGCCGAAAGTTCCGGATCGATTTCCACGGCCACGATCTGGCCGGCCTGACTGTTCAGTAAAAAAGAAGTCAGTACGCCCCGACCCGGACCGATTTCCAGGACCGAGTCCCCGGCTTTCGGTTTCATGCTCTCGACAATTCTCAGGGCGAGTCGGTTGTCCGTTAAAAAATGCTGGGACCAGCGTCGCCGGGGTGCTCCGGCCATACATCCATTCCTTGTTGACAGCTGCTTTATGCCTAATCAATTATCGGTTTTTTTTATTTTCTCTGTCCTGCCCGGCGATCGCCGCCAGAGACTCGATCTCACGCTGAATGACTTCATCATCAATTTTTTGAAACAGTATCTCCGGCTTTCGAAGCCGGGATCCCGGGCGAAGAAGTTCTGTTCCCGCCTCGTCCCATGACAGAGGTTTCTCGCCGCCCAGCACACGAAGCAGTTTTTCAGCCGCTCCGGGCAGGACTGGCGACATCAGCACAGAAAGCGCCCGGGAGACCTGGAGGCAAACGTAGAGTGTCGCCGCACAGGTTTCGGGCCGCGTTTTTCGGGTTTCCCAGGGCGCTTTGTCATTGAAATACTTATTGGCTTTACGACACAGATCCATCAACGTTTTGGTCCCGCGCCGCACTTCAAATTGTTCGAAACAGGCACCCAAATCATCACGTGTTTCCTGAATGGCCTTCAGCATGGCTTGATCAACTTCATCAAGTTTGCCGGGTTCCGGGACACGTCCCTTAAAAAACCGATGGGTAAAGGTCAGCGACCGGTTGACAAAATTGCCCAGTATGTCCGCCAGTTCATCATTATTCCGGCTTTGAAACTGTGACCACGAAAAATCGGTATCTTTTGTCTCGGGAGCATTGGCCGCCAGCGTATAGCGCAAAGGATCCGCCGGAAATTTTTCCAGGTAATCTTTTAGCCAGATGGCGTAGTTTTGACTGGTTGATATTTTCCGCCCTTCGATCGTTAGATATTCATTGGCAGGTATTGCCTCGGGGAGAATATAGCCACCGACCTCCATGAGAATCATAGGAAAGAGAATCGCATGAAAAACAATATTGTCCTTACCGATGAAATGCACCAAAAAAGTCTCCGGGTCCTTCCAGTATGATTTCCACCGATCTGAATCGCCGACCTTGTCAGCCCATTCCCGGGTTGCGGAGATATACCCGATCGGAGCATCAAACCATACATACAGAACCTTTCCCCGAGCTTTTTCGTCATCAAGGGGAACGGGAACACCCCAGTGCAAATCGCGGGTGATTGGACGATCACCCAGCCCTTCTTCATACCATCCCCGGCAGTAATTGCGAACATTATCCTTCCACTGACGGCTTTCGAACCATTTCTTCCAGGAATCGGCAAACTGTCCCATAGGAAGATACCAGTGAACCGTTTTCCTCAGTTCCGGAATCTCTCCGTCCATTTTCGAACGGGGATTGATCAGATCCGCCGGCTCCAGCCACTTACCGCAGTGGTCACACTGATCTCCCCTGGCTTTATCGTACCGGCAATGGGGACAGATTCCTTCAACATACCGGTCAGGAAGAAAACGCCTGGAGCGCGGACTGTAAAACTGTTCAGACTCTTTAACCTTTAAATCGCCCTTTTGAAACAGTGCGGTAAAAAATGACTGGGCCGTTTCATGGTGAACGGGAAGGGATGTCCGTGAATAATGGTCAAAAGAGATTCCCAGGGATTCGAAAGCCTCCTTGTTCATTCGATGATAGCGATCCACCACCTCCTGAGGAGAAATACCTTCCTGATCGGCCGACACGGTAATAGGAACACCATGCTCGTCGGAACCACAAATATAAATCACATCCCGTCCTTTGAGACGCTGATAACGCACATAGATATCAGCAGGGAGATAGGCTCCGGCGATATGTCCCAGGTGTAATGGACCATTGGCATAAGGCAGTGCACTAGTGACCAGTATTTTCCTGGTCTTTCTCTCGCTTGAACCCATCTTTTTTCCCTTTCCGGAATTTACTTTTTATTGATTTTTTCCGTTCTTTGCGGTTCTGTATGAGCTGATTGATCTGCTCAAGAGTTTGTTCTTCCTCTTCACCGTTTTCATATTCCAGCAGAACTGAATCCGAAAAAATATTGATTTTCTTGACACGGCCCGACCCTTTCACCGTCTTGATGAGAGTTCCTGTTTGCGGAAATCTTTTCAAAGATTCCTGATAAAAGGCGCCCTCATACCGCAAGCAGCACATCAGGCGGCCGCAGCTTCCTGATAATTTTGTCGGATTCAGGGCCAAATTCTGTTCTTTCGCAAGCTGGGTGACAACCGGTTCAAACTCTCTTAAAAAGGTGGTGCAGCACAGAGACTTTCCGCACACTCCGACACCCCCAATGCGCTTTGCTTCATCACGAACTCCAATCTGTCGAAGTTCTATTCTTGTCCGGTGTTTGGCGGCCAACTCACGCACCAGGGCTCGAAAATCCACACGGTTATCCGAAGTAAAATAAAAGGTGATTTTGTTACGGTCGAATTGATATTCAACATCCACCATTTTCATCTCAAGATGGTGGATCTCAACGCGTTTCTTGCAATCATCAAACGCTTCTCGTTCCAGCCTGTGATTTTCCTCCCATTGAATCAAATCTTTTTGACCGGGTTTACGGATAATTTGAAAAGGAACCGTATCTCCCGCACGCCGATCCACCAAAGGCCCCATATTAACCACGCGGCCCAGATCCTCACCGTTTTTTGCCTGCACAACCGCCAGGTCTCCGACAATAAACGGAAACTCCTGAGGGTTGGCGTAAAAGGACTTGCGTCCCCCTTTGAATTCTATTTCCAATATTTTTGCCATTTCCTGTTTCCCGTGTTTAGCAGCCGAAACCGGCCTTCAATTGACCGCTCAATGTCATCAAAACCAATGGAAGATAAACATTTTTTTCTATCAAATCAATCGCCCGCTCAACGTGAACAACACTTTCATCCGTTTTGTTTCCGGACCATTGCCGGCTCCAGCGCGTCAGAATGTCTTCATGATCGATATTCATAATAAGCTGACAGGATCCCCTCCGCCAGTGTCCCAAATCTCTCAACCATATAATCAGCAAATATAACATTTCCTGTACTTGTGTTTTCTCGCCCCCCTGGGTAAATTTTTCCGTTAATTCGATCCGGTCCATCTCCGAACCGAGAAGAGCCGTTTCGAAAAATCGAACCGCTTCCTGTCGCTGCGTCAAAAAAGCCTCGTTGTTCAGCTGCAAAGCCCTCTGCATACTTCCCCCCGCCATGCGCGCGAGAAGACGGGCACGACCGTCTTCAACATTCCAACGATCCTTTAAAGCCGTATATATATCTTTTTCGGGCAACAGATGAAAACGTATTTTCTGACATCGCGATACGATCGTCTCAAGCAACAGCCCCGGTTGATGAGATGTCAATATTAAAACTGTCCGTTCCGGAGGCTCTTCAAGAATTTTCAGCAGACTGTTGGCCGCCGAATCCGTCATTCGATCCGCCCGTGAAAGGATGATCACCCGGGTCAGTCCTTCCTGAATCCGTAGAACCATTTCTTTTTTAAGAGTGCGTATCTGATCAATGCTGATAACCGGGAGTGTGTTCATTTCCGAAGGAAAAACAACTTCCATATGCGGATTGTCGATCCAGTTCAGCACGCTCTCGCGAATGGTCTTTAAATAATCCGTTTCATCCATGCCGCGCGGACGGGTTGGAGCCGGAACGATCCAATGGACATGGGGGTAATTCAGCTGAAGAATCTGAAGGCAAGAGGAACATTCTCCACAACCGCCGGTTTTTCCTGACTTGCAATTCAGCGTTAAAGTCAGAAAAACGGCCATCGCGTCTTTCCCGGTGCCCTTTGGTCCGTGAAACAAATAGGCGTGTGCCAAACGATGGCGTTTGATGCTGTTCTCCAACAGCATCCTGACTCTGCTCTGGCCGACGGGAAAATCCCAAATCATGATCTACTTCCTCATCCAGTTTTCCGGGTTCAAATGGTTCCTGCCGCTCCATACTTCAAAATGCAAATTGGAGCCGTTCATGCTTTGACGCTCACCAACACGCCCTATCGTATCTCCTCTTTTTAATGGATCTCCGTTATCCACAAAAACAACGTCCAGATGGGCATACACTGTATAATACCCCCCTCCATGGTCAACAAGCACGATATTCCCCATACCCCTCTGCCAGGACACCCAGGTGACAGTTCCGTCGGAAACCACCCTGACCATGGATCTTTCTTCGGCCTTGATGACAATGCCGAGATTTTCTTCCTCGGTTCTCAGTTCAGGATCTCTGTAGCGTCCGTACTTCGATATCAAAGAACCCGGCACCGGCCAGTCCATTTTCCCTTTAAGGGCCTGAAATGCTTTTCCATCTTCAGGCATGGCAGTGACCCTGCGGCGGGTTTCGGCCTGCGTTATCTGTCCCAGAATGGCTTTATAAGCCTCCTGTTTCTGTCTCAGCCTCTTCTGCAGAATCGTCTGATCTTCCCTGACTTGCCCCAGCAAGGCTTCCTGCTGAGACCTGGTTTGGGTGAGAGCATCCCGTTCTTCGGCCTTTTTTGCTACCAGTCGATGTATTTCCTGCAATTCGTGAATCAATTCATTTCGGTCTGATTCAATGTGTTTCCTCTTCTCAAGCAAAAGCCGCATATGGCGATCGTCGTTTTCCATAATTCGTTTTTGATAACTTATCCACACCATCATTTGATTGAGATTTTTCATCGAAAGCAGTATTTCCCACTCAACGAGCCTCCCCCTTTTATAGACAAAAACCATCCGTCTGATCACCTGATCTTTCAGCTTTTGATAAGCAAGGTTGTTTTCATTGATTCTTTTTTCAATTTCTTTTACATCGATTCGTTTTTTTGCTTCCAATATCTCATATTCGTGGATCAGAGTTCTTCGAAGTCCCATCTGCCGGTCAAGATCCTGTATCTGCTGCAAAATATCTCTTTCCATGGACTGACGGCTTTGAATCTGTTTTTCCAGCTCTTCGATTTCTCGACGGATTCGCGTTAAATCTCTTTCTCCCTGTCCATCGGCCGTAAATGGAAAAATCAACATGCAGGCGACCGCGATTGCAAAATGAAAAACCGTTCTCATATCATCAAGCCCTGATCATGAAAAAAGGGGGCCATTCTTTTTGCCAGAATCGATGCCATAGACATTTTTACAACCTCTCCCGGAATAAAAACAATCAGGCCGCTGAGGATTATTTTCTCCCAGGAAATCTCCTGATGAATAATAAAACGAAGATAAAAAGCCAAATACAGAACACCTGTCGTCAGAATTACACACATGCCCGCTGTATTGCAAATCATCCAGTGCATCCATCGATTACGAGCACCCAAACGCTGACAGACCACACCGACTGTCCAGGCAGCGAGTGGAAAACCCAATAAATATCCAAAAGTGGGTTGAAATATGTAGCCGAGTCCTCCGCCCATGGAAAAAACCGGTACACCGATCAAGCCAAGCATTAAAAAGAGAACCTGACTGATAAAGCCCCTTCGGTTTCCCAGCAAATCCCCTGACAAGTAGACAAAAAGAGTCTGTAATGTAAAAGGAACCGGGGCAACCGGTATTCGCACCCATCCACCCAATGATGTCAGGGATACAAAAAGTGCCGTCCATAATAATGCCCTGACATCGGTTCTCATAGATAGCCCGTTTGGCTTTTATGGCCCATGACCTTGATTCAGCCTGTATTTACATAGAAAAGTATTTTAATAAAATACTATCTAAAATGCAATTTGATTTTTCCTTTTTCATTCAATCGGGATATTGCTTTTTAGGGCTGTTTTATGTATCTTTTTGCATGAACCCCGTCTTGCTTTTCATCTGTCGAGCATTTTTCCTGTTCGCTCCCTTGTTTGAGTCTCCCTGGGTGGAGATTCCTCTGGATATTCGCCCTTTTTCCCCACCCGGCCAAAACACCGATTCAACGGTTTTCCTTCAGCGCCCGAGAATAAGCCTGGCCCTCAGCGGCGGAGGCGCGCGCGGCCTTGCGCATATCGGTGTTTTGAAAGTTCTGGACAGCCGATCGATCCCCATTGACGGCATCTCCGGCACCAGTATGGGGGCCGTAATGGGCGGATTGTATGCCCTTGGGTATTCGGCGGCTCAAATCGAAAGTCTGGCCTATCAAATCGATTGGGATCAGCTTTTAAGCGATTCGCCCAGGCGACAACAACTGTTTTTGGGTCAAAAAGATGAAACCACGGAATCGATCTTTCAGATCCGGCTGAACGGATTGGCCCCTGAAATCCCTTCAGCCTGGTTAACCGGACAAAAAGTAACAGCCATGCTCTCTGAAATGATTCTTCTTTCACCCGCCCCTTTCACACGCGATTTCAACCGTCTTCCCGTACCTCTCAGAATCGTGACAACGGATCTGGTTTCGGGTAAAAAAGTGGTGTTATCTAAGGGCAGTCTTATCAACGCGATGAGAGCCTCGCTGGCTATCCCTCTCCTTTTTACGCCGGTGGTCATGGATTCGATGCTCCTTGTCGATGGGGGCCTGGTTCAAAATCTGCCTGTTGAGGAGGCGCAGGAATTCGGCAATGATATCATTATCGCCGTGGATGCTTCATCCAAACCCAGAGAACTTACCGCTCTAAGGGCACCATGGCAAATTGCGGATCAGGTAACAACCATCATGCAGAAAGAACAGCTCAAGGAACAATTGAGCCTGGCGGATGTCGCGCTGACCGTTGACTTGCAGGAATACTCCAATACGGACTTTCGGCATATCAAATCCATCATTCAAAGAGGCGAAGAAGCCGCCATTAAAAACCTTCCCAAAATAGAATCCCTTTTGATCCGGCCGGAACCGGATTCCATTCTTCCTGTCTCTGTAATTTCCCTGTCAGGAATAAACCGCCTGGACAATCAGCAATTAACCGACATATTGAATCTGTCACCCGGTCGTCTTCCATTCTCCCAAGTTCTCTGGGCCGGAGAGGTGCTTCGTCAAACCGGATTTTTCGAAGCGGTTCGACTTTTTTACCGCGCCCAAACACAAGAACTTTTGTTTCAATTAACCGAAAATCCTCCTGTCAATCGAATCCGCCTGATGGGGAATCGTGTTCTTTCAGACTCTCTGATACAATCTGTACTGACTGTTGCACCTGGTGTCCTGAATTTTCAACATATCGACAGAGGTTGTCGAAATATCATCGATCTATATAAAAAACAAGGTTATGCATTGGCCCGTATCGACACAACAATTCTTTCATCAGATGGAACACTCATATTTTTCATCCATGAAGGGAGAGTACGGCGGGTCGAGATCTTAGGTAATAACCACACCCATTCTTCGGTCATACAAAGAGAATGGCCTATCAAGGCAGAAGATGTTTTCAATATCGAGAACGCTCAGCAGGGAGTAGAAAATATATACAGCACTCGATATTTTGACAGTGTCCGTTATGATCTTGATGCTCATGATGACGGTTTTGATTTGAAAATCCTGGTTGACGAACACAGCTACCGCCTGATGCGATGGGGGCTGCGGTACGACCTCGAGCGTCTGACGTCCACACAAGTGGAACTCGTTGAAGAAAATCTGACGGGCCGCGGTGGAAAATTATCTGTCAAAGGTATTTTGGGAAGAAAAGATGAGTATCTGCTGGTACGGTTATGGTCTGATCGACTTTTTAATACGCTTTTTACTTATGACGTCTCTTTTGGTGCCGGCCGCTTTCTCTGGGATTATTATCGAGACCTCGAACAGTTCGATACGTACAAACAAACATTTACGCACGGCGCGATTATCCTCGGCCGGCAAATGCGACGGCTGGGAACCCTGTCCTTTAAGCTGTCTTCTGAAAAAGTTCGTCTGACTCCTGAAATGGGTACAGCGCCTCGTGAAAATCTGCTCATCCGGGCGCTGACCATTCGATCGGAAGTAGACACCCGGAACAAAACGCCTTTCCCGAATACGGGAGAACGTCACATCCTTGAATCTCAGTTTTCAGGTCCCTATCTGGGGAGTGACGCGACATTTTCCCGTCTGTTTTCCAGTATGGAGCTGTTCTACTCGCCTCATTCAATGCTCTGCATTCATCCTCGAATCTCCTGGGGTTCGGCTAACCATTCTGTCCCATTTGTCAGATACTTTAACCTGGGAGGGCTGCACAGTTTCATGGGACTGCCTGAGAGGGCGGTTTACGGGAAGCGCCTGTTTGTCCTGAACGGTGAAATTATTTTCAACATTCCTCTGCTTCCGTGGCTGGAACCGCGCCTGCATCTGCGGTACGACTTCGGTGGAGTATGGAAAACCTTTTCACAAATCAAATGGGACGATTTACAATGGGGAACCGGATTGATTCTTTCCGTCAATTCGCCGCTCGGACCCATCTATATGGGACGCGGTTCCCACAGTGAAGGATATCATCAGTGGTATCTATCGGCAGGCCGTTCTTTCTATCTGCCCTTCCGTTGAAAAAACCCCGTTCTGAAAAACGAACGGGGTCTATTTTTTTCTTGTGCCGTTCTGGTCTTTTGGCCCCTATTCCTGGAGTCGGTTCCTTATTTTTTCGTCTCTCTTTTTATTCCAGAGAACCCACGGATCTTTTTCGTCTTTGTCTTTATGGGAGAAAGATCCTTGAGATACGATCCGGCCCTGTTTGTCAATGGTGACCTGCTGCATGGATTGAATAATCACCATCCATTCTTCCACACTCACTTCATGGGGAGGAGCGATTTGCCTGGGTCCCTCTATTTGACGAGGAATCGGAGAATGGATGGCGGGTTCTTTTTTATCAATCGCGTTGGTAATTCGAACCTCCCCGCTGTAAACTTTTAGCTGTGTGGTAGAATCGGTTTCCACCTTCAGCCGAAAAACCGTTCCCGTTATGGCCGCAGCCGCAATGGGAGCCGAGACATCGAATTCGGTTTCTGCCTCAATTTTTCCGACGGCCCCCCAAATCTCGCCTTCGGCAAGATGAATTTGGGTGGAAACCTGTTTCTCCCTGGTCTCTTCATACAGCCTGATAATGTCCACCTCTGTTCGTGGAGCCAGCCGTATGATATCCAGTTGGGCCAAATCCAGCTCGGCCCTTGATTCTGAAAAGGTTCTGACCTTATCGCCGGATAATATCTCGGTGTTTACCGGTGCGCTTGTCCATTCTTCCAAATGGATTGCTTTTCTTCTAACCTGTCCGTCAATGTATGTGACAATGCCCTTCCTGTTCTGATCGGCCTGTTCTCCCGCGGCCGCAGAAAGAAGGAACATCAGACCGGGCATCCATAAAGCGAAGCGTTTCATTTCGAACCTCCCACACCTTCTTCAGGATAATACCGGCTGTAGACCAGATCGACCAGCTTGATGGCCTCTCTGGAAAAAGGATCGACATCTCTTTTAAAAAGTTCGTTGTCAATCAGAATTTTTGCAACGCGCCAGCTTTCAGCTTCGTTGAGCTTGTTGATCAAATCATGATAGGAGTTATCGTCACCATTAAATAATTTTTTGATAAAGATTTTCTCGGATTTTGTTTCAATAAAAGACCCGAGGCCCTCCCTTTCAATGGGCTTTTCTCCATATTCTCCCATATCATCGGTATTCGACAAAAGGGCCGCCTCACCTGACTCCTCTTCTTCCTCATTTTTCTGATCTCTTCGAATGATTCGCATGGTTTTCGGTTTGGCCGGCTGTTGGTCTTCATTTTCAGTAATCTCATGATATTTTTCTTTCGAGGTCTTGTGCGGCGCTTCGGTGATCTCGGTTTCCTGATGTTTTTCCGTATCAGGCTCGGTCATTTGGTCAAGATCCCAGGTTTCTTCCGAAGAGATTTCCGTTTTATCTTCGCCCATTCCGGTGATGGATTCCTCTGGTTCATCAACCTCGGAAATGCTGAAGACATCTTCATGTTGAGAATCGGTTTTTGGTTCCTCAACGAATGTCTCCTGACCTTCCGAACCGGATGTTGAAAACTCCTGTTCAAATTCAATATACCGCTTTAAAATCATCTCCAGATCTTCTTTTAAAAAAACCGATTTCCCCAGTTTCATTTCAACATCAAGAGCGCGCCGAAAGTTCCACAGATTTCGGTCAGCTAAAAACTGCTGGAGAACACCTCCCTCCACTCGAATCACATCTTCTCCCTTGGATTCGGAAAGAAAGTCTGTTAGAACAGAGAAATCTCTCAGTGTTTCAGAAACAGGATCCGATTCAAAAATGCGCTGCATTACATCACTGACAATCTCACTATATGTTTCATTATTCAAAAGTGTCAGGTTTTTCTGTAAACAGGTTCTCAATACCGTTTCCGCATAGGGCAGGTCGTGAACAATGGAACCGAAAACCGGCTCAACATTCTCGAGAGAAATTTCTTTTCTCTCTTCAAAGAGAAGTCGTCTCATGGTATCCGCGGGCTTAATGAGATAATCAAGTCGCAATACAAGAGCCCGTCGAAGAATCTCGTCAACTTCCCGAGATGAAAACGTTGCCGCCTCTTTAAAAATTTCAAAAAACTTTGCCTGAAGACGTTCGATATCCTCCCTGCGAATCTCGAAATGGGGAGTGGCCTGGATAGAAAAAGGCGCTTCTTTCCGAATCAAAAATTCGACCCGCCTCATAAATACCCTTTTCACATAATCGGGTATGGCCTGGTCAGATGTGATTTTACCAAAACGGACTTTCTCGGATCCCTGAAGGATCCGCTTTTTCAGACTGGTCATTAATACGACCGTCTCATCTTCCCACATATCCGTTACCTTTCTATACATCAAAGAGCATTTTGGCTTCCCAATGGTTACCGTTCCATTGGAGGGAAAAGTCATGGCGTGTCACCGCCTTGATCTCTTTGCAAATATCATGCCTCGAAAGGTCAACGGGTTCCCCCCTTAAGATACCCTGGAACCGATAGTTGCCCGATTCCGATCGGGAAATATTGTCCCCTGTCACCCGGAAAAAAGCGTATGCCATTCCCTGCTCAAATAGAAAGAGTATCTCGCTGAGCCAGTCATGCAATAATAGATCTCCCCGTTGGGCATCGAAAAAACGGGTGGTGGTTTTTAGCGGCCGAACCGTTTTAAGATCAAGGATCAGCGACATCATTCCTTCGGCCGCCTTGCAGAATAGGGCACTCCGGGTCTTCGCCCTGACTGTCATGCCGATATCTGCGGTATGCTCAAAGAAAGAAACGTCTGTCATTTTCCGTTATCGTTTCCATTTTCTTCTTCCTCCCGGATTACCCTGCAGACATCCGCAACATGATCGTCTTCATCAAGGCGGACCAGTCTGACGCCCTGAGTGTTTCTTCCAATGACCTTGATTTCGCTGATTTTCTGTCTTATGACCAGTCCCCTGGCTGTAATCAACAGCAGATCGTCGTCGTCCAGAACGTCCATTATGGTCAGAAGCTTTCCAACTTTTTCTGTTGTGTGCAGGGTTATGATTCCCTTCCCTCCGCGATTGGTCACCCGGTAATCCGTATTGAGCGATCGTTTCCCATATCCCTTTTCAGTGACCACCATAAGCGTGCCTTCGCGTCGAACGACGACCATTCCCACCACTTTATCGGATTCTGAAAGAGCTATCCCTTTAACTCCGGCAGCGTTTCTGCCCATTGGCCTGACATCGGACTCTCTGAAGCGGATCGCCTTACCCTCCCGAGTGCCGAGAATAATATCCTGTGTTCCGTCCGTAAGGGCCGTGCCGATCAGTCTGTCGCCCTCATTAATGCTGATGGCCTGTATGCCCACCTTGCGCGGATGGCTGAACGCATTCAACGGAGTCTTTTTCACCAGACCGGATCGTGTCGACAAGAACACATATTTGTCCGGTTCAAACGACTTCACCGGCACAACCGATGCTACTATCTCTCCTTTGTCAACCTGAATGAGGTTGACGATAGCCCGTCCGCGGGATCCCCTTCCAACCTGTGGAACCTCATGAACCTTCAGCCAATAGCATTTTCCCCAATCCGTGAAGAAAAGCAGATAGTGATGGGTTGAGGCAATAAAAAGATGCTCGATGGAATCCTGCTCTTTGAGTTCGGCCCCGATCACGCCTCTCCCGCCCCGAAGCTGCCTGCGATATCCGGACACGGGAAATCGTTTGATAAAACCCGAGTGTGTAATTGTAATAACCATATCTTCTTCGGCAATCATATCCTCCATGGAAAATTCTTCCGTTTCCGCAATAATCTCCGTACGTCTCGAATCGCCGTATTTTTCCTTCAGTTCCAGCAATTCGTCCCGGATAACATTCATTTGTCTGGTCCGGCTGCCGAGAATCTGTTTCAGTTTTTCAATCAACTTGATGATCTGGAGATATTCATCTTCGATCTTTTTTCTCTCGAGACCGGTGAGTCTCTGAAGCCTCATTTCCAATATCGCCTTGGACTGAATTTCCGACAATCCGAAGGTTTTCATCAGGTTGTTCTTTGCGGTTTCCGGATTACGAGATTTTTTAATCAGCTGTACGATTTCATCGATATGGTCCAGGGCAATCTTCAGCCCCTCCAGAATATGGGCCCGTTTTTCGGCTTTATCCAAATCGAAACGGGTCCTTCGAATGACGACCTCATAACGATGGTCGATAAAGGCCTGCAGCATCTCCTTTAATTTGAGAACCTTGGGTTTTCCATCGACCAGCGCCAGCAATATCACGCCAAAAGTGGTCTGCATCTGGGTGTGAACATACAGCTGATTAAGAATAACCCTGGGTTGGGCATCTCGTTTGAGCTCGATAACGATTCTCATGCCATCGCGGTCGGATTCATCTCTGAGATCGGATATCCCTTCAATTTTTTTCTCCTTGACCAAAGACGCAATGGCACTGATAAGGTTGGATTTATTGACCTGATAGGGTATTTCCGTAATCACAATGGCATCCCGGCTTCCCTTTCCTTTTTCAAGGGATGCTCGAGCCCGAATCAAAACCTTGCCCCTTCCGGTTGCATAGGCTTCGCGGATACCCTGATCTCCGTAAATAATTCCACCCGTGGGGAAATCGGGACCCTTCAAATAACCCATAAGCGTTTCCGCTCGAATGTCGGGTCTTCCCAGAAGGGCAACTATGGCATCAATGACTTCGTTGAGGTTGTGGGGAGGAATATTGGTTGCCATGCCGACGGCAATTCCGGACGCTCCATTGATAATCAGATTCGGCAGCATTGCCGGCATAACAAGGGGTTCCTCGAGCGATTCATCGAAGTTGGCCCCAAAATCAACGGTATTTTTTTCAATATCCCGGAGCATCTCCTCCGCGATACGGGTCAGCCGGGCCTCCGTATATCGCATGGCCGCAGCCGCGTCTCCGTCTACGGATCCAAAGTTGCCCTGCCCGTTAACCATGGGATATCGAAGAGAAAATTCCTGTACCATTCGAACCATGGAATCATAAACCGCCGCATCGCTATGGGGATGGTACTTTCCTAAAACATCTCCGACAATTCTTGCCGATTTTCTGAATGGCCGGTTAGAGGCCAGGCCCAGCTCATGCATACCGAACAGGATGCGTCGATGCACCGGTTTCAGCCCGTCTCTCACATCGGGAAGCGCCCTGGATACGATGACCGACATTGAATAATCAATATAGGAGCTCTTCATCTCCTCTTCTATGTAGACCGGTAAAATTCGATCGCGGTTTTCCGTCATCTACCCTTCCTGTAATAATAAAGTGATTTACACATCCAGATTGCGAACAAGATCGGCATTCTCTTCGATGAACTGGCGGCGCGGCTCGACCTTCTCGCCCATTAAAATCGTAAATATCTGATCGGCTTCCACTGCGTCGTCAATGTTGACTTTCAACAGCGTCCGGGTTGCCGGATCCATGGTTGTCTTCCACAGCTGTTCCGGGTTCATTTCTCCCAGCCCTTTGTAACGCTGAATGGAAGCCCCTTCCTTTCCCATTTTCGAAAGAGCGTCCGCACGTTCTTCCTCGGTATATACGAACATTTCCTTGGGTCCTTTGTGAACACGGTATAGCGGCGGCTGAGCGATAAAAATATGTCCCTGCTCAACCAGGTCCCGAAAATACCGGAAAAAAAAGGTCAGCAAAAGAGTCCGTATGTGAGATCCGTCCACGTCCGCATCGGTCATAATAATGATTTTCCCGTATCTGAGACGGGAGATGTCATAAACATCGGATCCGATTCCGGTTCCAAGGGCGGCCACAACCGTCTTTATTTCCTGGTTGCCGAGTATCTTTTCAAGGCTGGCTTTTTCAACATTGAGAATTTTTCCGCGCAGCGGCAAAATAGCCTGAAATTGGCGGTCCCGGCCCTGTTTGGCCGATCCACCCGCCGAATCACCCTCTACCAAATAAATCTCACATAAATCGGGATCTTTTATGGAACAATCGGCCAGTTTTCCGGGCAGTGTGTCTGCCTCAAAAACCGATTTTCTTCTCGTGAGTTCACGGGCTCTCCGGGCCGCTTCACGGGACCGCGCGGCCCCCATGGCCTTTTGGATGATCTTTTTTGCCACCGCCGGATTCTGCTCCAGATAATCGGACAGTCCCTCTCCCACAATAGACTCGACAATGCCTCTGACTTCGCTGTTACCCAGTTTTGTTTTGGTCTGTCCTTCGAACTGAGGGTCCGGAACTTTCACGCTGATTACCGCTGTAATGCCTTCCCGCACGTCTTCTCCAGCCAAAACCATGCTGTTATTCTTGATAATATGATTTCTTTGTGCATAATTATTCATTGTTCGGGTAAGGGCCGTTTTAAACCCGACCATGTGCGTTCCGCCTTCGGAAGTTGCGATATTGTTGACAAAAGTGAAGATGTTTTCCTGATAGGAATCATTGTATTGCAGGGCCACATCAACATCGATGTTTTCGCGCATCCCGTCAAGAGCGATCGGCTTGCGGTGAATGGGTTTGCGGTTGGAATTCAGATAATCGACAAATTCCCCGATTCCCCCTTTTGCATGGTATGTTTTTTCAATCCCCCGCCTTTCGTCTTTAAGGATAATCCTGAGTCCCTTGTTTAAAAAGGCCAGTTCCATCAGTCGTTGTCCGAGAATATCAAACTTAAACCGGACCCGTTTAAAAATTTGCGAATCGGGTTTAAACGTGGTTTCGGTTCCGGTCCGGTTTTTTATCCTTCCAACTATTTTCATGTCGTTCTTTGGTGTGCCTCTTTCATATTCCTGCTGATAAATATTGCCGTCCCTGTATACTTTGACCCGACAATATTCCGAAAGGGCGTTGGTGACCGATACACCAACCCCATGAAGCCCTCCGGACACCTTATAGGACTGCTTGTCGAACTTTCCGCCAGCATGCAGAGTGGTCATGACAACTTCCAGTGCCGGACGATTCTGAACGGGGTGAATATCCACCGGGATTCCCCTGCCATCATCCATGACCGTAATGCTCTCGTCTTCATGGATTGTCACCAGAATTTTACTACAGTATCCTACCAGTGCTTCATCGACACTATTATCGACAACCTCATAGACTAAATGATGAAGACCTCGAACAGACGTGTCACCAATGTACATGGAAGGTCTTTTTCGAACCCCTTCAAGACCCTTGAGAACGACTATTTTTTTCGCATCATAAGCTTGTTCTGTCATTTTTCCTCGCGTCCGGTTTAAATATAGACAATGTCTGTAACCACATGGCTTCGCAAAGCCGAATTAATCCTGTCGATGATCTCATTTTTCTGGTAGAACAGCTCATTTCTCCAGGCGTCATTGATTACTTTAACGAATAAACGCCCGCGGGAGAGCCTCTGTGGCTCGGCAACCCGGGCTATGGCGGTTCCCACCAGCTGATCCCAATCCGTAATGACTTGATGTTTTTTGATGGTTTCCTGTATTCCGAGGTCGACGATTGTTTCTTTAATGATGTCGCCAAGAATTTTCATGGATTCTTACTGATGCTCCTGAGAATTCAGTTTTATAGGCATGATCAGCATCATAAACGACTCATTCTCCTTTTGACTGAGCGGTTTCACCACAGCTGCACGAACGGGATTCTTTAACGTGAATACTACCTTGTCGTCGTCTACGTGCTTTAGTATATCAAGTATGTACTGGGCGTTGTATCCGAGCTCCATGGGCTCGTCGTTATACTCCACATTCAGTTCTTCTCTGGCTTCGCCGCCAATATCAGCATCCTCCGAGCAGACCGCAAGTCTGTTCTGACTCAAAGAGAATCGTACCTGATGGGTCAATGCGCTTGAAAACAGGGATACTCGCTTAACCGTTGCCATAAGCAGTGATCTGTCAACAACCATTTTTTTATCATTATCTCTGGGAATCACTTTTTCGTAATCCGGATACTCCCCTTCAACCAGACGTGTATATAGTGTCGTATTATCAAAAATAAAACACAGTCCGCCCTGGTTAAGCTGCAGTTTTATGTTACCCTCTTCATTTAAATTTTTCAGGGCTATTTGCACTGCCTTGGGCGGTATAATCATTTGAATTCCCGCTTCATCGAAGCGAAAACTGCTGTCTATGATTTTTGATAAGCGATGGCCATCGGTCGCTACCATACGGAATTCATCCGGCATAATCTGCATATAAACACCCATTAGGGCCGGTCGAAGTTCTTCGGAGGAAACAGCAAAAATCGTCTTGCTGAACATGCGGCGCAGCAGATCATTTTTTAATTCGATGGACCGTGCCTCTGAAAGAGAAGGGTTGTCGGGAAACTCATTTCTGGAAATACCCGCAACCTGATAGTATCCCTGATCTGTGGTTATTCGGACTCTCTTGGTTTCATCAAGCTCAAATTGGACCGGAATGGCGGGCAGAGAACGAATCATCTCTGTAATAACACGCGCCGGAAGGGCGATTGAACCCGTCTGTTCGATTTTTTTCGGTGTCACCCCTGTTGTAATGGATATTTCAAGATCAGTGCCTGTAATTTTTAGTTTTTCCTCGTCCAGTTCAAAAAGAATATTTTCCAGGATGGGTGTTGTCGAGCGGGTGGGAACCACACCGGATATTCTTTGAAGAGCTTCCAGCAGATCATTTTGAAGTATGGTAAATTTCATTTTACTTACCTCCCGGGATGAAAAACGGTCCATATCATACTATTATAAGAATTTTCTTAAAAATAAACAAGAAAAATAGTTGTTGTAGTAGTGCTGTGAAAAGAAAGAACAACTTTATTTAATAGAGAACAAACACATAAAAAAAAGAAACTTAAAAATATTATAATAATATAAATGTTTGTTGAATGATCGTGGAAAACCTCTCCTTTAATGGGGATAAATAAAAATCGAAACAGGTACTGTTTCGAAGAAGAAGGGTCTGTCCACAGAGAGGCCACACATAACTCAGATAACAGAGACCGTTGTCAACAAATTATAAAGAAGCCATATCGACTCTCTTTTTCAAAAGATCGATCGATTCGGATATTTTTCCATGGTTTGACGGATCTTTCATAAAACGGGAAACAGTACGGATTGCGTGTATTACTGTTGTATGGTCTCTTCCGCCAAAATGCAGACCGATGCTTTTTAAAGAAAATCGGGTCATCTCTTTGCACAAATACATTGCGATTTGACGCGCGAAGGCGATCTCCTGTTTTCGGCTTTTTCCTCTCAGCAGATCGTCGGGAATGTCGTAGAATTGGCATACAACACGCTGAATTTCTTCGATGGAGATGTCTTTTCTTTTGGTATTCACGATGTCGCGAAGAACAAATTTCGCCAGATCCAGGTCGATGTCAACACCCTTCAGGGATGAGATTGCCAGAAGCTTGATCAGGGCCCCTTCCAACTCGCGAATGTTGGAAGTGATGTTGGCCGATATGTATTCAATAATTTCCATGGAAAGATCAATGCCGTCGCTCTCGGCTTTTTTCTGAAGAATAGCGATGCGGGTTTCAAGATCCGGCGGCTGAATATCCACAACCAGACCCCATTGAAACCGGGAGAGAAGCCTTTCTTCCAGACCCTTCAGTTCTTTTGGCGGCCTGTCTGAGGAGAGAACGATTTGCTTCTCTTTTTGATGAAGCGTGTTAAATGTGTGAAAGAACTCTTCCTGGGTTCTTTCTTTGCTGGTAAAAAATTGAATGTCGTCTACCAGAAGAAGGTCCACGTTTCTGTATACCTGGCTGAATTCCGTGGTTTTATTGTTCTGAATAGAATTGATAAATTCAATCGTAAACCGTTCACTTGAAACATATCGAATCCTTCGGGCCGAATTTTTCTCACGCGCATAATTCCCGATAGCCTGAATCAGGTGGGTTTTCCCCAGTCCGACTCCACCATAGATAACCAGTGGATTGAAAGACGTTTTGCCGGGCGCTTCGGCAACCGCGAAAGCCGCTGCACGGGCAAATTCGTTGCCTCGCCCCTCGACGAAATGATCAAATGTGTAGCGAGAATTCAGCTGTGTATCATCATCCTGGAAATTCTTGTGATCTTTTCTAATGACACGCGAAGAAGACGGGGGGATTCGGTTTGTTTCAAGAATGGAATATGAAAGGGATGCTCCCTGACCGAGAATTTGATTAAGAGCATTCCGCATGACTTTCGGGTAATGCTCTTCAAGCCATTCATAAAAAAACTGGCTGGGAACCTGGATCGTCAGGTTCTGATTATCGAGGCGCAGAGGAACCACGGGAAGAAACCAGGTATGAAAACTTTGTGGATGAATATTATCCTCAATAATTCGAAGGCAGCGATCCCAAACAGCCTTGGGATCGAAGTTTTCCACATTTAAAGACAGGTTATCCACACCCTGTGCCATAAAAGGCTCCTTTTTCGACAAAATGCGGCCTCGTTGTGTTGGGATTAACCTAAACACTTAAATAATTATTTATTTATGTAAAATCGCATTACAACAATGAAAAACATGTATGTGTATAAGTTACAAACAGAAAGGAGAAAAAATCAGGGGCACAGCACAATATCCACAAGTTGTCCACGGCCCCACCCCAACGTCATTTAGCGAAGACAATATACCATATTCCCGGAAAATGTCAAGAGAAAAATCGATAGAAAACGGCCGAAAAATAAAAAAACCCCCGGTGTCCTGTCAGACCACAGGATCCCGGGGCTTCGACGTGTTTCGAGCAAATATATTATTGTTCATCAAGGGCTGCATGTGCCGCTGCAAAACGGGCTATCGGGACCCTGAAAGGCGAACAACTGACATAATCCATTTTTACCTTGTGACAAAATACAACGGATTGGGGATCTCCGCCGTGTTCACCGCAAATACCGACTTTCAGGCTGCTCCTGGCTTTTCTTCCTTTTTCTATGCCCATGGAAACCAATTGACCGACACCGGTTTGATCAAGCGTTTGAAAGGGATCATCAGGCAAAATCTTCTTCTCCAGGTATTCCGGAAGAAATTTTCCGGCATCGTCACGGCTGTAACCGAATGTCATCTGAGTCAGATCGTTGGTTCCAAAAGAGAAGAAATCCGAAACAGTTGCGATTTCATCGGCTGTCAACGCGGCACGGGGAATTTCTATCATGGTTCCAATAAGAGTTTTTACCTTGATGCCTTCCTTTTCCTGAACTTCTTCAATGGTCTTTTCAACGAGCAAGCGCTGATTCTCCAGCTCCTCCTTAGTACCGACTAAAGGGATCATAATCTCGGGATACACCTTGATGCCCTTTTTCGCGCTCCTACAGGCGGCTTCCATAATGGCCCGGGCCTGCATGGCGGTTATTTCCGGATAGGTGATGCCCAGGCGGCATCCACGATGGCCGAGCATGGGGTTCAGTTCGTGCAACAGCTGAACTTTGGTTTTGATGGCTTGATAGGAAACGCCTGTTGATTCCGCTATCTCTTTTTGGGAGGCTGTGTCGTTGGGCAGAAACTCATGAAGGGGTGGATCCAGGGTTCGTATGGTTACCGGTAATCCGTCCATGGCCTTGAAAATGCCCATAAAATCTTTCCTCTGGAAAGGAAGCAATTTTTTCAGAGCCCTTTTTCTGCCCTCTTCATTGTCTGCCAGAATCATTTCTCTCATGGCCGATATACGGTCCGGTCCGAAAAACATATGTTCAGTGCGGCAAAGGCCGATCCCTTCGGCACCGAACTGGCGGGCCTGACGTGAATCCTTGGGATTGTCCGCATTGGTTCGGATCTTGAGTCTTCTCTTTTTATCCGCCCAGGCCATTAATTTCTTGTAATAGCTGTTTTTTTCAGGATCTTCCGGCAGGAGAGAAATTTTATTCGAATAGACAATGCCTCTTGTTCCATTCAAAGAGATCCAGTCCCCCTCTTTCAGTGTCTTTCCCTTGACATCAAGAGTCTTTTTCGAATAGTTGATGTCCAGGGTGTCACAACCCACAATACAACACTTTCCCCAGCCTCTTGCAACCAGGGCGGCATGGCTGGTCATACCGCCTTTGGCTGTCAGGATTGCTTCTGCGACACGCATACCGTGAATGTCCTCCGGGCTGGTTTCGTCCCTCACCAGGATGACCGAATGGCCCTTTGACTTCCAGGTCTCTGCGTCATCAGCGGAAAAGACGATCTGCCCGACGCCGCCTCCTGGACCCGCAGGCAGTCCTTTGGCCAGGATCTCCGCTGCTTTTTCTGATTTCGGGTCGAGCATGGGATGCAGGAGTTCGTCGAGCTGATGGGGCTGAACGCGTTTAATGGCTTCGTTTTGGTTGATCAGTCCCTCCTGGCACATTTCGACGGCTATTCGAACAGCGGCGGCACCGTTTCTTTTACCGGTACGGGTCTGCAGCATGAACAGATTGCCGTCCTGAATGGTAAATTCGATATCCTGCATATCATGGTAATGTTTTTCCAGCTTGATCCGGATTTTTTCCAACTGATTATACAGATCGGGCATCAGATCTTCGAGAGTGGGCAGGTGTTTGGATGTTTCGTTCTTGGACACTCGATTGATGGCCTGCGGAGTCCGGGTGCCGGCTACTACGTCTTCGCCCTGGGCATTGACTAAAAATTCACCGTAAAAGCGATTCTCGCCGGTGGCCGGATCGCGCGTAAAAGCGACTCCGGTTGCCGAATTTTCACCCAGGTTGCCGAAAACCATGGCCTGAATATTCACCGCAGTTCCCCACTCATCGGGGATCGATTCAATCCGTCGATAGGAGATGGCCCGTTTTCCGTTCCAGGATTTGAAAACAGCGGATATGGCGCCCCACAACTGTTCATGGGCGTCGTCGGGAAAGGGTTTTTTCAAAACCTTTTCGACTTTCGTTTTGAATATTTTCACCAGTTTTTTCAGGTCTGCGGCATCAAGCTCGGTGTCGTCCTTGACTCCCCTGGAGTCCTTGAGCTTCTGCATTTCCAATTCCAGAAGATTCCGGATTCCCTTTCCTTCGCCGGGATTAATGCCCGCGGACTTTTCCATTACCACATCGCTGTACATCATGATGAGCCGGCGGTAGGCATCATATACAAAACGTTCGCTTCCGCTTTTGGCGATCAGGCCGGTCAGGGTTTTTTGAGTCAGGCCGATATTCAGAACCGTTTCCATCATACCGGGCATTGAAATCCGAGCACCCGAGCGAACCGAAAGGAGCAGCGGGTTGTCCGGATCGCCGAATTTCTGGCCCATTGTTTTTTCTGTTTTGGACAAAGCGGTATGCACCTGATTTTCTAAAGATTCCGGGTAGTCTCCCCTGTTTTTCATGAAATGCGTGCACACTTCCGTGGTAATGGTGAATCCGGCAGGAACGGGAATTCCCAGTCTGGACATTTCGGCCAGATTGGCCCCTTTGCCGCCAAGCAAATCTTTCATGGACGCATCTCCCTCGGCTTTGCCGGAACCGAAAGAGTAAACCAGTTTCTTGGACAAATGAACCTCCTTGTTTTTTTAATACAGATATACTTACTGCAGCCGTCCGATTATTTTTTCAGCATAGCATGATATGCCTGTGGATTTTCCAGAACCTCGAGAGCCTTTCGGACAACAGGGTCGTCTTTTAAATCCAATTCGATCCCTTCTTTCACACCAAAATATTTGGTCGCCAATTCCCTTCGAAGAAGCTGTTTGATTTGAGGACTCTGATCGGCAAACATTTTTTCTTTGACCTGAGAGAAGGATTGGCTCAGGCGATCGATATCCTGAAGGATCGCCTCTCCATATCCGTAAGTTCTGGCTTCGTTTATCATTCCGTCAAGGTCTCTTTCAAACGGGTGATGGTATTCATAATTTTTGTCTTTTAGATATTTTCTGAAATCTTCAAGGATGAACCGGGATATTTCGAAATCCGGTTTCTCAGGCCGGGGATGGTTTGCCGTGTATTGAACGGAGAAGTTGAAAAACATGGATTTTCTTCTCAAGTCCACTACCAGGCCGTTGATACGAGGCTGCTCGATAGCGATATCGGGTACGATCCCGCCTCCGCCGATTACGGTTCTCCCGCTTAATGTGTGGAAAACCGAGCCCCCTTGCTCCGTTGTATCCTGCCACATGGAATAGTGACTGCGCTGTATGGAGCGCCCGCTGGGAGTGTAATATTTTGCGGTGGTCAGCTTGAGCAGAGAAGAAGACAGGGGTATGACGGTTTGCACCAGGCCTTTTCCGAAAGTCGTATCACCCAAAACAATGCCGATATCATTGTCCTGAATGGCACCTGCTACGATTTCGGATGCTGATGCGCTGATGCGATTAACCAGAACAGCAAGAGGAAGATCGATAATCGGCTCCTGAGCGGCTTTAAAGGTTCGATCGGTTCCTGAAGCGCGACCCCTGGTCGAGACGATGACACTGTTTTTCGGCAAAAACAGATCCGACACCTGAACGGCCGCCTCAAGCAGCCCTCCGGGATTGGAACGCAAATCGAGAATAATGCCTTTGGCCCCCCGTGCCTGTATGTCCAGCAATGTCTCTCTGAGTTCGGAATAGGCTTTGTCGGAAAATGCGGACAGCAATATATATCCAATCTGGTCGCCGATCAGATCCGCATAACGAACATCTTCGATCTTGATCACCTCACGGATCAACTTGAAAATCAGATGCTTTTCCTCGCCTTCGCGTTGAATGGTGAGGGTAACTTCCGTTCCTGAGGGCCCGCGAATTCTTCTGGCTGTTTCGTCAAAACTGAGATCTCGGGTAAACGAATCATCCACCTTGATAATGATGTCTCCTTCTCGAATGCCGGCCCTTGCCGCCGGGGTTCCAAGAAAGGGCGGTTCTTCAACGGTTGTTTGATTATTGCGGTTGGTCAGGGTCACACCGATCCCGCCGTATTTTCCATGAGTGATAATATCGATCTGAGTTCGGTCCTGCGGTTCGATGTAGGTTGTATAAGGATCCAGTGTCGAAAGCATTCCGTTGACGCCGGCTTTTAAAAATTCTTCGGTGTCGATTTTATCTACATAGTTGATGGAGACTTCCTTGTAAATCTGCCCGAGAAGAGTCAGATTTTTGGAAATGGAAGAATAGATGCTGCTTTGAGAGGCGCCGATGATCAGTGCGCTGAACACGATCAGCAGAAAGAACACAATCAAATGAATCGTTTTTCGTTTGGACACCTTCATTGTTCCCGTCCTGTTTTTTTTTGGATAAAATGATTTGGGTGTAACCGATCCATACATCTTAAAGTATCTTTTAGTATCTCTTGTTCCAGAAACGAAATGCTTTTTGTTCCGTCCAGAACCATGATCCGGTTGGGGTTTTGTTTCCCGAGATTCAGGTAGCCGTCCCGAACTTTTCGATAAAACCGATCCTCCTGGTTTTCCATTCGATCATCGATGAGACCTGCCGATCTTCTCCGCCTTCGGGATTCATCCGTTGAAATATCAAGTATATAGGTTCTATGCGGACGAAGCGACCGGCATGCCATTTCGTTTATCATCAGGATTTTATCCAACGGCAGAGACCGGCCATAGCCCTGATAGGCGCTGGTTGAATCGAAAAACCGGTCACAGATGACGATCAACCCCGACCGAAGGCGGGGCAGAATGGTTTCGAATACCAATTGGCTTCTGGCCGCCTCGTAAAGAAACAATTCTGTCAATGGCGTCATGGCGTGAAGCGTGCGGTCCAGCAGCAAAGATCGGATGCTTTCGGAAATGGGCGGGCCTCCGGGATCACGGATCAATGAAACCTCGAATCCCGATTGGGACAGCCGGTCTGACAGACGTTGGGCCTGGACGGATTTTCCCGAGCCGTCGATACCCTCGAATGTAATGAAGAATCCGCAGGTCGTCAGATTTGAATGAGTTTCCATTTGCCTCCTCGAAACCGGTAGTAATTGGCGTTGCTTTTAAAGGTTTCGTCAAGCATCTGGACGACCCAGATTCCCAACAGTCCGAATCGGAAAATAAAGGCACCTACCCAATTCATCATGATTTCAAAACAAAGAACACCCAAAATGGTGATATACATCATCCATTTCATGTCTCCGGCGCCGCGCAGATTTCCCGAGATGACCGTATTCATCGCTTTGGGTACCTGGACGAGGGCGAAAGCAATAAAGATGATTCGATAGGCGTAATCCACGATCAGCGCATCGTCTTTTCGAATAAAAATATGAAGAAGGGGTCCGGCAAAGACGATCATTAAAATCAGGATAAGGACACCAAAAACAAACACGATCCGATGTGTGATCCGGCTGTGTTTTTCAGCGCCATGCTGATCATTGGCCCCCAGGTTTTTCCCCATATGGGTCATTGCGGCCATGCCGAAACCCAGATAGAACATGGAGAGAACCCCCTGAATTCTCAGCAGCACCTGATGGATAGCCAATTCCGTGATTCCGATCATGGAGACAAAACCGGTTACTACAAGCTGGCCGGCAGACCATACCAGCTGCTCCACCGTGGTCGGCAGTCCCATCTCAAACAGTCGCTTGACACTGGCCCAATTGGGAGTCGCCATCTCCCGGAACGATAAAAACAAGGTGCCCTTTTTTCGACGCAGGTAGGTTATCGTTATGCAGAACCCAAGAGTATGAGCGATTCCCATGGCCAGGGCAGCACCTATCACCTCGAGCCGTGGAAATCCGAAAAACCCATAGATCAGGATCGGAGTGAAAAGAGCGTTGGTCACGTTAACCGTGACGTTGATCGTCATGGACATGTGGGTGTCTCCCGAACCCCGAATGAGACCCACGGCGACAAAATTGGTGATCAAAACCGGACAGAACAGCGAAACCGTCTGGAGATACTGAATCCCGGAATCCATACCGGAAATATAGGAAGCCGAATCCGGCAATGAGGCCAGAAGCTCTCCCTCTCGAATCAGCTGAAAGAGAACGGGTGATCCGAAGTACCAGATGATGCCGATAGGAATAGAGAGAAGAAAACCGAGCATCATGGTTTGCCCCAGAATATGGTTGGCTTCCCAGCGGTTGTTGGACCCCAGATGTCGGTTCATCACGATGATGGCTCCCATGACAAAAGTCAGGAGAAGTGTCACGGTAACCATGATTATCTGCAACGCAAAACCGACGCCTCCCAGTGCGGCGGCGCTGAGCCGACCGATGAAGACCGCTTCCACAAGCCACATCACCGGCTGCGAAGCCAGATCAAGGGCGGCCGGAAGGGATGTTTTTAAAAAGGATAATGTGCTTCCTTTTTTCATCAATCGTAGTACTCCAGCCCGAGATGGGTGATCGGATCTTCTCCCTGCAAATGACGCAGTGTGTTTTTCAGTTTCATCAGCTGGATAAACAGATCATGTTCAGGGTACAGTTCCGGAGCGGTCATGGGACTCTTGAAATAGAAAGAGAGCCACTCCTGAATTCCCGCCATGCCGGCGCGGGTCGCCAGATCGAGGAAGAGCACCAGATCCAGGACGATCGGTGCCGCCAGGATGGAGTCACGGCATAGAAAATCCACTTTGATCTGCATGGGATATCCCATCCAGCCGAAAATATCCAGATTGTCCCAGCCCTCTTTATTGTCCCGCCGGGGAGGATAATAATTTATACGGACTTTGTGATAAAAATGATCATACAGTTCGGGGTACAGCTGCGGCTGAAGAATATATTCCAGTACCGAGAGCTTGGATTCCTCTTTGGTTTTGAAGGATTCGGGATCATCCAATACTTCTCCGTCCCGGTTGCCCAGAATATTGGTAGAAAACCACCCATGCAGTCCGAGGAGACGGGCCTTCAGCCCGGGGGCCAGAATGGTTTTCATAAGCGTCTGTCCGGTTTTAAAGTCCTTGCCGGCGATGGGGAGACCCTGTTCTTTTGACAATTGAACCAATGCCGGAATGTCGACCGTCAGATTGGGAGCGCCATTGGCGAATGGAACGCCGGATTTCAAGGCGGCATAGGCGTAGATCATGGAATTTGATATGGACGGATCGTTGTTTTTCAGGCCCTTCTCGAAACGTTCGAGATCCTGATGAACATCCTCCTGTTCGATGAAGATCTCCGTGGATGCGCACCAGATCATGACCAGGCGATCAACATGATAATCGGACGAAAAAGACTGGATGTCGTCCATCAGCTGATGGGCAAGGTCCATCTTGCTCTTTCCCTTCTTGATCCAAACACCATTGAGACGTTTGACATATCGCTGATCAAACACGGCTTTCATGGGCCGGATCGATTCCAGCCGGTCTCGTACCCGGTTGAGATCTTCTTCTTTTAATACACCGGCATTTTTGGCCGCTTCATATCCGTTATCTTCAAAAACATCCCAGGCTCCGAATTCAAGATTCTCCAGAGAAGCCAGGGGAACAAAGTCACGAATCTTGGGTATTCGGTTGTCCGTTCTTTTTCCGAGCCGTATAGTCCCCATCTGGGTGAGCGACCCATAGGCGAGGTATTGCTTTTGAATAACGGATTCCACCCCGGCAATGAAAGTCGTTCCCACCGCGCCCAGTCCGGGAATCAATACGCCGAGTTTACCGGAAGCCGGTTGAATGGGGGTCTTCTTTTTTTCCAAAGGATCACTCCTGATATATCAGTCGGTTGTTTTCATCGACCCGCACGATTTTCGGTTTCAAGGCGGCCGCTTCCTTTTCGTTCATCACGGCATAGGAGAGAATAATCACCGTATCACCTTCCCGGGCCAGACGGGCGATGGCGCCATTCATGATGATCTCTCCGCGGCCCCTTTCTCCGCGAATGACGTAGGTCTCTGCTCTGGCGCCGTTTGCCAGATTCAGCACATGAACTTTTTCATTCACCAGTAAATCAGCCGCTTCCATGAGGTTTTCATCGATGGTGATACTGCCTTCGTAATGGAGATCTGCTCCCGTGACTCTGGCACCGTGAATTTTTGCCCGGAGCATGGAACGCATCATAATTAATGATCCTTTCCTTTTGGTAAAACCGAGATCGTTTCCTGACGTTCTGTTTTATAAACGTGCAGCAGCCGCTGAACAGCGGTCATATTGGTCAGGACGGCGATAATCCAGACGATGGGAACGAGTATTTCGTACAGGATGCATCCAATTCCCAGGAGGATCAGCCGTTCCGCCCGCTGAACCATGCCGACGTGGCAGTGAAAGCCCAGGCTTTCCGCACGTGCTCGAATATAACTGACCATAAACGATCCAATCATACCGAAAGCCAGACCGACCGTATGAATCAGGGGATATCGAGGAATGTAAAAAAAGAACAAACCAAGAAAAAAAACGGTTTCCTGATATCTGTCCAGAGTGGAATCATACAGAGCGCCGAATTTCGTGACCCGGCCGGTATAACGGGCAAGACGGCCATCGAGATTGTCAAACATGCCGGAAAGCAGCAGCACACCCCCTGCCCAGCGAATGTGTCCCAAAGAAACGAGAAGGGCTGCTGTCAGTCCCAAAAGGAAGCTCAGGGTCGTGAATGTGTTGGGATTGAGTTTCCATCGGGTCGAGAGTCTGACGACCGGATCCAGAAGTGAAAGGTAAAAGGCTTTCAGCTTATCGGGTATAATTTGAATTTGTGTGAAATTTTTCATTTTTTTTATTGTTTCCCTGAATGACGAGAACAAATTCTCCCTGAATTTTTCGACCAGTAAAATGACGGGTTAATTCGTCAATCGTCCCTCTCTGTATTTCTTCGAATCGCTTTGTCAGCTCTCTGCAAACAGCCATGGGACGGTTGCCGAGAACCTCCCGGCAGTCCTTCAGCGTTTTCAGAAGACGATGAGGCGATTCATATAAAATCAGGGTTCGTGTTTCCTTTTCCAGGGCCCGGATTCTTTTTTGCCGGCCCTTTTTAACGGGTAAAAACCCCTCAAAAACAAAGCGGTCGGTGGGAAGGCCGGAAGCGGTCAAGGCGGCGATGGCGGCAACCGGTCCCGGTACGGGAATGACCGGGATGTTCCGCCGGATGGATTCCCTCACCAGGTAAAAAGCGGGATCGGAGATGCCCGGTGTGCCCGCATCCGACACAACGGCTACAGATCGGCCCGATTCCAGCCATTCAATCAGGACGGGCGTTTTCTGTCTTTTATTGTGGTCGTGATAACTTTCAAGATGATTATGAATGCCGAAATGAGTCAAAAGCGTCCGGGTCCTTCGAGTGTCTTCTGCCGCGATGCAGCGTACATCTCTGAGAACGCGCAGAGCCCGGTGGCTGACATCTTCCAGGTTGCCGATAGGCGTACTCACCAGATAGAGCGAACCGACGGCTTTCATGTTCATCACGGCGAACAGTCCTTACAGTTCATCAAACACTTCTTCTTTAAAGGTGATATTCATTTTTTCCAATTCATTTAAAACCGGACGATAGACAGACGGCAATACGGGTATTTGGATTCCTTTTTCATGAATCTTCCCTTCCAGAATGAGACGGCCGGCAATGGCCGCTGGAAGGCTGACGGTTCGGGCCATGGAGCTGTCTTCTCCGGGAATTCCGTAATCGATTAATGTGGATGTGATCTTTTCCCTTCGTCCGGATTCGACCCAGACAGCCTCAAAATGGTGATAGAGAACAATCATGTCCCTTTCGCCCGGCATGTATTGAAGTTTTTCCTGTAAACGGACAGCCAGGATGTCGAGGGGAGAGCAGACACTGCCGGGCAATTTTTCATCGCTGAAAAGACCGAGCCAGTCCAGGCGGTTCATGAGTTCGGAATCTTCAGACAGATTCCATCGCCGGGCAAGAGCCTTTTTCAGATTCACGTGATTGGGAATGTTTGAGAGAACGGAGACGAGTTTCCGGTAAGTTCCCTCCCGCAGGTCGCCGCGTTCGTCCAGACTCAACAGTCCCAGTTCCGCCATTTTCTTCCAGGTGTCGCACCACCCCGGATATCGGAGTGTGCCTCGGAAAAGAGTATCGATTCCCTGCAGTCCGTACAGATCGATGTAAGGAATGGAATTTCGATTGGCATAGGCTTCCAGAGATCCAATTCCTGCAATATGGAGAAGCCAGTAATGGGCGAACAAGTCCTCGCTTGAGATGTTCACCACAGAGCCGTTTTTCAAATAGCGGGCGGCGTTTCGTCCGGCCAGCACGACCCCCCTCGGGCTCCAGGAAAACTTGTAACCGAATGGATTGTTATTGGCTTCCGGAGCGGGCAATCCACCGGCATAGGAATAAAATTGTTGTATATGTCCGCCCCGATCCCGAATGCCGTGTATGATGCGCATCGCGGACATATGATCAATTCCCGGATCGAGACCGATTTCATTCAGTATCAATATACCGGCATCTTTCGCCTTTTTCGTCAGTGATTTCATGGTGTCGCTGACATAGGAGGCGGTTACCATGTTGACCCGATTTTCAATACACAGTTCGGCAACCCGGGGGTGATAAGAATAGGGCACAAGGCTGATAACAAGATCCGCCTCTGCTACGGCCCGGTTCAACTCCGGGATGTCCATCATGTCTATTTTAAGGGACCGTCCTCTGTTGTGGCCGGCCACGAGCCGTTCGGCCTTTTCTTCAATCATGTCGCCGACCCGGACAATCAAATCGCTGTCTTTGAGCAGATAATCGACCAAAGGGCGGGTGACCATTCCGGCACCCAAAACAAGAACCGTTTTCATATAACGCATCGCCTCATTGAATAAAAGACTCCATGTACCTGTAGGGCGGAGTGAAACGCCCCTTGTATAATATGATAGCGCCCTTTATTTCCGGTGACAGGCGGCAATTTTCAAAATCGGCATCCAGGCGTACACCGGCGATTTCGGGAAGATAGGGCATCAGGGCGTTGCCGAAATATCTGGATGAAGCGCGAGGCAGTTCACACGGAAGATTGTCGACGGCGAGAACAACCGGACCGTTTCCCTCCACGCCGGATTGTACGGTGTGGCTGAAAGGATCGTAAACAAAGACCGGATCATCGGGCTGTGTGGATCGCAATGTACATTCAATGGAACCTTCAATGTCACAAGTGATGTCTCCGATCACTCGAAGCCTTGGAGGATGATGAAGATCATACAATTTCTTAAGAGCCGTTCTGGTGACCAGGCGCGGGTAACGGGGGCTCCAGTATATGGCATTGACCAATGCGGTGAGATAGGGAAGAAAGAACTCAAACCGGGATTCGTATTGATCCGGATGGTCATAGTATTCTTGCAGGTCAAAAGGCCTGCGGTCATCCCGGCGCCGCATCAGATCTTCTTCGTGAAACACGACCTTGATCAGTTCATTGGGCGGCCCCTTTTCAATGGACTCCCATTCAGTCAGCTGGCTGGGCGGAAGCTCCCTGTGCGGAAGCAGGTTGAAAATTTCCTGGGCTCCCGAAGAAACATGGCCGTATCCTGAAAAACCGATGACCAAAGGATGCAGCGAACTCAACCCGTATTGTCGGATTAGCTGACCGATTTCCAGAACCGCGGACTTGGCTTCAGCCAGAGATCTGTATTGATGGGTCGGTTTCATTCTCTGCAGCGGTGTTCGGATTCCCTCCCATTCCAGGCGACGGCCCAGAGCCCACAGCGTGTCAATCATGCCCGCCAGGCCTGCGTATCGACCGAAAAAGAGAATCCGCCGTCCGGTTCGATCAACCGCCTTTTCGTAGTCCAGCAGTGTGCAGCCCAGCTCCGCAAGGCGTCCGAGCATGGGCATGTTCTGTGATTGACCCTTTGTGGTATGTGAAAAAAACAGGTAAAATTTGGATGGAAGGAAAAACGAGTGCGGCATCTCCTTCACTCCGAGAACAACGGAACACGAAGAAAGATCTTCCTGAACAACCGCTCCGGCTTTTACGTATTCCTCATCTTTGAATATGCGAATCGATGAGGGCTGAATAACCGTTTGGATTCGATGCATGGTTTTCAGATTGAAAACATGCTTCGGAGTCAGAGGCACGCGTCTCTCCCACGGGTTTTTGTCTTCTCTGCGTATTCCAATTCGCTTTTCGATGGTCGCTGCTCCCCTGGATGTGTTTTATGAACAAGATTAGAATTATACGCATATTCAAAGAAAAAGTCAAGAACATGTATCTTTTTCAGAAGTTCGGGTTCTGTCGCGACAGTGCCGGGTGGAGCCGGTAACGGGGTCATCGTCCTGACAGAGAAATGGCGGCGTGAAGGTTAAACGCCTTGATCTGGGTTTTTCCCATACGCTGATCATTTCTTTCTCCCAGCTCAAAACTCAGTCCTCCCCGCACGGTTTGTGAAAAAGTATAATCAATGCGCGGCTGAAGCGACCAGCTGTCCGTGGAAGACATGGTGGTGTAACCTTTTTTATCTTCAGTCTTCCTTTCTGTTTTATTGTTTTTCATGGAAAACGAGAGATTGAAGTCAATATTGTTTTCCAGTTTGTTTTTTAAAAAAGGAAGCCGGATTCCCTGTTTCATGGAATATCTGGCGGTCAATGAAATGTCTTCGGATGTCTGAAGGCGCTGATCCAGACCGGATGTTTTTTGAACCGTCAGATTTTCGGACAAGCTGTAGTTGAAGTTGGCCGATATTCCATTCAGAAATGTCATGTTGACACCCAGGAAGGGCCTGAAATCACTGGAAAATGTCTCCTGGGTTATCTGTTGCGACGAACCGCTCCATGTTTGAGTGTGTTTTCCTGAATATCGATGGTTGATCGAAATGCTGCGGAACACTTTGTTAAACAGCGGAATTTTTTCCAGGCCCTGCCATTGTACAGTCCAGTTTGGAAAAGGAATGGAGCCTTCATCCCCGATATTCAAGGTGGATGAAGAGCGGTTTCCTGTTTTCTGAGTGGACAGGGTTTGCGCGTTGCTCAAAGAGTAGTCGATGCTGGCAGATAACCCTGAAAAAATTCGAAAACCCGTACCCAATGTCACGCTGCGTTCGGTTTTTTCAGAGCTTTGATCGGTAGATACATCATCGGCTGTTTTCACGCCCGGATCAAGGTCCCACCCGATCATATAGGCGAAAGAGGGTGCTTCATTATCCAGAATGCCGTATTGGGCATCGGTTTTGGATTCGCGTATATTGATGCTGATGGGGTCCAGTTTTTCCATCATCGATCCGATGGAGGAAAGAATCGATGTCAGAACGGATCGTCCTTCTTCCTGTTTGGGGTCCTCGGTATCGGCTTTCTCGTCAGCGGGTCGCTGCCGCGTGACGGGCTGTCGCGGCCCCTGTTCCCGGGCGCCGGGTTTGCTTTTCAGGGACTGGACCAGGGTTTTAAAATTAAGTGTTCCGCTGAGTGTCAAATTGCTGTTGACACGGGCACTGTTGCCCGATTCCTGAATCTGCGGATTGTTTTCCCACTGATAGTTGGCGGTATATTTGAAATTATTTGTCAGCCATGAGGCGATTTTTGGATTAAAAGAGGTGCCGAACTGCTGGGCTTGAGAACGAGCACGCCCGGGAGAAAGAGACGCGAAGAGCTGATCCCACTGTGACAGCCCCTCTTCCTGCATGTCTGAACGGTAGATGCGTGAAAAATCGAAATTCAGAGCCGAAAAGGGACTGAAACCGGTTGAAATGTTTCGGGTGAACAGAGCCGTTTTTACGGTGTCCGCTCGTCCGTCCCGATACTCGGTGTTTTTACCGATATCTTTGGCTTCGGCTTGAAAATCAAATTTGCCGGGCAGATAATAGAAACGTGCCGATGCCAGGCTTTTCAGCAGGCCGCTTTTGCCCAACCAGGAAAAGGGTTCCAGGTAATGGTCTTTCCCGATGGAGAGACTGTAATTGATATTTCCCTGCCAGCGGGTCTCACCGGCTGCTTCAATCTGGGAATTGCTTTGATCGATGCGCGTGTAGTTGAATTTCCCGGCCCATGGGTCCACCAGCAAACGAAACAGGCCGCCCTGTGAGCGTGTTCGCTTTGAAATCGATACATTCAGCGCCTTGCTGGTATTCCGGGTTCGGATCTGTTCAAGGAAATCCTCGTCAGCCGTCTTCGGGGAAACCAGGATGTCGCTGTTGGGAAAATATTTGGGTGTTTGCATGGTGTTGCTGAATGTCGCTGTCACGGGAATGGACAATCCCCACGAGGCCGGAAGGATTTTTTCCAGCTTCATGTTGGCGTTGATGTTGGTGCTTTGTGAATGGGATCCCGAACCGACCCGTTCCGTAACAGTATGAAAGTCGGCGTCGGTGCGCTGATACTCCGCGCTTAGAGAGATGAAATCGGAAAGAGCCACATCGGCCCGAAGGCGCATGGCCATGCCCTTGTCTTTTTGAACGCCGGAAACCCGAAGTTCGTTGATCCAGAGTTCGCCGGAAAAAGGAGCAAGGCCCTTGTTTTTAACGCCGATGATGAGCCATCGTATATTCCGCAGAGAGGGCTTGCCTCGAATTCGAAGGCGCTGTCTGTGTGTCAGTGTCGAGTCCAGAGTGTTCAGGCTGTCACGGAGCATTTTGATTTTCATTCGGCTCAAGTCATCAAACGAGACTTCTATATCGTTTTCTTTCCAGCCGTCTTGGACCTGTGAAATACGCGTCTCATAATACACTTCTCCTTCCGTATCGGACCCCCATTGAAGGAAGAATTCGATGGAATCCGATCCGATAATATGATCGGAGCCTCCACCGTGAAGAAACATTTTCAAGCTGCGGTATTGAATCAGATCCTGAGGCTGAAAGAACTGCTTTTGGGCGATGGCCTCATATCCGGGAGCCAGATTGTTCAGGTGGATAACGAGCGACTGTTCCTTGGAACGAATTTTTTGTACCGGATCCAGTTCTCCCCGGACACCTTCAGGGGGAGTGTAATCCGGATTGTCATGGGTGTTGATGACCGCAAGGGTCATGGTCGAGTCATCACCTGAAAAAAAAGTCGAATCCAGTTCCGAACGGACTCCTCTGGGTTTCCATTCATTGCTGGTCAGGTTGATTTCCGCAATGGAGACAGAGGTTTTCCGATCCAGACTGTCGATCCATATACGGGCATATTCAATGCGGGACATATCGGGGTTCTTGATGGTGCGGCCTGACTCCAGAGGGATCCGGTACAGCCTCCAGCCGTCTTCAGGATAATCGCCGTTTTCATCCTTGATGCCGCCGACGATTAAAGAAGTATCCGGGTGCTGCAGTTCCAGGGAGAGTGAATATTCAAAATAGTTGTTGCTCAGATCCACATCCCCGTTGCCGTTCAGGTCTTCGGTATCGGGTGTCTGGGTGCCATCGTTGATGTTCCCTTCAGTTCCGTTTATCTGATCATAAACATTGCTGCGGTTTTGGTATTTAAAATCATCATAGCTCCAGGGCTCATTGGGCTGTTTGATTCCGTCTCCATTCAGATCCCAGAAGTCGTAGGGGATGCCTCTGGCCACCCGGCGGCCATCCATTTGCTCATAGACCACATAGGCGTCTTCATGAGGATGAAAAAGAGACGGGGGGTCGTCGCCCATCATGCCGTCCAGGCCGGTATCTTCACCGATGTCGAGCAGATTGTTTTGGATCTCGGTGTCGGTGGCCTTGTCTTCCGTGTCCAGGCGGCCGTTGGGAATTACATCTTCGGAGATCTGTCCCAGATCCACGTGAAGTCTTCCGCGGGTTCCTCTGACCCAGATTTCCAGAAAGCGGCTGTCTGTTTGATCCGCATATCCCGTTGGAAGGAAACGCATAATGCCGCCCCAGGATTCCCGGGTTTTTGTGATCGTGGGATTGGGTGTAAATTCGAGAGTCAGCACCTGTACCTGGTTGCTGCCGCCGTAATTGGTGGTGGTTTCCCGGTTTGGCCATATATCCCTGATGGGTACCATCTCTATCGGGTTGTACCAGATCAGGTGTCCACGGGCAAGAAGAGAATGCGGAGTGTTCTCATCCTTTAAGGGCTGGGAAGCCATTGACCAGTTTTTTCTCATGACGCCCAGAGAAGTTTGCCTTCTGGCGCTCTCGAAATCATCCAGATAGGCGACACCGTCCCGGTCGCCGGTGGAACGGCTGTTGAGTGTGTTGGGATTCGGAATGATTTGAGCGATTTCACCTTCAATGGAAATCGTCGACGGAGCGGAAGCCTGAATAATCGGCAAAGCATCCAGTGCCCGTGTTAAAAAAGCGGGTTCGAAATACAAAGCGGTATTGACGTCCCAGACCATATTCTCCATGGGTGCTTCCTTGCCGACGCGGATTCGGCGCTCCAGAATTCTTTGATTCATATACAGGAAGGTGCCTCCGATGAAGGACCGCCTGTTTCCCGTTTCCCACAAGGTGTATTCGGCCCGGGCGCCCAACAAGGATTTTTTATCGATCGTGAAAAGCTGCTGCGATTCATAATTAATCTCGATCTCCGCATTGGGATTGGAAGCATTCGGGTTGAGCATGGTCAGGGAGCCGAACATGTAATCGATCGTGTAATCCACGTCTTTGGTCATTCGAACCCCGTCGAGATAGACCTCTTCCGTTCCTTCAATGATATTCATGTCCAGATTAAAACTGGTGGAGCGTCGAGACGATTTGACTTCAAGATAGAACTTGCTTTGCTGGTGAATATAATTGGTGTTTGTCGTATCGTAGAGTGCCGGCGTCCGCTGTGCTTCGGGAAGGGGTGATTGAGGATCCGTCGGGTCAAAGGGTTTCAAATCGGGGAAGATCAATTCACCCCGCCGCTTGTTGATGATGTTGGGATTGTTGTCGATGGCCCCGTCGGGATTGGGCCTGCCGTTTTTATCGAAGCGATCCAAACCGAACAGCTCCAGATAGCTCACGGTTTTTCCGTTTACCTGGGTGGACAGTTTTGGGTCACCATCGGTGCTTTTAAAATAGATGTTGACTTCAAGGCCCTCATCGAACTCTTCCTGGGTGATGTCCCGAATACCCAGACTGTATACGTTTTTCCATTCCAGATTCCAGGTATAATCAGCCGGCCTGGGAGTCCGGGGTTTGATCATCTTGAAAACCGGTGCCTGGGATGTGTCCGCTAAACCGGAAATAAAAGATCCCGCCTGGTTCCCCGAGGTATCACGAAATGCAACGGCCAGAATTTCTCCCTCCTGAAGCGGAGTGTTCATGTATATATATCCCAATTCGGGCTGAATAAAATAGTCATCCAGCGGGTTGAGACGAAGAAAATAGCCTTTATAAGTCTCTTCGTCATCGAGATTCAATGTGTCGGGCTCGCCGGTTCGTGTGGCCCAGGCCCTGATGGATCCATCCTGGAGCTTGTAGTTTGCGCCCGATTTGTAGACTTCGATGTCTGTGACAATGCGTGACGGGTCGATAATATGTTTGCCGCTTTCGTCGTAGTTGGGGAATTGATCCCGGTAAAAATAATCGACAAAGAAATAAGTATGCCGCCGGTATTCATAATCCTGAATCTGGATCAACTGATCTTCTTTTCCGCCCTTGAATGATTTTTTCTTTTTTTCGCCTTTCTGCATACTGGCGATAGCTGTCAGGTCAAGATTGCCGATTTTAAACTGAGATTTGATGCCGAAAAGGCCCGAGTTTTGGGTACTGAACGTAACGAAACGAGTTGAAGGGAGAGAGAGAGAGACATTGCCGGCTTCGATAGACTGTATGATCGCATCTTCATCTCCCCTGTATTCCAGCTTGACCGCATTTTCAAATTCAAATGGACGTTCGCTGTCCTGGTCGACAAATATCGAAACCCTCTCACCGATTTTCCCCTGCACATGAAAACGCTGGGTCTGCTTCATCTGAAAGCTGGTATTGGGCCTTCGGTTATCCGCGGTTTGTTTCTGCGATCGGGTTTCGTTGCGCATTCCGCCGTCGATCGTGATGTTTCCATCCACGCGAAGACTCAGCCGGTCTCCTCCGAAGGCGCGGCGGAAAGCCTCACTGCGAATCCGAGGGGATTCGAGAGTCAGTCCGCTGGCAGCGGGTCCCCGCGATTCGGGAAGGACATGACTTCGTGCATGCTCCTGCCAGAGAAGAGACGAACGGCGCTCGATTTGGTACTGGGAAAAATCATCCAGAGAAAGGCCGATGGGCCGTTCGAGAAAGACGGGTCCCGATTTCAGGGACAAAAGAACAGAGAGAGAATCGAACTCCACGGAGCGATTCAGGGAACGAGGAATAAGAACGTGCGTATACTCGTGAGGAGGCCACAGTGAAAGCAGGGAGGGTCTTTGAAAAAGATCCAGGGAGGAAACCGGCTTCCAGAGACCGGGAAGGCGAAACCCCATTTCCGCGCACGGTGAAGCGGCTATGAAAATGATCGAAAAGACGGCAATCAGAACCTTTTTCGATCTTGTGAACTGATGCGAAATCATCGTCTCCTTGTCACGAGCAGTCTGTTTGATTCGGGCATTCCCGAGATATTACGAATTGGATGCTGTATCAAACGCAAACGATAACAAGGAAACGATAGGCATCTCCCGATAGGGGTTAATTAATTTGCAATAAATTACATTAATTGTAATAAAATTGCAAGAAGAAAATCGTTCTGCCAAGAATGTGCTTGCAAAAATCGAGCCATTAATATATATTATAACTCCTTACATAGGGAGCATTTTTTGTCGATTATCGCCCGTTACATACTCAAAGAACATGTCGGCCCATTTATTTTCGCCCTGCTGACCATTGTTTTTGTATTTATTTTAAACATCGTATTTCGCGATCTGGGACGGCTTTTGGGCAAGGGACTCACCGTTGGGGTGATACTGGAGTTCTTTCTGTACAACCTGGCATGGATCATCGCATTGGCGGTTCCCATGGCTGTCCTGATTTCCACTCTCATGGCGTTCGGCCGTCTTTCGGCCGATTCAGAGATGACCGCCATCAAGGCGAGCGGCATACATCTGTATCGGGTTCTCTTGCCGGTTGTTCTTGCATCCGTGATTTTGGCGGCAGGGCTGGAGCGATTCAACAACAGCGTGCTGCCCGAATTCAATCTGCGAGTCAAGCTTCTGTACAGGGATATTTCCCGAAAGAAGCCGACACTGACCCTGGAGCCGCATGTTTTTTTTGACGAGATTGAAAATTTAAGCATTCTGGTGCATCAGGTTGACAATAGAGAAAATCTTCTGAAGGGCATTATTATTACGGACAGAAGGGATACGGACAAGCCCAAAACCATTATCGCGGAACAGGGCACGCTTCAGTTTGAAAAAGAGATGGAATTGATGGTGCTGACTCTCATAAATGGTGAAGTGCATGAATTGACCGGAGATCTTCAGGAATATCGGCGGATGCTGTTCAACCGGCATATTATCAATATTGCGGTTGACAACATGGTGTTGAAACGGAGCGAATCGGAATACAGGGGCGACCGGGAAAAGAGCGCCAAAATGATGAGGGAAGATATTCAAAAGCACGATAAAGCCATTGCGGAACGGCACGAACAGATCGATTTTTTCATCATGCGGGAGATGAGCCGTATTTTTCCGGAGGAATATATTCGGGGTGATACCCATAGAGAGGAACACAGCATTGTGTTCAACAGGCTGATGAGACAGAGACAGGGGCTCAGGCGGCACGTTCAGCTGAATTTGCAGCAGATTCAAAATGAAATCCGTGTCATCGAAGGATACCGAAGATCCATCAGCGCTCTGCGCGTGGAAATACACAAGAAGTATTCGATTCCGATCGCATGTATTGTGTTTATTTTAGTCGGCGCTCCCCTGGGTATTATGGCCAGGCAGGGCGGCCTGGCCGTGGGCGGCGGAATGAGCATGCTGTTTTTCCTCGTTTACTGGGCCTTTCTCATCGGCGGAGAGCAGCTGGCCGACCGGCGGATCATCGATCCGGTTGTGGCCATGTGGGCTCCCAATCTCATCATCGGAGCAGTCGGTATTTATCTGGTCATCCATGCGGTTCACGAAACAACGTTTATCCATTGGGAATATTTCCAGGAAAAAATGAAACGGATACGGAAAAGGAGTCCGTTGTGAACCGCATTCTTCCCAGATACATTCGCAAGCGTTTTATCGGCATTTTTCTTTTTTGCCTTGTCGCGGTGATCATGATTTTTGTTGTTGTTGATCTGGTTGAAAACCTGGATCGTTTCATCGACAAAAAAGTGCCGGGTCAAATCATTTTTTTATATTATCTCTATTCCATTCCCTATACAGTCGTTCTCGTCCTGCCGGTAGCCACGCTGCTGGCGGCTGTTTTTTCTATTGGAGGCATGGCCCGCTATAATGAAGTCGTGGCCATGAAGGCACTCGGCTACAGTTTATATCGGGTGATCGCAACCCTCATGGCCATGGGACTGGCGGTCAGTCTCATTTCATTTTTTCTGGCCGAGGTGGTTGTGGTGGAAGCCAATCGAAGAAAGGAAGCAATCGATGTTGAGTATTTACAAAAATCACAATTGATAAAAAGAATCAGGGCTCGAAACGTTGAAATACAAGAGCCGCCAAACAGCATCGTGAGCATAGCCCTGTTCGATGGAACCCAAAATCTGGCCAGGGATGTCGAGATCAAAGAGTTCAGGGATCATCGCATGGTATCACGAATCGACGCGCCCCAAATGCGATATGAAAGCGGACGATGGGTGGTTGAAAAGGGCGTTGAGAGGGTTTTTGAAAGAGAAGAGGAGCGGCTGATCGAGTTTTCTTCTACGCGCTATTTTGATTTTCATTTTACACCGAAAGAAATTTTGACTGCGGGAATCGAACCGGATGCCATGAACATGGGAGAACTGCTGCGTTTTATCGACCGAATACGAAGGTCCGGAGGAACCGTATATCAATGGATGACGAGTTTATACTTGCGCTTTTCCTACCCGCTGAGCAATGTAATCATCGTCCTGTTCAGCGTTCCCCTGGCTTACAACCGCCGAAAAAAGAATCTGGCCATGGGATTCGGCATCAGCCTCTTGATCTGTTTCCTCTATTTCGGAATCGTGAAAACCGGCGAGACCATGGGACAAACCGGCAGCTTGTCTCCGCTTCTGGCCGCCTGGCTCGGGAATATTATTCTGACGGTTGCCGGTGTGTTGAATCTTGTCAAGACCAGAAAATGACTTGACTTTTGATTCAAAAATATTATTTTAATATAGTTTATCCCCTAAAGGATTATGATAAAGAGGTGATGGCATATGAAACGTACCTACCAGCCCAGTAACCGGAAACGAAAGAACAAACATGGCTTCCGATCCCGAATGGCTTCCAAGGCAGGCCGATTGGTGATCAAGCGGCGCCGGGCCAAGGGGCGAGTCCGTTTGACAGTCAGTGATGAATAAGGCTTTCGGACACGATGAGCGCCTCCCCAAAAAAGAGATACTGCGCAAGCGGGAAGATCTTTATCGGGTCTTCGAAAAAGGAAAGCGGTGGCAGGGTCGATACATTCAATTTTATTTTCTAGAATCCAGGGGCCGACAGGCGGCATTTTGTGTCTCAAGAAAGACCGGAAAAGCAGTGGACCGAAACCGAATAAGGCGCTGGATGCGTGAAGCCTACCGCAGGAACAAACATCAAATCGGATCTTATCATCTTGTTTTTCTGGCCCGGGAAGGATCGGGAAGCGCCGGGATGGCGGGAGTGGAAGAAGACCTTATTCGTTTCATCCAAAAAGGCGGGATTTGCTGATTGACGATAATAAAAAAATTGATTCTCTCGTTCTTGCGAATTTACAGACGGTGGATTTCTCCCGGTTTACCCCGAAGCTGCCGTTTCTATCCCACGTGTTCTCAATATGCCATTCAAGCAATTGAAAAATATGGACTTATGAGAGGGCTGGGTGTCTCTTTCAAGCGGGTTGCGCGCTGCCATCCGCTGCACCCCGGCGGTTTCGATCCGTTGCCCTGAATATGCATGAGGAAAAATCATGGATAAAAATACGCTCATTGCCTTGCTTCTCATCGGTGCTGTTCTGCTGTTATGGCCCATGTACATGAAGACGGTTGTAGGTCCCCAGGAATCCACTCTTCAAGAAGAACCGATGGACAGGGAAACCGCAGCCGAACCCGAGGCAAAACCGCCTGAAAAAGACAGCCCGGTGCAGAGAACCTCACGAATGCCATACTCCGCAACGGAACAGCGTTCCACGCGTTCGAATGAGACAATGAAGGCGGACACGCTTTTCATCACGACCAACCGCATACGTGCGGCTCTGTCCAGCCTGGGCGGGGGCACGCTTGTCGGCTGGGAATTGCTCGATTATTTTCAACAGCCCGAAAATCAGGGAGATCCAAGCGAAAGGGTGCAAATGATTCCCGATGAAGCACAGGGAAATCTGGGAATCGCGTTCGGCGTGGATTTCGGCGATCTGGTCTTCGACATCGAAACCGATACTCTGGGCAGGGAAAAATCGGTTCGTTTTACCGCTTTCCTGCCAAATGGCGGCCGGCTCGAAAAGGCCTATACCTTTTATCCGGACGCCTACCATTGTGAGCTGGTCGTCAAGATCATAGGAATGAATCGAAACCGTCTGGGAGACCACTATTTGATCACATGGAATTCAGGCCTGGCCTCTTCGGAATCCGTTCGAAGCCGAAAAAACGATCTGACGTACTATGAGGCCTTTGCTCTTCAGGGCGGCGAGATTCTGAAAACAAAGGAAAAGGGAACGGGTTTCAGGGAGGGAATCACAGACTGGGCGGCGATTCGCACCAAGTATTTCATCGGCGCCGTGATTCCACGCGAACCCTCGGCCAATGGCGCCGAACTGGAAGGCACTAAAATTAAGCAGAAAATAGACGACAAGAACGAGGACGAAAATCAAAAGGTAGAGTGGAAACAGTTTCATGTAAAACTGGCGATGCCGTACTCCGGCGCGGCCGAAGAGACCCATCGCTTCGACATCTATCTGGGTCCCCTGGATTATCACGAGGTCCGGGCCATGGAAGCGGGCCTGGAAAAGACCATGAATTTCGGATGGACCATTATCAGACCCTTCAGCATCGCGTTTTTCTATACTTTGGAGTTTCTCGAGCGCTATCTGGGAAATTACGGTTGGGCCATTATCGTGTTTTCTATTATCATTAAGGTGCTGCTCTATCCCCTGACCCGAAAGAGCCTTCAATCCATGCGTCAGATGCAGGAGCTTCAGCCCAAGATCAAGGCGCTTCAGGAAAAACACAAAAAGGATCCCCAGCGCCTGAATCAGGAAACCATGAAATTGTACAAACAGCATGGCGTCAACCCCATGGGCGGATGCCTTCCCCTGCTGCTGCAAATGCCGGTGCTCTTTGCCCTGTTCAACCTTTTTCGGACCACGATTATGCTCAGGCAGGCGTCGTTTCTGGGGGTAATTCATGATCTTTCCGCTCCGGACGCCATCTTTGGAAACATCAATGTGCTGCCGATTCTGATGGGCGCGACCATGATCATTCAGCAAAAACTGAGCAGTCAGGATCCCAAGCAGAAAGTCATGGCCTATATGATGCCCATCTTCATGCTGTTCATTTTCTATAACCTGTCTGCGGGGCTGAATCTGTATTATCTGATGTTCAACGTCCTGACCATCTCCCAGGAACTGATCATGAAGCGGAAAAAATAAACCGTAATTTGTCAAGAGATTGTCAGCAAGACCTGTCAGCAGCCCCCTCTCACGATTTGGAGATGGGGCTGAGCTTTTGGAGGGTGAGGGTTCATGGATACCATTGCCGCTGTTTCGACTCCGACCGGTGAGGGAGGAATCGCCGTTGTGCGTGTGAGCGGCTCGGAATCTTTTACCGTGGTCCGCTCTGTTCTGAACCGGCCCATCGGCGAGGTTGAGAGCCATCGGGCATATCATACATGGATAATGGACGGTGAGGATCCTGTTGATGAGGTTGTTGTTTTGTTTTTCCGAAAGCCACAATCTTACACAGGAGAAGATACGGTCGAAATCAGCTGCCATGGGAGTCCCTATATCGCCGGACGGATACTCGGACTTCTGGTTCGAAAAGGGGCCCGCCTGGCCGGGCCGGGAGAGTTTTCCCGAAGAGCGTTCATCAATGGACGCATGGATTTGACTCAGGCGGAAGCGGTCGCTGACCTGATACGAGCGAAAACCGAAGCGTCGATGCGGGTGGCCGTCTCTCAGCTGCGAGGCGTCCTGACCCGCCGCATTGAAGCCTTGCGCGAAGCCTTGATACGGATGTGCGCCCTGCTGGAGCTGGAGCTGGATTTTGGTGAAGAAGACCTGGAACTGGTTTCCGGGCGAGAGCTTCTGTCTCTTCTTAAAGAATCGCGAAAAAACCTGTCTGAACTTTTGAAAACGTTCCTGCGCGGCCGTGTTTGCAGAGAAGGCCTTCGATTGGCGATTGTGGGACGGCCCAATGTGGGTAAATCCAGCCTGTTGAACGCGCTTTTGGCCCGGGAGCGAGCTATTGTCACCGATGTGCCCGGCACGACACGGGATACCGTTGAAGAGGCCCTGGATCTCGAAGGCCTCATGCTGGTTATCACGGACACGGCGGGAATTCGGCATACCGATGATCCGATTGAAAAACAGGGTGTAGAAAGGGCCCGGCTTGCCATGGAAGAGGCTGATATTGTGTGTGTGGTTTTGGACGGCAGCCGGGAATCGACCGAAGAGGACGGAGCTTTGATTGAAGAGGCGATCAGGCGGAAAATTCATACCCTTCTGGTAGTCAATAAATCGGACCTGCCGGGCCGTTTGGACCTTGGATCGTGGTCCCGGAATCCGAGTGTTCTTCGTGTGCGGTATGTGTCGGCGCTTTACGGTTCGGGAATTCCGGAACTGATCGACACCCTAAGGGATATTGGCCTGCAGGGGGAGATGCCTTCGTCCGAGGAAGTTGTTCTGACCCGGGAGCGGCATCGCGATCAGCTCAGTCGTGCCGAAACCTGTTTGGCTCATGCGCAGAAATCGCTTGAAGAAAAGGCCTCTCAGGAATTTGTGGCCATGGACATACGGGCGGCATTAGACCATCTGGGTGCGGTTTCCGGGAAGACAACGTCGGATGACATATTAAACACGATATTTTCCGGTTTTTGTGTCGGGAAATAATGTTCCACGTGGAACACGGGACTGGAAACAGGCGTTATTTTTCATTGTGTTCCACGTGGAACATTCGGGTCTCGTCAGGCAGGAAATCGAATGGATGATGCAATCTTTGATGTGATCGTCGTCGGAGCCGGCCATGCCGGCTGTGAGGCCGCCCTGGCTTCCGCCCGGCTCGGCGCGCAGACGCTTCTGCTTACGATGAACATATCGACCATCGCCCAAATGTCGTGCAATCCAGCTGTTGGAGGGCCCGCCAAAGGACATCTGGTCAGGGAGATCGATGCCCTGGGCGGAGAAATGGGTCGGGCCATCGATGCGGCCGGAATTCAGTTTCGCATGCTCAACCGATCCAAGGGCCCGGCTGTCTGGGCCCCGAGGGCCCAGGCCGACCGCGTGGCTTACGGTGTTTATATGCGCGAGGTGCTTGAAAATCAACCCGGCCTTTCGATATTTCAGGGGACGGGAAAGGCGGTTGAAGCGTCGGGCAAAAGGGTGACCCATGTGGTCACGGAAACCGGAAGACGGATACTCGGGCGCCGGGTCATTTTGACTTGTGGAACGTTTCTCAATGGATTGATCCATATCGGGCTTAAGCAATTCCCGGCCGGCCGTGCCGGTGAATTCCCGGCCGAAGGATTGACGGAGTGCCTTCAGGGTCTGGGATTTGAGTCGGGACGGTTGAAAACCGGTACGCCGCCGCGTGTGGACGGGCGAAGCCTGGATTTTTCCGTCATGGAGATCCAGGAAGGTGATGACCCGCCCCACGCGTTTTCGCATCATACTCGGCGGATAGAACGAAAACAGCTTCCGGTTTTTTTGGCCTATACAAATATGGATACCCACAGGATTTTGGCTTCCGGTCTCGATCGGTCGCCTCTTTACACGGGACGGATCACCGGGACGGGACCCCGATACTGCCCGTCTATTGAGGATAAAATCGTTCGTTTCAGGGAGAAGGACAGGCATCAGCTGTTTTTGGAACCCGAGGGCCTGCACACCACAGAGTATTATGTCAATGGTTTTGCCACCAGCCTGCCTGAAGATGTTCAGATTAAAGCGGTCCACAGCGTAAGGGGCATGGAAAACGCCGTAATCACACGGCCGGGATACGCCATTGAGTATGACTATTTTCCTCCTGTGCAGCTTCGCTTGACTCTGGAAACCAAGCGAATCCAGGGGCTTTACTTCGCGGGCCAGATTAACGGAACTTCCGGGTATGAAGAGGCCGCCGCCCAGGGCCTTATGGCCGGCATCAACGCGGTTCAATCTCTGAAAGACAAGGAGCCCGTCATTATCGATCGGTCTCAGGGTTATATCGGAGTGCTGATTGATGATCTGGTAACCAAGGGCACGAAGGAGCCCTATCGGCTCTTTACGTCCCGCGCCGAATACCGGCTTTTGCTGCGTCAGGACAACGCGGATATCCGGCTGGCCCCACTGGGCTTCAGGATCGGTCTGGTATCCGATTCATGGCATGATCGGGTCATGGAAAAAGCGCGTCTTGTCAGTCAAGCTGTCGAAGCATGCCGGATCATAAAACCGGATCCGGAACGCGTCAACCCGATACTGATCGCCCTGGGGACTGCTCCCGTTCAGGAGCGGCAGAGCGTGGCCAGGCTGGTAAAACGGCCGCAGGTACGGCTTGCCTCTCTGGCTGTTTTGCCGGAGGTCGAAGAACTCATGGAACCGGGTGACCTTCGGGATGAGGTCTTGCAGCAGGTCGAGATCGAGCTGAAATACGAAGGTTATTTTCAACGGCAGCGGGAGCAGATTGATCGTTTTAAAAACCTGGAAATCCGGCATCTTCCGGAAACATTAAATTACGATGAAATGACGTCATTATCCAGAGAAGCACGCGAAAAGCTGAGCGAGGTCAGGCCGCGGTCACTTGGTCAGGCGGCTCGCATATCCGGTGTTTCGCCGGCGGACATTTCGATCCTTTCCCTGTGGATTGCCAGGGGCTCGAAAAAAGAGAGATCAGCACGTGGAAACACTGGCTCTTCTTGAAGAAGCACTCAGGCCCTCAATCGGAGCCCGGGCAGAGGGTGTTGTCCGGCAGTTTCAGGTTTATCGGGATCTGATTATTGACTGGAACCGAAGAATGAATCTGATATCGAAGCGAGATGAACCGCGTCTTGTTTCGCGTCATTTTCTCCAGTCGACAGGCCTTCTGACGGTACTTGACATTCCCCGGCATGCCCGCATCATGGATTTGGGTTCAGGGGCCGGGTTTCCGGGAATTCCCATCAAACTGGTCCGTCCCGACCTGAGCTTTGCACTGGTGGAGTCGATTCAAAAAAAAGCCGCGTTTCTGCGCACGGCGATGGACATACTCGGCTTGAAGAAGATTCATGTCTGTGCAGGAAGGGCGGAAAACCTGGATGCCGAAGGAATAGCGGTGTCCTGGATCCTCAGCCGGGGAGTATCGGATCTGCTGACTCTGGTCCGGTGGTGCCGCCGGTTCGTCCCTCCTGAGGGCGGAAATCTGGCCGTTATCAAAGGTTCGGGGATATTCAGAGAAATGAGCATATTGAAGACAAAGGCTGAATGTATGGGGATCACCGACACACGGATAATTCCTTATGATCCTTACCCCGGGCTTTTCCGCCTGGATGCCAGTTATGTCGCCCTGATATATATTAACTAAAAATAATATTATGTCAAGCGAATTTACCGAGTTTTCCAAAAAAATCGATTCTTTGATCAAACCCGGCCGGTTGTTCAAAAGGCTATTCGAAAACAATGAATTGCCATTGAAAGGATTGACGGGTTCTCTGAAGGCGTTGACCCTGAAAGGACTGGTGGAATCCGGCTCCAAAACCTGGGTGGCGGTCTTGCCTGATGAAGAGGAGGCCGAGATTTTATCTGAGGAGTTGACGGGATTGATGGGGGAATCCGCTGCCTTGTTTCCCGGCGGCGATGAAGAAGCCGACAGTCCGGTCGTCATTAATCCCCGCCGTTCGGGTTTGCAGATGCGTGCCATCCGCGGCCTTCTCGAAGGCCGGTGCAGGGTTGTTGTTACCGGTTCCAGAGGATTTTTTCATCGGTTTCCCGACCCGCGTGTTCTTAAAAGTCAGTGCATCGATTTGCGGCCCGGAATCGAAACTCCGTTTACCCGATTGGTTGAACGGTTGGTAACGGCCGGTTACAGCCGGGAATCGATGGTGGAACGGCCCGGAGAGATCAGCGTTCGGGGCGGCATTCTGGATATTTTCCCCTATACAGGAGAAAATCCTCATCGTATCGAATTCATGGGGGATCGCGTGGAATCCATGCGCCTTTTCGATGTGCAGACTCAGCGTTCTATTGGGAGCGGAAAGGAACTGATGCTGATTCCGGCCCCCATGACCTGGCAACAAAGGGAACACACGATCCTGGACTATTCGGACCGCGGCTGCGTTTTTATTGAAGATCCTGAACGGATTCTGGAATACGGCCGAAAGCGATATCCGGCAAAAGACGCTTTAAGTCCCGAAATCATGGAATCAAAGCTGAACAGAATCCCGAAGGCGATTCATCATACGCTGGGTTCCGGTGACTGGATCGATATTGGCGGACGCAGCTGTTCGCCATTGGGCAGAACAGCCGGGGAAATACGGGAGAAAATATGCTCCATGACGGATACCGGTCAGTCCGTGACCGTGGTATGTGCTTCGCACGAGAATGTCCGGCGTGTGCGCCGATTTCTGGAAGTGGAAGAGGAGCCCATATCAGGGCTGTCGATTCTTCGGGGTCCGATTCGAAAAGGTTTTCGCATTGAGAGCGGATCCTTGACGGTTTATTCGGATTCAGAGATTTTCGGCCGCAAGACCCGTTCGCACCGCGACACGCAATTCAAAGAGGGAATCATACTCCGGGAATTGTCGGCTCTCAGACAGGGTGATTATGTGGTTCATATCGATCATGGTGTCGGACGCTATCAGGGGCTGCAAAAAATTCGCGTTCAGGGCCTGGATCGAGAGTGCCTGGCCGTCGAGTATCAGGAGGGCGATAAACTGTATGTCCCCGTCGAAAAGATGGAACGCGTGCAGAAATACAACTCGCGTGAGGGCCATGTCCCGGCATTGAACAGGCTTGGCGGAACGGCCTGGGAGCAGCAAAAGAAAAAAACCAAAACCGCCATTCAAACAGTCGCCCGGGAACTGGTCGACCTGTATTCCACACGCCAGATAATCAAGGGATATGCCTTTTCTCCCGACTCCGCCTGGCATCGGGATCTCGAATCGGTTTTTCCGCATGAAGAAACCGTTGATCAGACACGGGCCATGATAGAAGTGAAAAGAGATATGGAACGAACCCGACCCATGGACCGGCTGATCTGTGGAGATGTCGGTTTCGGAAAGACCGAAGTGGCTGTTCGCGCGGCGTTCAAGGCGGTGGCCGACAGCAAGCAGGTCGCTGTATTGGTTCCTACAACGATTCTGGCCCAGCAGCATGGTTATACATTCCGGGAAAGACTTTCACGGTTTCCTGTTCACATCGAGATGCTGTCACGGTTCCGCTCTCGTTCGGAGCAGAAGGAAGTGATCGAAGGCCTGGCCTCCGGAGCCATCGATGTGGTGATCGGAACACATCGATTGCTGTCCAAAGATGTGCAATTTAAAGATCTTGGATTGCTGATTATCGATGAGGAACAACGATTCGGTGTTCGGCATAAGGAGCGGTTGAAAAGTTTGAGAGAAAATGTGGATGTCCTTACTCTGTCGGCCACACCCATTCCCCGAACACTCCATCTTTCTCTCATGGGGATTCGGGACATGTCGGTAATCAACACACCGCCGAAAGAGCGGCTTCCTATCCACACCGAAGTCATGCCATTCAATGAAGAGGTGATCGCAGAGGCCCTGGAAAGGGAGATAGAGCGGGGAGGGCAGGTATTTTTTGTGCACAACAGGATTCGTTCCATATACGGGGTCTCCCGAATGATTCGGAGGCTCGTACCGGGAGCAAGGCTGGCGGTGGCGCATGGGAGAATGGATGAGAAAGAGCTGGAGCATGTCATGCTGGAATTCGGCGACAAAAAATATGATTGCCTGGTATCCACACTGATCATCGGGTCGGGTCTGGACATGCCCAACGTCAACACACTCATTGTTCACCGGGCGGATCAGCTCGGCCTTTCCCAGCTTTATCAATTACGGGGCCGTGTCGGCCGATCCGACAGGCGTGCCTATGCTTATCTGTTGACGCCGCCGTTTCATCTGCTCACCAGGGAAGCATTGAAACGGCTCCGTACCATCGAGGAATTAACGGAGCTGGGTTCGGGTTTTCAGATTGCGATGCGCGATCTGGAAATTCGAGGCACCGGAAACTTGCTGGGTTACAGACAAAGCGGTCATATCGACGCTCTGGGATTCGATTTGTATACCAGAATGGTAGAAGAAGCGGTCCGTGAAATCCGCTTGGAAAATGAAGAGGTTGAGACTGCGCCGGTTCCTGTCGATTGTTCGGTTCAGGTGAACTTTACCGCGCTGCTTCCTGAATCCTATATACTCGACGAGAGCCAGAGGGTCAATCTCTACCGGCGTTTTGCCGCTGCGAACGAGACGGAGAAAATCGACGGACTGCTTCGGGAGCTGAGAGACCGGTTTGGACCGGTTCCCCCGGAAGCCCGCATGCTGGCGGAGATCGCACGCCTGAAAATACAGGGAAGCCGGACCGGTATCAAACGGATTGTGGTTGACAGCCGCCGGATCAAATTGTTTTTTCATGAGACCTGGGTCGACTCATTCGCTTCTTCGGAACTTTTTTCCAGGCATATTCGTACCCTATTGGATTCTTCGCCGGTTCCCCTGCGTTTTCTAAGAGGCGATGTGTTCGGGATTCAACTCGATGTTCCCGAGGACTCGGGAGAGGTTGTTGACTTTACTAAAAACCTGTTGCATCGGTGGAGCCAGTTGTTTACCTTTTGATAACTATTCGATGAATCCTTTCCTGTCTGGAGGCGGAATGAAACGAGTTTATTGTATATGGATTTTGATCCTTCTGGCCATCGGCGGCTGTTCGAAACAAAAGACCGTCGTGGCACGCATTGAAAACGTGGAGATTACGCTTGAGGATTTTCAGAAGGATTTCATTCAAAATCGAACCATGGAGGAAATTTTACAGGCCGATTTTTCCGATAAAGTCGAACACCTTGATGCCATGATGACCGATGAGATATTGCTTCAAGCCGCCCGGGAGCTTTCCATGGAAGAAGATCCCTATGTTCAGTTCCGAATCGGTCCTTTAAAAAGATATTATTTGATTCGGCGCCTCTATGAAAAGGAAATTGTGAATCGCTATATTACATCGAGAGATATCAGGGATTTTTATCGAAAAATGCAGTTCGATGTGGTTGTCGACCGTCTTTCCTTTGAAATTCATGGAAGAAAGAGTCCGGACAGAAAGGAATCTTTTCTGGATTATGTCTCGAATGTCAGACAGCGGATTAAGCAGGGAGAGCCGTTCGAGGCTTTCGGGACCGATATGCCCCATGAGTCTATATCCGTGACTTATGTTCAGGATACACTGAGTTATTCGGCATCTCAGAACGTGATCATGGAAACCGCTTATGAATTGAAAAAAAATTCTGTTTCCGAACCCATTGAAACCAGCCGGGGTTTTCATATTATCCGTGTTGTCGATCGGATTTCCCGTCCCGTGAAACCTCTGAAGGAAACGCGAGGGTTTATTCGCGATCAGCTTGAAAATAAATACAATGCGTTTCTGTCATCCAAATACGATGAAATGACCATGTCTTTTCTGGATCGTGTCGAACTGAAGTGGCAGGATGATGTGATCCTCGAAATGTGCCGTCGTTTCGAACCCTATCCGAATCTGTTGGCCGTTCTGTTGCCGAGACTGATGAAAACATGGCCTGAAGAATTCTTGCAGCAGGCTCTGGTTCGATATGAGGGCACACAATTTACCGTAGACGACTTTTCTTTGCGGGTGCAGACACTGGATGGACCGAAACGGTTTATGATTCATCGGCCCGATCAGTTGAAGCGCTTGCTCAAAAGCTGGATTGCCGACGATCTTGCCGCACAGGCGGCCCTGAAGCGGGGCCTGGACAGGGATTCATGGGTGGTCAGCCAGCTGAAAGATTCTCTCGAACTGGCCATGAAGCATACACTGCTGGAACGGGATATCATCGGTGTTATCGACACCTCCGAGGTGAGGCTCCGTGAATTTTATGAGCTGAAAAAAGACGAATGGTATACATTTCATGAAGAAGCTACAATTCAGGAAGTTCTTCTGGAGGATTCGGCTTCGGCCGTGAAGGTTTTACGTTTGGCTGAGAAGGGGAAGGATTTCACCGAACTCGTTATGCAGTATTCCCAACGGGAAGCTTTTAAGAAAATCAAAGGGGTTATTCAGAACATGCGGGAGTCGGACTGGGGGCCTATCGGAAAGGCTGCTTTTGCCTTGCAGGAAGGACAAATAGGCGGACCCGTAGCCCATGATGAGGGATATTCGGTAATCAGGCTTCTGGAAAAGAAACCTCCCCGGACCGCGCTCTATGAATGGGTTGATTCTGTCGTGAAGAAAGACTATATTGACAGTGTGAGAAAAAAGCGGTTTGAGGCGTGGCTTCATGACTGGGAAAAAACACACAGAGTGGAGCGTTATGAGAAACATCTGCTGGCTGATGAAGAATCCGGTTAAGACGGTTTCCATTGTGCTGATTTGCTGTCTGACCGGATGCCGATCCGGCCCGGGGGATGGCGAGATCGTCGCACGGGTCGGTGATGCGGTTTTAACGAGAGAGGCGCTGGCCCGTTTTATGACATGGGAAGGACTGAAGCCGTATCAGGAAAACGTTTATGTGGAAAGATGGATCAATCGGGAACTGCTCTATCAGGAGGCCAGAAAAAAGAAACTGGATCAAAATGATGAACTTCGCTGGGAGCTGGAATTGATTGAGAAAGAATGGATGATCCACCGTCTTCTGGAACACACATACCGGGAAAAAATACAAATCACCGAGAATGAAGTCAGGACGTATTACGATGAAAATCAGGAACAGTTTCGAATCGAGGAGGACGAAGTCAGGGCCTTTCACATTCTCACCCGTGATCGGTCCGAAGCCAATCTGGCCCGGCAGGAAATAACGGCAGGCCGCCAGTTCGAGGAAGTGGCCAGGGAGCGATCCATAGGGATGTTCAGAAACAAAGGCGGGGACATGGGATATGTCCGGCGCGGTGATATCATTCCCGAACTTTCAAGAGTGCTTTTTGCACTGTCCGAGGGTGCATTGTCGAATGTTATTCGAAGCGATTACGGTTTTCATCTCATTAAAGCCGTAAAAAAGAGACGTCAGGGAGACATCAAAGATCTCGGTGATGTCCGGGATGACATCATCCAGAGATTGCGTGTGTCCAGGGAGCGGGCGGTTTACTACGATCTCTTGTTTCAGCTGCAGAACCAGACCAAGGTCGAGGTGGAGATCCCCGGGGCCGGAACAGCCCTCGATGATACGGCAGAATACAGCCCGCGGCAACCGTTTTGACAGAATGATTGAGGAGTGTATGAAATCAACGATATTATGCCTGTTTTTTATGCTGGCCGGATTCGTCCGGGCCCAGGAAGTGCTGGATGGAGTCGTCGCGATTGTCGGCGATGAAATCATTCTGCGGACCGATGTGATTCAGAACGCCCAGCAAATCGCCATGCGAATGAATTTCAGCCCCGTTTCGAATCCCGAGCGTTTTCAGAATCTGATGAAAGATGTGCTTCGAAACATGATCGACGAAAAAGTGCTTCTTGCCAAAGCCAAAGACGATACGATCACGGTTTCCGATCAGCGTGTGGAGCAGGAACTGGAGAACAGAATCCAGTCATTTATTCAGCAACTCGGTTCTGCGGAAAGGGTGGAGCAGTATTTCGGCAAACCCGTCAGTCGAATCAAGCGGGAATATCGCGACGACATTAAAAAACAGCTCATTGTCCAAACCTATCAGGCCAAGAAAATGCAGCCCATTCAGGTGTCCCGAAGGGAAATACAGAATTTTTTCACGACCATGAAGGACAGTATTCCGGAAAATCCTGTCAGAGCGAAAATGCGCCACATACTGCTGGAAGTAAAGCCGGGAGGGGAAGAGAGAGATATGGCCATGAATCGAATTACAGCGATTCGTGAAAGACTGGTTCAGGGGGAGGAGTTTGCCGATCTGGCAAGGGAGTATTCTGAAGATCCAGGAACCGCGCCTCAGGGGGGCGATCTGGGATATATTGAGAGAGGAACCCTTTTTCAGGATTTTGAGCAGGTTGCGTTTTTGCTGGAACCGGGTGAAGTTTCCGAAGTCGTGGAAAGTCCCGTGGGCCTTCATCTCATTCAAATACAGGACAAGCGGGGAGATCAGGTCCGCGTCAGCCACATATTGATCCGTCTGGATGTCAGTGATACGGATGAAAGTTATACGGTCAAACAAATCCATGAGATCAGAGACCGTATTATGGCAGGAGAGGACTTCTCCGAACTGGCCCGTCAGTATTCGGATGATGAAACGACCCGTGAGTCGGGTGGGGATTTGGGACTGGTTGTGATCGATCAGCTGCAAATACCCGAATTCAAGAATGCGGTTGATACTCTGGAAGCCGGAGAGATTTCACAGCCTTTTGCCACACAGTTTGGTCATCACATTGTCAAGGTTGAGAATCGGCTGGAACCGAGGCCCCTGACCCTTGAAGAAGATTGGGAACAGATCTCGGCCTATGCGCTGCAGGCCAAACAGATGAAATATTTTCAGGAATTGATTGAAGATTTACGGAAAAGTGTCTACATCGAAGTCAAGGAGGACCTCCTGGTTTTCGGTGAGGATTCATGAGGCCGGAGAAGGATTTTGCTTAAGAGAGTTATTCCCCTGTGTTATTGATTAAGAACCGGCCGAGCGGAGGACAATCGTCAGCCTGATTAATGCGGTATTTTCCTCTCTATTCGGTTCATCGGGTTTCATTTTCCACACACAGTACGATGCGTCTTTCCGGCCGGCCCGGAGGTGAACAGGGTTAGGCGTCATGTAGAGAATCGAATGCCGCAGATCATCCTGGAGTATACTTCAAATCTGCCGGATCCCGAGGAGAAACCGCTTTTGCTGTCCATTCACCGTGTCTTGCAGAATACGGCGAGTATTTCCATTGAAAACTGCAAAAGCCGTATTCTAAAACAGGATCGTTTTCTGATTGGTGAGGGTGAATCGGATCGGGCTTTTGTTCATTTACAGGTTCGGTTTCTTGAAGGGAGAAAAGAAGAAGTCAAGGAAGCGGTCGGCAAACGGCTTCTTGAACTGCTTGATTTGCATTTTCAAACCGATTCTGAATGTCGGCTACAGATTACCGTCGAGTTAAGCGATATCAAACGGGCCGCTTATTTCAAGCGTTCGCAGCCCCCTGATCAGACAAGCGGGCGGTGAAACGGTCTCTGCTGAATGTCAGGAAGGCTTCATTGGCCGGGGAATACAGCCGGAACATCCATAAGAATACGTTAACGGTCGGAATGCAAGCGCTGGAAAAGCAAATTCAATCCATATTAAGCAGCCTCTATCCGCCTGAAGAGGCCGGGAAAGCGGCGGGTCTTTTGGTTCGATGGATCGATGAAGCCCGGTCTCTTTCTCCGAATCGGATTCCTGATCCGGGCTGGTCTTCCAGGGATATTGTTCTTGTAACCTATGCCGATACGTTGAGTCGGAAGGGTCAATATCCGCTCCAGACCCTTTCAGAGTTTCTCATGTCCCGCTGCGAAGACATCGTTTCCACGATTCATGTTCTCCCCTTTTTCCCCTATTCATCCGATGACGGTTTCGCAGTCGAAGACTTCTCGTCCGTGAATCCACCTCTGGGCTCCTGGCGGCATATCGAGAGACTCAGCCAAAATTTTCGAATCATGGCCGACCTGGTACTGAATCATGTCTCTTCCCGGTCCGGCTGGTTCGCCTCCTATTTAAAAGGCGAAGAAGGATTTCAAAATCTGGCTATTGAAGTGAGCCCTCAAGCCGATCTGTCACGGATCGTTCGGCCCAGGGAGACATCGCTTCTGACGCCCTTTGTCAAGGCGGATGGAACCCGGGTTCACCTGTGGACGACCTTTGGACCCGATCAGGTGGATTTGAATTATCAAAGCCCTGATGTGCTGCTGAAGATGATGGACGTTCTCTTTCTCTATCTTCGGCATGGAATTTCCATGTTCAGACTGGATGCGGTTGCCTATCTGTGGAAATGTTCCGGATCGGCCGGCATTCATTTGAAGGAGACGCATGCCCTCATTAAGCTGATACGCCTGATAGTCACCGCCGTCAGGAAAGACGCGATTCTGGTCACGGAAACCAACGTGCCTCATGAGGAGAACATTCAATATTTCGGCGATGGAGAGGATGAGGCCCACCTCGTGTATAATTTTACTTTGCCGCCGCTTTTGCTCCATGCGTTCATTTACGGCGATACTCGAACACTGAGCCGGTGGGCATCGACTCTTAGGACTCTGTCCGGTCATACGACTTTCCTGAATTTCACGGCTTCTCATGACGGTATCGGTGTCAGACCCCTGGAAGGGATCGTGGAACCCGATGAGCTGCGGCGGATCATCCGAAGAATCCGGGAGAACGGCGGAAAGATTTCGTATCGCCGGGATTTTAACGGAAACCGCGTTCCCTATGAATTGAATATCACCTATATCGATGCTCTCAACGGACCGGAAACCCGAAATGAAGCCGATCTGGCCCGGCGCTTCCTGGCTTCACAGTCCGTGCCTTTGATATTACCGGGAATTCCCGCGGTCTATATTCACAGCCTTTTGGGTTCCCGAAACTGGCTGGAGGGAGTCCGGCAACGGGGGATTGCCCGGGCGATCAACCGTGAAAAATTGGATATGGATGAAGTGAATCAGGCGACACAATGTTCGGATTCTTTTCGATTTCGCGTTTTTCAGGGGCTTTCGAAAATGCTCAGGACGAGAAGAGAACAGCCTGCCCTGGATCCCCAGGCATCGTGTGAGGTGCTGAAGATCGATCCCCGTCTGTTTGCCGTACGGCGTTCGTGTCCGCAGCAGACTCTTTTGGCAGTGGTGAATGTCACGTATCAAAACTGGATTACAAGTCTTCCTGCGGACGGAATTTCACAAAAAGGATTCTGTGTGCTGAACAAGAAGACAATCGACATGAATCGTGTTGAAATCGGCCCCCATGAAATTTTCTGGATTCAACCGGGCTGTCTGGAGGAGAATTCAAATGAAAAGTAATTTCTCCGAGCTAAAGCAGACTGTGGATAAGATTATGTCGATCAGAGAAATCATCCTTACCAATGTTGTGCTGATCGGACAGACACCCAGCCAGGCACATTCGGATGAAAGCAAAAGCAATTCGATTCGATCTCAAATGTTTTTGGATCGTCTGGCCGAGACGCAGCCTGATGAACTGACGACGGATTTTCATGGAAATCCCCTGGCTTTGTTCAAGGGTGCGTCGGCACGGTCACATCCCATCATGCTGGTGGCCCATATGGATACGGCTCTGGGGATGGAATCGGAGTGTCATTATCAGGTGAGCGAAGACTATCTGATTGGTCCCGGACTCATCGACAATTCACTGGGTGTGGGGGTTCTGATTTCCATTCCCGATATTCTCAAAACACTGGAGATCAAACTGAAATCGGATCTGGTTCTCATCGGATTGCCGGAATCATTGAGAGACAGCAATTTGAAGAGCATACGCAATTTTCTTTCCGCCTGGAAGAGCCCGGTCAAGGCGGCTGTGTGTATCGAAGGAGGAGAGATCGGACGGTTGAACTACTTTTCAAAAGGCATGATACGCGCGGAGATCCTGTGCGATATCCCCCAGGAAATCGGTTATACGGACAAGTACGGTTTAAATGCCATTATTGTCATGAACGAAGTCATCAACCGGGTTCTGGCCATCCGCCTTCCCCTCAGGCCGCAGACCAATATCGTGCTGGGGGAGATTCACAGCGGATACAAACACGGAGAGCTTCCGTTGTACGCGCGTCTGGGATTTGAGATTCACAGTGACTCCGATGATATGGTGGAGGATACTTTCGGCAGAATCCTGGAGATCAGCGATGATCTGTCGCATAAATTCAGCGCTCAAATACGGCTCAGGAAGATCAGTTCCGTAAAGGCGGCGCATTTGCATTTCCATCATCCCATGATCAAGGCGGCGATTCGGGTCATGGAGGCGCTGGAAATCAAGCCGATTATTGAATCCAGCGAGTCGGAACTTTCGGTTTTTCTTTCACATCGAATACCGGCCATCACCCTGGCCATTGCCCACGGTTTGAATCCCCAGAAAGAGAATGAACAGATATTCATACCGTCTATTTACAAGGGCATCGCCCAGCTTGTCGGGGTGATCAAGGCCATCGATGAGGAGGGGGTCAAATGACGAGCGATCATTGGCTGAATACCCATACATTTCATTATTCCGACTTTTCTGATCTGAACAAGCTGGTGGAGATCAAGGAGAAAAAGAAGTTGACCGTTTCTTTGTGCTTCCCCACGTTGAACGAGGAAAAAACCATAGCCAAAGAGATCATTATCATGAGATCGGAATTGGTGTTGAAATCACCCCTTATCGATGAAATTCTTGTCATCGATTCCGGTTCAACAGATAATACGGTGCCTGTAGCCAGAGAATACGGGGCGGATGTTTATATTGCCGATGACATTCTTCCCGAGCTGCCGGAAAAGTATAAAGGGAAAGGAGAGAATCTCTGGAAAGCGCTTTATGTGGCAAAGGGCGACATCATCGTTTATCTGGATGCGGATATCAAGAATATTCATCATCGGTTTGCCTATGGGCTGATCGGTCCGCTCCTGTTAAAGAAGGATATCAAATTCACCAAGGCTTTTTATGATCGGCCCATTTCCGAAGAGACGGGGGTTATTCGTCCTTCAGGAGGGGGCAGAGTCACCGAGCTGGTTACCAGACCCCTTTTTTCACTGTTGTATCCGGGACTGGCACAGATCATTCAGCCTCTTTCCGGTGAATACGCCGCATACCGGGAAATTCTGGATCGGCTGAATTTTCCCATCGGATATGGCGTGGAGACCGGCATGCTTCTCGAGATTTATGACCGGTGGGGCCTGGACGTGATGGCTCAGGTCGATTTGGACAAGCGTATCCACCGCAATCAGGATACCCTGGCCCTGGGACGCATGTCTTTCAGCATTCTTCATACCTTTTTCAAGTTTGCGCAAAATCGAAAACTGATTGCTCTGAATCAGCCCCTTCATGACCGGTTGATACAGTACCAGGCGGCCGATGATATTTATATGCCGAAAACACATCAGTTGAAGCATCAGGTGCGACCACCCATGATTGAACTGGAAACGTACAGAAAACGGTTTCCAAAAAGGAAAAAGGCCTTTAAGGCGGCGTCCGGGCCATGAAAGTCGCGTATTTACATTATCATTTGAAACCTGGCGGAGTCACCACGGTGATTCAACATCAGATACGGGCCGTGCAGAATGTCGCTGATGTGATGGTTTTTTCATCCACTCCATTTATCGAATCTCCTGAAATTCCCGTGAAACAGATCCCCTGGCTTGCCTACGACTCGGACATCATAGAGCCCGTTCGGTCTGAAAAGCTGGCGGACATCATGGAGCTGGAGATGAAACGCCGTTGGGGTTCTCTGTGTGATGTTCTGCATGTACATAATCCCACCCTGGGAAAGAACCGGGGACTCAGGGATGCGCTCATTCGCCTGCGGGACCGGGGCTGCCCACTGCTTCTTCAGATCCATGATTTCGCCGAAGACGGAAGACCCCGGCTTTACGATCCGGATTCCTATCTCGAAGATGTGCATTACGGGGTGATCAATGCCAGGGATCAGTCCGTTCTTCTTGATGCGGGACTCAAGCCGGAAGGGCTTCATCGGCTGGATAATCGAGTCCGTGAATTTCCGTTCCATGAATCCGAAGAGGGCGACACGCTGATCTATCCGGTGCGGGCTATTCGGCGAAAAAATGTGGGTGAAGCCATATTTGTCCATCAATGGCTTGGTTTTCACGGATCCCTGGGAATCACTCTGCCGGCCAACAGTGTTTCGGACAGGGTTATACAGAAAGACTGGGAGCGTTTTGTCCGCGAAAAGGCGTTTTCTGTTCATTTTGACATCGGAATCCATAATGATTTCAATGGGTTGATGCAGGATGCCTTTTTGGTCATTACCACGAGTGTCAACGAAGGTTTCGGTTTTTCGTTTTTGGAACCCTGGACAGCCGGAAAGGCCGTGATCGGACGCCGGCTTTCGGTATGTGATGATTTCAAGGAACACGGTGTTGATTTGGACCATCTTTATACTCGGCTGCTCATTCCCGCTGAATTTTTCGATATCGGATCATTTCAAAAACGCTATGCGGCGGCTCTGAAACGGGCGATGGCGGCCTTTGGACGCGCTTTGCTTCCTGAAGCGGTCGATTCTTCGCTGAACACGTTAACTGCCGCCGGATCCATCGATTTTGGCCGGCTGGATGAGACGGCGCAGAGAGAGGCGATCACATATCTGGTAAAAGAGAGATCGGCGAAAAGGATAATCAGCGGATTGAACCCGCATCGCCGTCTCTTCCAACCGGACCGGGACCTTCGAAAAAAAATCAGCAAGAACGCGCAAACCGTCAGGGAGCATTGGGGAGAAAACGCTTTCAGAAAGCGGCTTCTGGCAGCATACGATGCGGTTATAAAGGGCCGCGTCAAACAGCGGATCGACACCGAAGCCGTTCTGAAGGCCTTTCTCCGACCACGGGATTTCACAATGATACGATGGAACAATGAATAGATTCGAAAAAAGACTTGCCGCTCTGATACGGGAGAATTCATTCCCCATGCAGCCAGTGCAAACGGACGTTGATCCGGTTTTGAAACCCCTGAACCCTATTCGGGCGGTACTCTATGATGTGTATGGGACTCTTTTTATCAGCGCTTCCGGGGATCTGGGAAAGAATGTATTGCAAAATGAAACAGCGGACCGCTTATTTAAACAATATCGTTTGGATTCGACCCTCTCTGCCGGGGAACTGGCCCGCCGATTTGAAGCCGAGATTCGAAAAGCGCATCACTCCGAAAAAGCGAGAGGTGCCGACTTCCCCGAGGTTCGCTATGATGTTCTGTGGCAGAACATACTGGGGACTCAGAATACGGAGACAGCGCGAATCTGGGCCCTTGTCTATGAGTTGGCCGTCAATCCGGTATTTCCTATGCCCTTTGCCAAAGAGGTGATCGAGGGTTTGAAACGATCGGGGATGCGTCAGGGCTTGATATCAAACGCCCAGTTTTTTACACCTCTGCTGTTTCCAGCCTTGATGCAGGCGGACATGGAAACGCTGGGAATCGACCCCGAACTGGTGTTTTTTTCCTGTCAATGGGGAAGAGCCAAGCCTTCTCCCCTCCTTTTCAAAGAGGCTTTGGAACGGTTATTGCATTTTCACGTTCAGCCGGAAACGGTTCTTTTCATCGGGAATGATATGCTGAACGATATTCTGCCGGCCCGGTCAGCCGGTTTTTGCACGGCGTTATTTGCCGGTGACCGGCGGTCTTTACGGCTGCGAAGAGACATGGAAAAATGCCGGAATCTGTCGCCGGATCTGGTCATTACGGAATGGAATCAACTGCTTGACTGCCTGAAGGAGCCTTAATGTATCAAAATACGCGAATGAAACATGTAGGATTTATTTCAACCCGGTTTCATGGGACGGACGGAGTGTCCATGGAAGCGGCCAAATGGGTGGAAGTTTTTGAAAACATGCGGTTTGATTGTTATTTCTTTTCCGGTCTCTCCGATTGGAATCCGAAAAAGAGCATGATCGTTCCTGAAGCTTTTTTCGGGCATCCACGCATCAAATCCCTTCACGAACATTTTTTCGGCATCAAGGCGCGGCGTGTCGAGTACACGGAGGAAATACACGCTATCCGGAAAGAGTTGAAAGAGGCTCTGTATCGATTTATCCGCAAGTTTGATATTGATTTGCTGATTATCGAAAATGCGATCTCCATTCCCCTGCATATTCCCCTTGGGCTGGCTGTTACGGAATTGATTACGGAGACCAATATTCCCGCGGTGGGACATCATCACGATTTTTACTGGGAGCGTGAACGATTTATGGTCAACTGTGTCAATGATTACATCACGATGGCCTTTCCGCCGAGTCTGAATTCGCTGATACATGTGGTGATTAATTCGGAAGCGAGAAAGATGCTGAGCTACCGGCGCGGTCTGTCTTCCTACATTGTTCCCAATGTGTTCAATTATGATCAAAAAGCCCCGGGCATCGATGATTACAACAAAGGCCTGAAACAGGACATCGGTCTTGAAGAAGACGATCTCCTGTTCCTTCAGCCCACGCGCATTATCCAGCGGAAGGGAATTGAGAGTGCGATCGAAATGGTTCACCGTCTGAACAATCCGAAGATCAAACTGGTAATCACGCATTCCGGAAAAGACGAGGGCACCGCCTATTATAACCGAATAATAAGCTATGCCGATCTGCTCAAGGTTCCACTCGTCATCCGGCCCGAAAAATTCGGCAGCCATCGATCAATGGGGCCTGACGGAGAAAAAATATACAGCATATGGGATATATACCCTCACGCCGATCTGGTGACCTATCCTTCCTCTTATGAAGGCTTTGGAAACGCGTTTCTGGAGGCCGTTTTTTTCCGGAAACCCGTTCTCGTCAACCGCTACTCCATCTATCAGTCCGATATCGAACCCCTCGGGTTCGATGTGATCGCCATGAATCATTATATCAGTAATGAAGTCCTGGCATCGGTACAGGATATTCTGAGGGATGAAAAACGCAGGCTGGCTATGGTGGATAAAAATTATGAATTGGCGTCCCGGCATTTTTCCTATGAGATTCTTGTACAGAAGATCAAGACATTGCTGCTTCATTTCGGACATATTTAAATCTGTCCGGATCGATTATTTCCTTCCAGTGGCTTGATGACACACGGATCATCGGTCTCTCCTGAAATGCATTCATCGCTTTGAAACGGAAATTTTTTTTTTTACATTCATGGTATAATGCATGGTCGATCAATTGACGGGGTCCTTCTTTATGGAATTATCGATTATTGATTCATCGCTTTTTACCTGGGTTCTCGTGCCCCTTTTCATCTTTCTGGCAAGGATCTGTGACGTCACGATCGGTACGATCCGAATTCTTTTTCTTTCCCGGGGCGACAAGCTTCTTGCTCCCATTCTTGGATTTTTCGAGGTTCTCATCTGGTTACTGGCCATCGGGCAGATTATGCAGAATCTTTCCAATATTCTGTGTTATCTGGCCTACGCGTCGGGATTCGCGTTCGGTAATTTTGTGGGGATCATCATTGAAGAGAAACTGGCCCTGGGAAAGATCATTGTTCGTATCATTACCCAGAAGGATGCCACCGAGCTTATCGATTCATTGAGGAGTTCCGGATTCGGGGTTACCTCAATAAAGGCCCGAGGAGCCCAGGGACGGGTTCATGTGCTTTACTCGATCATCGAGCGATGTGATATCGACCGGATAATAAAAAACATTCATCGGTTCAATCCCAGAGCCTTTTATACGCTTGAAGATGTTCGGTATGTCAAGGAGGGAATTTTCCCGGAACGGTCTAAATACTGGAGGAATCGGTGGATCAAACCGCCGCGTTTCTATCGCCGGCTTCGCATTTTCAGGAGGCAGGTGTTTCAGAGAAAAGCAAAATAAGACAGGGCATTTATAAATCAGGTGTTCGCGTGATCCATCCTTCCTTTTGGCTGGTGCTTTGCAGTGTTCCTCTGCTTTTGATCGAATGCCGTCGGGAAGGCATCGGGACCCGAACCTTCCGGTATCTGGCATTGGGTGATTCCTACACCATCGGGGAAGGGGTCGAGGCCTCGAAGAGGTGGCCGGTTCTGTTGGCTGAAAAAATACGTCAAGCCGGGGGCGATGTTCAAGAGGTCCGAATCATAGCCAGAACCGGCTGGACAACCGATGAACTCATGGCAGGTGTGGATCGGGCGGCACTTGAGGGACCTTACGATCTGGTGACCCTACTTATCGGAGTCAACAATCAATACCGGGGACGAGATGTTGAAGAATTCCGGATTCAGTTGATCGACCTGCTGCATCGGGCCCGGAATCTTGCGGGTGGAAGGGCGGAACGCGTCGTGGCGGTTTCCATTCCCGATTGGGGCGTGACGCCTTTCGCCCGGACTCGAAACCGGGACCGGATATCCCGCGAAATCGACTCATTCAACGCGGTAAAACGGGCTGAGGCAGAAAGGGCGGGATCGCATTTCGTGGATATTACATCCCTGTCCCGTAAAGCCGTGAACGATTCCGCCTTGCTGGCTTCGGACGGACTTCATCCTTCAGCCGAAATGTACGGGCTCTGGGCGAATAAAATAGCACCCGTGGTTATGAAAACGCTGTGCATAAAGCACACATCGAACCCGCGGGCAAGACACGGGGAACAAGGGCATGCGGGTGAATAAGGAGACGTTATGAAAAAGAAGTCGCTCTTTGAGGACGCGCCGGATATTCGTCCCCGTGGTATACGGCGCGGCATGGACATTTCGGAAATCCTGGAGCTTATGGGTGGCACCGCCTTCGAGGCCCGGAATGTGTATCGGGGTGCCCGTCTGTTTGAATCCATGATCAATGACAAGGATGTCATCTGGCTGGGCATTGCCGGTGCCGGAATCGCGGGCGGCATGGGGGGAATGGTTATCTCACTGCTGAAAGCGGGATTTATCGATGTTATCTGCTCCACCGGAGCCCAAATCTACCACGATCTCCATTTTGCCTTTGATTTGCCGGTAAAAGCCATTCATCCGCACTGGGACGACGATCTTTTGAGGCGGCATGGTGATACACGCATCTATGATATCGGGATTCGAGAGAGGGAAACCCTTGAGGCTCAGGACGTTCTGATCCGTCGATTCGTACGGGACAATCATCAAAGGCTGTCGGGTGAAGATCTCGGCAGCTGGGAATTCAACCATTATCTGGGACAATGGACCGACGCCAATGCGCCCGATCCGGAACGGAGCTTTATGGTCTGGGCGTCCCGTTTGGGCGTTCCGGTTTTCTGGGATTCTCTGGCCAATCATTCTATCGCCATGAATCTGCTCAAGTGTGATCTTGAAGGTTTTCCAATTCGGATTTCGGCACAGAAAGATATTCTCGATTCCGCGGCCATAGCATTCGCGGCCGGCGGTTCAGGCTTTGTCGAGCTGGGAGGGGGAGGGCCGAAAAACTTCATTCAGCAGACCGGGCCGACAATCAGCCAGATACTGGGTGTCGACTTCGAAGGAGCGGACCGGGGCCTTCAGATCGGAACGGCACTGGCACGGGAAGGTAGTTTGTCAGGATGCACATTCGGCGAGGCCGTCACCTGGGGAAAATATAAAAAGACCGATGAAGCCGGGCTGGTGCAGATCTGGGGTGAATACAGTGTGATTTTTCCTCTGCTGGCGGCTCATGTGCTGAACCGATGCCATGCAAGAAGCACACAGTCGTTGGTCAAGAGAATTCATGAATCGAGAAAAAAACTGGTTGAAGCAGCCAGTTAAGGCGGCAAAAATCACGGCTGATCAAATCCTGATTTCATGTTTTTATACACGAATCGATAATGAGGCAACCCGTCGCGGAACGGTTCAGTGCGCAGCACGCGGGAAACGGGAGGAAACAACATGGATCAGACATTTAAGAACAGAATCGAGAAATTCAAGGACCGGGTCAGGATGATGCAGGATGTCGAGGATACGGAAAAAATCAAACAGACAGCGGAAATTTTGCAGGGCATGCATTTCAATCCCACGCTTCTTTTCAGGACCGAAAACTTTCTTTTTTTCACCAGGGAAGACCTTTTGAAAGAAATCGATCGGGCGGCTTCCTTGAAAACCGGTGATCTGCGGAAACGGGGTATCGAGGCGGAAGATACGGAGACATTCAAGCTGAATCATATCAGCCTCCTTGTCTATCATTACCGTCTGCTTTTGCGTCTTCGGAAGGATGAACCCGAAGCCTGGGATGAAATCAACGAGCTGTATGAAGACGACTGAGAAGCATAAAAGGAAAAAACCTGAACCCGGAAGCCGAATACGGGGACATGATGGAATGGAAGCCCGGCATTTACCGCCCGGCACGTTATCATGGCAAATCCAAACGTCCTCCATTTTTCGAGCGGTGGTATTACAAGATAGTAGACAGGCACCAAAAGGAACGGGTTGCGGTGATACCCGGCATTTTAAAGCATTCGCGGGAATCTTTCGCTTTTATCCGTATTATGGACGCAGTTCAGGGAAAAACGAAGACGAAATCATACCCGCTTCATGATTGCCGGGCAAAGAGCGAGCGTTTCGAGATGGTTGTCGGCGCCAGTCTTTTTACGGACCGGTTGTTTTCACTGAATGTGTCCGGCATACATGATATAAAAGGCGAATTGATGCTCAGGGGCATTCAGCCCTGGCCGGTGCGCTGGTATTCACCGGGCGCCATGGGCCCTTTCGCCTTTTTGCCGTTCATGCCGCGTTATCACGCGGTACTGAGCATGGATCATGAGCTGGAGGGGAACCTCATACTGGGCGGCCGGGAAATAGACTTTACAGGCGGCAGGGGATATGTGGATAAAGAATGGGGACGCGCTTTTCCCGAAGCCTGGATTCGAATGCAGTCCAATCATTTCGAAACCGCCGGCACCTCTTTTTGCGCATTGCTGACCAAAACCCTTTGGATGCGCAGACCTTTCAGGAGTCTGATTGCCGCTCTGCTGCATGAAGGGAAATGGGTTCCTTTCACGACATACCAGGGGGGCAGCGTCACGGATCTGCGTATATATAACGATTATGTGATCATGGTTCTCCGTCAAGATTCATGGGATCTGGAAATACTGGCGGAGCGGTCTGAAGACGGCGGCCTGATGGTCCCGCTGCAAGAGGCTTTTACCAGGCTGGATCAAAAATGTCTGAACGGTGAGATACGGCTCAGGCTGTCCCGAAAACACGGCAGGAGAAGAGGGACTGTTTTCGAAGGCACCGGAACCTGTGCTGTTGTTGAAACCGGCGGGTACGAAAATGAAAACTCTCTTTCTCCGGGTTTCGTGGAAGAACCGGCGACCGATAAGCGGCATGGAAAAAACCAGGCAAAGGAAATACAATGAAGCAGGGCATGAAGAAAAATGCGATTTCAATCCCGGCTTTTATCTTTCTGCTGACAAGCATAGTACTGGCGGGTGATGATCTGCCTGTCCGTTTTGATCTGCGGTTGAGTGTTGACAGCCGGGTGACTTCGGTGAAGGCTCAGACCGGAGGCACCTGCTGGGCCCATGCGGTGATGGCTGCCGCAGAGAGCAATCTGCTCACAACAGGAGCCTGGAATATCATGGAGGCAGGGCATGAGCCCAATCTGGCAGAGTATCATCTGGACTGGTGGAATGGGTTCAACATGTACCACAATGCCGACGCCGGAAGCGGTACGGGTCTTCAGGTTCATTACGGCGGAGACTATCTTGTGGCAGCGGCCTATATGGCCAGAGGCGACGGAATGGTTTATTGCGAGGCGGCCAATGACATGACCGAATACGATGCCAATTGGTATCATGCGCCGCCGCTTCAGAAAGATGCTGCTTATGTCATTTATTACAACCGCAGCGTGGCGTGGCTTCAAACCGGCCCGAATCTGGAACATATCGGCAGCCTGAAAAGGGTTCTGATGGAACACGGTGTGATCGGCACCTGTATCGCGTATTATTCGAATTATTATCAGGCCGCTTCGAATACTTTTTATTGCAGCAGCGACTGGCTCGATCCCAATCATGCCGTGTCCATTGTGGGCTGGGATGACGAGAAGGTCACTCAGGCCTCCCATCCCGGTGCCTGGCTGATTAAAAACAGCTGGGGCAGCCGCTGGGGCCAGGAAGGCTATTTCTGGGTGTCCTACTACGATGCGCATTGCGGAAAGCATCCTGAAATGGGGGCCGTCTCCTACCGGTACGGTGAGGTGCTTTCCTTTGACCGGATCTATTCATGGGATTATCATGGATGGCGTGACACGTACACCGGCTGTCAGGAAGCATTCAATGCTTTTACCGCTAACGAAACCAGTTATCTGACGGCCGTCAGTTTTTATACCGCGGCGGACACGGTCGATTACATCTGCCGTATTTATGACACATTCGATGAGGTGCTTGAGGGGCTTATGGCAGAAAAGACCGGAACTCTGGCCCATACCGGTTTTCACACCGTGGATCTGGATGAAGCCGTGTCTTTGAAGGAAGGAGACGATTTCTATGTGTATTTGTCTCTCTCTGCGGGGGGACACCCTTTTGACCGCACCTCGCGGGTCGAGGTTTTACTGGGGGGCGAATCCGGCGGTGTTGAAGTGCCTTCATCGGCAGGTCCGGGGCAGAGTTTTTATCGTGAAGCCGGTGTATGGAAAGACATGCAGAACAGCGATGTGGAATATGCCGAAACAGCCAATTTTTGCATCAAAGCCCTGGCCGTGATGTCTTCGCCTTCGAATGTGCCCGACAACCACCATCCGGCCGGTCATCGCCTTCAGGGGAATTATCCCAATCCTTTCAATCCGTTTACTCATATCCGTTTTGAGTTGACCGCTGCCACGGTTGCAGAGCTTACTGTCATGAATGTTACGGGTCAGACGGTGAGACAGCTGCTTTCCGAACGATGTGAAGCCGGCATTCACGAAGTGATCTGGGATGGCACGGATGACCGGGGGCGGGCGGTAAGCAGCGGCACGTATCTGGTCCGCTTCAGGGCCGGGGCCCGCCTGCAGATTCACAAGATGATTCTGCTGCGCTGAGTTTTCATCCGTCAAACGAGGAGAACAGATGGCACTGGAGATCATTGGAATCGTTCTGTTCGGAATTGCTCTTTTAACAGGGGTTTTTATTATTCCCTTTGGTGTGGCCGGGACGTTCATCATTGTGGGCGCTTCTTTCATTTACGGTCTGCTGACCGGATTTGAGGTGATCACGCTGCCTTTTGTGGGACTGCTGCTGGGACTGGCGGTTCTGATGGAAATTTTGGAGGGGATTCTGGGTGCTTTCATGGCGAGGCGTTTCGGCGGTTCTCGCTGGGGAATGGCCGGAGCCATAATCGGGGGATTTCTGGGCGCCATCGCGGGGACCCCCGTTGTGCCGGTGCTTGGAACCCTGCTGGGAGGATTTTTAGGAGCGTTTGCAGGGGCGATGATTTTGGAGTACTTGCATGTCCGGGATGCACAAATTGCCTTTCGGGTCGGTCTGGGAGCCTTTTTCGGGGCGGTAGGCGGCAAGACAACGAAAATCTTGCTGGCCATTGTCATGGTGATCATGATTGTTGTCCGCCTTCTATGAATAAAGGATTGCATTTGTCTTTCGAGGGGGAGAGGGGGGGGGTAACATTTGGACTGCAAATACCGTAAACGAAAAAGGTAAGATGGTGGCGGCCGGTCGATTCAAAGTCGTCGAAGAAAAACAGGGAGGTCATCATGCGGACACGGTCCAATTCTTTTCTTGCGGGTCTATTTCTGATCGTTTTGGGGGCGCTGTTTTTAATCGGGACACTGGGTGTTGTCGATGTGCAGGAGGAAGTAGCGGCAGCGGTTGTCTTTTTTTCGGCAGGCCTGGTCTTGCTGCTCGCTCACGTTCTTTTTCAAAAGCCCATTTGGACTCTTATCGTGGGCGTTGCGAGTGTATTTATCGGTCTGGCCATTTTCATCAGTGAAACGCGTGTCATTTCCGACAATTTCATCGGGGCCTTGTTTTTTATTCTGGCCGGCTCGATCTTTTTAAGCGGTCTGAGGAAAGGCAAAAAGAACTGGTGGGTCATCATACCGGGCGGTTACTGTTTTGTCTTTGCCGGTCATGTGATCCTGGATATGCTCATCAGGCGTGCCGATATCTATCATGGCGTTTGGTTCTTTGCCGGATCCGGGCTTATTTTCGGCACCCTCTATTTTCTTAAAGACCGGGAGAACCCTCTGGATTGGGCCAAATTCCCCAGCCTTATCTCTCTGATCATTGCCGGAATGGTGATGATGACCGGGAATTTTACGGATTTTTTCAGCCGGGTTCTCTTTCCGGTGATGCTGATTCTTGTCGGCGCTTATGTGATTTACCGTTCGATTCAGAAGGCAGAAGCCGAAAGCGATGAATCCGCTGTAAAGCCGACTGAGAAAAAAGAACCGGCAGGAAAGAAAAAGGCTCAATCGAAATAATCAAACGAGAATGAACGGACGGTTCCGATCGTCCTTATCTGATCGTCTATGACGTTGTGGCGGGCGCCTCCCTCGATGGTCCCGATGATTCGTATGGCCATCGCACGACGACCTCTTTGCGAAAGCGGTTGACATTTTCTCCTGATTGCGCTAACTTATTTACCCTCTTTTGATAATTAAATTGAAAGGATGTGCCATGAACCGGCTCAAACCCTTTGTTCTGTTCATCATAACGGGATGGCTGCTGATGTGTTCCCGTCCTTTTGGGACCATAGAACAAATGGCCGATGCGCTATCTCTTCAGGAGATGCAGAGCGTCATGCAGTTTCTGGGCGATGATCTGCTCGAAGGAAGGGCGCCCGGAACTCGCGGAGGCATGCTGGCTGAAATCTACATGCAAAGTGTTTTCAAGCTTCTGGATCTTGAACCGTATGAGGGCAGTTATTTTCAGCCTTTCGGCCTGAAAGGTTATGCTCTGGAGAAATTATCGGGACAATTCGGGAGCCGGGAGCTGCATTATCAGCACGATGTGGTCGGCAGTTACACCCGGGATGCAGCCACTTTTTCCCTGGAAGGCGGAGTGGTGTTCGCCGGCTATGGAATCGTATCCGAAGATTGGGACTGGAACGACTATAAGGGCGTTTCCGTTCAGGACAAGATACTCCTGGTTCGTGTCAATGAACCCGGTAAGGATGATCCTGAACTTTTTGAAGGAGAGGCTTTGACCTATTACGGACGGTGGACGTATAAAATCGAAGAGGCCGCACGTCAGGGTGCCCGGGGAATCTTGCTGATCCATACAGACGAAACCGCCGGATATGGCTGGCATGTGGTGCAAAATTCCTGGAGCGGCGAGGAGGTGTATCTGCCCTCTACGCTGGAAAATCCGCTCCGCTTCAGGGGGTGGATCCGGGAAGAGCTGCTCAGGGATGTTTTACAGGAACAGAATATTTCCCTGGACGCGCTCTACGCCGTGTCCGAAACACGGGAGTTCAAGCCGACCGGACTGGGTATCAACATCGAGCTGACCGGCAGGAACCGTTTTCGTAAATTTGAAACACGCAATGTGGTGGCGGTTATTCGGGGATCCGATCCGCGCTACAGGGACCGGTCGGTTGTTCTCAGCGCTCATATCGATCATCTGGGCATGAATCCGCAACTGTCAGGCGATTCCATATTCAACGGCGCCATTGACAACGGTTCAGCAGTCACTTCCATGGTCGCGGCCGCCAAAATTTTAAAGGCTTTTGAAAAAGACCTGAAGTATTCAGTCATTCTTCTGGCATGTCAGGCGGAGGAATCGGGCCTGCTGGGGTCCCGATATTTTGCCGAATCGATCGATCCCGAAAAAATCGTGGCCAATATCAATTTTGAATCGACACCGGTTTGGGAAGCGGCAACGGATTTCATGGCGGTCGGCGCGCGGTATTCCACGCTGGATGATATCATCGAACGGATTGTTCACGATCAGGGTCTGGAGTATTCCTCATTTTCAATGTCCAACCAGGGCTTTTTCTACCGTTCGGATCAATTCAGTTTCGCCCGCCGTGGAATACCCGCGGTCTGGCTTTCGGCCGGCGAGAAATATGTGTCCGGAGAAAATCGGATCCGTGATTTTTTCCTGGGTGACTACCACACCGTCAATGACGAGTTTGATGAAAGCTGGACCCTGGAGAGCACCCGTCAGACAATCAAAATGGCCGTGCTTCTGGTTGACTACCTCAACCGGCATCGTCCGAATCTCGAATGGAAGGGGAAGATGACCTTCCCCGTAGACGAGCCCTGAGCGCGGAGCGAAGCATGAAGAATCCCCTGCAAGAACGGATTGTCCCCTACAGGGGAAAGGATATCGTCGTCTATTTTCATGTGGATCGATGCACGCATGTCGCCGAATGCTTAAGCGGTCTTCCGGAGGTATTCAATACCTTTCAGCAGCCCTGGGTTCAGCCTGACAGAGCGGAGGCGGATCGGGTCGCACGGGTCATTCTCAAGTGCCCGACCGGTGCTCTGCATTTCAAACGGCTCGACGGCGGGTGGGAAGAGGAGCCGCCCGATACCAATCGAATCATCGTGATTCCGGACGGGCCTTTTTACGTGTCGGCTGACGCAAGCCTGGTCTCCGATTCCGGGCAGTTGCTGCTGACCGATACCCGCCTGGCCCTCTGCCGCTGCGGGGCCTCACGACATTCACCTTTTTGCGACGGAATGCACGTTCTCGACGATTTCAAGGATGGACCGGATTGTCACTCTGAGCCGGCGGGTTCATCGAAACCGGGTCGGGGGAAATTAACCATTACGGTCAAGACCGGATTCCCCTATCGGGTTTCGGGACCCGTGACGGTCGAAGACGCCCGGAATCGACTTCTTTTCAGCGGAACACAGGTTGCTCTTTGCAGCTGCGGCAAATCCCGGAAGAAACCCTTTTGCGACGGGAGTCACCGGAAAGCCTGAAGCGGCTTCTTCAAATGAAATCACTCTTTTGTGACGGTTCGCACGCGAAAAAAAGACGATTTTTCAATGATGGTTTCAGAGAGCTGTTTCCAAACGGTAACAGACGGCAGTCTATTGCATTCGGTCTATATTGTTGTTATTCGCTATGGGTTTGCGGGGACCGGGGAAAGGAGGAGGCGTTAGCTGTATGTCGAAAGACACGGGTGTGCGCCTGCCAGCCGATGAACCAAAGAGGACGGATTGAACGAAAAAGAAAAATACGGCAGCCGGAATTCTTCCGGACGCATCGGCCTGGTGGGCCTTCCGCTGGATATCCATTCATCGTACGCCTTCGGTCCGGCCAAGGCCCCGGCCATCATCCGCAAAGCCTTGAACTGTTCGTCCACCAATACCTGGTGTGAATCAAATGTGGATTCGGCCGATATACTGGAAGACCGAGGAGACCTGCATCTGGAGGCGGAAGATCCCCTGGAGGCCATACGGCTGGCTATTGATAAAATGATCCGTGCCGGCTTCCGGCCATTGTCTCTTGGAGGAGATCATTCCGTCACACTGCCGATTCTGCGGGCTCTGCAGACACGCTGGACCCGGCCGGCGATTCTGCATCTGGATGCGCATTCCGATTTGTATGACACACTGAATGGCAACCGGTATTCACATGCATGCCCTTTTGCGCGTATCATGGAAGAAAAGCTGGCGTCAAGACTGGTGCAGGCAGGCATTCGGACCCTGAACCGGCATCAGCGTGAACAAGCCCTTCGGTTTGAAGCGGAAATCCATGAGATGAAGGACTGGAATGGCGTTCCGGCTCTTCGGTTTGACGGGCCGCTGTATATTTCTCTGGATATGGATGTTCTGGATCCGGCCTTCGCTCCGGGAGTTTCTCATCCTGAACCCGGGGGCTTGAGCACTCGAGAGGTCATCCGCATCATTCAAAGCGTGGAAGCTCCCGTCATTGTTGGTGCGGATCTGGTTGAATACAACCCCGAGTTTGATTTTCAGGAAATCACAGCCAGAGCGGCCGCCAAGCTGGTCAAGGAACTGGCCGCCCGAATGGCCGCCCGGTATTGACATTTTGGATATTCGCGTCGAGGGGCTTGTTGATGTCATCCGTAAGAATAAGTGACCGGCTGGAATGTTATTCCGACGGTGCTTAAAGAGGACAATGCGGGTTCAAATCCTTTCGAAAGAAGGCTGATTATGAAAAGAGCAAGACGGTTTGTTTTGATTGGATACATTTTGTTTTGGGGAGCGTGCATTAAGGGGCCGACGAATAATCTGAATACGGAGAACGGTACTGAATGGCTATTTCAGGCAAACTTTTCATCGGATTTTTTAAAATCGATATTCTTCGTGACTCCCCAAACCGGATACATGGTCGGGTACAGTGAGATACAATGGAAAGCGACGATCTTTAAATCCACAGACGGCGGGCAAACCTGGCAGAATCAGCGGATTGCCCAGGACAGCGAGATGCTCAACAGCGTGTATTTTATTGATGATCAGCGCGGCTGGGCGGTCGGGTCCGACGGCTTGATACTTCTGACAACCGATGGCGGTGAACAGTGGGCTCTCCAGGACAGCGGATGGGCCGCAAACTGGAATTCGGTCTTTTTTATCAATGAATCCAGCGGATGGATTGTCGGAGACAGTATTCTGGTTACCGATGACGGCGGTCAGACCTGGAAAAGCCAGGATAAAGGGGTGAACGCCTTTATTTCGGATATCATGTTCATCGATGAACAGCGGGGATGGTGTGTGGGCGGTCAGGGCACCGTTCTCCTGACCCAAGACAGAGGCGCAACCTGGGTCCCCGCAGAGAGCGGAATTACGGAACTGCTGACAGCCGTTTACTTTGTCGATGCTTTCAATGGGTGGGCCGTAGGCTCCCGATCCACGGTGCTGACCACGGATGACGGCGGCCTGAACTGGACGCCGCAGTCCACCGCTTACGACGGTCATTCGACGGTTTTTGAGGATGTTTTTTTCCCGGATGATCAGTTCGGCTGGATTGTTGGAGAAGGTGCGGCCATGCTGAGGACCACGGACGGCGGGAGGACATGGAAGTATCAGAATGTCGGTCTTGTCGTTTCCTTTAACGGGGTTTATTTCGCGGATAAGGATCATGGCTGGATTGTGGGCGGAGGATGGGCGAATGAATTATACGGCGTGGTGATGCGAACAAACAGCGGCAGCCGGATCGATGAATAGAAAACAGCCTGGATTTGCGGAAAGAATGGCGGTATAAAACATCATTCGGTCATACCTTTCCGGCCGCATGAGCTCGATGAAAAACAAAAACGCCCTGAAGAACAACTTCAGGGCGTTCGTTTTTCATTCAATGGAAGTATTTCAACACGCTATCCTTCGATATCCAGAGACTTGTTCACCAGGATCAGCCTTTCCACACCGGTGACGGCTCTCAGCTCGTTGAGAAAGGATTCCCTGCTTTCAGGCGTGTTTTTCTTGAAAAGGACCATGTAGGTCACTTCCATATCCGGGGTTCCAGACGGCCGAACCATGTTGATCAGCGTGGTTTCCGCGATATACTTTTTTAAGATGGACTCTATGGGGCCGTCCTGGGCCTCCTGTTTTTTAATCATTTTTAACAGATAATCAACCTTTTGGGTGGATCCGAAATTGATCTTGTAAATAAAAAAGAACATGATATTGATAAATATCGCCGCCACAATCGCGATTTCGAAGTTTCTTGTTCCAACAGCCATGCCGATTGCCAGGGCGTAGAAGACGAAACCGATATCCAGCGGGTCTTTGAGCGGTGTCCGGAAACGGATGATGGATAACGCTCCCACGAGCGTGAAAGCTCGGGCAACGTTGTCACGAATGACCAGCATGACAACACAGGTAACAACTGTGAGCATGACCAGATTTTTGATATACGCCTGAGAATGCGAAAACCCGCGTTTGGTGAAGTGGTAGGTCGTAGCAATGAACATTCCGAGCAGGAAGGCCACAAACATGGTGACGACATACGAAACAATCATTTGATTTCTCCTTTATCGAAACCGTAAGCGAACGTGTTTACAGTGCTGGCTTTGAATCGCCTATTGACAAAACGCGGCGGCCCGATCCACGCCGCTGCAGTATTTGGAAATCGCCTCGAAATCCAGTCCCAGTTCCTTGACCATCTCATGAAGCCAGAAAGGCAGAAACGTGCGCACTTTTATTTCCAGTACGGTTTTCCCCGGAAAGATCAAAGTCCAGCCGGTCAGGTCTCTGGAAAGACCCGAATAAAACGACTGGCTCATAATCGACCGGTCAAACGTGACCCGGATCGTGTCATCGTTTTCCGCTATATAGGCTTCCCGTTCATACAGGATGAATGTTCTCGGTTCCAGAATATGCCGGTTGGTGTAGTAGATCAGCTCACGGGCAATAGCATGATCCGGATGAGAATCATCCATGAAGGCCGGTGACAGATTGAGAAACTGACGCTCCAGGTAGTTCTGAAAATCGCCATTTTTAAGTTTCATGCGGAGTTTGTCGATATGAAACATATCTCTTTTCTTGATCTCCGCGAAATAATAATCGGCGTTGAAAAAATCGGCGGAATAACATCGCATTCGGATTTTTCGGCGGTATTGGATGCCGGCCATTTTTTCATCATAATACAGCCGTGACGGACTGTCCAGATAGAGGGAGTTGACCATGTAACGGTATCCGGGGCAGTCCCGGGCGTAGGGATCGGGAATCAGGTGCCGCGAGATACATCCCATGATTTCCCGATATTGTTCAGTTGTGATGAAGTATTTAAATTCGTATCGGATGATCCGCATTTACCAGATCCCCCTGTACGCGCCATATCCCTTGATGGCGTATTCGGATCCGGATTTTAACAGGTATTTCAATCCGCTTTTATGGCTGGCTTCATCGAACTCAGGGGGTTCTGTTAATATTCTGTCTCCTTCAGCCCCGCCCCGGACTACAGACCGGGAAAGGATAAATGATGCCTCACAAAGATTTTCGATTTCCACTTCGTTTCCCCAAAGAATGCATCGGCTTACCCTGGCCGTGGGGCAGCCAAAATCATTTGACTTTTCGATTCCAAAAGAAAGACCCCTTTGATTATCGCAGATCGTGTTGTATCGTATCAGGGGGTTGGAGTCGTCTCTCACGGCGATTCCGTATTGGCCGCCGTAGATAAAGTTTTGCTCAACAACCGGGGATGATCGTTCGCTAATGTAAATACCTTTATTCCGGGGATGATCGATAAGGTTGCCGGAGATTTTCGGGTTGGAATTTACACAGGCAATGGCGGTATGACCGCTTTGTTGAATCTGGCAATGGGTGATTTCACCTTCGGAGGAATCATAGACAATCGCATCACTTTCAGGCGCAAGGATCCGGCACCGGATAAGACGAGTATTCGACCGTATCGTTTTGATGGCCGCGTCGGCCCGGACACGTTCGAAATGAGTATTCATAGCGAAGATAGATCCATCATATACGGAAACGGCTCCCGTAAAATCCTGCTTGTCGATTCGGGCCATGCCCGCGTTTCGAACGATTACATGGGTAAGACGTGAAAAGGCTTTTGTCTGATGATAGATCAAAGATCCCCACGGTTTTTGTGGGTGGGAGCTTTCGAGAACAACGGGTTTTTCACGGGTTCCGGACATGTGGAGGATTCCCCGGACATAAATGGAAGCATCAGGAGCAATACGAAGCCGTGTGCCTGCTGAAAGGGTAACGACTGAATTGGAAGGAATACGCCAGGTTTCCGTCAGATGGTAATCTCCAGCGGGCAGGATATATATGTCACCGGAACCGATTTGCTCGAGAGCGCGACGGGGATCTGTTTTTTGTTTGGGCGTTTGGGCTGGAGTCCCGCTCTTGGTGGAATGGGTTGATTGTGCAGATTTGACAATCCAAAAGGATTGATATTGGGAATCCCGGATGAAATATTCCGGTCGTATGGGTTTTCCGGTCACGGAGTTGCAGGCTTCCACTTCGATTCCTTCCTGGAGAATTTCGGAACCGGTTTCATGGTCCACTAAAAGGAACTGATAATAACGATGATGAGGCTGGACTTGATGGTAATATCCTTTATCCCAGTAATCGAAAAACTCATCGCGAATCACCTGTCGTCCGGGAAGCAGCGTGTAATCGACCGACAGTTCCAGAGTCGGTCCTTTTTGGTTGATAATGCGGCGCTCAACGGGGACTTCTTCATCCGCAGCGTCCCACACGCCGTTTCCGTTGGTATCAAGATACAGTCGAAATCGGTTCAGGTTTTTCGGGCTTTCCGAAAGGGAAATCCGGATCTTTTCCAGGTGCGCACCGGACTGGAGGCCGGTTCCCATGGAGAGCATCAGGGTCTTGTGTGAAGACGCACGGAATGTGGCGGGATCGGCCGGTCCGGTTGAGACCCTTAGATCCGCTTTTTCCAGCTCCTTGAGTATATACTCTGTCCGTTTTTGAATCCACTCATGCATCACCTTCTGCATGTTCTCAAAATCTTCGTTGGAAAAAACCCGGGTCGAGGCCTGCTTCAGATCATCGGTGTAAAGATAATATCGAATACGGTGAGCCATCTCCCGGGCCAGTTCCAGCTGAGTTTCCAGGGGCAGGACTTCCTGCAGGGTTTTCCAGAGAATTTGATTCCGGGTTTCCACAAATTCCGGGATCTTGTTCAGCTGGAACAGGAGGCGGTTGTTGCACCAGTCCAGTTCCATTTCGATGGTTTTTCGGGGCTTGTGATCCCAGTGGTCAAATCCGGCTAAATCCCAGGGGATCATCTGCATGCGCTGAATGGCGCTGTTATAAAAGATTTGAATGTTGTGAAGATTTTGATGGCCGCTGCCGCATATCAGGGCATTTGCCTGCCATGCCGCGACCTGATCAAGGTCCAGCAGGCGGCGAAGATGGTTCTCCATTTCATTGAAATCTGAATATGACAGAGCCTTGTTTAACCAGATGACTTCTTCCAAAGAATCATCTTTCTTGTTATGAATATTAATTTCCGGATAATTGTCGTCCTCATCTCCTTTATAGTAAAAGGGAAAAAGATGTCGGGCTCTTTCGGTAAATATATATCCGGTCAGACCGCTGCGGCTGAGAAAATGAGCGTCGAGGTCTTCATACAGAATGCGGACGCCTTCGTTGCGGCCGTTGATTTCCAGGCGGATGAAATCCCATTCGGGAACAATGAGTCCCATGCGGTCTGCGAACTCCCAGGAAAGAGGATCGATGATGACCCGATGGGTTTCCGGCAGGTTCAGATTCAGTTCCCGGATTCCATTGAACAGTTTGTCATCAGGAAAACGAAGCCGAACGGATTTTCTGCGCCCTTTCCAATGTCTCGCGCCTCCCCGGCTGATGCGGATAGTGCATTCATAGGTCTGGTCATCAACGGTCAGTGTGGACGGAATTTGTTCGCGGTCACGGGTTTCTGTCAGAGTTTCGTTTATACGTCGCCATTCTGAAGGGGCAACGGTGACGCTGTATTTTTTAAGAGGGACCCGTTCAATGGTTTCCAGGGCAGGAAGTTCGGATTTCTTGAATGTTCGGGTGATTTCTGTCCAGGCGCTCTTGAATGTGTCTTTGGATACGGCCTGACGCACATATCCTTTCAAAGTCTGCCGATATCCATACACGATGGCAAAGGTTTGGAGAATCAGCAGAATGATCAATAAGGTAATAAGCTTGCGTTGAAACATAATGTAACTCCCCGTCATGCAGGTGCAATGAATTTCTAATATAAATATTCGCCGCTGTGTTGTCAATATGAAAAACACAGAGTAGAGAAATATAGCAAATTTCAGGCCTGATTCGAGGCGAAGCCGATCATGCCGAATCGAATCAGGAGAACTTCGGCGGTCACATTTCCGTTTCCGATTCCGGATCAAAGGTCCGTTCGAAAAAATGGCGGAACCAGAATTGAACCTGTCCGCGCCGCGCGTGACGGCCCTGGGGGGGGCGATATCCATGCCGGCAATTGGGATAAAGCATCATCTCAAAGTCTTTGTTCAGGGTCTGCAGTTTTTCCACCAGCTGAAGGGTGTTCTGCATGTGAACATTGTCATCCATGGTGCCGTGTGTAATCAGTAAAATCCCCCGATATTGGTCCGCATGGGTCATAACCGATCCGAACGCATATCCTTCCGGATTGTCAATGGGCCGGTCCATATACCGTTCTGTATAGATCGAATCGTAAAGAAGCCAGTCTGTTACGGAAAAATCGGCGATTCCGTGAGTAAAATATTCGGCTCCGCAGGTCAGCGCCATGCAGGCGACATAGCCGCCGTAACTTCCGCCGTGAATGCCGATGCGGAGGCTGTCAATAAAGGGCTTTTCGCGAAGCCATTGCACGGCCCGTATATAGTCCTGCATCTCCCAGTATCCCAGGCGGCGATGCATGTAGTCCATGCCGGTTTTTCCGAAATGACCGGATCCTCGATGGTCCACGGAAAAAACAATGATGCCCTCCTGGGCCAGATAGAAATGGCTGAGACGCGGATAACTGCGGGTGATGTTTTTCGATCCCGGACCGCCGTATACCGCGAATATGACCGGATAGGATTTCCCGGGATCGAAATCCGGAGGGAGTACCCATCGGGCCGGCAGATCGAAGCCGTCGGATCCCGGAATAGTGAAAAGCTCCGTTTTCCCAAGCGCGTACTCTTTCAGAAGAGGACTCATTCGGGTTCCCAGTGAGCGGATCGTATTTCCGGTTGCGCCTTTCAGCAGCATCTCGCCGGGATGGTCGATGTCGCTGAAAACATCGATGAAAAAGGATCCCTCGAGCGATACACGGCAGCGATGCGTGCCCGGTGTTTGAGTCAGGGATGTCAACTCCTTTCCGTCGAGCGTGACGCAAAACAGATGGGTTTCCCTGCTGTCAAGTCCGGTACCATGGAAAAAAACCCGGTCGTGGCCGTTGTCGATCAAAAGGATGTCCTGCACCTGCCAGGGATCCGGCGTGAGCAGCCGGGCACGGTTTTCGTCCCAGATAAATCGATAAAGCTGCATCCATCCGCTTCGGTCGCTGCGGAAAAGGAAATCCCGGTTGTTTTGAAGAAAGGAAATGTCTTCAAAAAACTCCACCCAGGTTTTTTGTTTTTCTTCATAGAGAAGCCGTTTACTCCCTTCCCGAGGGTCTGCCGAGTAGAGCCGCAGCGTGTTTTGTTCCCGGTTCATCCACTGGAAAAGCAGACAGCGGCTGTCCGGCGTCCAGAAAGGCCAGGCCACATAGTGATCGGCTTTGGGATCGGTATCCACCCAGACGATTTCTGCATCCTCCAGATGGACGATACCGAGCCGGACGGCGGGATTGGGATCACCGGGTTTGGGGTAATGCGCGGTTTCGAGATCGCCGTGCACTCCATCGGCGCGAAACAGCGGGAACACAGGGACATTCGAGTCGTCAAACCGCAGGAATGCGATCATTCGGCTGTCCGGAGACCACCAGAAAGCCGCATAGCGGGATCGGCGGCCCAGCACCTCCTCATAATAGACCCATGAGGCCCAGCCGTTATAGATGCTCTTCGATCCATCATGAGTCAGCCGGGTTTCCTCGCCGGACGCGATCTCCACGACATAGAGATCATGATCCCGGGTAAAAGCCACTCGGCTGAAATCCGGAGAAAAACGGGGATTTTTTTCTTCCGAAACGCTGGATGTCAGTGGTTTCCACAGCTGTTTGCGGGTATTGAAATAGGCGACGTCTCCTCGAGAAAGGAAGAGAAGATGCTCGAAATCATTCGAGGCGGCGATATGGTCATTGAATTCGACATCATCGGGCAAACCCCTGCCGAGAACTGCAAAATCCCATGCGAGCTTCTTTTTTCCGGATTCGGCGTGTATCTTCCACAGGGCTGCGGATTCCGAGGAACCCTCTTCAGGGCTGAGTCGAAGCAAATAGGTATCGTCATCTATCCAGCGGACGATGTCGGGCAGAGGCTGAAACAGCCGGGGTTCACTGTTTTCATAGGCCTGTTCATAGGCAAGGCGGCGGTTTCCGGCTCCTCCTGCCGAACTCAGGGCCAGCACAAGAGTGAGTACACAGTACAAACGTCGTTTCATTCGCATTATGGTCTTCTCCTTGCTTGAACGATGGATTGTATTAAACAGATCTCTGTTCTGCTGCGGCAGACAGCCCCTCATTGTTTCCTGACAGCCACCATCATGATCTCAACAAGACCGTCTCTGGGAAGACGGCTGACTTCGACAACGGCCCTGGCCGGAAACGTTTCAGTAAAAAAGGTTTGATAGATTTCATTGAATCGGGGGTAATGGTTCATGTCGGTGATAAAGACCTGGCACTGAACCACATCGGCCAATCTGAAGCCGGCGGCTTTCAGCACGGCTCTTTGGTTGATCAGGGCCTGTCTGGCCTGGGCCTCGATTCCGCCTTCGGCAAACGCACCGGTTTGCGGATCAATGCCCAGCTGGCCGGAAAGATACAGGGACGAGCCGATTCGAACAGCCTGTGAATAGGGACCGATGGCTTTTGGCGCGTTCTCCGTGTGGATCACCTCTTTGGTGACCGGTTGCGTGCATGCCAGAACGATGAGGAATGAGAAAAAAAACATGTTTTTCATGGCAGCCTCCTTAGATTCCATGATTCAAAAACCTGGAAAACATTTTCCGGCTTGGCACCCGGACCGAATTCGCATTGGGCGATCACCCCTCCATGCTCATAGAACGCCTCAAAGACTTCAAGGACCGCCTCGTCGACCGAGTCGGGCGTGCCCCGGGGTAAAATATGCTGTCTGTCGATCTCTCCCCAAAAAGTCAGCCGTCCCCGAAAGCGGTTTCCCAGATTTTGTATGCCCATGCAAAAAATCTGGCTGTTCAGGGCGTTGATACCGGCTTCGATCAGGTCCTCGATGATATCGACAATATGCCCGTCGGAATGCATGAAAACAAACTTATCGTATCTGCGGGCGATTTCCGCGTAATCGGCATACATGGGCTTGAAATGCCGGCGAAACAGTACGGGCGAAACCATCAGACTGTTTTGAATGCCCCAGTCATCCATGATGACGATCGCATCCACGTCCGTCTGAGCCCAGACTTCAACCTCTTTCAGATAATGATCATGAATGATCCGCAACAGTTCAAACAGTTCCGGCGGCTGTTCAGCCAGATCGATCATGGCCTGTTCCATGGTTCGTATAAACTGAAGCCGTTCAAACGGCCTGATCAGGGTTCCCGCGAGAACGAAACAGTCTGTTTGCCGGCAGAATGCGTTCACCTCCTTCTGATCCACATGAAGGGTGGTTTCGGGGGCCTGAAAATTGGCCAGGTCTTCCCAGGAACTCAGCGCCGGTTCGCAGGCGATTCCAATGATACCGTCCTGTGTATTATGGAAAACACAGCCCCATTCATCCACATACACTCCCGCCTGATATCGTCGGCCCCGCGTCCTCAGCGGTTCGGTATAGTGGGCCGGTGCGGTCACCAGATCGTCGGGGTATCGGGTTTTCAGGTCTCGGACCTGAGACGGATAATGATTCTCTGCCCAGGGCAGAACCCATAACTGCCTGGGAATTCTGGGAGGATCCTGAAAACGCAGCGTTTTTTCGACCAGGGTTCGGGATGTCATGACGAAGGCCCCCGGTCCGGAGGTATTCCCCCCGGGAAAAAACGGTAGTCAAGAAGGTTGACCCGGCGCCCGGAAGAGGCCCAGGGCAGCCCGATTTCAGAGGGCAGGGCAAACCGCTCGTAACAGTTTAACAGGGCTTCGGAAAGACCCGATACCCAAAGACGGTTTTCGAATTCGTCGAAACGGATCTGTTCTCCGGGAAACGGCTTGATTTTCGTCATCGATTCCTGCATGCCGTTGATGCAAAGCGTCTGATTCCGGGCGGATTCAAGGCCGCACTCGATCTTCCGTAAATGATGGATCTGTTCGATGGCCCGGAAGAGCTTGAGAAATTGGGGGTCGACATCGGGAAACCCGTACTGGATCTCTTCGGCAGATTCGGTCAAGGCGCGGAAACCGGATTGTGCGTCATAACGGATTCTGGCTTTTTCAAATTCGAAATCAAGCAAAGGTCCTGTTTCCTCACGGGTCACATGGGAAGCGATAAACAGAAATTCGATTTCCTGCCCGCTTCGGATCCGGACAGCACAGGTGTCGAAGTTTTCTATATTATAGGCACGGTACAGTTCGGCTTTGATATCGAAAAGGCGGTCGTTTTGGGACGGTCTTGTTTCGAAAACACAGAGCATGCAGTGAAGAAAGTGAGCCATCGCGTTGTTGGCCGGACTGTCCAGAATCCACTGTCCATCGGCGGTCATTTGTTTGCCGGCCCATTCATTTCTTTGAAAATAGCCGTAATCTCGGGGCCAGAAGCAGAGAGATTTCAGACGCAGCGGCCGGCCGAAGACGCCATTTGAAATGTCCTTTTTCAGTTTTTGAACGGCAGCCGAAAAGGCCCACTGGTAACCGATCATGATCCAGCGGCTGGATTGATCTCTTGTTCGAATCAAGGTGTCGACCTCCTGAATGGTGGCCGCGACGGGTTTTTCGCACAGGACGCAGCTTCCATTCTGCAGGGCGGTCGAGCTTTGTGCGGCATGCATATGAATGGGAGAGGCAATCACCGCCAGGTCCGCCTGGTAATTATCATAAAACCGGGCCAGAGAGTCATAGACGGGGACCTGTCTCTCGGTCAGTTCTTTCAGACGGGGACATCGTTCCGGATACGGGTCGACGCCTCCGACCAGTTCAACGGTTCCCTGGGGGATCCCATCCAAAAGGGTGTTCAGGTAGTATTGCCCGTAACCGCCCAGTGCGGCCAGAACGATTTTCACGGGGTCGAAGGATTTCCGTTTCATGTCGGTTTCCTGCAGGATGCAGTCATGCAATTTTCCATCAAATCTGTTTCGAACCATGTTTCGGTCAGCGGATCGTAAGCCAGGGTTTTGATTTCCATGCTGTCGATTTCGACGGTCGTGCCTGTTTGCAGGACCGGCAGATGCAGGCGCGTATTGATTCGTCCGAGAGTCGGATTAAAGAGGCGGCACACGACCCAATTCGAATCCTCGCCTTTTTTCATGGCCGTGATCTGAATGCCGGGATCTTCAATGGAAAACAGGGCGGGCAAAGGGTCTTTTCCGCCGGCGGGATTGCAGGAAACGATGATCGGCGGCTGGTTCTTAACGGCGGCTTCTCCCGCGATTCGATTCAATCTGTCGTGAAAAGGTCCTCCCTGTATCCAGAATCGGAAGACATGGGTTCCCGTGTCCATTCGGGTTTCGTAACGATCCTGCCGAACAATGCATTCTTTTCCGTCCACCGGATGGCCGGAGTAAGCGGGAGAGCGAAGCAGCGAGAGGCGAAGCTCTCCGTCGACGCAGTCGAATCCATAGATTCGGTCGTTGATAATGGTCAGCAGCCGATTCTCTTCCGGCGGAGAGACGGCCATCCACCGCTGCGCCGTCCACTCACGGTTTTCCTGAAAGTGCTGCGTTCCATAGGCGTCTTCGCCCCGACAGATACCGGGCTTGAACGGCGTGGGCCAGCACCACTTCAGCATTCGGTCTTTTTCATTCCAGTTCACAATCAATTCGATTTCGATTTCACGGCCGGTGAATGGAAACCGAACGCGTTGACACAATGTGGAGTCACGGTAAAAAAACAGGGATTCAATCGTGGTTCGTACCGGACCGTTTTCGATGATGCGGACCGGGGGGAGCCTGCAAGCGGACACGCCGGAGGCCCGGGCGCTCTGTTCGGGTGTCATGAGGGCGAATTCGCCGGTTTGGCGGGAGAATGACTTTACATGCATTCCCCATGGATCGGCATTGTCCTTCATGATTCTGGCGCGTCCGGCTTCACTCATGACGAATTCGAAGCCGTCACATCGATAACTCTGAATACGCCCTGTTTTTCTGTTGATCGAAATCGCACACGTTTTGTTGCCGAAAGTCCATATCATTCCGGCGGGTTGCTGTAAAGAGGGTTTGTCCTGAATCTTCACCGGTTCAAGAACCCAGCCGAGTCTCGTCATCCGTCCGGGCGGAAGAGTGGTACGGAAACAGATTCGTTTTCGCTGATCCGCCTGGATATTGCAGCTTTCTTTTTCCACCTGGCTGATGATTGCTTCCTGAAAGTCAGGATGGGGTACGGGCATAAGCCATCGGGATGAATCGGTGTTGGGTTCTTCCGGCTGGAATTCGGCGGTGAAGATGTCGTCCACGGGAAAAGGATGCGGATTATAGATCAGCACAGGGAATTCCCCTGGCCGGGCTTCCGGCTGCCCCTGAAGCAGCCGGAAAAAGGCATGGACTTGTAACCGGTTGATCCGTTCCAGGCCATGATTCAGCCGCTGCAGGATATAGGATTCCACTTCGGCAATCGAAGTTCCCGGCAGACAGTCGTGAAACTGGCAGAAGAGCAGATCATGAAGGGCTTCCTGCAAATCACGGCGGGGATAATCCATCAGGCCCGCAAGCGAGGCATGAAGGGTGATTTTTTCTCCGCGCAGGAAATCGTTTTCCAGGCGCCGGTGAAGCTGTTTGACCCGGGCCATGGAAGTATAGCAGCCAACTGCCCAGGGATTCAGGCTTTTTGAAAAACGGGGGGCGGATTGTTTGTCAAGGGTCTCGAAATAGCTTTCGGGCGTAGAATGAATGATTTTCCAGCCCGTGTTTTCAGAAGCGATTTTGTCCACGGCCTTCAGGTCGGCGGCCGACGGACCGCCGCCGTGGTCGCCGATGCCCCATAACAGCAGTTTCTGTTTTCTCGTTTTTCCGGAGTCGAGATATCGGCGGATTCTTGACTCCATCTTACCGGCGAAGGAGTTGTAATGATCCCCGGCCCGATGCGCGGTCAGCGTTGACCCGTCGTATCCTTCCCAGAGGAAATCATCGGCGGGCAGATTCAGCCACTTGCCGTCCGGCCTGCAAAAAAGGTACCCGTCATACCCCGATTTTTTCAGGATCTGAACCAGGCCCCTGCTGTGTCCGAAGGAGTCCAGATTCACGGCAACCCGGGGTTCGACACCGAAGCGTGAAGAAAAATAACGTCTTCCTGTCAGAATCTGCCGGACAAAAGATTCGCCGGAGGGAAGATTGGCATCCGGCTGCAGATACCAGCCTCCCATGATATGCCACTTTCCGGCACGCACCAGGGCCTGTATTTTTTTCAGCAGCGAAGGGTCATGCTCTTCGATCCATTGGTAGAGCAGGGCTTCGTTGTGGTTGAAAACAAAGCCTTCCCGGGTTTCACAAAAACGAACCGCGGTTCGGAATGTCGCGAGGGCTGCGCCGAGGCCCTCTTCCCACGTCCAGAGCCAGACCGGATCCAGATGCGCGTTGCACACGAGAAACAGAGTCTTTTGGAAATGATGCGGCATGGTTGGCTCAATGTTCATATCTGTATGTCGATACGGCAGTCATGATTGGGATACGGGATACAGACGAAATCCTCCCCTTGCTCGAGAATGCTTTCTTCGGTACGGAAACGGTGTTTTCCGCCGGACCGGCTTTGCTGGATGTGAACATGGACCCGATGACCACGGAGCGGCAGAACCGCTTCGATCTGTTCCACATCGGGCAAAAGGCGCGGCCTGAGACGGAGATGATTCGCTTGCGGCTGGAAACCCAGCAGATGATGAACAAGAAGAGCAATCATCTCCGCCCAGGTCCATGGTGTAATGCCGACCTGGGGAAACGGCGGGGACAGGCGGGGACCGTAATTTTCGAACCAGGATCCGGATTGAGCGCCCGGTGTTCGTCCCAGCCATCGCAGAATTCGATAGACTTTATGGTATTCTTTCATCTCCAGATAGGCTCGGGCCACAAAAAGGGAAGGAAACGACCATGCGCCCGGAGAATCCGGTTCGGAACGGATATGATACCGGCCGTATCCCCCGCCGTGCCAGTCCTGGTCCCATAAAACCTCCATGGTTTGCATGGTCTTTCGGGCCAGGGAAGAATCCGGCTGAATCAGGCCTTCGGCAACGGCCAGAGCCACGGATGTGTCGGGATTCAGGCAATGGGGTCCGTTTCCGGACAGGGGCGATTCCGCGGGCAGGAACCCTTCGGAGGGGGGATCGATGGTTTCCTGTATCCGGCCGTTCAGACCCAGGCGCTTGATGAGGGCTCCCTGATGAACAAAACCGTACGGTCCCTCATGGAGCAGTTGTTTGTGAATGGCCCGGGCTTCGAGGTCCCAGCGGCGGGCCAAATTCCGGTCATCCATCATCAGCGCCATATTCGAAGCGGTTCGAAGTCCGAGAATCATCCAGATTTGATGGGCCGCTTCGAAGCCTTTTTCAACGCCGTACAGAGCATGACGTTCCCAGTATTCACGCGCATTGGTCAGAAGGCCCGATTCATGACGAAAAGTGCGGCTCAGGGGGAATTGAGCCAGTTTCTTGATGAGGGGCCAGAAGGTACTGACAACCTCGTTGTCACCGGTCCAGGCCGTGTATTGGGCGCAGGCGAAGAGCAGAGCGCCGTTCTGGTCCAGTTCCGACTCTTCATGGGTTCGGTTCATGCTCGAATCCATGGTGGCGCCTTCCGGGCTGACGAATTCCCGAAAGAGGCGGCGAAGCATTCGGCCGGCGATTCGGAAATGACCGCTCTGGCACAATCCGACGACAGCCATGGCCTGATCACGGACCCACTCACGGTTGTACTGCCAGATGCTGCCGTCCATTTTGCCTGAACGGGAGATCATCACGGGCAGCTGATAGCGGGAAGCATTGAAGAAATGATCCAGTATCAGGGAATGAAAAGCGACTTTCGCCGTAGACTCCCAATAATCGTGCAGATCCCGGGTGAGATGTTCTTCATGGACTTGATCAAGAGAGAGGGAGTGTTTTTCCGAAAAGAGCTGATACCGTAAATACACACGGCACTGCTCGTCCGGTGTCAAATTCAGGGGTACGGAGACGGCTTTGCCCGGCACGGAGGTTTCCGCGTGCAGCGACAAAGCCTGATGGGCAGTATTATGAATTCGGATTTCTCTGGCCAGAACCGCTCTGTTCCGGTCGGGACAGAAAAAGTGTTCGATGATGCGGCAATATTCGGTGTGCCATTGTACATGCACGGTAGGGAAACGGCAGTCGTGGCACCAATGGGCTTCTATGAAAGAGGGCTCCGGGATTTCCGTCCGGTTTTTGCTGCGCAGGCGCAACATCGTGTTCTGGAAGCCGGTTTCCGGGTCGAAGGTGAGGGCGTCTCTCTTTTTTCCAAGAATTTCAGGATTCATAATCAGAAGCCCAATCGGACTTTGCTGTCCGGAAGGCGAAATTTGTACGGCTGCCTGTATAAGACCGTTGCCGAGAAAGAAATAGGAGATATCGCCTGATCGCGTTTGGGCATCGGCATGAAATTTGGAGGGATCATCATGATAAATATGCTCCTGAGAGTCGATCATGTGTTGGCCTCCTTTTTGTCCGACATATTTTGAATGATACGATTTTGAACGGAAAAAAACAAAGGAAAAGGGATTTCTTTCGGCTTATATTTTTTTCCGGAGCCATTGCCCCCGGCGAAACAGGATAAAAAGGGCCGTCCCTTTTAAGAATGTGGTTCCCGAAATGGACCACCAAACCGCGTCGACGCCCAGATCGAGAACGACTCCAAAAATGCAGGCCAGGGGAATGCGGAGAAAGGTGAATAAAAAAATAATAAGAAAGGGAGAGAGCGTTTCCCCGGCGCCGGAAAAAGCACCTCCCAGGATCACTTCCAGGGCCATAAAAATTTCGAACACGGCGATAATGCGAATGTACCGGCTTCCATGCGCGATGACGTCCGGGCTGTCGATGAAGAACCTGAAGAGAAGTCCGGGCATAAAAAAGAAGAGAATGGATACGGCCAGAAGCAGAATCACGCCCGAAGAAAGGGAGAGTTGAACAGACCGGCGGGCCCGGTGCGGCAGATTCGCACCCAGATTTTGTCCGACCATGGCGGCTGTCGCCTGAGACAGTCCGGTTGTCACAAAAAACGGAAAGGCTTCGAGACGGTGACCGATTCCCAGAGCGGCCAGTGGCGCGTTACCGAACAGGGAAATGATCCCGGTCAGCACCAGATAGATAGCCGAAAAGGCGGCGCCGCCGAATGAAACGGGAATTCCGATTCGGGTCATGCGAAGGAATGAATGTTTGAACCAGATCCGGTCTGCAGGCAGGCGGGCGTTTTTCAAAGGTGGAAACAGGACAGTCAGAGCGGACAGCATGAGAATACATCCGGTAATCTGGGCAATCACTGTGGCCACTGCGGCGCCGGCAAGACCAAGGCCGAAGTGAAAGATAAACAGGGGATCCAATGCCGCGTTGAGAAGGAGGGAGAATCCGGTAATCATCATGGGAAGTCGAGTGTTGCCGAGGCCTCTTATCAGGTGTTCTCCGGTGACCATCAGACAGACAAAAGGGAGACCTGAAAGAAATACCAGCGTGTAAACAGAAGCCATATGCGCAACCGGTGCTTCGAGGTTCAGAAAGCAGAACAACCGACTCGAAAAAGGAATGAAAATACTCAGAATGAAAAAAGAGAAAAGGCAAGCGGCTGAAACGGCACCCAGAATGGTTTTCTGTACTCCTGCCGTATCATTTTCTCCTGTGCGCCTGGAGATCAATGCCAAAGCGCCCACACCTACAGTTTGTGAAAGGGCGCGAATCATCCACACCAAAAAACTGGCTGCGCTGAGTGCCGCAACCGGCTTTTCACCCAGCCTGCCCACCCAGTACATATCAATGATTTCAAATATCACCATGAATAATGAAGAGGCCACCGCCGGACCCGCCAGTGAGACAAGCCCCCTCATGGGGTTCCCGTGGATGATGAGGTCTCTTTCCTTGAAGGCGGTGAACATCGGATGACTCCTTGGCACGGAAGAAAAGGAAATGTTGAAACGGCTTATGAAGATAATCACTGAAAGTTTTATTGTCAAGCGCGAGAGAGTATGACTCCGATTTAGCGATTGACTTTTTAATGCGCAATGCTTACTTTAAAATTCATATTGCGGGACGGTTCGTTCATTTGGAGGTGATGAATGATCGATGGAGTCGAGGTAAAACCCCTGCGTGTGATTCCCGATGAACGGGGTCATCTAATGGAAATTTTACGTTGCGATGACGATATTTTTGAGAAATTCGGTCAGGTATATATGACCACCACCTATCCGGGGGTGATCAAAGCATGGCATTTTCATCGGCATCAGGATGACAATGTGACCGCGATCAAGGGGATGTTGAAGCTGGTTTTATTCGACGACAGGGATGGATCCCGGACTCGCGGTGAGTTGAACGAGTTTTTTATCGGTGACCGGCAGCCTCAGTTGGTTCATATACCGCGCGGCGTGTATCACGGGTGGAAATGCATCAGTCAGGACGAGGCCTATGTCATCAATTGTGTAACCGAACCCTATCGATACGAGTCTCCCGATGAACACCGGCTTTCCTATAATTCTGAAAAAATACCCTACGATTGGGCTGTAAAAATGGGATAACACCGGCTGTTTCCAGGGGCGGTCTCTACTGAATTAAAAAAAATCGAGAACATTATGCGTACTCTACTTGTTACCGGCGGAGCCGGTTTTATCGGGAGCAATTTTATTCAGTATATGCTGGGCAAGCATACAGAGATTTCCATTATTAATCTGGACAAGCTGACTTATGCCGGCAATCTGGAAAACCTGAAAACGGTCGAACATGACGACCGTTACCGATTCGTCGAAGGAGATATCTGTAACGCGGAGATCGTGAACCGGCTTGTTCCTGAAGCGGATGTCATTGTTAATTTTGCGGCGGAGAGCCATGTGGATCGTTCGATCGGCAAGCCGGATGATTTCATTAAAACCGATATCTACGGCGTATTCGTTCTCCTGGAGGCGGCACGATCAAATGGCATTCAGAGGTTTGTACAGATCAGTACCGATGAAGTCTATGGAAGCCGGGAAAAGGGCCATTTCAGTGAGACGGACCCGTTGATGCCTTCCAGCCCTTATGCCGCATCCAAAAGCGGAGCCGACCGCCTGGTTTATTCCTATTACGTTACGTATCGGCTGCCGGTTGTGATTCCGAGAAGCTCCAACAATTTCGGGCCCTATCAGTATCCGGAAAAGTTGATACCGCTTTTTGTAACCAACGCTTTGGAAAATAAAAAATTGCCCATCTACGGGGATGGTTTGAATGTCAGGGATTGGCTCTATGTCATGGATAATTGCGAGGCCATTGAACTCATCATGGAGCAGGGTCGGGACGGAGAGGCATACAATGTGGGTGCGGGGAACGAATACAGCAACCTGGAGATCACCCGTTTTATTCTCGATTTTTTGCATAAACCCGAAAGCCTGATGACTTTTGTGGAAGACCGGAAGGGACATGACCGGCGATACGCTCTGGATATCGGCAAAACGTGCGCACTGGGCTGGAAGCCGCGCCATTCTTTTCAGGAGGCCATGAAGGAGACGATTCAGTGGTACTGCCATCATCGGGAGTGGTGGGAAAAACTGAAGAGCGGTGAATATCTGGAATACTATCGAAAGCAATATCAAAACCGGTTGTAAACAAGGCAGAAGTTTTTAAAGAGGTTTTTTATGGATCTGAAAAGCAAAATCGATTCCAAGAAGGCTCGTGTCGGCATCATCGGTCTGGGCTATGTGGGATTGCCGCTGCTCATCGAGTTTGTTCGGGAAGGATTCAACGCCATCGGTTTCGACATCGATCCGCGAAAGATTGAATGCCTTGCGAAGAAAAAAACATACATCAAGCATATCCCGAATACGGATATCCAGAAGATGGCAAGCAGCGGCCGCTTCGATTCAACCACGGATTTCTCCCGCCTGAAAGAAGTGGATTGCATCGTTGTCGCTGTACCGACGCCTCTGGACAAGTACCGCCAGCCGGATCTCAGTTATATACGCGCCACATCGGAAACCATCTCGCAATATCTGCGCAAAGGACAGTTGGTCATATTGGAGAGTTCGACCTGGCCGGGTACCACCGAAGAGGTGATGAGACCCATCCTCGAACAATCCGGTCTGCGGTGTCCGGAAGATTTTTATCTGGCATTTTCTCCCGAAAGAGAGGATCCGAATAATCCCAAATACTCGACCAGGACCATTCCGAAAGTGGTAGGAGCCAATGATGAGGCCGGGCTGGCCTGCGCCAAAGCCTTGTATGATCGGGTCATTGTCCAGACAGTAACGGTTTCTTCCAGCCAGGCGGCTGAAGCGACCAAACTTCTGGAAAACATATTCCGCAGCGTGAATATCGCCCTGGTCAATGAAATGAAACAGATTCTTGATCGAATGGGGATTGACGTATGGGAAGTGATCGAGGCGGCATCCACCAAGCCTTTCGGCTATATGCCCTTTTACCCCGGACCCGGTCTGGGCGGCCATTGCATTCCAATCGATCCATTCTATCTGACCTGGAAGGCCAAAGAGTATGATATGCCGACCCGTTTTATCGAGCTGGCCGGTGAAATCAATACGGCCATGCCTTACTATGTTCTGCAGAAGATGATGGAGGCACTCAACACGCATCGCAAAAGTCTCAACGGTTCACGAATTTTGATTCTGGGGGCCGCCTATAAGAAAGATATAGACGACATGCGTGAAAGTCCGACTTTGAAGCTGATTGAAATTTTATCCGAACAGGGGGCGGAGGTGGACTACAACGATCCGTTCATTCCGATGATGCCAAAAGTCCGGAAATATCAATATGACATGAAGAGCGTGGAGCTCAATCCGAAGACTTTGGCTTCGTATGATGCGGTCCTGATTTCAACGGATCATTCGTCTTATGATTATGAAATGATAGTCCGGCACTCCCTTCTGATTGTGGACACCCGAAACGCAACAAGACACGTAAAAGACGGACGAAATAAAATCGTCAAGGCATAAGAACCCCGGTGAAAGTCAGGAGGGGGTATGATCGCATTGAAACGATGGATCGCGGCGGGGTGCAGTCTGTTCTTTCTGGGGGCGGTCTCTCTGAATGGTCAGGTCACGCATCCGTCCGATCCTGTGCTTCGTTCGACCGGTTATTTCCCCTGGAAGAATCAGGAAACCAAAGACCCCGCAACCATGACACGGGAAGAATTCGAAGAATGGAAGCGACGGCGTTTCGAACAGGACCGAACGCGGTATACGTTTCTGACCGCCCAGGAAGGACCGGTTGATTCGAAGACCTATCGGACAGGGCCCGGGGACGAGCTGCTGTTGCATATCACCGGCGCCATGGAACTGCAAATCCCTCTCTTTGTCACGCCGGAAGGACGGTTGTTTGTGCCCTCGGTCGGGGAGTTTCATGTATCGGGAATGACGCTCGAGAATGTACAGGAAGATGTGGTCAGGAGAGCGGCCTCGGTTTATAAAAATTGCGATGTCGGTCTTTCACTGGAAACGCTGCGGTTTTTTCGCGTTCATGTCGTGGGTGAAGTTCGATTTCCGGGCACCTACATCGCTCAGGCGGCCCATCGCGTGTCTGACGCCATACAGGAAGCCGGGGGAGTGACGGAGCGGTCCTGGAAGGGGAAAATTGAATTACGGCATCAAGGCGGGAATACCGACTATATAGACCTGGCCGCTTTTGAACAGAAAGGCATCCTTGATCATAATCCTCATCTTTCAGGCGGGGACATTGTTTATGTGCCTCCCCTTTCTCCTACAGGCGCCATTGTTGAAATAGAGGGGAATTTATCGCATGCCGGATATTATCAGGTTGTTCCGGGCGAGGACTTGATGGATTTTTTAAATCGTGTGGGAGCACTTCAAAAGCATTCCAATTTAGCCCGTTTTCATGTACTGAGGCCCGATTCCCGGTCACTCAGTGGTTATAGGCGGATACAGCCGTATGAACAGAGTGTGGCGGGTGATACACACTTTTCTCTGCAATCAGGCGATCGAGTCGTGCTGGATTCCGAGCATGTCTATGTCAGGGGAGCCGTACAGAATCCGGGAGCCTATCCCTATGTCCATCATATGAAGGCGATCGATTATGCGGGGCTGGCGGGCGGTGATTATAGTTCTGCCGGGTACAAGCGTGTGACGGTTTATCATGCCGCTTCAGGAAAAACCCGAAAAGGACCCGATGTCGTGGTGGAGCCCGGAGATGTGGTGCATGTCGATTCCCATTGGACACAGCGTTTTGATGTTATAATCCGTATTATTCCGACGATTACATCGCTGATTCTGGCAGCCAAGGCAGCCGGATTTTTTGACCGTTAACACCGGACATCAAACCGATGAGGAGCCGGTTATGGGGAAGAAAAACCAGGGCATGCTGGATCTTCTCGTATTGGCCGCAGAACATCGAAAAGGCCTTGTTATCCATTTTCTGATAATCTGCGGTTTGACGGCGGGCTTCAGCTTTATCGTTCCCAAGACTTTCCGGGCCGAAACCGTTTTATTGCCGCCGGTCGAAGATGAATCCATGGGGATGGGCTCTCTGCTGAGCCAGATCCCTCTTTCAGGTTTTGGATTCAGTCTGTCCCCGGTATCCGAAGAGACCAACATCTATATTGCCATTCTGAACAGCCGAACCGTGATGGAAACAGTCGCCAGGAGATTTGATTTGCAGCGTCTGTACCGGCTGGAAACGCTTGAAGAGACCGTGAAACAGCTGCGCCGGCGGGTGACGGTTAAGATCAACGATGATGCGACGCTTGCCATTCAGACTCACGCCCGCACCCGCTGGTTTTCGGGAAAGACCGGGGATGAACAGACCCGGAATCGATGCCGGGACATGGCCAATTATTTCGTTTCAAAGCTGGATTCTCTGAACCGCCGGTTCAAGTCTCAACGCGCATCCGATTATCGCATCTTTATTCAAGAGCGTTATCACCGGAACATGCAGGACCTGGCTCATGCCGAGGAATCGTTCAAGGCCTATCAGGAGAGGGTCGGGGCCGTGGCCCTGCCTCAGCAGACTCAGGCGACCATTACCGCGGCCGCTGAGATGAAGGCCAGAATCATGGCCAAGGAGATCGAACTGGAGGTTCTGGGATATTCCCTGGATTCGACGCATCCCGATTATATCAGAGTCATGAGAGAGAAACGGGAAACCGAAAGAAAATATCAGGAGTTTATCGCCCGGAACGGTTCCCATCGCTCGTTGGATGAAGAAAGCCAGGTCTTTCTTTCGTTGAGTGAGGTTCCGGATCTCGGACTGAATTATTTACGGCTGTATCGTGAAGTATTGCTTCAGGAGAAAATCCTTGAGCTGATTCTGCCTATGCTCGAACAGGCGAAAATTCAGGAAGCCAGAGATACGCCAACCGTACAGGTGCTCGACACCGCGGTTGCTCCTGTAAAAAAAATCAGGCCGCGCCGGGCGCTGTCCGTTATTTTTGCCGGTCTTCTGAGCGTGTTTTTCAGCCTGACCCTCTTTTCCATTCAGGAATATTTTAATAAAATGCGCCGGGAAAATACGGAAATGTATCAAAAATGGATAAAGGTGCTGGAGCTGATGAAGCATGGAACCGCATGAACTATTTTGTGTTGATATTTTCCCGCGATTCGGTTGATACAGATCAATATTATGCGACGGATATATGGAGCCCGCATGTATGTCCCGGCTTCGATCTCAAAATATGTTTCAGGCTTCTCTGATCCTGGTGGGAGCGGCTCTTTTCAGCCGTATGACGGGTTTTATTCGCGAGATGGTTATTGCCCATCGCTTCGGGACAAGCATCGATTATGATGTTTTCCTCGTGGCGGTATCCATACCCATCGCATTATGCAACACCCTTCTGTTCGCCCTGCCGAGCGGCTTGATTCCCTGGTATCTGTCGGAAAAGAAGCGGATCGAACGGGATGTTCCTTCCATGTTTCTGGCAAAGGCCGTTTTGTTTTTCGGTGTTTTACTGTTTCTGATCAGCCTGTTCATACTGGTCCTGGCGCCGGTGATACTGAGATATTATGCACCGGCGTTTGGAGAACATGAAATGTACCAGGGTGTGTTTTTCCTTCGAATGACGAGCTGCATCGTGTTTTTTGGCGGCTTGTTCGCACTGATGCGAAGTTTCATGCATGCGGAAAATCATTTTCTTGTACCCGCGCTGGCGCCGCTGCTGTTGAATGGAGCTGTTATCTTTTTTGTACTGCACCTGTCCGGTCATGCCGGAATCCGTGCATTGGGGTGGGGTGTGGTTGCCGGATACGGCCTGCAGGCTGCCGTGGCTTTTTTCTTTACTGTCCGGCATATTCTGCGCCGTTCCGGGCCTCAAACACAATCGCCGGTTTTGCATGCCGCTTTTCAAAGTGTGCTGTTTGTACTGTTCATTGAGGTGATGGGACAGATGGTTGTCATCATCGACAGAGCTTTTCACGGATCCGTGACAACCGGATCCATTGCCGCCCTGAATTTCGCGGGCACCCTGTGTCAGGTTCCTATTGGTATTCTGGGCATAACACTGGGCACCGCCATTTTCCCTGCCATTTCACGCATGGCTGTGGACGGGGATTATATTGAATTGGGCCGGGTCGTAAATACAGGCATGAAAACCGTTTTATTTGTAACGCTGCCAGTGGCTCTGTTTATGATGATTTTTGCGGATCCAATTATTGCGCTGTTTTTTCAAAGAGGGGCGTTTACCGTTGAATCCAAAAACTTGACCGCCGGAGCCTTTGTGTGGCTGAGTTTTTCCGTCCCATTTCTGGCTGCGCACGCGGTACTGATAAAAACCTTCTATGCCATGAAAATACGGCATGTCCTTGTTCTGGTGACTCTGGGCGGTCTGGCGGGCAAGGTGCTTTTAAGTCATTGGCTTGTGATTCCATTTCAGCATCGCGGGTTGGCTATGGCCACGGCATTGGCTTCCTCTTTATTGGTGATATGTATGCTGGCCTTTTTACAGAAGAAAATCCGGCCTTTTGATATTCGAGTATGGGCGAGCTTTTTACTCAGAATGGTTTTAACCGCCATGCTGGCCGTATTGGGTGCTCGAATCGGTATCTATCCTTATTTGGGTCAAAAGCTGTATGTCGCCTTGCCTGGTAGTCTCCTGGCTGCGGGGATTATTTTTATCATGCTTCATGTGTGGATGAAAACCGACGCACTCTATTTTATGATTCACCGAATGAGAAAGACATGAACGTTCAACAGATTCAGGATTCCCGTATTCCGATGGCATGTCTGGCTCTTCCATTTGTATTGGTTGAGATTATACTGATCTTCGCAGGCTTGTATGTCTCAATTTGGCTGATTCCTTCAGGTCTGGCCGTTCTGGCCCTGGTGTGGTGGATCGTTCCGGAGCCCCGGCGTGTGATCTGCCTTTGGATTTCAGCGGTTCCTCTGCTGCCGCTCCTGCCTGCGGATCTGCGCCCTGCGGTGCTGGCCGGGTTTACCGGGCTGGTGCTGATGACGGTTTGGGGAGGTTGGTTGACAGGGGAGAGGAGAGAGAACAACGTTTCGATGCCCCGGCCTGTCGGTCGGTTCATACTCATCTATATGGGAATTTCTCTGGCCGCCTGTTTATTTTCGGTGGATCCCGCAATCAGCTTGAGAGAGTGGCTGACCCATGGGCTGATCTGGGTTTTCTTTTTCGGAGTGTTCCGAATGATCGATAAAAACAGTTTGCCATTCATGGCCGGAGCCTTGATGGCTTCCACGGTTTTGATGCTGATTGCCGCGACACCCGATTTGATTTCAGGGCGATTTCTGTTCGCGTTTGGCGATCAGCGACTCGGATCTTTTTATGAAAATCCCAACAATTTCGCCGTTCCCTTTATTGTCAGTATTCCGCTGTTTGCTTCCGCGGTCATGCAGGGGCCCTATAAAGGGAAAACCCGAATGGGCCTGGGGGTTCTGTTGGGTGCTTCACTCATTTGTGTCCTGATCACCAACTCCAGATCGGCTTATCTCTCTGTTGCGGTTTCTCTGTCTGTGATTTTCGCTTTTTCACCCAAAGGACGGTGGATATGGTTTTCAGGTGTCGCGCTGGCATCTTCAATGACCATGCTCTTTTTTGGCAAAGAGATCCTGTTTCTGCTCAGGCTCGGCCAGGGTCTGACCGGCCGGGGCTATCTGTGGAGAGCGGCCTGGCGCATGATGATGGACCATCCTTTCGGGACCGGACCGGGCACCTATGAGCAGATGAAAGGCGCCTACATTTTACCCGCCGACTGGATCGCGAAAATCACTCATTCCAGCACACTGCCCGGGGCGGCTCACAATCTGTATCTGACCTGGGGAGCCGAACTGGGGCTGCTCACGGCCGTTGTGCTTACCGTCTGTCTGGCCGGAATGACTATTCGCTGGTTTCGAATCCGTTCATTGGTATGCTCAAAGAGCAATATCTGGCTGTTCTCCGGTGCCCTGGCGATTCTTTGCGGGCTTTTCGCGCGTGCGTGGTTTGAGAGCGGTGTTATTATCAATGATTTCAGTGACAGTCTGTATTTTCTTCTGCCGATATGGATATTGACGGTTCTGGAATCCGACAGAGAGCCGTCATCCTAGAGCAAGGTGTTCGCATGCCGGGTTTTCACTTCGTCCATTGTCATCAATCCGGGTTTTCGCGCAAGCTGGAAGAGCGGGCCCTGAGGGGGTGCTTGCATTCCGATGATTATGAAGTGCGCTGTCTGGCAAAAACGAATACGGCCCGTCTCTTTGTTTCCGCTTATAACGGGTATCCTGTTCGATCATGGGAAGATGACCGGGTTCGGGTTTATATGGAAGGGCATGTTTATGGCTTGACGGAATCGGATCTTCGCGAACAGATCCTTCGTCTGGCTCGGGATGTGCTTTCCGGAACACCTTCCGGACGGCTCGAAAGATGGCTGCGCGGCACAGACGGTGAATTTCTTCTGATTATTCATGACAAAAAGAATCTGAGCTGGTTTGTTCTCAATGATGCTCTGGCCCATTTGCCCGTGTACTATTATGCGACGGCCGACCGAATGATTCTGTCGAGAGAGATGGGTTTTCTGCTTTCATGTGAACCTGACACGGATATGGATCCCCTTTCTGCGGCCCTGTATGCACTTTTTATCTTTACGCCGGGAACCCGGACGCTGTTCAGGAATATTCGACGGATGGCTCCGGGCTCCCTGATTCGGGTCGATCCCGGCGGGCGGTGGCGCTTTCAGAGGGTGGTCGAATGGAATTTTGAAACATCGGCTGAATACCGCATGGACTGGATTGATCAACTGACCGGGCTCTTTCGTGAGACATGCGATGCCATGCGAAACATCTCTTCAGGCGGAAGGCGGATAATCAGCCTGAGCGGGGGAATCGATTCACGGGCCGTGATCGCGGGCCTGCTGCCGGATCCGCAGCTGCACAGCGAAACATTTTTAGATAAAGAGAAAACCGCTGTTCGGGATGTACGGGTGGCTTCGCGTGTGGCACGCTGGGCGGGTTCCCCGTGGAGCCTGACCCCTCTTTCTCCGGTCAGGGCCGAGGACCTGAATAAACTGATGGATTTAAAAAAGGGAATGTGCTCTTTTGGCATGGGTTTCATTCTTTCCTTTTTCCAATCCATTCGAGAACGTTATGGCTCAAAAGTTCTGTTTTTCACCGGCAATACCGGCATGCTTTTAAGGCATTACGGACTTCCGGCCGACATCGACGATTCGGCGAAACTGTCAGAATATATTCTTTCCCGTCATCATCAGCTTCCCATGGACATGGTTGCTGCATGGACCGGAATATCCCCTGCGGCAGTCAGAGAAAAACTGACGGAAATTGTGGACAGGTATCCGGAAAATTCCCTGGAGGGGAAATATCTCCACTTCATCATGACCGGAAAAGGGATGATCTGGCATTATGAAAACGCGGATCTGGCCCGTTATTATTTTTGGCCGTGCGCTCCCCTGGAATCCACGCGTTTCTATCAGATGGCTTCACGTATTCCTCAAAGCATGAAAAAAGATTATCAATTATACCGATGTTTTATCGGCCACCTGAATCCGGATGCCGGCCGTATACCGGACGCCAACACGGGCCTGGCGTTCTCGGCCGCTCTTTTTCCGTTGATCTATGGCGCCGAACAGCGAATGGTTTCGGCCTTGTCCCGATACTCCAGGTTGATGCTGAAAGCCAGGAGATTGTGGACTCATAAAGGAAGATCGAGAGTCGAATCAGAGGCACGAAAATGTATGGAAGAACAACTGAAGTCAATGATAACACACTCCGGTTCGGTTGAGGTTCTCGGCCGTTTCCTGCGTGGGGGAGGGGGCATTTCAAAGTTTCAGATTGAACTGCTGCTTACCCTCGCCAGTGTCAGGGAGATGATTGAAGGAAGGCCGATCAGCCTGGAACGGTATTTTGGACGGGAAATGCATTGATGTCGCTTGCCTATACAAACCAGGGAAGCCGAAGCGAAAAAAATATCCGCTGGATCTACATTGCCCATACATTCGGCATGCCGCGGACCGGTGGAGAACGATACAACCATCTGTTGATTGAAACCATACAAAGGACCGGCCAGGATGTGCGCATCCTGACGGATGAGGCGATTCCCCGATTCTGGCGGTCTCATTTTATTCTATACAACTTCTGGTACTGTACGCATTGGCGGAAGTTTCGGGGATGCCGGCTGATTGTCGATCATTACATGTTCCCCCGATTGGTCCTGTTTTTATATTGGCTCAAGAAACGCACATCGGTGTCCGTTGTCGGCATTGTCCATCACCTTTATTGGAACTGGTTTTATTCCGGGCCGCGGTTTTTATCTGCTTTCATGAAGAAAGCGGAGGCATGTTTCATACGCCGGTTCAACTGTCTGCTGGTGCCCAGTCACTGCACCCTTCAGTCCATTGCCGACATTGTTGACCCTCCTCCGGTTGCGGGGATCATTCCGCCTGGGACGGATCGTGAATTCCGGGGGGAATTAACCCGCGGGTCAACACCCAAAAGTGATCAATGCCGGTTGCTGTATGTGGGAATGCTGCATCGCCGCAAGGGCATCGATGCTCTCCTTCGGGCAATGTGTTTGCTTCCGGCGGCGATAAGCCTTACTGCAGCAGGCCAGGGCCATCGCCGCTATGAGAAATGGCTTCGCCGAAAGGTGAAAAGATGGAGTATTGAAGACAGAATTCGATTCAAAGGGCATTTAAACAGTCAGGAACTGGACCGCCTGTACAGGCAGGCCGATGTATTCGTACTTCCTTCGAGGCATGAAGGATTCGGCATTTCCCTGGTGGAGGCCATGAGAGCCGGTCTGCCTGTTGTGGCATCACGGATCTGTACTCTGTCCGAACTGACCGATGAGGGCCGAAGCGCGTTGCTCGTCCCGCCCGGCGATGTCCGCCGGCTCGCAGATGCCATTTGCCGCCTTTGTGCGGACGACGATTTGAGAATTCGTATGGGCGAAGCCGGCCGCAAGCGCGCGCAAGCCACTTTGACATGGAAGCAGGTCGAGTCGGAGTTTGAAGCAATGATACAAAAATGGAAAGGGATGTTTTTGTGAGACTGTGTTATATCGGCGATGCCATGAATCCGCATATTCAGAAATGGACTTCCTCGTTGGCTCGCCGGGGACATGACGTGCATCTGATCACATGCCGGCCTCGGTCGATCCCCGGTGTTACGATTCATCCGGTTCGTATTTTCTGGCCGACACGTATCTGTGCCACGGCCTCTCTTTTTTCCCGTCTCGGATATTTGACCTGTGTTCCGGCGGTTCGGCAAACCGTTCGTCGAATCACTCCGGATATTCTCCATGCCCATTATTCTACGTCGTACGGACTCATGGGGGCTGCCGCTGGATTTCATCCGTTCATTATCTCCACCTGGGGAAGTGATATTTTCGCATTTCCGCGCCGTTCCCGCGTTTTTGCCGCTCTGCTTGGAAAAATACTGTCCCGTGCCGACGCGGTGACGGCCACAAGCCGCATGCTGACCGAAGAGACGGCCCGATACATGGGCAAGACAGGAATCGTCGAGACGATCCCATTCGGGGTGGATATCGAACGGTTTACGCCGCGGCGTCGCCAAAACTCAAAAAAGCCGGTAACCATTGGGATTGTCAAAACGTTGGAAAAAAAATACGGGATCGAGCTGCTGATCCGGGCTTTTGCGCAAATTCATGCAAGGCATCCTGAAGCGTCTCTTATGATTGTCGGTGACGGAGGGGAATACAAGCCACTGAAAGCTTTGAGTCAAAACCTGGGGCTGTCGGCAAAGATTCGCTTTTGCGGTTTTGTTGAGAACCCTGATGTGCCTGATCTGTTGAACCGGATGGATATTTTTGCCGTCCCTTCCGTGTCTCCTTCGGAGACATTCGGTGTGGCCGCTGTGGAAGCATCGGCTTGCGGGCTTCCGGTCGTGGCATCCCGAATCGGCGGGCTGCCGGAGGTCGTTTGTGACGGCAAGACGGGTCTTCTGATTCCTTCCGGCGATGTGGATGCATTGGCACGGGCTTTGGAGCAATTGATCATGGATCCCGATCTGAGAAAAAGACTGGGGGATGCAGGCCGCGGGTTTGTTGTTGAAAAATACCCATGGAAGGAAAGTGTCCGCCGTATGGAGACTCTCTATATTCGCTTGGTAAACAGCGGTCGCCGTGTTTCGAGGAAATTACAATGATTGTTCTGTGGTGGGCGGCAGCGATCCTTTTATTTCTTTCGTTTGCCGGATATCCTCTTTTTCTTCTCGTTTTCGTCAGGAAAGTAGAGAGGCATGACTGTCCTTCTGACTATCAGCCGCATGTCAGCCTCATTATTCCGGCCCGGAACGAGGCCGGAGTCATTGAGGCCAAACTTTGCAACACCCTGGCTCTTGAATATCCTCGAGACCGACTCGAGATTTGGGTGGTTTCCGACGGATCTGTGGATGATACCGATTCGATTATTCGCCGATTCGAGTCCGAAGGCGTCAATAAAATTCGTTTTGAGGAGAGCCGGGGAAAAACCGAAGCTCAGAATGAAGCCGTACGCAGAAGCCGCAATGAAATCCTCCTGTTTTCCGATGCCAATGCCATGTATGATCAACAGGCGGTACGAAAGCTGACACGTCATTTTTATCATTCCGATGTGGGATGTGTCTCCGGGCAGCTTCTCTATGAGCGGCTGGGAGGCCCTCCGGACATAGAAGAAACCGTGTATTGGCGTTATGAAAAAGGGTTGAAAAAACTGGAAAACCGGATCGAGGCGATTCCCGGAGTCAATGGGTCGATCTATGCTGTCAGACGCTCTGATTATGTTTTCCTTGAACCGGATATTATCAGTGATTTTATTGAGCCTCTGGAGATTGCCCGTAAGGGGAAAAAAGTGGTCTATGAACCGGAGGCCCTTTCCATCGAGCCTCCGCCGGTCAATCTCTGTCAGGAATTCAGACGAAAAAGAAGAATCGTCAGCCGGTCTGTGCGCAGCCTGCTTTCACACAGGCATTTGATGAATCCATTTCAGCATCCGATGATTGCCGCATCCCTCTTTTTTCATAAAGTCCTGCGGTGGATGAGTCCTCTCATCATGCTCGTTCTTTTTGCCGCAACCCTGAGTCTTTTTAGCGGCGGACGATTTCGGATTGCCTTGATACTCCAGATTTTGTTCCTTTTTCTGGGGGCTCTTGGTTTTCTCTTTCGGAATAAAAGGGAAATCCCGACTTGGATTTTTGTTCCATATTATGTATTATTACTGGGTGCGGCGTCCCTTCTGGGAATGTATGATGCTTTTACGGGAAGAGCTCCGCAGGTCTGGACACCATCCCGCTGAAAAAGCGTGAGGCCCTTATGTCTCGCTGGACGGAAAGATTGCTGCTTGCGGGAACGGATTTTATTATGATCCATGCCGCGTTCTTTCTGTGGATGGAAACGAATGGAAGGACTTTCACCCTTACTTCCGAGGCTTTGCGAGAAATCCTTCCCGTGTCGGCCGGTATTTATATTTACTGGCTGGCCCTGTTCGGCTTTTTTGGACTGTATCGGTCTTTTATTCTTTCCAGAACCGACGAACTGATCAATCTTATCAAGACAGTGACGGTGGGGGTTTTTGTCATTTTCCTGCTTACTTTCGATATCGAGAAGGGCAGCGGCCATCCACTGGAAATGAACCGGTATCGTGTGCTGATCTATTGGTGCCTGATGTGGGGATTGACAGGGGCCGGACGCATGGCATATCGAACGGTGATTCGGAAACTGCTTGAGAAGGGTATAGGCCGCCGCAAGACTCTGATCGTCGGGGTTGGAGAAAATGCAGGAACCCTGTACCATGACGTTCAGCAGGCACCGGCATTGGGATACGAAATAGTCGGATTTATTCAAACTGAAGGAGATCCGGTCCCTGCCGAATGGGACAAGCCGGTTTTGGGAACACTTTCCCGGCTTCATAAAATTATCGAGCAGTCAGGCATACAGGTCGTGCTTATTGCCGTTACACGGAAGTCGGTTCGTCTTCTGGAAGAAATCGTGTCTCAGTGTGACGGGCTGCCCGTGAGCATGAAAATTGTCCCCGATCTTTATGACGTCATCGTCGGGCAGGCCCGTACCCATCAGATTTATGGTTTCCCGTTGATCGAGATACTGCCTCAGTTGATGCAGCCGTGGGAGCGGGCCGTCAAGCGGCTGATCGATATTGTACTTTCGCTGATGATTCTTGTCGGATTTTTTCCTCTTTGGGTCGTTGTGGCGCTTGTTATTCCCCTGGATTCAAGAGGTTCTGTTTTCTATTTGCAGGAGAGGGTGGGGCGCGGGGGGCGTGTTTATAAAATGATTAAATTCCGGTCCATGGTAGAGGGTGCTGAAAAAATGACCGGTCCGGTCTGGGCCACTTATAACGATCCCCGGGTGACGCGTTTTGGCCGGCTTTTGCGTCGATTCCGCCTGGATGAGATCCCTCAGCTCATCAATGTACTGAAAGGAGATATGTCATGGGTCGGCCCACGGCCTGAGAGGCCCTATTTTGTCAGGAAGTTTCAGAAGCAGATTCCCTTGTACAGCCGCCGGCTCCGCGTTCGGCCCGGAATTACGGGATGGGCGCAGGTGATGGGTCAATACGATCAGTCACTGGAACATGTCAAGCAGAAGCTCGCTTATGATTTGTTTTATCTGGAGAACATGTCTCTTCGAATGGATCTGAAAATTGCATTAAATACACTGTATGTCATGCTGTCCGGATCGGGATTTAAAAAGAATGAAACTGAAAGGGAGAATGAAAATGACCATTCCCATGGTTGATCTGACGAAACAATATCAGGCGCTGCAGAAAGAAATCAACCGGACCATCGGGCGGGTTCTTCAAAGCACACAATTTATTATGGGTTCTGAGGTGGAGGCGTTTGAAAAGGAGATGGCCGAATACTGCCAGACCCGGTTTGCCGTATCATGTAATTCCGGAACAGACGCCCTGCAGATCTGTTTAATGGCAATCGATATTCAGCCGGGCGATGAGGTCATTACCACTCCGTTTACTTTTGTGGCCACAGCAGAGGTCATTCGACTTCTGAAGGCCAGGCCGGTATACGTGGATATCGACCCGGACACCTATCTGCTCGACATTTCCCGGATTGAACGCAAGATCACTAAAAGAACTCGTGCGATACTGCCCGTCCATCTTTTCGGCCAGTGCGCGGATATGGATCCAATCAATGAGCTGGCCGATCGCCACGGCCTTGTGGTTATTGAAGATGCCTGCCAGGCTGTGGGGGCGACCTACCGGGGCCGTAAAGCTTGCAGCCTCGGATCAATGGGCTGCCTTTCCTTTTTCCCTTCGAAAAATCTTGGGGCTTATGGAGACGGCGGTATGGTGTTGACATCCGATGAGCAGCTGGCGGAAAAAATCCGCATGATAAGAAATCATGGTTCATCCAGGCGTTATTATCATGAAGTGATCGGTGTCAACAGCCGTCTTGATACGTTGCAGGCGGCGGTGCTGAGGGTCAAGCTCAAACATCTGGACATGTGGAACGAGGCGAGAAAAGACAGGGCCGCTCTCTATACGGAACTGCTCAGCCGCGGAAACGTGGTCACGCCCGTGATTCTGGAAGATCGGTCTCATGTTTTTCACCAGTATTCAATTCGCGTAAAAGACCGGGACGGTTTGCGAAAGGCACTGGATGAACATGGAATCACAACAGCTGTTTATTATCCGGTACCGCTTCATTGTCAGCCCGCGTTTGCCGACGGCAGGCAGAAAGAGGGCCTTTTCCCCATGACGGAAAAGACGGCACAAAATATTCTTTCTTTGCCTATGTATCCGGAGCTGAAAGAAAAGGATGTTCAGGCCATCGCTTGTCAGGTATTATCATTCACGGGATAGCAGGGGAAGATTATGCTGGATTTGAAATATATTCGAGAGCATCCGGAATTCGTTCAAAGAGCGATTGAAAATAAACATGAAAATGCGGATCTGGCCCGCCTTCTCTCGCTGGATGAGGAGAGGCGGCAAAAGATTCAGGAAGCCGATGGACTGAAAGAGAAACGGAATCGTGTTTCACAGGAGATCGGCCGCCTGAAAAAAGAAGGAACGGTTGACCGCGAGGCTATTGCTGATATGAAAAGGGTCTCGGATTCCATCAAGGCGATCGATGAGTGGATTAGAAAGCTGGAGCGAGAGATCTATCAGATCCAGATTTATATTCCCAATATTCCCCATGAATCCGTTCCAGAAGGCGGCCCGAGTCAAAATCAGATCGTGAAGGAATGGGGGGAGATTCAGGAGCGCGATTTTAAGGTTCGCCCTCATTACGATTTGGGACCCGAACTGGGAATTCTGGATTTTGAGCGCGGAGCCCGAATTTCGGGATCCAATTTCGTGGCCTATCGGGGCCTTGGAGCGGCACTTGAAAGGGCCCTGATCAATTTCATGCTTGACATGCATGTTCAAAAACACGGTTACCGGGAAGTCTCCGTTCCATTTATAACCCGGCGTGAAATTATGTTCGGAACCGGCCAGCTTCCCAAGCTCGAAGAAGATATGTATCATGTCGAGAAGGAAGATCTCTTTCTGATTCCCACAGCGGAAGTTCCGGTAACCAATCTGCATCGGGAAGAGATCTTCAGGGCTGAAGACCTGCCATTGTACTATACCGCGTATACACCCTGTTTTCGAAGAGAAGCCGGTTCATACGGCGCGGACACGAGAGGCCTGATGAGGATTCATCAGTTTGACAAGGTGGAGATGGTCAAGTTTGTCAAACCCGAAGACAGCTACAGAGAACTGGATTCTCTGCTGGCGGATGTGGAAGAGGTGCTGCAGGTTTTAAATTTGCCCTATCGAGTATTGAATCTGGCAGCCGGTGATTTGTCTTTTGCGGCCGCCAAGTGTTATGACATTGAGGTCTATGCGCCGGGAATCGATAAATGGCTGGAAGTGTCTTCCTGTTCCAATTTTGAAGATTTTCAGGCGCGGAGAATGAATATTCGATTCCGCCGGCAGTCGGGAGCCAAACCCGAATTCGTCCACACGCTGAACGGATCTGGATTGGCACTGCCTCGTACTGTGATCGCGATTCTGGAACAGTATCAGACAGACGAAGGAACCGTTTCAGTTCCTGAAGCGCTTCGTCCATATCTGCATACTGACTTGATCCGATAAAAAGCGGGAATCCATGTTTTTTAAATTTAAGTCTTGAAGGCCTATTTTTGAATAATACAGAACAGATTGATGTCCAGAGGTTCGCTTTCGATCTCGAGTTCTCTGAATGGAATTCGGGTTTCGCGGCAGAGGCTGATGAGTTCACCCGCGGTTCGATGCAGAAGGTTCCAGTGGCAGCCCAGCTCCATTCCCCTTCGCGTCGGATTTTTGGGGCTGAAATTTCCAAAAATGATCTGCCCATCCTCCTTTAAAAGGCGCCACATTCTTTTCAGCAATATTTTCGCGATGCGTTCATCCAGATAGTCAAACAGGCCGGCAGACCAGATCAGGTCGTAATGTCGATCCGATTGTAATTTAAAACAGTTGGCGCACTCCAGGGTGACCCGGCTCGTATCCAGCTTTCCGTTCAGCAGGGTTTTGGCGTAATCAATGGCGGCTTGCTCATTGTCTACACAATGGAAAAATACATGGGCGTTGGATGGAAGCGCCTGGAGGGTTTCGAGAATGTCGCGGCAGGGCCCGCATCCAATATTCAGAATGTCGATTCGGGACTTTCGTGATTTTGCCAGATCGAGACACTTCCGAATGAAATACCGCTTTCGGTTTCGTACGGATTTTGCGGCTTCATAGGAGTGAAACAGGGAATCAAAGAAACGTCCCTGCGGATCCTTTGCGGTGTGCCGCGTATAGATCCAGTCGATCAGCAGAAAATCGCCGGCATATCCCATGGGCTTTTGCCGGGCGCGCCGGTGAACCGGACTGACATCGAAACGCGAGAAGGATTTGAAAAATTCAGCTTCCAGCTCTTCGGGCCGGTCCGACTGCTCAATGAGGTCAGCAATATGCTGTATCCTGTTATACAGCTCATCCCGAAAGGAAGCAATTCCCTTCTCATCGGTCCTGGAGGCCAGGAATTTCTCGAAACGGTGGAATTCCCTGCGAATGGCCACATCCATGAATATCCCCTGAGGCTTGTGATGATTCCGTCATAAAGAAGACAGTTTTGTAACGATTACTGGCGTTTCTTTCAGGGCAAATGTTGTACCAGAACAGGCATATGCTTTTCAGTCTGAACATATAACATATAATAACAAGCACATAGACAGTTTTCGGTTCTGTCCGTAAGAAACGCCCGGCAGGAAAACGGTTTGCGGTTGGATGGATCGATTCCGGCCGATGTATTCAGTATTCGAACACATTTCGTTCATTTTAACGACTAATACGGGAGCATAAAACAGGAATGTAAAGCGCTTCGGGCTTCAATTGTCAAACAGAGTACGGATTTTTCCGTTCAGATTCTCCATGGTGAAAGGCTTTTGAAGGAAATGAAAAGAGGTTTTTAAGATTCCATGTTGGTCGATCATGCTGTCAGCGTGTCCGGAAATAAAGAGAATTTTGGCATTTTTTCTGTCGTTGGTGATTTGAGCGGCCAGTTCTTTGCCGTTCATTTGCGGCATGATGACATCGGTCAGTATCAGGTCGATCTTACCGGGGTAATTTCTGGAGATATTGAGGGCCTCCATCGGGCTTCCCGTCTCGATCACCTGATAGCCCTGTTTTTTCAGCATTCGGGATGTCAGATCGCGAACCATGGGTTCGTCTTCCACCAGGAGAATGGTCTCGCTGCCCTTTTTGAGACAGCGTGTCCGCGTCTGTTTATAGGCCGGTTCGTCATAGTCTTCGCTGACCCGTGGCAGATAGATTTTAAATGTGGTTCCTTTTCCCTCTTCACTGTAAACGAGGATGTCACCGTTGCTTTGCTTCACGATTCCATAAACGGTTGACAGGCCGAGTCCGGTGCCTTTTCCCCTTTCCTTTGTCGTAAAGAAAGGTTCAAATATTTTGGATTTGATCTCATCACACATGCCGGTTCCCGTATCCGAGGCGGAAAGCATGACATAATCGCCGGGTAAAAGGGAGACCTTGCCCATTTGACAGTATTCCGAGTCCAGTGTGATATTTTTCGCCTCAATAATCAGTTTGCCCCCTTCGGGCATGGCATCGCGGGCATTTATTGACAGGTTTAAAATGATCTGCTCAATTTGAACGGGATCCGCCAAAACATTCCAAAGTCTCGGCGGTGTAATAAATATCAGATCGATGTCTTCTCCAATGATGCGATGCAACATTTTCCCGACTTCCTGAATCACATCATCGATTCGAAGGAGCTGAGGCCGGAGAACCTGTCTCCGGCTGAAGGCGAGTAATTGTCTGACCAGATCGGCGGCCCGTTTTCCCGCCTTGAGTATGGATTCTATTTCGGTTCTTGCGGGATTTTTTCGGGACATACTGTCCAGAAGCAGATAGCAGATACCCAGTATGGCGGTCAGCACGTTGTTGAAATCATGGGCGATGCCGCCCGCCAGCTGGCCGACCACGGCGAGTCTTTCGGACTGGAGAAGATGATGGGTTCGTTCCTGGACTTTATTTTCCAGCTCCATGGCATGTTTTTTTATCTTTTTGTGGGCCGCCTGCAGCCGTTTGCGGGAAAAATATTGACGCTTCGCATTCTGCAAATTAAACTGTGTGGATATAAATGAAATGATAATGGTTGACATGAGAAAGAAATTATTGCCGATGAACAGGTTGAGCTGATGAGGCTGCAGGATCAGGGCGTTTGGAATCAGGTAAAACAGCCATGTGACGGACAGTACCAGCAGGCTTTCAGTCATCGAAAGCGGCAATAAAATACCGAAACCGAGAAGGGGAAGATTGATGCCCGCGTAATAAGGGTCGGCAGGACCCTGGTCGATGAAAGTCATCACCGCGATGGCTCCGCATACAATCCATGCCAGAGCGGCTGCCAGCGAAAAAGGACGTTTTCTCCCCACTTCTTTTTTTGTAAGGACGAAAATGACCGTACAGAGACAGGTTACACTGAAGCGAATGGCGAACAGCTTCCAGAATATATGATATTTGAGTATGAGGTCCAGAACGCCGAATACAGGCACCAGAATGGCGCATATCTGAGCCCCCAGTGTAACGGCCCGACGAAGAATCTTCTTCCGTTCGGATTCGAAACTCGATGCCGTTGGAAGAAATTCGATATGACGCATTTGTGACAGGATACCCATAGGTGTTTGCCGTTTGATGAAAAGGGCCGGTCAGGCGTTTTCCGATTGCGGAACCGAAATCTTGATGGTCATCTTGTCCATCTCGACTACCTCACCCAGAGACCGAACCAGGTTGCCGGCCGAAGGACCTGCGGCCTTTTCGGTCCACCGTTCGATATTCTCCACCGTATACTGGCAGAAGAGAATTCGACGGTTTCCTTCCCGAGTATTCCACAGTTTGACGGATTTGGCTCCCCATTGCTGCTGCTGAGGCCAGTGGATTTTCAGCCAGTCCATAAAGTCATCCTGTTTTTTTGAAGGTTTGAGAACATTCTTGTAAGTAACGGTGATCATGACAAGATCCTGTATGCGTTCTTTACGGGTTTGCGTACGATTGACCGTTGTATTTCATCCTGAAACCGGTCATTGCATTCTGGAAACAACCGTGACAATCCTGTCATTTTTATAGACATGGCTTAATTCATTAAATAACAGATAGTTTTAAGCCATTCACGATGAACAGGGCCGTATTTTCTTTGTTCTGTGGCTGCAGTAACTTGGCTTATGCAAGAGGCGTGCCGAAGATAAATAAAAAGGCGCTCCATTCCGTGAACTTGGGAGTGATCCGGTAGCGGTTCCGGAATGCAGCGCCGAATCAGGCGAGGTCAATCTTTCAGGATACGTATTCTTCGGATTAATGCTTCTTTACCCCGAACGATTCGAATCGGGGTTTTGCCGCATTGAGGACACGAGAAAGAGGGAAGTGCTAAATGAAAGGCGGGATCTTCCCTCAGGGTCAGTCTGCCCTGATAACCGCATGCGTCACAGGCGATTTCTCCTGCCGGCTGATGGAAGATGATTTCCGCCTCTTCGGCCGGTGTACCCTGGAATCCGTTTTTAACCCAGAACTCGATCTGGTCAGGACCCAGAAAGGTCAGCTCTCCGATTTCCAGTTCAACGGATTCGACTTTTCGGGCGCTTTGCTTTTCGGCCTCCCGTAAAACGACCTCGACGATGGATTGCGCAATAGAGGCTTCGTGCATTTATGATATTTCAATGTTAAGGGCCTGAATGAGCTCCGGAATACCCTCTCCGGTTCGTCCGTTGGTGAAAACCACTTTCAGGTTCGACTTCACGGAAAGGGCGTCTTTTTTCAGCTGTTCCAGAGAAACTTCCATGGCGTCTGCCAGATCGATCTTGTTGACGGCCAGAACCGAGGATTCCATCAGGATGTAGGGGTGTTTCAGGATCATATAGGGCCCCTCCGTGGTGGAAACCACGACCATGCGCTGATGCGCGCCGACAGGGAATTCTCCGGGACAGATCAGATTTCCCACATTTTCGATAAGCAGCAGATCCAGCTGGTCCAGATCGAGTTCATCCAGTGCTTTTCTGACCAGATTGGCATCCAAATGGCACTCTTTGCCGGTGTTGGCCTGAATCACCTGGGCGCCGACATCCTGAATCCGATCGGCGTCGATTGTCGTGGTCAGATCGCCGGCGATGGCCGCCACCCGGTGTGCGGTACCGACATGTTTGACCAGCTGCTGAACCAGGGTGGTTTTTCCGGAACCGATGGAGCCAAGAATATCGATGGCATGAACACCCTGTTCGTCGAGTCGTTTTCGATTGGTCTTTGCCAGATCTTCATTCTGCTTCAGCAGATTCTCTTCCAGTTCAATATCAAAGGTTTCCCCTTCAGCGGGTTGTACGGTTTTCATGGATGATCTCCAGGTTGCAGGTTTTTGGTCAACAAGCGAACGGCCAGACAGATCAATGAAGCACCGACCGTTATAAAAATAAAAAGTAGACTTTTTATAAATAAAATGCAAGGAGAAATATACGTCAAGACACCCTTGACTTTTAAAGGAAATAATCCGATATTGAAACCGGAATCTCACAAAGGAGGATTCTCATGACATCCAAACACTATCAGCTTCGGTCCATGGTCCCGCTTCTGAGGGCGGCGGAACGCGCCTCTTCGGAGGGAAAACCGGCTGCCGTCGGGGCCTTTAACGTCAATTTTTATACGCAGGCGGAAGGCATTCTGGAGGGTTTGCGAAGAGGGGATGCTCCCGGGATTATTCAGGCGAGCAAGGGAGCCAACAAATTTCAGGGAGGACCCCAATATATCGCCGAGATGGTTCTGCGTGCCATGAAAAACAGCGGTCATGAACTGCCGGTCTCACTGCACCTGGATCATGGAGACGACGAGAAGGCCAGGGAGTGCATCGAGAAAGGGTACAGCTCGGTGATGATCGATGCCTCGAAACTGGATTACAGCGAGAATGTGGCGGCAACCGCCTCCATTGTCGAGGCGGCCCATGCCAGGGGAATCAGCGTGGAGGGTGAATACGGAAAACTCGAAGGGGTGGAAGAAGACATTGTCCATGAAAAAACCACCTACGCGGATCCGTACCTGGTGCCCCATTTTTTCCATGAGAGCGGCGCCGACGCCCTTGCCGTAGCTTACGGAACTTCCCATGGACCCAACAAGGGATCCGGTTCCGGTATGGAAAAGCTGGCCGTTCATATTGTGGACAAGAGTTATCGGGGCATGACAGCCTACGGCCAGAACGAGGATCACTTTCTGGTCAGCCATGGTTCATCGACCGTTCCACAGGATCTGGTAAAAGAGATCAACCGGTACGGCGGAGATATTAGAAATGCGATGGGGATTCCCATGGCCAAGATCAAAGAAGCCGTGGCCGCCGGAATTCGAAAGATCAATATCGATACGGATCTGCGTTTGGGAATAACCGCCACGTTTCGTAAATATTTTCTCGACAATCCGGGAATCGAAAAGAGTTCGCCCGATGTACTCAAGCCCATCAAGGATGTTTTGGATGAAAAAAAAGGAGCCATCGATCCACGAGATTATCTGAAAGTGATCGATGTGGCTCTGCTTCGGGATGATCCGGCGGGGACCGATCTTGAGGAGGTCATGATAAACGTGAAAGAGCGCATCGCGTCTCATGTCGCAATGCTGGTCAGTGAGTTCGGATGCGCCGGACTGGCCGGCCGGGTCGACGGCGACACGCTGGACGATCTGGCGCTCCAATATAAAAAGAAGAAATGATGAATCCGTCTGTGGCACTATGAACAAAAAGGATCTCGAATCGAACCTTGAAACTGCTTTTGTTTGACATTGACGGCACTCTGATGCGGACGGGCGGAGCGGGACGAATATCGATGGAGCGGGCCTTTAAAAGTGTGTATGGAGTCCGGAACGGATTCGAAGGCATTCACATGATGGGAAGGACGGATCCGGTCATTGTTCGCGAGGCGCTGTGCAATCACGGATTGACCTGGCAGGACGACCAGGTCGAGTCATTCCGCCGGCTCTATTATGAGATTCTGACCGAGCAGATCAAACAGCCTTTGGCCGACAAGGGATTGTGCCCGGGCATTCCTGAATTGCTTGAGGCCATTCAGGCGACCCCGGCGCTTTTTCTGGGCTTGTTGACCGGAAACTGGCGCCGGTCTGCCATGATGAAACTGGATTATTTCGGAATCCGTCCTTATTTTCCGGCTGGTGCTTTTGCCGATGATTCGGAAAAGCGGGAAGATCTGGTCGCTGTCGTTGTGGAACGCATGCTTCCCTTTACCGGAAAAATGCCCGATCCCTCGCAGGTTATTGTCATAGGCGATACGCCGATGGACGTGGCCTGTGCGAAACCCTATGGCGCGAAAAGCGTGGCCGTGGCCACGGGTTTCCACTCACCGGAAGTGCTGAAAGCCGCCAGGCCGGATCGAATATTCAGCAATCTCGCTGACACAAAAAGAGTCCTTGCCTATTTCAAGGATTGATCTATACGCCGGACTCCGGAGCCTTTTTAAATGGAAGGCTCCGGATAAAATCCAGACTTCGGCATGAAAGACCGGCGGCCAAATTACTCCGAAAAGTGAATCACTTCCGCCGGACACAGATCAGCGGCTTCGCGGATACATGCGTCCTGGGCGGAAAGATCGATCTCTTCAAGAACTTCCGCGGTCTCGTCACCCATTACAAACACAGCCGGGCAGGTTGAGACACAGAGTTCACACAGGGTGCATCCTTCCTCAATCCAGACTTTGTTGATGGCCATGACAGTCTCCTTTTTTGAATGAAATAGCTACGGGATTTTTTCCGCGGATTTTCGAAACAGATATTCAGAATCCACTGCCGGTTCGTCGTTACGGTGAGCCTGCATCAGCCGTATTCGACGGGGCATGAGTTCCTTCAGATTGTCCCCGTACATCAACGGAGTTTCGCCGGCACCGGATTGCGTCATGAATGCCACGCCGGAATCGGAAAGCTCCATCAGTTCGCAGCTGTTGGCGATTTCCAGATCGATGGCATGCCGCAGTGTTTTCAGAAAGAATTTCTTTTTAGCGGATTCCAGAATGGATCCGTGTACGCAATAGATCCAGGCGGCCACATTCCTCTGAGTGATCATCCAGCAGCGCAAACCGCGAAGCCGGATCCATTGATCATAAAAAACTGAAGCCGCGTTCGGGTCGGTCGCTACGGACTGCAATGTGATGATGGCGTTCTGAAGCGGCGGCAGGACGTGTTTGTCGATTCGTTCCATGTCCCTGCCCGCTTTTTCCGGAGTGGTCAGCTGAAAAAGCACATCACGGGCCAGGTCCACGTTATTGGGATTATGGGGGGTGGTGCACATAAAATCTTCATAATACGCGCGCTCTTCACCGGGTATCGCCTCGATATTCGGAACCAGCGGACGGGTCCACAGGCGGTACCAGTTGAATCCCAGCGAGGCGTAAAGGGGAGTGATGACCGGGAAGGCCATGACCGTTTCTTCGGTCAGGGTCCAGGCTTCGAGAAGAACAGACTTTTTGGCTCCGGCCCATTTCCGGCCCAGGCGGTCGAGGGTTTTCTCCACGGATTCTGAGGATTGATACTGAAAGACGCGCATGACTTCGTGATTGGCATCAAAGGGAACCGCCTCGGGAGGATGGGTACCGCCTGTATGTGCCAAATGCCGGACACCATTCCGGAACAGAAGCTTAAGCCGCCGATGGGTCAGCCGGGGGTAAGGAATTCCCAGCAGAGGAAGGAACATTCCATAGGGGCCTGCGGTAAAGTAAAAATGGGGAATGCCTCCCCGGCTTTGAATCTGTTTCATGAAAGGTTTTTCTTCGGAATCGAAACGGTTCTGATAAACTGTTCCGGCGTTGATGGGTGAATCGGGATAGCGGGGATGCCGGTAGGGCATGTCCCATCCTTTCATGGTCAGACTCGCGGTTTCCACATCCAGCTGCCGGCCAAGGCCCTGCCGAATGACATCGTGTTCGCCGTAAAAAGATTCCATGCGGATGATGACGCGAAAATGCGGATTGATCTCCGAGGCCGCTTCAAGAAGCGTTCGAAAGAATCGAAGGGCGTTTTCGCCGGCCGCCCGTGCGATCTCCTCCTGATTTTTCCACTCTCGGATCAGATAGGCTCCTCCGTTTCGGCCTACATAGAGTGACTGTGTATGTTCGAAACCCGCACCGCTGTCATTGGTCCAGATCGTCAGGTATTCCAGATCAGGGACCTCCTGAAGGAGGTTTTGGATCATTTCCCGGTAATGATCGAGCACCGCAGGATGGGCGGTGGTCATATTGTACCGGGGTTTGAAGCTTCGGAACGGATGATCGACCCGGGCGCCCCGCAGCATGGGGTAACGATGGAAAAAGGATTCCGGAACGGAACGGGGTTCGAAGCAGAGCAGGCCCGGCCTGATGCCGTACCGGGCGGCCAGGCGGGCGTTGGCTTTCAGCCTTCCCAGATTTCGGGACAGATAATAGGCGGGATATACGCCGCGGTTTAGCCGGCTCGAGACGAATTGATCCAGAGCGGGGCAGTAAGTATAGAACATGGGATAGGCCTCACCGGGCGGGCCGGTTTCCAGGCCCATGGGGAAGTCCAGCGCATTGACTTCCACATGGGTAAAACCCATCCGGGCCAGCTTCAGAACATAGGTTTCGGGGTCGAGATTTTTCTGTATGCGGCCCTCCTGCGTCAGGAAAAAATCATAGGCGGACCGCTGCCAGGAAAAAGCGGGTATAAATATTCGGCCTTTTTGATAGGTTGACAGGCTGTCATGCTTTCGGGTTTCCACCCAGGTGCACAGGAATCCGAACAGATATTCCGGATCGGATGCAATGAGCGATCCATTGCCCCGGGCGTCCAGTTGGAAAAAAACCGCGGCCTTGTCCGAATCGGCGGCATTCCGAGATCCATCACGGGGCACGGATCCGATATCGATTCGGAATCCTCCTGTGGGATTCCGTTTGATCTCCTCAGTCCCGATGTGCCGATTCAGGGCGGTGCAAAGCCATTGGGCCGCGCTGCGGGTGACCGGATAATCGGGGTTATAATGGATTGTTTGAATGCACTGCAAGGCATCGATTAGTTTCATGGGTTCTTCCTCTATCGGTCTTTTTAGAGTGTGCCGCATCAAGCTCGACGTGCCAGGGTTTCAACGGCATTGAGCAATCGGGTGACATCGCCGGATCCATTGCATACATGAAAGGAGACCCGGACGGCCTCCAGACCGCCTTCAGAGACCACACGCACTCTGAACCCCATCTTCCCCAGCGCAGCTGATGCGTCCCGGTAATTCAGACGATCCATCGAGAAGGTGATCATCGATGAACGGAACTCCGGCTCTGCGGGAGAGAGAATACGGATGCCATGAATTTGTTTCAGGCCGTGATAAAACGTTTCGGACAGAACCCGGTTGTGTTCCCAAATTCGGGGTATGGAGATGGCCTGTATAAAATCCATGGCCTCTCCCAGTCCGATAAACAGAGCCTCGTTCTGAGTGGCGAATTCATAGCGGCGGGCGGTCGGATGCAGTTTCAGAGTCCGTGCCTGCAAATCATATCCGTCGTCGGAATAGGCCCCGACCGTCACGGGCCTCAGGGTATCCAGCAACGCGGGACGGACATACAGAATACCCGTGCGCCGGGGCCCTAAAAGCCATTTATGTCCGCTGACGGCGTAGAAGTCGGCGTCAATATCCTGCATGCTGACGGGCAGGGCTCCCACGGACTGCGCTCCGTCAAGGGCCAGCCAGGCGCCGTGCCGGTGAACAAGGTTCGCGATTTCACGGATCGGAAAGCACTGACCCGTGGTGCACGTGACGTGACTGATAAAAACCAGACGCGTACGACGGCTCAGAAGCCGGCCGATGCTTTCGATCTGTTTCAGGCCTTCGTTCAGATCGGGTTCAAATGTTTGAATGACGATTCCGTCACGCTGCATTCGATTGAGCAGCGCAATATTCAGGGCGGGGTGTTCATGAGAGGATGTGATGATTTCGTCTTCCCGCTTCAGGGGCAGACCGTTGATGATGATGTTGATGCCCTCGGTGGCGGTGCCGGTCAAGGCCAGAGAATCCGCTTCACAGTCGAATATACGGGCCGCCTTTTCTTTTATTTGCAGCCAGGTGTCCATGTCATGGCCCGGTTTCGGACGTATTTCTGCCCGATCCATGGCCGTTTTCACGCATTGCCGGACCATGGCGGGAAGAGGGCCGATTCCTCCGGTATTAAGGTATGTGTAGCCTTCCGGAAAGGCGAACTGTTTTCGCACGAGGGCCCAGAACCGGGGATCGTCCTTTAAGTGATTCAGCGTTCGGGCATCGATCCGGTGATGCGGTGACAGGGCCCAGGTGCAGGCCGCTGTCAGGGCGGACAGAAAATGTCTTCGCTCCATGGTTTTATTCCTTCCTGAGTCGTATTTCAACCGTTTCTTTACCGCGATGTCCCGTCCAGTCCGCGTACAGGCTGTTTTCGATTCGGTTCTGCTGAAAGGAAATGGTTCTGCCTTCAGCCTGAATACGATCGGCCACAGTCCCCGGGGGAAGCAGTATATGGTATTCGATCTTTTTAGCCGGAGACCGGATTTCCAGTCGCATGTTCCCGCGGCATTCATAGGAATAGGAAGTTTCGGCCTGACCGGAAGGATACCCGACCCGGACACGCGCCTGTTCCACCCCTGCGGCGCTCCATCTCGGGCAGAAACGGAGTCTGTCGAAGCAGCGGCCGCAGTCCTGAATGCCCGCCAGGCCCTCGACAAAGGCCCAGAGCATCGCGCTGCTGCCCCATCCGTCCGTGGATGTGGCTTCCGGACTGGTGCTGGTATCGGGAGTCGACGGGGTCCCGTCCGGAAAGTACCAGAGAAAGCTTTTTCCGGTTGATTCGATCATTCGTGCATAACGGTTCAGAATATCCACTCCATATATTTCCATTCCGTGTTCCAGGGCGGCCCTGGCCATCTCACCCCCCACCAGCGGCATGATGCCGCCGTTGACATACGCTCCGGGCGTAAGCTTGTCATCTCCGAAAAATGCGGGCGGAAAGGGCGGGTCTATGGAAAACCATTCGGCGAAAAGGTTTTCGCGTCTTCGGGAGCGGTATTCATTCAGTATGGAAACCGCCATTCGATGGTCCGCCGCTCCGCGGTTGACGGCCATCGGATTGCTGAGACTGAGCTGACGGGCGGTCTCAACCTCTGGGACATCAACGGGGATCAGCGGTACGAAATGGGTGTAGAAACGCCCGTTCCAGCAGAGCCGGTTCATGCGGTCTTTGATGTCCATAGCCCTGGACAGCCAATACCGGGACTCTTTGGTCCTGTGGAAACGGCTCAGTACTCCGGCCAGAAGGACCATGGCTTCATAGAGGCCGCTGTTGTCTCCATGCATGATACCCCAGACCGTATGCTTATCGATCTGAAATTGCAGCCAGTCATGACGCCTTCCTGTATAGGCGAAATCCCAGGTGTCGATGGTGTAGGGACGTTTTAAAAGTCCTTCGGAAGGATCCCAGCGCCATGGATGGGTGAGGCTGTATTCAAGGGCGGCTTTCAGCGAAGGAATCAACGACTGAATCCATGAATCATCACCGCAGGCCTGCCAGGCCAAAAAGGCGGCTTTGACGAACCGGTATTCCACGTCGGCTTCCACCGGAACGCGGACGTATTTGGTCCAGTTTTCCTTTTCGCAGGGAGGCTTCTCCGGAAACGTCGTGAAATAATCGAAAATACGGCCGTTTCGTGCCTGCGTCTCCGCGAAATGGGTCACCGTACTGGTGAGATCCTTTTCAAAATAACGGACGCCCCTCAGCATGTCGCTGTAATCCCGAATCCATACAGAACGGGCATCGGGCGACCGGTATCCGCGTATGAGTGCGCCGTCGATGTTCATATCCAGCGTGTCCTGCGTGAGAAAGGATTTGATACGCGGATACAGTTCGTCCCAGCGCTTGTGACCGGTCCGAATTTCTATTTCGGTTTGAATGGCTGTCCTCCGTTGCTGTCGGTAACGCGCGGACTGCTATCTCGATGATCCCACGGTCAGAACACAGGATTTCAGAATATGCCGGGCACTGGTAATCCCCGAGAGATCGGGAATCGGCCGGGAGACAGGGTCCAGCTGGTCTGATCGTCCTGTCAGAACGGGTTCGGCCCTGAAGTCCGGTACGACCCGAAACGGTACGGCATAGATCAGCGAGGGCTGGCCGTTTCCATCCGGGTCCGGCAGGCCGCCCTCGAGTCTCGGCGGAAATGAGGCGTTGTAATCGCCGGATATATTCAATTCCAGAAAAAGGGTCCATGACGAGCCGCGAGGAAGGCGGGTTCGGATTGTCAGGTTTCGGACAGGAGTGGCGCCGGTCAGGGCGTCGGGAAGCGGATTCAGCACGCCCGGCGCCGGATTTCCGGTGCGCCGCACATACCGGCTGACCCAGATGGGAAGGGATGTGGGACATTCGACCTTTCCTTCCCAATATCCGGTTGCGGTACGGCGGCTGACCCATACGGTTCGCATCGCATCTTCTTTTTCCACCCACACGGCGATTTGCGGAGGTTCCCCGAAATTGCTCTCCTGATACACATTGCGGTTCAGCCGTACGGTAAGGGTGACCGGGAGTTCATCGGGTCCGGCCGAATCCGAAGCGGGCTCTTCGTTCATACCGAAAACCGGGATCAACAAAGAGATCCATAAAGCGAGATGAAGAGAAACCAACTATTCGACTCCTTCGAATTGCAAAGGTTTTCGCTCTTTCCACCGGCCCCGAGTAAAGTCCGGAAAGTTCACCGGACGTGATCGTCTGGCCACGGAGATCTCCGTCAGCTCCGAAATCACGCTCCAGTCGACCGCGTCATAGACGTCCATGTCCACAGGCCGGCCGTGACGGAGGGCCTCAATAAGACGCCAGTCTTCGATGAAGTCGGCGCCGCCGTGACCGGCTCCGCGTGCCGCGTCTTCAGCCATACGAATGAGAGGATGTTCGAATTCCTCTCTGTAATTTTCAAGGGGCTCCCAGCGGTGCCGGGGGCTGCGTCCTTCAATATGAATACGGTCCGGCCAGCCCTGAGTGATACCCCGGGTTCCCTGAATGAGATTGATGCGGCTGTACGGTCTGGGCAGGTTGGTATCATGGACCAGGGTGATGGTACGGCCTTTGACGGTTTTGATCAGACAGGTGTTCACATCGCCGCAGGCATAGTCGGCCTTTGCGAAGGGATGATCGGCTCCCAGTTTTTCGGCGGCATACAGTTTAAGACCCCTTGCCGGAGAACTCATAGACACCAGATAGTCGAAACGGTCGCCACGGTTGATGTTCATGCATTGGGCGATGGGGCCCAGGCCGTGTGTGGGATACAGATTGCCGTTGCGCTTCATGGAATGATAAATCCGCCATTGTTTTTCATAGGCGCTTCCGGTTTTCATATTCCGCAGATCATGATTATAGGCCCCTTCGCCGTGAAGCAGCTCGCCGAAAAGCCCGTGCCTGACCATGTTGAGTATCATCATCTCCGGACCCATATAGCAGACATTTTCCAGCATTACGCAATGCTTGTTGGTTTTTTCCGCGGTTTCGACCAGTTCCCAGCATTCGTCGATAGTGAGGGCGGCCGGCACCTCCGTGGCTGTGTGGCTGCCGGTCTTCATGGCTTCCACGCAGATCGGGACATGCCATTTCCATGGCGTGGCGGTCATGACCAGATCCAGATCTTCTTCGGCGCACATGCGCCTGAAATCCGTTTCACTCCGGGAATAGCCGCGGGGCTCCGGCTTGCCCGCGGCCCGGGCCCAGCTCTGCATGCGAGCCACTTTTTCTTCCACGATATCGCAGACCGCGATCAATTCCGCCCCTTCGATGCGGAGAAGATTGCGAACATGTCCGGAACCCTGATTTCCCACCCCGACAAACGCGACTCGTACGGGGTCGATGGGACCCGAAGAGGCGGGATTGTACTCGATTGCGGACTGTTTTGCGCATCGGGGTGCGGTCACGGTCAGGGCCGTTCCCACGCCGGCGGCGGCCAGACCGATGAAGTCACGTCTGGATACAGGTTGCGAAAAATTGTTTTTCATGGGAGAACCTCCATGATTAAAATCAATGCCCGTTGTCTGGGTTTTTCAGGATCGAGTCCGGAGTGGCTGTCGAAAGATCCCTGAACAGGTCCCGGATATTGAATATCCCTCCGATCAGCACAACCGTGACCATGAGGCTGTAGCCGATCAGGGTGAAAATCAGAACAATTTGCCACAGAATCGTCCAGTTCATGATGCGTTCTCCCTGTTTGCATCGGGAAAGCACAGAGAACCGATGATCATCCCTGCAGCGGCCATGACAAAGGTCATGGCACCGATGAATTTGTCCGATGCATACCAGGGGGGATCTCCCTGAGTCCACGGACCGATTCCCAGAACAGCCAGAAGACCCGCGGCCAGTGCCAGAACCGCGCCAGTGGAACTGGCCCGTTTCCAGTAGAGTCCGCCGAGCACCACGGCGAAGGCCCCCGAGAGATAGATCGTTCCGGTTACGGCCATATAATTCCACAGGGAAACAGGTGCTTCAAACCACAACCCCCAGAGAAGCAGAAACACGCCGATTCCGAGAATCGCCATTCGGGTGATCAGCAGTCTCTTTTTATCTGTCAGTGTCCGGCGATGCAGCGGGGCGACAATGTCCTGGGTGATCACCGAACTCCAGCTCAGCAGGTAGCTGTCATGCGTTGACATGAAGGCCGCGAACATGCCGGCTGCCAGAATCCCCAGAAAACCCGAAGGAATGATTTTGGCGATGAAAACGGGCATGCCGAACTGGCTGTTGAGGGGGTCGGGGCCGGTGAAGGCGTCAAGCAGAAACGGAGTCTGAGAAACAAACACAAAGGCTCCGATGCCCCACAGCATGGGAATGATTCGGCGTGCGAGAAAGGAGAGGGAACCCACGGCGTAGAGGTGTTTGGCCGTACGGGGCGATTTCACGGAAAGGGCGCGCAGGGTGGATGACTGCCAGAGGGTTCCGGTGGAAAGGCTCAGCAGAACCATGAAAAACACATAAAGAGAGCCGAACCCGGATCCTTCGGCGAGAGGATTCAGCCAGGCGTCCGCGTTTTGGGTTTCGGGAATGCTGAACAGGGCATTCCAGCCCAGATGATGGATGATGAATATGGATCCGATAACCATGCCCCCGGACAAGACGACAAACTGGATAAAATCATTGAGAACCACGGACACCATCCCGCCCAATGTGGTATAGATCAAAACCATGATCAGCATGGATGACATGAAGATCTTCAATCCGGCAGCGTGCTGATATCCGGTCACTCCGATCATGAAACGGGCGCCGGCCTGAAGAAACAGCCCCATGTTGAGTATGCCTCCCAGGGCCAGGATGGTGCCTCCCAGTATTCGGACTTTTTTTCCGAAACGCCGTTCATAGAATTCGGGTATGGTGAGGATCTCCATGGACCGCAGCTTGTAAACAATGAGTCCGGTCAGGCCGATCACCAGTACGCATACCGATTCGATGAGGGCGATGTGAAACGCGGAGAATCCATATTTAAACCCCAGTTCCGCGTTGTACATCACCGTAACCAGGCCGAGTTCGGTCCCTGTCAGGGTGGCGACGGCCAGAAAGAGGCGAAGGTTGCGGCCTGCCACAATGAAATCGCTCATTCCGTGAATATACTTGCGAACCAGGACTCCGATGACAACGGGAATGCAGATATACACCAGCAGAATAATCCAGTCGATGCGCTGAAAATTGGTCGCGAAGATGTCCATATCCATGGATCCCCTATCCCATTTCGGTTGAGTCGGGAGTCCGTTTCTCTGAAAAAACCCGAATCCCCGGGCCGATGTGAATGATCATGGGCTTTCCGCCGGCCTGAGCAATGGCTTCAGCCGCGGCTTCGGCGTTTACAGGCGCGTACACGAACATGCAGCCTCCTCCTCCTGATCCGTTGATCTTTCCGCCCAGGGCGCCTGCCTTGAGGGCGGCCTGGAGCATGGCGTCGATTTTTGGAGTGGATATTTTCAGCCGGTCGCGCAGTATTTCGTGATGACGGTTGAGCAGATCTCCAAAGGTTCGACCGTCCATTTTCCGCGCAAGCATTATTTTTCTGGCGGTTTCGGTCAGATTTCTGTTTTGGATCTGTCCTTCCAGCAGGGCGGCCTGGCTTTCGTTCAGGCAGCTTTTCAATGATTCAAATCGTTCCTGCGTCAGATTTCCAAGTGTCGAAGCCGGATCTTCTTTTTTAATACAGCCGAAGGCTTCAAGCGTTCCCTTCTTGACGCGGCTCAGGATGGAAAAGGTGTCTTTGGGCTCCATCGAGTCTCCGAGCACGAAAGAACCCAAATCACCCGGCAGGGCTTCGGGAGCTCCCGGAGAGGAAAAATCGATATAGAGCAGGGAGCCCAGGCTCGAGACCATGTGATCCATCATGCCCCCCGGTTCGCCGAATTCCCTGACCTCCGCCTCATGAGCGATTCGGGCCACGGTCAAGGGGTCCAGCGCCCGCTTATCCCCGCCGGCTTTCAACAGGAAACACACCCAGGCCACCATCAGGGCCGAGGAACTGGACGTTCCGGAGTTGATGGGAATGTTTCCGCGCACCGTACACCGATAACCGGTTTTCCACGTGACTCCGTGCCTTTGAACAACCCGGATTCCGCTGCGAAAGTAATCGCGTTCTTTCCGGTATCGTACTGGCGATTCAAGAGAGACGATCTCCATGTGATGAATGTCGGGGCAGTGGACGACGAATTCCGGACGAGGGTGAGGACGTCCGATGATTTCAATCCGCAGATCAATGGCCGCGGTGATCACCGAAAGACCCAGATAGTCCTGATGTTCCCCGAACAGGCAGATCCGTCCCGGAGCGGAGGCCCGGATCGCCTGTGCGCTGTTCGATGAATTCATTCGCTGTGTGTCCGGTTTTTTGTTTCCGGTACCGCGTCCTCTTTGGTTTCGGTCTGTTCTGCTTTATGTGAGCTGTCTTTCGGCGCCTCCTGTGTCCAGAGCTTGATGCGCTCTTTCAGATGCTCTTCCATCTTCAGATGGGGTATTCCTTCCGTCATCCATACGGGAGCCTCGCCGCCCCTGAGATGATGATCGAAGAATTCCTTCATGCGAAGCGTATAATCTTTGCGGTTGGCCGGCTTCCGGACGCCGTGATTTTCCCCTTTATACTGAAGCATAATAACGGATTTTCCCAGCCGCCTGAGCGCGTTGTAGTATTCGATTCCCTGGTTCCAGTCAACAGCCCCATCCTTGTCGTTGTGCAGCAGAAGCAGAGGCGTCTCAACGTCCCGGGCGAAATAGACAGGCGAATTGCGCCTGTAAGCGTCATTCAATTCCCAATACCCGCCTGTGAAGCGGCCCTGCTGGCTTTCGAAAATAGGCTGATTGGCCGATCCGGTATTCCAGTAGATGGAACTGTACATGCTGATCAGGTTGGTTAAAGGAGCGCCGGCCGCGGCCGCCTTGAAACGGCCGGTTTGTGTGATGAGAAACGCCGTTTGATACCCGCCCCATGAATGGCCGTGCAGGCCGATCCGCTCGGGATCGATCACGCCGGTCTCGATGGCCGCGTCGAGTGCCGGAAGAACGCACCACACGGCCGACATGCCGGGATCGTTGACCTTGTATTTGATGTCCGGCATCAGCACCGCGTATCCCCAGTGATTGAACAGAGAACGGCTGAATCCGCCGGTACGGGGCGGGTTGTACGTGTTCAATGTCTGGGAAAGCGTCTCGTAGATATACACAATAGCTGGATAGGTTTTTCCTTCTTCATATTCCGCTGGCAGAAAAAGGGCTCCCTGCATTCGCTGATTGCCGGTCCCCCGGTATTCGATCAGCCGGGCTTCGGCCGTCCATGCATACTCATCCTGCCGGGGATTGGCTTCGGTCAGCCGGCGAAAACCGGACCATTCGCCGTCTGCAGTATAATAATCCGGAAACTCGCTGAAAGTTTCCCGGGTATACAGATACCGTTCCGCTTCTTCGGCTTTCATGAGGGAGCCGTACCGGGCATCGTCCCAAAAGATCATACGGGAATCTTTACCGTGTATTTGAGTAATACCCGACTTTTTATTCCATTCCCCGTAGGCGAAAAAGTAAAGCGGCAAGGAAAGATCGATGCCTTTTTCATCGGGATCCAGCTGAACCCGGCGGGCGTACCGCTTTCCCTGTGTGCGTCCATCTTTGGTCAGGTTCTTCCACTTTCTGCCCTGGATGTCCACTTGCCAGACATCCCAGTTGTCGTAGAGAAGCACATGCCGGCCGGTTTTGTCCCATCCCACCGGCCGGATCGGCGGATCGATGACGTTGTGATCGTCTTCGGTGTCGATAAAGGAAACCGGCATATCACGGGTGATGTTCACGGGTTTTCCGCCGGCCAGTTCCACCGTGTAGTAGTGGCCGTTTTCATAATACAGAAAATGCGTGCCGGTCGGAGAGACGGTAAAAGGCCACCGGCATTTGGAAATCAGCAGATGGCGCTGCCCGTTCTTCATGTTTACGGCATAGATGTCGCGGTACCGGCGGCCGTCCAGGTTGGCCATCCAGAGATAGGGGGATTCGTCATAGCCCAGAGCCCATAGATCCTTCGGTGCGGGATAAACCAGGCGCAAACTGTCATCGGCCAGGCGATAAAAGGTGTTTTCCCGAATCCGGTAAAGAGCCGTATAGCTGAATGTTTTATCCCGTCCCGCCTGAACCTGCTGCATGGACTGCAGGCGGTCGTCGCCGTGATGCCAGATTACCAGGGCCGGTATTTCCTCGTCGTTGGAACCTGAGGATTTGTTTTCATCTTTTTCCGTATCCGCCATTTCATGAATGCCGAAGATCAGGGCGTCCAGGTTGTCGCTCCATCGGGGCCGCTGATGCGGGCTGATGGACATATGAGAAGGAAAAGCGTCATCGAGTGCCGGATCGTAAAGAGCGCGGGTCACCTCGGGCCGGTCCAGATCCTTGAATCCCAGAATCGAGTGGTGAGACGGGCCCCCTTTCTTTTTTGCCGGTTTTACATGTTCCTTCAAAACCGTGAAGCCTTCTCCTTCTTCGGTCCAGTTCAGATTTGAGTACCGGGCCGAATCCTGCTCGAGCACCGTGACTTCACCGGATGAGAGGCGGCGCAGCTGAATGCCGTTGCCTCTCTGTTCATGGGCGTCCACCAGCCAGACCAGAAAGCGGCCGTGTTTGTCGAAGGCGAATTCCGATACATTGCCGATGTTGATCTGCTGCATGGTGTTGAGATCAACAAGAAGCAGATCCGTGCCCTGATAGCCCGAATCGTCTTTTTTCCGGGAGGCCGGGGCGTAACCGTGCAGTGCCAGCCAGCGGGACCCATGGCACAGAGCAAAATTTTGAATGCCCTTGTATTCGGTCATTCCGCCGTTTTCGAGCCTGACCAGGGCGACACTGTTTTCCGGTTGTGCTGTTCCCTTCCGGTTCTTTTTCGATTCCATGGACGGATACACGGTAAAGGCAAGCCATCGGCCGTTGTCCGTGAACGTCAGATCGCCACGGGATGATTCTCCCGCAGGGAACCGGTAGCATTTATCCCCTTCGGTTTCCCGGATCAGAACTTTGCTGTCGCCTTCCTGAGGCACGAGGCGGCAGGCAAACCAGCTGCCGTCGCGTGAGAGGGCTGCGGATCGAATGGTTTTCCATTCCAGGATATCGGGAATGGTCAATTCCCTGGCTGAGACAGAAAAAACGGATGAAAAAGCGATGAAAACAAGGATAAAGATTCCTTGTATACGGCTGGCTGGGCGCATGGTTTTTCCTTTCATGTCAGGTTGATTTGAGGGATTTGACCATCGATGAGACGGCTTCGCCGAGCAGCATGGCGTCAATGCCGCAGGCGATGAGCGTATACCCTTCGGCGATTCGTGAACGAACGGCGTCGGCATTCACTCCGAATATGCCGACCGGCAGGCCTGCATCCGCCGCCGATTGACGAACGGTTTCGACTGCGGTTTCAACTTCGGCGTCCCTGACCTGTCCCGGCTTGTTCATGCTTCCCGACAGGTCATAGGGACCGATAAACACGGCATCCACTCCTGGAATCCGGACGATCTCGTCGATATTCCGGACACCGTCGATATGCTCGATTTGAATAATGACCGCCATCTGATCGTTCGCGTTCTCTATGTAATTCTGAAAAGTCGCTCCATATCCCTGCGCCCGGGCAATACCCACGTCGCGCTGACCCAGGGGCGGGTATTTGCAGCAGCGAATGATACGGCGTGTCTGTTCGGGGGTGTTCACGTGGGGTATCAAAACTCCATCAGGACCCGTGTCCATGACCTTTTTAATCCAGACTTCGTCGTGGGAAGGGACGCGGACCACGGCCGGACAGTTTCCCGCGGCTTGAAGCAGCCTTTGAACTTCAAGTATGCCGAAGGCTCCGTGCTCCATGTCCATGAAGATCCAGTCCACACCTGAGAGGGCGATTATCTCGGCGGCTTCCGGAGAAGCCAGGGAAAGAAATGTGCCGATAAGCGGTTTTTGCGCGCGGAGCAGCTGACGAAAAGAACGGTTCATGGACTCCTCCTGAAAGAAATGTGTGCTTCAGTTGGCGAGAGGCCGTGATTGATACAAACAGCATGGCTGTAAAATAATGAATTCCCCCCTGGATGTCAACGGATTCGTGAAAGAACCGGGAATGAACCGGCCTTATTTTGAACCGGCAAGGTAAATGCCGGTTGACTTTCAGGCTGTAAATAATTACTATAAAACGGTCAGAATGAAAACAGATTCCGGAGAAAAACGGATGACCGTATGGGGACTGCATGTAATCGATTTGTGTGTGGTGGCCGGATACGCGGGGTTTGTGCTTTATCTGGGAAAGAAAGCCGCGGACTCCACGCACGGCATGGAAGATTTTTTCCTGGCCGGCCGGAAGCTGGGCAAGTTTTATCAGTTTTTTCTCAATTTCGGGTGCTCGACCAACGCCGACCAGGCGGTAGCAGTCTCCAGGGAAATCTATCGTCAGGGTATCGGGGGTATGTGGATTCAGTATCTGGTCCTTTTTCTGACTCCTTTCTATTGGTTTACCACGATGCTGTTCCGCCGCGTGCGGCTGACCACGCTCGGTGATTATTTCATGGAACGGTTTCGCAGCCGCTCTCTCGGAGGCGGATACGCGGTATTCATTCTTCTGCTCGCTCTTTTGGGAGGCGGGGTGGGGTATCTGGTGGCCGCCAAGACCGTGATGGCCATGACGCCGAAAACACTGGAACAATGCACTCCGGAAGAGCGCCGGAGCATTGCGGATTTTCAGGTCTTTCAGGAGCTGAGAGCCCGTGAAACGGGGCTGACACCCGAAGAAGCCGCGTCCTATGACGTTCTGAATGAAATGAACAAGCGGGGTGAGCTTCGATCCTTCGTTTCCCATACCGATCCCCTGATCTTTTATTTTATCTACGCCCTGATCGTCGGTATTTACACGATGATGGGAGGGTTTAAGGCCGCGGCCGTGACGGATGCCATTCAGGGGATTCTGATCATGGTTTTTTCGCTGCTTCTTATTCCCCTCGGTCTGGCCCGTATCGGAGGGTTTTCCGGTCTTCATGCCGCAGTCCCGGATTACATGTTTGAGCTTTTCGGCCATGTGGTTCTGAGTGAATACGCCTGGTACACGATTTTAGCCATGTCCCTGGCCAATCTGGTTTCCATTGTGGCCGTGGCTTCAGGCATGCAGACCGCGGGTTCGGCGAAAAACGAGAAAACGGCCCGGTTCGGCATGATAGGCGGGATGTTCTTCAAGCGGTTCATCATGATTTTCTGGGCCCTGGCCGGACTTCTGGCCATCGGCCTTTATGCCGGCCGTCTGCACGATCCCGATCTGATCTGGGGGTTTATGACGCGCGACCTGCTCTTTCCCGGTGCCGTCGGACTGATGCTGGTCGGCATTCTGGCGGCCAACATGTCCACACTGGATGCCGGAGCCGTTTCCTATTCGGCGCTGTTTATTCGAAATATTTATCAGCCCGTGGTTTCCGGAAAAAGCGAGAGACATTATCTGTGGGTGGGGCGTATCGTTATCGCGGCAACCCTGCTGGGCGGCATTGCCGTGGCGCTTTACGTGGACAATTTACTCGAACTGTTCAAATATATAATCTCCATTCCGGCGATATTCGGCGCTTCCATCTGGCTGGGTTTCATCTGGAGACGGCTCACGAAAACGGCGGTCATCATTCAGGTGGCCGTATGTTTGGTCATCTATGCCGTTATTCCCAATCTGTTCGCGTCGATGGCCGTCACCCGGCAGCATCAGCCCTTTCTCCTGGAGACGGAAGAACGGATCGCTTGGATGGAAAGCCGGGCCTCGCAAAAAGATGTGGCGGATGGACTGGCAGTCCAGGAGGGGGATCGTTTTCAAAAGGCCGTTAAAACGGCGCCCGTGGGAGTCTTTTTTGAACGGGTGGCACGAACAAATCCGAAGAATCCGCATTCTGCCAGGGAAGGGTTCGGCCGGTTCCACGCCGAAATCTGGGTGCTGAGCTGGTTCGGACTGGATTTCACGCGATGCAGCAAGGCTCAGCTGGTGGCTGTTCGTTTCTTCTTTGATGCACTCTTTCCCTTTGTCCTTCTTTTTCTGATTTCCTTTCTGACAAAGCCGGTGGACGCATCCTCTCTCGACCGGTTTTTTGCCAAAGTCCACACACCGGTTCAGCCCACGCCCGACAGGGAGCGGGCGGCTCTGGAAGAGAGTTTCCAAAATCCCGGCCGATTTGATTCCAGGAAGATGTTTCCCGGCACACAATGGGAGATCATGAAACCCGGAAAGATGGACATCATCGGATTCGGCGGAAGCTGGGTGCTGGTGGGTCTGATTATTTTACTGCTCTGGCTGATGGTTTCGATCCGCTGAAAGCCTCTTGATGACCGGCCGGCCGGGGTCGCGGAGCGCAGGAGAGAATCATGCCGGAGAGAAGCATCAGGATGGCGGGGCAGTTTGTGGCACGCATCTTTTTCCTTTCATGTTTTTCGGTGATGGCAAATCATTTCACTGTCCGGTTATTTGTCCAGCGCCCGAATGAAATTCAAAACGCATCGCGGCAGATCGGGGGCGTACCCGCCTTCGAGCAGACAGAATGTCGGCACGTTCAATTCTCTGATTTTTTCCCCGATGATCGAGTACAATTCGGCGGACAGATTGAACAGGGTCAACGGGTCGCTGCGCAGCGTGTCGAAGCCGGCTGAAACCCCGAGCAGTGCGGGATGAAAATGGCGAATATGCTGACAGGCCTTCTCAAGAGTCAGCAAATAGTCCCGGTCGCCGGTCATCGGCGGGAGGGGGAAGTTCACGATATTGCCATGCGACGACAGGCCGGTTCCCGGAAACAGATGGGTTTGATGCAGGGAGACATAGAGCACGGATCGATGACCCGTGAATATTTCTTCCGTGCCGTTGCCGTGATGGCAATCGATATCCAGTATGGCCGTTCTGGCATGGGTGTTTTCGGCCGAATACCGGCTGACCGCGATCGCCATATTGTTGAGATAGCAAAACCCCATCACGCGGTCTCTGGTGGCATGATGACCCGGGGGGCGCATCAGGGAAAAGGCCGTTTCGCCTTCGAGCGCACTTGTCATGGCCTGAACCGCCGCACCCGCTGAAAGCAGCGCATGCTCATAAATCAGAGGAATGACCGGGGTGTCCCAATCGAAAAACCGGCCGGTTTTTATGCGTTCCAGATGTCCCGGCGTATGAACCAGAAGCACGTCCTCGTCCGTGCAAGGGCTCGGATCGGTAAACGCGTATCGTTCTTTTTGAAGCGCGGCATGAATGGCGGCGACACGATCCGGAGATTCGGGATGTCCGGTCCGGCCGTAGGTCAGACATTCGGGAGAAAAGATGAGTTTCATGGCATTCCGTTTTCAGCCGGTCGATCACAAGAACCTCCTAAAATAGCCACATCGATCCGGAATGTCAATTGAAAAATACGCAGCGAGAATCCGAAAGACTTTTATCTTGGATTTATTCGGGTAAAATCTTACATTGGCTGATATGACCCGCTATGAATCAAGGATAGAAAACGCCGCCGGTTTTTTGTCGGACAAAGGCGGCGGCTGCCCCTGCTGGGGCGTCATTCTGGGGTCCGGTCTGGGCGGTCTGGCGTCACGGATTCAGAATGAATGGGCCGTAAATACACGGGATATTCCCGGATGGCCGGTTTCCACGGTTTCAGGCCACGAGGGCAGGCTGGTTTTTGGGCATCATGCGGGATGTTCCCTGCTGGTTCTGGAGGGGCGTGTTCATCTCTATGAGGGCTATTCGGCCGCCGAGGTGGGACTTCCCGTCAGGGTGCTGCACCGGCTGGGCGTCAGGAATCTGGTTCTAACCAACGCGGCGGGAGGGCTCAATCCCGGTTTTAACGCCGGAGATATTATGCTGATATCGGATCATATCAATCTGATGCCGTGCAATCCTCTGGCCGGATACTCGCCGGCCCCGAAGGAACCCCGGTTCCCGGACATGTCGCAGGTCTATGATCCGCGTTATCTTCAGGCGGCGGCGGGTGCGGCTGAAGAGTTGTCACTGCGGTGCCGAACCGGTATTCTGGTGTCTACTCTGGGGCCCGGTTACGAAACCCCTGCAGAGGTACGGATGATGCAGAGGCTTGGGGGAGACGCGGTGTGCATGTCCACCGTACCCGAAGCCATGGCCGCGGTGCCGCTGGGACTGCGCGTTCTGGGTCTCTCGCTGATCAGCAATGCGGCGGCGGGGCTGAAGGAAAGAAAGCTGTCTCATGAGGATGTTCAAAGAGCGGCAAACCGGGCAAGCGATTCGATGCACGCGCTCATATTAAAGGTAATTGAAAAGGTCAAACAGGAACAAGGCTGATTCCCTGACCGCTGTCCGCGAAGTTCGGAGCTTGCCGAAACCTTCGGGAGACGGGCCATGGGGATGGTGCATACGATGGCGGACCAGAAATTCGACCAAACAGGAGAATCTCTATGGCAAAAATCAAGGTGATCGTCAACCCGGCGGCAGATCGGGGCAACGCGGGCCTGGCCGTTCCCGACGCGGAAGCGTGCCTGAAAAAGGCGGGTCTGACCTTTGAGATCGTCAGGACCGAGCGGCCTCTGCATGCCGTGGAACTGGCCCAGGATGCCGTGCGCCAGGGGTTTGAAATTGTTGTGAGTATGGGAGGAGACGGAACGGTGAACGAAGTCCTCAACGGATTGGTTCTCGCCAGACAGAAGGGCCTGGGAGAAGCCGCGCTGGGCGTGCTGGGTGTCGGCCGGGGAAACGATTTCGCCTTTGGTGTCAATATTCCTTCCGGTCTGGAGAACGGATGTGCGGTTCTGGCGGCCGGACGCCGAAGACGAATCGATATCGGCAGGGTGCGGGCGGACGACGACATGCATGGCCGGTATTTCGGCAACGGAATCGGAATCGGTTTTGATACGGTCGTGGGGTTCGAAGCGGCCAAAATGACCCGGCTACATGGTTTTTTAAGCTATCTGGTGGCGGCTTTGAAGACCTTGTTTCTGTACTATATTCCGCCCCGCGTACGGATCGTGTTCGACGAAGTCAGTCTCGAACAGCCGGCCTTGATGATCTCCATCATGAACGGCCGGAGAATGGGTGGAGGTTTCATGATGGCCCCGGAAGGGATTCCGGATGATGGAAAATTCGACGTCTGCTGTGTCAGCTGGGCCAACCGGTTCCGGCTTTTGGCACTGATGTTGAACTTTATGAATGGAACCCAGGCGGGCAAAAAGCCGGTTCGTTTTGAGCGGTCGCGCCGCATCGAGGTGACGGCGCTGGATGGATCGCTGCCCGTCCATGCCGACGGAGAGACCTTGTGTGTGGAGGGCAAACGCCTTCAGGTTGAGCTTCTTCCCGGCGAACTGGAAGTTATCACCGGGTGACATCGCATGATACGTTCGTGGTGGCATATTCAGTCGGCGTTTTACAGGTTTCTTCGAAGGCTGCCCGGACCCGCGTTTTGCCTGGAGCAGGAAAGACGCTGCCTTCGGAATCTTCTGGATCAGGCGGAATTTAAGGAGGGCTTGGTTCTCGATATCGGAACCGGATCCGGATCCACATTGAATCTGCTCGCCAAAGCGCCGCAAATCATCGCCCTGGATCGATGCGAAGCCATGTTGAGGAGAATCCGCGTTCAGGGCATTCTCCGGATCGCCGGAGATGCCGGGGCCCTCCCTTTGGCCGCAAATCTGTTTTCGTTTGTTTCCGTTATCGGTGTCACAGAGTACATGCCGGACTTGCAGCCGGTGATAGCGGAAATACGGCGTGTTTCCCGGCCCGGGGCTTTCCTGCTGATCACGCGGTCTCCTCCCTGTTTGCTGAATCGACTCCGGATTGTGCTGGGGCATCGTCTCTTTTTGAGAAAAAAGGAGGTGTTCATATCCGCGCTGAATGCCTGCGGCTTCGAATACAGAGAACAAACCCGGTCGCTGATTCAGGAACAGTGTCTCTTTCGCCTGACGCCTTCGCATGATGATTCGGATCGATCCCGGTCCGGCCGGGAAGGATCATGACATGATACGGTTTCCCGCTTTTCTGCCTTCAGGTTCACTCCGGTCCCGGGGACAGATCTCCTGCCTGTTCTTCGTCCTCCTGTTTTCTTTTCTGGAAGGGCAGGAACTGTCCGAAAGAGCGGTCCGCTACCGGCCGCAGGACTGGATCACTTTCTCCTGCATGCGGGATGTGCATTCCATCGCCCTGGGACACGATGAAGTGTATTTCGGGACTTCCGGAGGCATCGCGCGCTCTCACCGGTTTCAGAATCGCTGGCTTTTTCCTTTTACGGTCAGCGACGGACTGGATGACAACGTGATTCGAATCGTGGATTATGATCATCAGACCGGTCTTTTATGGTGTTCGACTCGCAGGGGTCTGAATTTTTACCGTTCCGGTACCGAACAGTGGCGCCGGGTTTCCTATCGAACCATTCCGGTTGACGGCGTGGATCGAATCGGCAGCGGAGAAAGGGCCTTGTGGATTCAGAAGGGAGACGATATTTGGCAGGGAGACCCGTGGACGTTTTCTTTTTCTGTCTCGTCCTTTGAAAAAGCGGTTCAGGACCGGGTTCAATGGGCTCGTACGCAACCCGGTGACCTGCCGGCCACACTCATTCTGGAAGGGGGATATCACTGGATCGAAAACCGGGTTCTGGATCCCTTGCTGCGGACCTTTCCGGTGACCGTGTCTGCGGCCGACCGTTTCGAGCGTATGTGGATCGGCACGGAGGGTCTGGGTGTCCTGGAGGTGGACACAGGAGTCTGGACGGGCAGGCCGATTTTTTTCGGACCCTGGACATCGCGAATCGACGCCATGGCCTGGAGTGACCGGGGACTCTGGATGGGCGGTGAAGATCCGAAAGGCGGCATCACCCATTGGGACCGGGAGCGGAATCAATGGACGACTTTTGAGGCCCGCGCTTTTCAGGGCTTGCTCAGTCACCGGGTTCGACAGATTCTTGATGACGGCCGACGCGTGTGGTTCGCCACTCAGGAAGGCCTGGCTGTCTATCGAAAAGAGAGCGGCACATGGAGAACACTCACGGTGTTCGACAATCTGCCGGGCAATGATATTCTTTCGCTGGCCCATTCAGGAAACCATCTTTGGGTCGGTTCCTCGCACGGTCTGTCCAGGGTGGATGCATCCGAAAACGTGGAACCTGTCGAGGAAAAAGGGCTGACCTTTGTTCCCTTCTATTTTCTTGAATGCCGGGACAGTCTGCTGTGGGCCGGCACGGACCGCGGAATCGTGGAGTATCGGATTCCATCGGGCCCCTGGCGGTGGTTGCAGGGTCACGCCGGAATCATGGCCCATAATATATACGTTGTTTCGGCTTTGGAAAACGAAGTGTGGTTCGGCACGGATGACGGAGTGGAGGTCCTTGACCGGGCGAAGAATACGTGGCGCGGTTTTCCCCGGGCGCACTATTTTCAAGGAGACTCCATCCGCACACTGCTGGCCGATCATCAAACCATCTGGGTCGGCACACAAAATGGACTGATCAAGTATGTAAAATCCGAAAACCGATGGGTGCGTTATACGATCAATGACGGGCTGCCCGACAATCGGGTTTCATGGCTGCTTCTGGACGGAGACTATTTATGGATCGGAACCCGGGGCGGCCTGGTCCGCTTTTTCTGGAACGCGCCCTACCGCATCGATTGAATCCTCTACCGCAGTTTGTTTTCCAGGGAATGCCATCGGATTCCATGCGGTCCGATATTTAGCAAGCCCGCGTTTTCTCCGTTGCCGGTCACCGTGCCGTCCGTGCGCAGCCATCCTCCGGTGTTGGCCAGGGGATAAATCAGATCTTCGATTATCACGTGGGTTCCGTCACCCGGATACTGTATGGGCTGATGCGTATGGCCGAAGACAAAGGTAAAAGGCGTGGGAATATTGCCGTATCCGGGGTATTGGCGGGACTCAGTCGAACCGTGCCGGTACCGGTTCAGGATGTATTTCTGAATGTAGTGGCGAATATTCTCCTTCATTTTATCGTCGATGGAAACATTGAAAAGGCTGCTCTGTTTTTCAAAAGAAAATTTGCGGACCAGAGTCCGGAAGGTGTATCTTAGAAGCCAGGTCTGAGGCCAAAAAAGATTGAAGCCTTCCTTCAGCCTGTCCTGGACGGCGCTGATAACCTTGCGGGCCGTGAACCGTCCGACGATGCCGCCCTTCTCATAGCCTTTCAGCAGTTCACGTGCGCGGTCCGAAAGCTTGCCGGCGTGGCCGATGTGATAGTTGAACGCTTCCAGCCATATATTATTAAAGGCTTCCAGCTCTTCCAGCAAAACCGGCTGAATAATGTGGTTCATGGGTTTGAACAGATCTTCCAGAAAATGACCATGGGTGAAAAGATAGCAGGCATTCCGATCCTTTTTGGATGGAACACGGGCAAGGTGGTGCGGATATTTCACGACCAGTTCCGGAACAGGAGTCTCTTTCGGCCAGAGATCTTCCAGTATCATGGGGAATGGACTGTCCTGGTCCCGATTGGAAAACCGTTCGTCAATAAAACAATAGGGATATTCAAGATGGCTGGGCGGGCTCATGCCGCGATGAATCCGGCCGTTGATAAAGTGCAGTTCGCAGATGAAACGCCAGAAATGGTGGTCGTGGTTTCCGGGTATGAATACAACCCGTTTATAAGGGCCTGTCTCGGAGAGAATTTTAAAAAATTCTTTCAGGTCTCCATAAGTATCGTTGAGTCCGGCCATGGCCAAATCCAGAATGTCTCCGTTGAGAACCACTTCGTCCTGGGGTCCCAGTTCATCCAGCAGGGCACGAAAAGCGGCCCGGTTGTCCGGAAAAGCGGGGTGTTTGGAATGCAGGTAACCGGCTTCTGATCCCAGATGAATGTCCGAAAGGGCGATGGCGCGCCTGGCCCGGCTCATACTCTGCTCCTGTCGTATTATGCGGAAAGATTCAGGGGAATATTCTCTTGCCCTTGTCAAAACGGGCTATCAGTTCAAATTCATGCTGAAAATACTCGGAATTGGCAAAATGGGCCGGCGTGGTCGCGTCAATATCGGTTCCCTGGAAACGTTTCCGCTTGCGGACCGGCCATCGGTCGGGATTCATCTCGCTAAAAAGCCAAAGCTCCTGATCGGGCTTTTCCTTCCGCAGTTGTTTTTGATACAGATGTTCAAACACGGCTCGTACACCGACACTGCAGACCATTTTCTTTTTACCGAAATCAAAAATACGGATGCGCTGTTGCCATTCATATCCCAGAAGACGGTTGACAACCCGATCGAGAAGCTGGCCGACATCGTACTCTTCGCCCACCAATTGCAGGGCGGTATTCCGCATAAAGGCAATGTCCTCATCATCGAGCCGGTGTATCCGCAGTCGATAGATGGAGATTCGGGTCATGCTGAAGTGGGTCAGGGGTTTCAGAATGGCCCGCGGAGGCTCCACCGAGAGGATGCTGTTCTCGTCGAAGAAAAGCATGTTGTGATCGTCTTTATAGAAACTTTTTCGGCCAAACAGACGCCGCTGATGAATGCGGATGGCTTTTACGGCCAAATTGTAATGAAAGGCCCACCAGGGGAATCGGTTGACCTGATTGATGACGTCACCCGGTTGAAGGACCTGAAGAACGGCGTCAGCGGCCCGCTGAATCTTTTCCTTATTATGGGGGGGATACAGGTGAATGTTCATACGCGGTTCCTGCTGTTTTCGGTGTGAGCGTACCCGGGAATTGATCCCGCTTTCGCACATCGGCTGTATGAGTAACGTAATGGTTTTTTTAATAAAGTCAAGAAGATTTTTATTCGAGTATTCCGCATCATGTCACTGTGGATGACGAAGAAAGGCAAGACACCGAAAATCAGCCGCTACGGCATACATCTTGACTTTATGGGGTATTTCGGTTACATTTGAATCAATGGATTTATTTGAAAAAGAGACCGCTTCTCCGCCGGCCGACAAGCCTTTGGCTCCTCTGGCCGACCGGCTGAGACCCGAAACACTGGATGAATTCGTCGGGCAGGAACATCTGGTGGGCAAGGATCGCGTTCTCCGCAGGATGATCGAGGCTGACGAGCCCCGGTCCATGATTCTGTGGGGACCTCCGGGTACAGGCAAAACATCTCTGGCCATGATCATCGCTCGAGAGACCCGCGCCGCCTTATTTGCCGTCAGCGCCGTTACGGCCGGTCTCGCCGATATTCGAAAAATGATGGAACAGGCGAGAATCAACCGACGAAACCTGAAACGAAGGACCATTCTCTTTATTGATGAAATTCACCGGTTCAATAAAGCCCAGCAGGACGCGCTCCTTCATTCGGTGGAAGACGGAACCGTGATCCTGATCGGCGCCACCACAGAGAATCCTTCCTTCGAGGTCATCGGCCCCCTTTTGTCCAGATGCCGGGTTTACAGGCTCAATCCGCTGGAGGAGCGGCATATAACGAGTCTTCTGAAGCGGGCCCTTGCCTCAGGCGAAATTCCGAAAGTCAAGGTTCCGGATGAGGTTGTCGGCGTGCTGGCCGGACTGGCCGGAGGCGACGGGCGGGCGGCTCTCAATGGTCTGGAGCTGTGCGTCCGGCTTCTTCCCAAAAATACCAATCCAAAGGTTCTGACCCTCGGAATGGTGAAAGAAGCCATGCAGCGGCAGATCATTTATGACAAGAACGGCGATTATCATTACGATATCATCTCGGCATTTATCAAGAGCCTTCGGGGTTCGGATCCGGATGCCGCGGTGTTTTGGATGGCCCGCATGCTGGAGTCGGGCGAAGATCCTCTGTTCGTTGCGCGGCGCATGGTCATTCTGGCTTCGGAAGACATCGGCAACGCGGACCCCGACGCCCTGGTCCTGGCGAACGCGGCGTATCAGGCGGTTCATGCCGTGGGCATGCCCGAGGCGCGTATCATCCTGGCACAGGCCGCCTGCTATCTTGCGTCTGCACCCAAGAGCAACGCGGCGTATATAGCGGTCGAAGAGGCCTTAAGGGAAGTGCGGGAACATGCGCCGGATCCGGTTCCCATGCACCTGCGCAACGCGCCTACTTCCCTGATGAAAAAAATGGGGTATGGCAGGGGATATCAATACGCGCATGATCATGCCGGCGGATTTATCAGAATGCAAAACCTTCCGCCGAGATTGAAAGACCGGATATTCTACCGGCCGGCAAGACGGGGGCGGGAAGAAGAGCTGAAAACCCGTCTGGAAAAATGGTGGCCAAAACGGCGAAAGCCGTCTTTTCCTGAAGCGGACAAAGAGGATTGAACCATGTCAGTCAAGAAATGCTTCGCCGGACTGGATCTGGGGGGAACCAATATCAAGGCCGGCCTGATAGCCGCTGCCGGTCCTGTTCAGAATGAAACGCAGATGCCGGTTCGGCTGAATCTCGGTGTCGACAGCGTGCTGGACCAAATGGCAGAAGCGATTCAGGACCTGTTGAGGAACAACAAATCCTGCCGGCTGGCCGGTGCGGGTGTGGGTGCGGCCGGACTGGTCGACGTTTCCCGGGGTGTTTTATGGAATGCGCCGAACCTTCCCGGCTGGATCGAAGTTCCGGTTGCCTGCGGTCTGGAAAAACGTCTTGGCGTGCCGGTGGCCATGGACAATGACGCCAACGCCGCGGCTCTGGGGGAATATGCTTTCGGAGCGGGCCGAGGAGCCCGGAACATGCTGATGGTAACTCTGGGCACGGGAGTCGGAGGCGGGCTGATACTGGACGGCAGGCTTTTCCACGGCTCCGCGGATTCTGCCGGAGAGATCGGGCATACCATTATTCAGACCGACGGCCCGCTGTGCGGGTGCGGGAGGCGGGGTTGTGTCGAGGCTTTTGCCGGCGGAAACGCTCTGGTACGCAATTTTCGTGAACTTCTCGCCCAGGGGCATGACTCGATCCTGAAAGGCCTTCCTGAAAAAAAGATAACTCCCCGTGATATTGGCGAGGCGGCGGATCAGGGAGACGAACCGGCCCGTCGAGTGCTTGCAAAAGCGGGGAAATATCTGGGTATCGCAATCGGTAATGCGGTCAATCTCCTGAATCTGGACCGCGTTGTCATCGGGGGGGGAGTCGCCAACGCCGGGGAGTGGATATTGAGTCCGGCCAGGGAGGCCCTGAACCGGACGGCTTTGACTGTGCCGGCCCGAAGCGTTCGAATCGTTTCGGCTCAAATGGGAGAAAAGGCGGGATGGATCGGTGCGGCTTATCTGGCGCAGCTGAGACGAAGTGAAACAAAAAGGAATTCAAATTCGTTCTCTCAATAAACCAAACTCCGGAACCGACTCATTCATGCGGTCATCCCTTAACATCGTTCTGCTAAATATCTGTTTTGCCGGCGTAACACATGGATTATTACCGGCCATGGCGTTTTCAGCTTCACATGCCGGCACCCGTCAGGTCGTCATCCCGAATACAGTCAAGACGCTTCCCGATTCCGCCCGAACCGAAGCCGCTTCAGCGCCGGCGGATACGGTTCGCCGTGATATAGACTCGACCCGTGTCCAACGCCTGTTTCGAACCACGGGACGGCCTGTTGTCGTCCCATCCGATACGTTGCCGCGGGAAAGGACCGACAGCGATCGTGAGATAGAGGGACCGATTCGCTATGAAGCAGAAAACATACAAAATTTTATGTCCGAAAAGAAAACGATTCTTACGGGAAAGGCTCGGGTCACCTATCAGGACATGGAACTGCGTGCCGCTCGGATTACTGTAGACTGGGAAAAGGAGAACATGCTTGCCGAGGGGGTTTGGGATTCCGTATGGGTCAAGAGCGAAGAAGATTCTGTCCGGACCGCTCGATATACCGGAAAGCCGGAGTTCATGGAAGCCGGTGATGTGCTTGTCGGAGAGGTTATGGTCTATGATTTCAGGACCAAAAAGGGACGCGTGCTGCGCGGCCGCACTCGATACGAGGACGGATATTATTCAGGCGATGTGCTAAAAATGGTTTCTGCCAAAACCGTCAATGTTTCAGGCGCCCGCTATTCGACGTGTGATCGGGCGGAAAACCCCCATTTTCATTTTCGGGCGAAGAAAATGAAAATCATTGTCAACGATCTGGTGGTGGCCAAGCCCATTGTTCTCTATCTGGGCCATATACCGGTTCTGGCGCTCCCGTTCATCTATTTCCCCATTGAGAAGGGCCGTCATTCGGGAATCATTTTGCCGCGTTATGGAGAAAGCACCACCGAAGGCCGCAGTTTGCGAGGTTTCGGCTATTATTGGGCGGCCAGTGATTACTGGGATGTTAAGGGGACTCTGTCCTATTTTGAACGGAGCGGTTTTCTTTTCAGAGGCGATCTGAATTACCATGTCCGTTATCATTTGAGGGGCTCTGTTTCCGGCAGCTGGACCCACAAAGATTTTGAATATGCCGATGTCTCTCAAAGGGTCTGGGATCTCACCGTCAATCATGATCAAACCCTGTCTCCTACCATGGCATTGCGGGCGAGCGGCACCTTTCTCGGGGGAAATCAGTATTACCGGAATTACAGTGCCAATCGGGAACAGCGGCTTCAGCGCGAATTGCGGTCCAACGCCACACTGACTAAAGATTTCGGCCGCGGCCGCAGCGTGACCATGAATTTCAATCAAACCCGGGATCTGGAGACCGATGAGATCCGGGAAACCCTGCCCCGCATTAATTTTCGTATTGGACGATTCAGTCTGATTCCCAAGCCGCAGGCGGAAAGGGGAAAACCCGCTGAAACCCGGTGGTATCACAACATCTATGTCAATTACAGTTCCGACGCCGTGGCGGAACGCCGCAGGGATCGAATGATTGAATCCGATTATGATTTTGAAACCGGCATCACCGATACGGATACGGTTTATGTGAAAGACCGCAACGCGGGCTGGAATCACAATATCGGCATCAGCGGGTCTCAGAAGGCGTTCGGGTGGCTGTCGATGAATTCCGGTTTCAATATGGTAGAAACCTGGTATACTCAGCGAAATAATTATTTTCTCGATGAAGAAACCAATCGGGTGGAATCCGGGATTGAAAAAGGATTTTTCGCTCGAAGAACCTACAATATGAACCTTTCTTTCAGTACGAAGCTGTACGGCCTGTTTCGTCCGCGTTTCTTCAAATCCGTGCAGCTTCGGCATGTCGTAACCCCTTCTGTAAATTTCGGCTACAGGCCGGATTTTACCAGGTCTTCATTTGGTTACTATCAGACAATAACGGATACAACGGGTAAAACCTATTTGAGAGACCGGTTTTCCGGAGGACTTTTTGGGGGCACACCCACAGGCGGCCAGGAATCCATGAGCATCAGCGTTCAGAATCTGTTCCAAATGAAAATCGGTGAGGGAAAAGAGGCGAAAAAATTCGATCTTTTCAACTGGAGCCTGGGAACTTCCTACAATTGGAAGGCCGATCAATTCCGTCTGGGTTATTTATCATCGAGTGTCAGGGCCAATCCATCGCGGGATCTCAATTTGTCTCTGCAATCGACGTATGATTTCTATCGGCTGGACAAAGACAACAAGCGCGTTGAAAGGCTTTATATCAACCGGCTCTCTCTTTCCGATCCGTGGTCTTTATTTGACAGCCGCTGGCTGAGGCTTACCAATATCAACGCCAATATGACCGTGCGGCTGAGAGGGACGCTCCGTACAGGCGGTACGGCCTCGGCGGTGTTGCCTGGAGAGGAGATCGGTCCTCTGGGCGGGCTGCAGAAGATTGCCGGGGACCGCCTGGATGACATGATGCCTATGGGGATGTCCACCGACAGCCGCTGGGATCTCAATGGCACGGTCAGTTATATGCAGAACCGCACCAACCCCTCGAATCCGGTCAGGAGATTCTGGGCCAATGCCAATCTGAATATAAATCTGACAAAAAACTGGCGGATCACGCTTCAGACCCGGTATGATATCGAGGAAAAGGAGTTTGTCAGTCAGGACTTTATCTTCTACCGGGATCTGCACTGCTGGGAGGCCCAGATATACTGGACACCTTTGGGCACCTACAAGCGTTTCTATTTTCGCATCAATGTCAAGTCGCCTCAGCTGAAGGATCTCAAATTTGAAAAGGGAACGGGCCGGACCGGCCTGGTCGGGTCGGGTCTGTCATCCATGTACTGAGAGACATCGGCTGAGACGCCGGTATTCTTGAGGACGGAATGCGTTTTTCTCGTGTATATTTTCCGGAGTATCAATGAATGAGGACAAAAAAACCGTGGCGATCCTTTTCGGTGGCCGTTCCACGGAGCATGAAGTTTCGCTGAAATCCGCGTGGGGAATTCTGAACCATATGAACCGGCGGAAATACAGGGCTGTTTTGATTAAGATCTCCAGGCACGGCCGATGGATGTTTTTAGGCGATATCGAAAAGTACAGTGGTGTCGAAGATCTGGAAAAAGCCGAAGGCCCCATCGCCGTCACCGGCGATCCCCATTTCAAGGGATTCATGGTTCTGGACGGAGCCGTCCAAAAGCCTCTGAAAGTGGATGTCGTCTTCCCAGTGCTTCACGGGCGGCACGGTGAAGACGGAACAGTTCAGGGTCTCATGAGCCTGGCGGGTCTTCCCTGTGTGGGTGCGGGGGTTTTGGCGTCGGCTCTGGGAATGGACAAAATCATGATGAAGCAGATGTTTTTCCAAAACGATATTCGGGCGGTGGATTTCATGTGGTTTTTAAGAAAAGACTGGGAGAGCAGGCAAAAACGAAAGGAGATTCAGGAGGGAATCGCCAGGGAGATCGGTTATCCCTGTTTCGTGAAACCGGCGAATACGGGTTCCAGCGTGGGCATATTCAAGGTTCACGAGGAAGATGAGCTTGCCGATTGTGTGGCTGAATCGGTCGTATTCGACCGAAAGATTCTTGTGGAAAAAGCTGTCGACGCCCGGGAGCTGGAATGCGCGGTGCTGGGCAATGACGAACCGCGGGCCTCGGTTGTTGGGGAGATCATTCCGGCCAATGAGTTTTATGATTATGAGGCCAAATACTATGATGACCGAAGCCGCATCGTCATCCCGGCAAAGGTGGATGCATCCGTCAGCGAAGCCGTCCGCCTGATGGCGGTGCGGGTTTTCAAGGTGCTTGATTGTGCCGGCATGGGGAGGGTGGACTTTCTCCTTGACCGGAAGAGCGGCGGTCTCTATGTCAATGAGATCAATACGCTGCCGGGTTTTACGCCCATCAGCATGTACCCCAAATTGTGGGAGGCCACCGGTATTTCCTTTGAAGCACTGATTGACCGGCTGCTGGAACTGGCTTTCGAAAGACAGGCCGATCTGGCCGGGTCCCGGTCGGTCCGCTGAACTTCGCGATGGCCGTAAAGACACCAAAGGGTGAAAAATAATCCGTCAAAGGGAAAAGAGATATGATTGAGATGAAAGCTTTGACGCGGCGATTCGGGGCTACCACGGCTGTAAACGGCGTTGACCTTTTTGTGCCGCCGGGTCAGATTCTGGGATATCTGGGACCCAACGGAGCCGGAAAAACCACAACCGTCAAGATGCTGACAGGGATGCTGGAACCCAGCGGAGGATCCGCAACCGTGGCCGGATATGATATCCGCCGTCAATCGCTTGATGTGAAGCGAAATATCGGTTATGTGCCTGAATCGGGGGCCCTCTATCAGAGCCTGACGCCTTTTGAATATCTTCAGTTCGTGGGGCAATTATACGCCATGGACGAGAAACGCATCGGAAGACGAATCGAGGAGTTCGGAGAATTTTTTGAGCTGCAGAATCATCTGCAGCAGACCATGGACAGTTTTTCCAAGGGGATGAAACAGAAGGTGGTCATCGCGTCCGCTCTGATGCACAATCCTCAGGTGCTTTTCCTGGACGAGCCTCTGAACGGGTTGGATGCCAACGCCGCGCTGCTCCTGAAAAAGATTATGCGCAATCTGGCCGACGAGGGCAAGACTATTTTTTACTGTTCACATATCCTGGAGGTGGTTGAGAGTCTGTGCGACCGCGTGGTGATCATCCATAAAGGAAAAGTCGCGGCCGACGGTTCAGTGAAGGAATTGAAAACCATGAATCAGCGGTCCTCTCTGGAGGAGGTTTTCAGCCGGCTTACTCGCAGTGAGGATCTCGGAGAGCTGGCGCGGGCGTTTTCCCGAAGAATAACGTCAGAGTCGAAAGAGGAAGACGAATGATCCTGAGCGGACCGCAGAAGAACAGGGCGGATAAAAAACAGCTGATCATCCTGTTAAAGAACAGCCTGCGTCTGGATTTTCGCGGGCGGCGTCCGTCTGCCCGGTCGTCCCGGGTTTCTCCCCTGGTCATGACTATGGTTTTTTATGGAATCATGGGATTATCGGTTTCGGCAACTCTGGTCACCGACGCCTCACCTTTTATGTATTCTCTGCTGCTCCTGTCGTACTCCATGGTGATGATGGTTTTTGCCGTGATTCTGGAGTTCGGTCATTCCATTATCCATCCGGATGACAAAGAAATTCTGGGGTTTCGGCCTGTCTCATCCAGGACCTATTTTCTTTCCCGCCTGGGGAATATCCTGATTTTCGTTGCGATGACGGGTTCAGCTCTCACCTTGCTTCCATCGCTGGTCGGGCTGGGTCTCGGAGTCAAATGGATGTTCGTTCCGGTCTTCTACGGAGTCTCTCTTCTGGGCAATCTGGCCGGTGCCGCCATGGTCGTTCTTTTTTACACCACCCTGCTTCGCCTTGTTCCTTACAGACGTTTTCAGAATGTCCTGGCTGGTGCGCAGATCGCCTTTGCCTTTTTGGTCTTCTTTTCCTATCAGCTTATTCCCAGACTCGGCCGTGAATTTCTCAATGCCGGTCCGGAGATAAAAACGTGGCTGTATGTGTGGCCCCCTGCCTGGTTTTCGGCGATGATTCAGGTTTTTATGGGGAATCATAATCCCGATTATTGGATTCTTTCGAGTCTGGCCGTCGGCCTGACGACATTTCTTTTCGTAGTTGCGTTTCGAAGGATTTCCATGCAGTATGCTTCCCTGATATCCAGTATGCAGCAGGGAGATGTGTCCGACGATGAACCGGAAAGGCTGAAAGAGTCGGTTTTCCGCATTCAGGAGGGACGTTTGCTGAATCGGTTTCGCCACCCGGAAGTTCAGGCGGGTTACTTCATCGCCGTGCGCATGCTGAAAAGAGATCGATCGGTGAAAATGGGTGTTTATCCGATTTTGGGCATGCCCCTGGCTTTTTTTGCGTTGACTATTCTGGATGGAGGGTTGGCCAATCCGTTTTCGGGCGGTGTTGTCGGAACCACCCGTATCGGAATCATGATGCTTTTTTTTGTCATGGCTGTGGTTGTCATGGGAATGATCTACAGTCAGGAATGGGAAGCTTCATGGATCTTTCATGTGAGTCCGTTGCGTTCCCCGGGTCATTTGATTCAGGGAGTCAAACTGGCTGTGCTCTTCCGCGTCGTGATTCCTCTTTATATCCTGATCGGAGTTGTTTACAGTACTCAGATTCCGCTGCTGGATGCCTGGCTTTATACCGGTTCTCTGCTGATCGAAGGACTGGTTGTGTTCTCTGCGGTTTCACTGGCCATCAAATCATTTCCGTTTAGTCAGCCAAGAGAGAGGGGGGAACGAACCAGGCGAATCACCGTTTTACTATTGGTCGTGCCGCTTTTAGGAATGATCATTCTCATTCAGCACTTTGTGAGCCGGTCTTTCCGGGCCTGGGTTTTGATGCATGCGGGGCTGGTTTTGATGGCCTTTGTTATTGAGCGGGGTGCTTTGAAGCGCCTGAACCGCGTTCTGAGAACCGTCGATCCGGTCTGAACCCAAATACTCATATAAAACAGTGTGCTCTGCCGATTCAATGTCTGTGACCGGAACAAGATATGTTTGGCTCTGATGCGGACACACAGGGACAAACAGGAAAGGATTGTTCGATGCAGAACCGATTTTTCATGGCCATCGGGTGGTTTGTTGTTCTGATAACAGGGGGTTGCCGGCAGCCCATTCCCAGGGCGGATCTGATCCTTGTTAACGGCACTTTTTTTACCGTAAACCGGCAAAGGCCTCTGGTACAGGCCGTGGCTGTCAAAGGGGGACGAATTCTTGCCGTCGGAACCCGGGAGGAGATTCTCATCCACCGCAATGAAAACACCGTTATTTTGGATGTAGAGGGAAAATTCGGCTGCCCGGGATTCAACGATGCGCACGTGCATCTTTTAAAGGGAGCCTTGCAGGGCATTGACCTGGATCTTCGAGGAGTCCGCACGCATCGTGAGTTGCAGCGCATGGTTCTTGCAAGGGCACGAGCCCTGCCTGCCGGGGGTTGGATTGTGGGCAGGGGATGGGACCAGAGCATAATGCCTGACAGTGAATTTCCTTCCCGGCGTGTTTTGGATGCCGTGGCCCCCGGGGTTCCTGTCTATCTGGAACGAATATGCGGTCAGGCGGCTCTTGTAAACGGGCTGGCTTTAAGAATCGCCGGAATAACCACGGAAACACCCGACCCCGCATCCGGGCAAATAGTCAAAGACTCTCACACCGGCCATCCTACGGGAATATTGAAGAACGATGCCATGCTGCTGGTTTCCCAGTATATACCCGAGCCTGATCCGGAAATTCTTCAAAAGGCGATTGTCAACATTCTGGACAAAGCCGTTGGTTATGGTCTGACCAGTCTGCAGGATGATTCAGGCGAAAAGATGCTGCCGGTTTTGGATAAGCTGCGTGAGGAGGGGCGTCTGCCGGTCCGAATCATGCAGAAACTGCTTTTAAGTCATGATGTTCGGTCAGCCCGGCAACTCCGGCAGAAATATCAGGGGCCCATGTTGCGGACCGGATGGCTCACCCGGCAGCTGGATGGAAGCATGGGGGCGAGAAGCGCGGCATTTTTTCAATCCTACCACGATCAGCCGGATAACCGGGGAATCGTTCTGATGAACCAGGAGGAGCTTGACCGAATGGCGTTGAAAGCGGATGCCGAAGGCTTTCATCTGTGTCTGGAAGCAGTCGGTGACAGAGCCAATTTTATGGCTCTGAACAGCCTTCGAATCTGTCAGGTAATCAACGGACGGAGAGACAGCCGCCATCGTATCGAACATGCTCAGATTCTCCACAAGGAAGATGTTTCCCGTTTCGGCGAACTGTCTGTGGTGGCTTCCATGCAGCCGGCTCATCTGATCGATGATTTGAGATGGGCACAGGCGATGCTCGGTCCGGGGCGAACCCGTTTTGCCTATGCCTGGAAATCCCTGAAAGAAGCTGGAGCGGTTCTGGCTTTCGGAACGGACTGGCCGGTGGTTCCGATGAATCCCATGCTGGGACTGTATGCGGCAGTAACCCGAAAAGATACGACCGGATATCCTTCAGACGGATGGTTTCCTAAAGAAAGAATCTCCATGGAGGAAGCCCTGGAGGCCTACACGCTGGGATCGGCCTATGCCGAAGGACAGGAAAACGAGAAAGGATCGCTGGAACCGGGCAAGTGGGCCGATATCGTTATTCTAAACCAAAATCTTCTTGAGATTATGTCGAAAGAGGTGCTGAACACCGAAGTGGAAATCACACTGGTCGGAGGAAAGATCGTGTACAGGCGTCAGAATGAGGATTCGGTTCCTGTCCAACAGGAGTGAGAGCCGGCTGATCAGAAAATGAAAAACTTCCTCTTTTTTTCAAAGATGAAATTGCTTATATTACAATTTACATGTTAATGAATTCAAGTCGTTGTATGGTTGGTTTTTAACCGGCGGAGTCCTTCAATTCCAAGTGTAAAGGAGATTCATCATGGCAAATGGTTTTTTCAATGTTCCCAAACCGCAGAACGAACCTATTCTGTCCTATGGTCCCGGAAGTCCGGAGAAAAAGTCTCTCAAGGCGAAGCTGTCTGAAATGAAGAGCCGGCAGATAGAGATTCCCGTCATCATCGGAGGAGAAGAGGTGAAGACAGGAAGTCTGGCGGATTGCCGGTGTCCCCATGATCATGGGCACCTTCTGGGCCAATACCACAAAGTGTCTGAGAAAGAAGTGGATATGGCGATCGATGCCGCCATGAAAGCCTGGCCGGCCTGGTCGACCATGCCCTGGGAAGACCGCGCCGCGATCTTTCTGAAGGCGGCCGATCTGCTCGCCGGGCCTTACCGGGATGTTGTCAACGCGGCCAACATGCTGTGTGCCAGCAAGACGGCTTTTCAGGCGGAGATCGATTCGGCTTGTGAGCTGATCGATTTTTACCGGTTTAATCCCTATTATATGCAGCAGATATACATGCAGCAGCCCGAGTCGTCCAGGGCCTGCTGGAATTATGTGGAACAGCGTCCTCTCGAAGGATTCATCTTTGCGGTTACACCGTTTAATTTCGCGTCCATTGCCGGCAACCTGCCGACCTCTCCGGCCATGATGGGCAATGTGGTTTTGTGGAAACCCGCTTCTTCCACGGTGTATGTGGCCTATTATATCATGCAGCTTCTCAAGGAAGCCGGATTGCCCGACGGAGTTATCAATATGGTGCCCGGTCCGGGCAGCAAGGTGGGAAATCCCGTCCTGGCCAGCGAGCATCTGGCGGGGATCCATTTCACGGGATCCACGCCCGTATTTCAGAATATGTGGAAGACCGTTGGGGATACCATTCAAAAATATCATTCCTATCCGCGGATTGTCGGCGAGACCGGCGGAAAAGACTTTGTGTTTGTACATGCTTCCGCGGACATTCCGGCCACTGTCGCGGCACTGGTCCGGGGTGCCTTTGAATATCAGGGTCAGAAATGCTCGGCCGCGTCCCGGGCGTATATTCCCGAATCGCTGTGGCCATCTATCCGGGAAGGACTTGTGAAGATGGTCAAGTCCATCAAAATGGGCGACCCGGAGGACTTCACGAATTTTATGTGCGCGGTGATCGACAAGGCGGCTTTTGAAACCATTACCGATTATATCGATTATGCCAAAGCATCCGATGAGGCCGAGTTTGTCGTCGGCGGAACGTACGATGATTCAAAGGGATATTTCATCGATCCGACAGTGATTCTCACGACCAACCCGCGGTTCAAGACCATGGAAGAAGAAATATTCGGACCGGTGCTGACCGTCTATGTCTATCCGGATTCGAAATTCGAGGAGACTCTGCATCTTTGCGATGAAACATCTCCCTACGCGCTGACCGGTGCCGTCTTTTCTCAAGACCGGCAGGCCACGATTCTCGCGCGTGATATTCTGCGTAACGCGGCCGGCAATTTCTATATCAACGACAAGCCGACGGGTGCCGTGGTCGGTCAGCAGCCGTTCGGAGGCGGGCGTGCATCGGGAACCAACGACAAGGCCGGAAGCATGATCAATCTGCAGCGCTGGATCACGCCCCGAACCATCAAGGAAAATTTCCTGCCGCCCGGGGATTACCGGTATCCGCATATGGATGAAAAATAGCACTCTCAGTACGCACGTTTCAAAGGCCGGGTTCATATGCCCGGCCTTTGATTTTCGGGCTGTTTTGGATTCAAAGCGATTTTTTTCTTGCTATTCGTCATGCTCTGTAATAAATTGAATCAGAATGCATGAATGGTCAGGACCGGCAGGCTGCAATTATCCGTCATGTTTATAATTTCCATTGGACGGCGCTTGATTGTCGCGCGCCTTTTTCCTTTGATGCCTGGCCGGAACGAAGAACCTTCTAATGTGTGGAGGTGGCTATGAAACGGTTCATTGTTTCATGCGCTGTCTTTTTGTCGGCGGTCCTTCTTTTTCAGTGCTCTTTCGAAAAACCGGTGGCCCCTCAGTGGGATGTGGATTTTATGATTCCGCTTCTGCGAAAAACACTGACGATGCAGGAACTGGCCGATGAGAATGATTATCTGACTATCGATGATCAGAATAACAATGTGGTGCTGATGCTTGAGGATTCGATCGATATCGACCTCGCGCCGCTTCTGGAGATTCCCATTCCAGGAGGAGGAGCATCGTACCCGCTTAACGTTCAGTCCAATATCGATGTGGGAATACCGACACAGGGCATATTGGTGACCCAGCAGGCGGTATTCGAGTCGGGGACTTTAACTTTCGTTTTCCAGAACAACAACAATGTTGCCGTTACAGTCGATATCGGCATCACCGATCTGTTCGAGGCTGACGGCACGACACCGGTGACGCTGACGATTACGGTTTCGGCCAACAATTCCGCTTCACCGACTATCGATCTGTCCGGCCTTATTTTCAAGCCGATTGTTTCAGGCGGCCAGAATCGATTCCGCATGACGATTAATCCTGCGCCCGGGCAGACCGGACAGATTCTCATCGACTGGTCATTTGACAATACCGCCATCCAGTCTATTACCGGAAACTTCAATCAGGTGCAGGCCAACTTTGATGACATCGAACTTGAGATGGACATTCCCGAATTTTTGGAAGATTTTCTCATACAAACGGCGATTCTCAGGCTGGCGATCAGCATGGGACTCCGCCTTCCTGTTACGCTGCATCTTGAAGCCATCGGTCTCGACAAGAACGATCAGGTGGTTGCCACGCTCTCGCCACCGGTAAATGAGAACATACCGGCCTGGAACGGTATCGGCCAGAGACCGGTCGCCGCTTTCCAGCAGGATGTGGCCGCGTTTATCAACACAAAACCGAAAAAAATCGTTGTCAGTGGCTATATCCGGGCCGGAGACGGATCTCTGGCCACGGTTTCCAATACGGATCCCATTGACGGAACCGTAACTTTTGAAGCCCCTCTGATCATGAGTCTGCCGGCTCTGGATTATGAAATGGATGTTGATACCCTGGAACTGGACAAGGACGCACGGGAGGCCATCCGTGATTATCTGATGCGTCTGGCCCTGGTGGGAGAAGTGCAGAATCATCTGCCTTTCGGGGCTTCTGTTACAATGCTTTTTTCCACGACACGGGGGGATGATACGATTTATGATCCCGCATACACCCCTGACCTGACCATACCCATTGTCGTGACATCGGCCGCTACTTCCGGCACCCCGGGAATCGTTACCGCGCCGCAGCAGAGCATCATCAATGTGGACCTTCAAAAGCCCCAGCTGGCTTTGTTCGAGGAACCGACACTCTATTTCGGGTTGAAATTCGAATTTTCCTCGTCAACCGCAGGCATGGTGAAAGTATCACCAACAGATTCCATACAGGTTTCCGCGCGTCTGGAAGCCCGTGTTCACGTTGCAGAACCGACTGACAGCCGAAGAAATGGAGGTGCGCGATGAAAACGGACCTTCGAAGAATCCTTTGTATAGGCATTCTCATCGCGGGGTTAATATGTATCCATACCCTGCAGGCTCAGATAACCGCGCGCGGAATGGGGATGGGTATGGCCTATACGGCAGCGGCCCGGGGTGTTCACGCCCAGAACTGGAATCCCGCCAACCTGGGACTGCCGGACAACAGCCGGTTTTCAATGACGATTGTCGGTTTCGATGCGGGCGCCTGGAACAACGCCTTTAATAAAAGCTTCTATGATAAATACAACGGAGCCACGCTCAGCGCCCAGGACGTCGAAGACATTCTGAACACTATTCCTGACAAGGGTCTGGCCCTGGATGTGCTGACCCATATTCGGGTTTTGTCCTTTTCGGTCGGCCGGTTCGCCCTTTCATTCGGGTCCACGGCCGCGTCTCACATTCAGATTGCCAAGTCCTTTTTTCGTATCCCGCTGGCCGGTCTTCAGACCAATGAAGTGTACAATTTTGACGATATGGACGGCGTGGTTCACGGAATCGGATATGCGGGTCTGTCGTGGGGACAGCCTATTCCCGTAAATTTTGCCGACGTCTTTTCGGTGGGTGCAACGGGGAGAGTCTATTACGGAGGGGCCTATGCCGAGGTGGAGAATGCCCGGCTCAGTGTGAATATGGGAGAATACAGTTTTGATATCGACGGATCGTATGAGGGAAAATACTCTCTGCCCCCGGCGGACAGTGCTTTTTCACTGGACATCGGATGGGGCCTCGATATCGGAGCGTCCATGCAGCTGAACAGCCGCTGGACTTTTGGCCTGGTGTTTTCCAATGTGATCGGCAGAATCCCCTTTGAAAGGGAAGTCGAGAAAGCCTATGGAGAGATATCCGGAAACGAACTGAGCGTCCTGACTTTGGAAGACAATGTTCAGGATACGACCTGGACCGAGCAGGGAGAACCGTTCACTGTTTCTTTGCCCCCTGTCATTCGGGTCGGGGCGGCGTTTCGGGAAGGATCGTTTCTGGTGACGGCCGATTACGAGCAGGGATTGAAAAGAGGGGCTGAAGCAACGATCAAACCCCGTTTTGCCGTGGGAACGGAATGGCGGGGCCTTTCCTGGTTTCCTCTTCGTATGGGTGTGGTGATGGGCGGCAGAGTCGGATTCGGCACATCTTTTGGGTTCGGTTTTCGTCCCGGAGGATTCGTCCTGGATGTCGGAATCATGAGTCGCGGTTTCGCCCTTCCCAATACCACGAAGGGGCTTCTGGCCGCAGTCGAGCTGGGAATCGATCTGCGTCCAAAACAAAGCCATACAGCCAGGGTAGGCGATTTTTAAACCGTCACAGTAAGGAGCACACAGAAACCAAAAGGGATTGAAAGGCGGTTCACAATCTTTATGGCGAAAAGACTGGGTATTTTGGTCGGCGGCGGTCCGGCGCCGGGATTGAACGGCGTGATCGCCGCCGTTACTATTGAAGCCCGCCGAAGCGGGCTGGATGTAATCGGTTTTATGGACGGCTTTCGCTGGCTGGTTGAGGCCGATGAACAGGCGTTGCGGAATCATTGCAGGAAGCTTCATATTCGTGACGTCTCGCGTATTCATTTTGACGGAGGGTCTATTCTTCGAACTTCGAGAACCAATCCCATAAAAATCGAAAACGGAATCGCCAACACACTGCACTGGCTGAAAACGCTGAACATCGATTATATGGTCACGGTCGGTGGCGATGATACCGCTTATTGCGCCAACGAAATTGCTTCAGGTTGCGGAGATATCAAGTTCGCTCACGTGCCCAAAACCATTGACAACGATCTTCCGCTGCCTGACAATGTTTCCACGTTCGGATTTCAGACCGCCCGGCATCTGGGGGCTGTTCTGGTTAAAAATCTCATGGAAGATTCCCGAATCACCAGACGCTGGTATATTGTTGTGACCATGGGCCGGCATACCGGGCACCTGGCTCTGGGTATTGCCAAGTCCGCGGGCGCCACACTGGCTATTATCCCCGAGGCTTTCGGCATGCAGGGAACGATCTCACTGAATGAAGTCTGTGACTTGCTCGAAACATCCATCATCAAACGCCGTGCCATGGACCGCGCGTATGGAGTGCTTGTCATAGCCGAAGGGATCGCGGAACGCCTGGATCCGGAAGTGCTCCGGCAGCTGCCGGGCGTGACCGTGGAATACGATCCTTTCGGTCATCTGCAGCTTGCAGAGATCGAACTGGGCAAAGTGATCAAACATGAAATCGGAAAGCGCTTCGGCAAGCGCGGAGAAAAGATGCAGCTGGTCGAGACCAACATCGGGTATGTGCTCCGCTGCGCAGATCCCATTCCCATTGACCAGGAATACACGCGCGATCTGGGCTATAACGCGGTACGATATCTGCTCAGTCGCAATCCCGAGCACAGCAGCAACGCCCTGATTGTTGTGGACAACGGGCGGCTCAAACCCCTTCCCTTTCACGGAATGATCGACCGGAAAAGCGGAAAACCCGTTGTTCGTTTCGTGGACGTCAACAGCGAGACCTATCGCGTCGCGTGCAGTTATATGGTCCGACTGGAAAAGAGGGACCTGGAAGACAAGCCCATGCTGGAGAAGATGGCGGCCATCGGCCAGATGAAGCCCCGCCAGTTCATCGAACGCTACCAATACCTTATTCGGCCCTGAACCGGCTCCCCCCTTGCGGTGTGCCGGACGTTCGAGGCATCGCTTCATGAAACAATCCATTTTTCATCAAAATTTGCAGTGGCTAAATTGTGGATTGAACGCCCTGTTCGATTTTGTTTATCCCGGAGGCTGCCTGTTCTGCGGTTCGCGTCTTTCGGGGTGGAATCCGTTATGCGCTTCATGCTGGAAAAATCTCGCCGGCGGGATGACTTTTCGGGTTTGCCTGGGGGGTGAGGATTTTCATTATATAAATCCGCCGCTGTATTTTGATTTCGCCGTGGCCTGCTGGAATTATCAGCCCGGAATCGAGACGTTGATTCATCGAATCAAATATCAGGGCGGCCGACGGCTGGCCCGTTATGTCGGCCGTCTTGCCGGAACCGCGATGACCTCGGTGATGAGCCCGCTTTCAGACACGGTGATTGTCGCTGTCCCGCTGCATCCGGTTCGGGAACGTGAGCGGGGATACAATCAAAGCCGGCTCCTGGCGCAAGGACTGTCCGAATCTCTCTCCTTGCCCGTGGAATCCAACTGGCTGATCCGGCATAAAAACACTCAAACACAGACACGGCTGGATGCCGGGGAACGGCAGTACAATGTTGAAAATGGATTCTCATTAAAGAAAAAGACCGGATTGCCGGGCCGAAGGGTCTTGCTCGTCGATGATGTGATTACGACCGGAGCCACTCTCAACAGCTGTGCCCGGACCCTGAAAGAAGCCGGAGTGAAAAATATCATGGGTTTTTCTCTGGCCAGGCCTCAAACAGGGCCTGGTCAGAAAGGGATTTTTGCTTGACATTGATTGATAAATCAATAAATTGAAATACATTGAGACCCGTTTTTCGATTCGTCCCATGAATGTGACAGGATTCTGTTTCCACAGCATTTGAATAAGGGTGCGTTGCACAACAATACGGACCAAACCCAAGGGAGAGGTCTTTTTTCTTTACTACCAAATAATGAGGTGATTTATGGCTATTCGAATCGGTATCAACGGTTTCGGCCGTATCGGTCGTCTGGTTTTCAAGGCGGCCATGCGGGAAAAGGCGGTCGAGGTTGTGGGTGTCAATGACATCACCGATGCATCCACACTGGCTTATCTGCTTAAATATGATTCTGTGCATGGCTTGTTTCCGGCGGCTGTTGAGGCGTCAGAAAAAAGCCTGCTGGTGGACGGCCGGAAAATTCCGGTTTTTGCCGAGAAGGATCCTGCCGATCTGCCCTGGAAAGATCTGGGTGTTGATGTCGCGGTGGAGTCGACCGGTGTTTTCCGAAAGCGGGATCAGGTTGCCCGCCACATGGACGCGGGCGCTCAAAAAGTGCTTCTGTCGGTGCCGGCCAAAGATGAGATCGATGCAACCATTGTGCTGGGAGTGAACGATGATGATTTAAAGCCGGAACATCTGATTGTATCCAACGCATCCTGTACAACCAACTGTCTGGCTCCTCCGGTCAAGGTTTTGCATGATGTTTTCGGTATTCGAGAGGGATTGATGACTACGATCCATGCCTATACGAATGATCAGAAAATCCTGGACGCTCCGCACAAGGATCTTCGCAGGGCTCGGGCCGCTGCCGTGTCCATGATTCCCACAACCACCGGTGCGGCCAAGGCTGTGGGAAAGGTGATTCCCGAACTGGACGGCAAGTTAAACGGAATGGCTGTTCGTGTCCCCACACCCGACGGATCGCTCGTCGATCTGGTTTTCCAGACAGAGAAGCCGGTCAGTGTGGAATCCATCAATCAGGCCATGGAGGAAAAAGCTCGGGGCGCATTGAAAGGCATTCTGGAATACTGCAAAGACCCCATTGTCTCCGTGGATGTCATCGGAAACCCGCATTCATCCATATTCGACAGCCAGGCAACCATGGTCATGGGAGATCACATGGCGAAAATCATCGCCTGGTATGACAATGAGTGGGGATATTCCTGTCGAATGGTGGATCTGCTGGTCAAAATGGCCTCGTTCTGAATCTTCCAGGGAGAGTGACATGAAAAAGCTGACGATTCGTGATTTGGACCTTCATGAAAAATGTGTTTTAATGCGGGTTGATTTCAACGTTCCGATGGATAATCGTGGAAATATCACGGATGATCTGCGTATTCAGGCCGTAATGCCGACCATTCGGCTGGCTCTCGAACAGAGAGCTCGTCTGGTCCTCATGTCTCATCTTGGGCGGCCGGGCGGAAAAGTCGTGCCGGAGCTTAGTCTAAAACCGGTTGCGGAATACTTGAAAAAACTGACGGAACGGCCCGTGTTTTTTGCCCCGGACTGTATAGGCGAGACAGTTGAAAAAACGGCCCGGGCATTGGAGCCGGGGCAGATTCTGATGCTGGAAAATTTGCGGTTTCACGAGGGAGAGAAAAAGAATGATGAGCAATTTGCCCGTTCCCTGGCTCGATTGGGTGACATATATGCCAATGATGCCTTTGGAAGCGCCCATCGTTCACATGCTTCTGTTGTGAATACCGCGAAGCAATTTGCCGTGCGGGTTGCCGGCTTGCTGATGGGAAAAGAGCTGGATTTTCTCGGGCGAGTGGTCTATGCGCCGAAGAAACCCTTTGTCGCCATTCTCGGCGGAGCCAAAGTCGCAGATAAAATTCCCCTGATCCGATCCATTCTGCCCAAAGTGGACCGGCTTCTCGTGGGCGGGGGCATGGCCTATTCTTTTTTAAAGGCACAGGGAAAAGAGATCGGGCGGTCCATTCTCGATGAAGCGCATATCGATGATCTGAGAACCTGGCTTGATCAGAATCCGGAGAAGATCGTGCTTCCTTTGGATTTTGTGGTCGCCGAAAAACTGGACCTGGATACCCGTACACTGGGTGCAGTTCAAACCGTTTCGGCCGACCGAATCCCTTCGGATCGAATTGGAGTCGACGTGGGACCCCGCACGATCGAGTTGTTTGAAAAGGCATGCAAGTCGGCCCGAACGGTCATCTGGAACGGTCCGATGGGTGTTTTTGAAATCGAGGGCTCTTCCAGGGGCACAATGGATGTCGCCAGGCTGCTGAGCAAACTGCATGACCGGGGTGCGACAACGGTCGTGGGAGGAGGGGATTCGGCGCTGGCCATGAAAGTAGCCGGACTGATCCAGGCAGTTTCCCATATCTCCACAGGGGGAGGCGCCGCGCTGGAATTTCTTCAGGGCAAGGAGCTTCCCGGTGTATCGGTCCTTTGCGACGCGGAATAGGGAGGATATGATGAGAACGCCAATGATCGCCGGCAACTGGAAGATGAACAACGGCTTCGCGGAAACGCGCGAGCTCATCGGGGAGTTGAACCGGAAATTTTCATGTAAGATCAAAGTAAGTATTGCAATTTTTCCTTCGTTTCCTTATCTTTACGAATCTTCGCGCCTGCTCGACGGAAAGGCGATACGGCTGGGAGCCCAGAACCTGCACTGGGAAACGAAGGGCGCTTTCACGGGAGAAGTCTCGAGTATGATGCTTCGCGACGTGGGGTGTGAATATGTGATTGTCGGGCATTCGGAGCGAAGGCATATTTTCAAGGAGAGCGATGAGCAGATTCTCCTGAAACTGAAAGCGGCGTTACAGGCCGGTCTTCACCCGATTCTCTGTGTGGGCGAGACTCTCGCTGAACGGGAAAAAGGAAGTATGGAGCAGGTTGTTCGGGCCCAATTGAAAGGCCTGAGCGAATTGACGCCTGAAGAGATCACGAATCTTGTTCTCGCTTACGAACCGGTATGGGCCATCGGAACGGGGAAGACCGCTTCTCCCGAAGCGGCTCAGAACATGCACGCATTTATTCGCCGGTGGATTCGAAAACAATTCGGGAACTATTTGTCCGATAAGATGATTATTCTATATGGCGGCAGCGTAAAGCCTGAAAACATACGCGAACTGATGGATCGGCCGGACATCGACGGCGCCCTGGTCGGAGGGGCCAGCCTGAACGCCGATTCTTTTTCCGCGATCATTCAGGGCGCCTGTGAAACGGTTAAGGAGTAATAAATATGGTGGCTTTTTTGATCGTCATACATGTACTGGTTTCCATTTTATTGATTGTCAGTATTCTGCTTCAATCCAGTAAAGGAGGCGGACTGGCCGGCATGTTTGGTGGGGGTGGTGCGATGGGCGGGTTTTTCGGAGCCCGGGGCGCGGCGACTTTCCTTTCCAAAGTGACCGTGTGGCTGGGTATTGTTTTCGGAGTGACTTCCATTACCATCGCGCTGCTGTCTGCAGGTGCTTCGACCCGCTCAAGAAGCCTTGTCGAACAGGTTATGGAGGAGGGAGAGAGTTCCCCGGCGAGCATGCTGCCGACGGTTTCCGAAAAGCCTCCGGAGAATCCACTGCCGGAATCGGTTCCGGATGGACAGAGATGACTTTCAGAGAATTATTGTTTGTCTGAAAGCCTTTGCCGAAGTGGTGGAATTTGGTAGACACGCTGTCTTGAGGGGGCAGTACTCGAAAGGGTGTGGGGGTTCGAATCCCCCCTTCGGCACCAAATAATATTTTGATAAAAGGGCAGTTCAAACGGGAGGAATGCTTATGAGACGTGCTGTATATTTTTTGCTGTTTATCCTGGCCTTTGTTATGGTGGAGCTTCCCGCCTCGTTACAGGCCCAGGAGGTCGATTACAAGGCGAAAATCGCCGAAATTGTCCAGAAAATGGAAATACTGACTCAGAAAATGGAAGAGGCCAGGGAAAATCAGGATCTTCAGGCGTATAATGAGGCGCGGGATGCTTATAACGTCCTTGCCGAAGAAAAAAGAGAGCTTGAAGCCGAAGCATTGGCCGCCGGCAGTGAAGCGACGAAAATAAAGCTGGCCATTAACAACGGAAACCGGGCCATGCGTCTGGGGCAGTTCGAAGAGGCTCTTGCCAATTATGAAGACGCCATTTCGCTGGATCCTCAAAACGCAAAGGCGTTTTTCAGCAAGGCAGTGGCATTACGAAGGTTAAACCGGCATGACGAAGCTGAAGAGGCTTATCTCAAGTCCATTGAATTCGATGATTCCTATGCGCCTGCTTATTATAATCTCGCATTGCTTTACGAATCGCTCGACAAGCAAGACGAAGCCATTGCAAATTTTCAAGAGGCCATTGATAAAGATTCAACCATGGAAAAGGCCTACTATGCCCTGGGAAATATGTTTCTTAAAAAGAAGGATTACTCCAGGGCGGCCAATTACTTTCAGCGGGCTACTGGCGTAAAGACTGATTATTACCAGGCTTATAACGGACTGGGCGTCGCTATGGCTTCTCAGGGAAAGGACACACAGGCCGTGGACGCTTTTCAGCTGGCCGTTGCCTTGAAGCCGGATTTTGCCAATGCCTACTATCGATTGGCTTCTTCGCTGAACAATCTGGGGCGGCATAAAGAAGCCCTGGACGCGGCGGAGAGCTGTTTGGCTATCAGCAGCCGATTTGCGCCCGCTTTCTATGAGAAGGCCAAGGCTCATGAGGGACTGGGTGACAAGGCTGCCGCGATCGCGGCTTACGAAGAGGCCGCAAAGGACAGGCGATGGACAAAACGGGCAAACTGGGAAATTGAAAGATTGAAAAAACAATGAATCGATGCCTGTGTACTTGATTCCGGCTTGAAAACCCATCTCTTTGGATCGATGGGTTTTTCCCGTATTGTGAGCATCTCTTTTGGCAAGGAGGCCCGTAAAGGGAAATGGATTTCTCAATCGTATCGGCGATGATGGTTCTGGGGGGGCTGGGATTGTTGTTTGGTGTGGGGCTTGCGATTGCTTCCAAAATATTCGCGGTGGCCAAAGATCCGAGGGTTGAACGGGTCGAGGCGGTCCTGCCGGGAATCAATTGCGGAGCATGCGGAGCGCCCGGATGCAGCGGTTTTGCCGAAGGAGTCGTAAACGGGGAATATCCGGTCAATGGATGCCCTGTGGGCGGTGCCGATGTTGCCCGGGAAGTCGCCCGTATTATGGGCACAGAAGCCGAAGATACGGTTCCCCTGGTGGCGGTGATTTGTTGCCGCGGAGATATTGACAATGCGACAGACCGGGCTGTTTATCAGGGAATAGAAGACTGCCATGCTGCCGCTTTGATTGGAGAGGGGGCCAAGGGATGTGTTTATGGCTGCCTCGGTCTGGGGACTTGTGTGCGGGCCTGCCCGTTTAATGCCATGACCATGGGTGATAAAGGGCTTCCCGTTGTACATGAAGCGCTTTGCACGGGATGCGGGGCCTGTGTGCGGGCCTGCCCCCGTCATATCATGCAGTTGATCCCCCGGAATCAGGGAGTGTACCTGGGCTGCGTCTCACGGGATTTCGGCAAAGCCGTAAAATCCGTTTGTAAGGCAGGATGCATAGGTTGCTCGTTATGCGCCAATCCCAAGACCACTCCGAATGAGATGATCACGATGGACGGGAAACTGCCGGTAATCCATTATAAACGCGTGAAGAATTCTCTGAAAGACCTCGAAAATGCCGTAGCCAAGTGCCCTACCCGCTCTTTTGCCATTCGCCGTATTGATGTGCCGGCGCCTGAAGAGCATGAAGAAGCAGCCGATGTGATAACGGATCGACGCGGCTCATGACTTTCGAAGCCGGTTTCAGGTTCGTTCATCAGGATTTAATCCGCGACGTCGGTAAAGAAGGAGAAGCAGAGGTCCAATATTCATAAAACCAAGTATGCGAAGAGTGGAGAACAGTCCGAACCAGGGAATCATAAAGGCACTGACCAAAAACGCGCCTGCTGCTGAACCCGCCAAATCCATGCTGTAAAGCCGGCCTGCTGTCCGGCCGATGGTCTTTCCCTCCTCCACAAGGATCCTGTTGGCCAGAGAAAACTGGGCTCCGCCGAGAAAGCCGGAAACAGCGGCGGCGACGGGAAAGATCCAGGGGGCCCATGGAAACAGAACCGGGCTTTTTTGGAATCCCGACAACAAACCCATCACAATCCAGGGATAGACGCACATCATTCCTTGAATGCCGAGAAAGCATCGTCGAACAAGGTTCCGTGTTTGTATGCGGCCGGCCAGGCCAGCCCCCAGGGCCAGTCCTCCCATAACGGCTGCCGCAAGCGAGGCCAATTGCTGATAGACATATCCATACAGGACTTGAAATCCGATGATAAAGACAATCTCCAGGGAGATCTCCGTAATGCCTACACTCCAAATGGAAGCGAACCGGGGGATTTGCGAGTTTTGTTTGTGATGATGAAGCATCATCAATGCGGCAGTGGCGAAGAATATTGCGACTGTTAAAACCATTGGCGTGAGGCGTGAAAAAAGGCGATAGGCAACGAGAAAACTTCTGGAATGATGTGCCGACCAGAGAATGGTATTAAAATAGTATGCGACAGGCTCAAAGTCGCGGTTCAACCCTCGTGGAGGTCTTCGGTTCAAATGACCGGCCAGATACTGAAATCGATCCGATGACAGGTCATGGGTTACATAATACTCGCGAACGTATCGGGTTTGAATGTTTTGTTTAGCCAGGCGCCGCATTAAAATTTCCGGATCGCCTGTCAGGCGGACCTTTTCGGAAGCCATCCATCGAATGGTTTCGCCGGGAAGAGCGATGACGCGGGGGAATACTTTTTTCAGTGTCGCATTGATAGTGCTGAGAAAATCGCCGAGTTCCGGGCTGATGACGTTCTCCGATGCTTCGGTGGTTAATGAAAAAACACCATTCGCTTTGAGGATACGCTTGACTTCGTGAAAGAATTCAACGGTATAGAAGCGGTTGATTTGTGCGGTATACGGGTTGGGAAGATTGAGAATGATCACATCGAATAGCCTGTTGGATTGTTTGATAAACAGGCGCCCGTCCATGTAATGATAGTGAATGCGTTCATCCGTTGTTTGTATTCCGGAAGAAAGACGGATTGCCGTGGAAATGAGCTTCGGGTCGATGTCCACATAATGGATTTCTCTGACGGTTTTATACTTCAAGGCTTCCTCCAGCCCCCCGCCGAGTCCGCCGCCCACCATGAGCAAAGCGGAGGGGTTTTCGTGCTGAAGCATCGCGTAATGAACCGCTGCTTCGGCTGTGACAGCATCGGGAAGACTGAAAAGGTGAATGCCGTTTTGATACAGGTTGTCCTGTGAATGAAACCGGGTGACGGCGATGGCTCCGTAGGGGGAGTTTTCAGACAGGATCAGGTGATGCCCTTTCCACAGCCATTTATCGGCAAGCCGCTGCAAATGGTTCGAAAAGAACGCGGCAATCAGAACGGCCGTAATAAGCAAGCAGGATATTCGGCGGAACAAGCGCGATTCGGGCGGGGTGGAGAAGTGGCTGTGAGACAGGCCGGCAGAAAGGGCCATAAGGATGAGCAGGATGGCCGCGTGCGAAAAATAGCGGATAAAGAGAAGGCTGACCATGAATCCGCCCGCTCCGGCACCCACGGTTTCAAAAAAGTAGGTTTTTGTGATGGCTCCATGTCCTTTTTCGAAAGTCGCTCTGTGCCGGCATATGGCCGTGTACAGGTATCCGGATGCCAGACAAAGAGGGGCAAGCACAACAAAAGCGGTCACTGTCATGGGGAGCATGCCCCCCATTTCGCCTGTGGTGAAAGACCATATGTGCCGGGTTGACAGGACAGCGAAAAAACAAGCGGGAAGCAAAAGCGAGTAGAGGAGGAAGCCTGAACCGATATATCGGGGCGAGCTGTTTTGATGCCACTGACCGGCCCGGCTTCCCAGGGCCGTCAGAAGCAGCCATAGGCCCAAAGCGAACCCAAAAACCAGCTCATGGCCGAAAAATACCGTTATCAGTTCACGCATCATGATGATTTGGGCGGAAATGGAAAGAAATCCCAGCCCTGCAGCGCTCAGCGTGAAAGATGTTCGTTGCATTTTTGTCATGGATAATGTAAATTACATATTTGATGCTTCTGAAGCAAGATTTTTATAGACAGACTTTTTCAGACTGTCAGTGAAAGGAATGGAATATGCAGGTTTTTAACACGCTCAGCAAACGGAAGGAAGAGTTTGTCCCCCTTCATCCCCCGTTCGTTGGGATCTATGTATGCGGTCCAACGGTTTATGACGACCCTCATCTGGGGCATGGCAAGAGCTATGTGTCTTTCGATGTGGTGGTCCGCTTTCTGAGGGCAAAGGGGTATAAGGTCCGTTACGTCCAGAACATTACGGATGTCGGGCATCTGCTCGATGAAGACGGAGAAGACCGTGTCATCAAAAAAGCACGGTTGGAAAAGCTCGAACCTGTAGAGATCGCCCAGAAGTATGAAGTGCGGTTTTTCAGGGACATGGACCGTCTGAATTGCCTGCGACCGGACATATCATGCAGAGCCTCTGGGCACCTCATTGAAATGATGGAACTGGTTTCCGAGCTCCTGAAACGCGGTCACGCCTATGAAGTCAATGGGAATGTGTATTTTGACATTTCCACGTTTCCGGACTACGGAAAACTTTCGCGTCGCAAAGTTGAGGAACTTAGAAAAGGATCCCGGGTCGAAGTCGCCGAGGACAAGCGACACCCTGCTGATTTTGCCTTGTGGAAGAGGGCGGATGAACGTCATATCATGAAATGGCCTTCTCCCTGGGGAGCGGGATTCCCGGGTTGGCACCTGGAGTGTTCCTCCATGGCCATGAAATACCTTGGCGAGTCGATCGATATACATGGGGGAGGCATTGACAATCAGTTTCCACATCATGAATGTGAAATAGCCCAAAGCGAATCAGCTACAGGAAAACCTTTTGTCAAGTACTGGATGCACAACAATATGGTTGTCATGGATGAAAAGAAAATGAGCAAGTCGTTGGGTAATTTTGTGACTCTGGATCAGCTTTTCAGGCAATATGACCCGATGACGGTCCGGTTCTTTATTCTGCAAGGCCATTACCGGTCTCCCCAGGAGTTTTCCGATGAAGCGCTTCAGGCCGCCGGACGTGGCCTGGACAGACTGGCCAGATTCAGGGAGGAATTGTTGTCATTCCGGAATGCTGACGAGGCGGTGGCGCGTTCCCCATTCAAGGAGCATAAAGAGCGTTTTTACCGGGCGATGGAAGATGATTTCAATACAGCGGCCGCTCTGTCTGTCCTTTTCGACATGATTCGGGATGTTCAGGAACATGTTTTCAGCTCAAACAATGCGTCGGCCGGGGCATTTGCCTGCGCGGTCTTTGAAGAACTTGCGGAATCGATCCTGGGTCTGTCCTTTGAAAAAACTGCGGGCAGCCAGGGGGATGATGTGTCTTGTCTTCTGGATTATCTTGTCGAAATGCGCCGGATGTTTCGGGAAAGAAAGCAGTGGGAGCTGGCCGATCAGATTCGAAACCGGCTGGAGAAGATCGGAGTGGTTGTTGAGGATGGCCAAACGGTCAGCCGCTGGAGAAAAAAACAATCATAGTTATTTTTCTATTGACAAGCAGATATTTTTTGTTTATTATTAAAATCTTGGACATTTGATGGGCGGCCACAACAGATCGAGGATGATTCACGCTTGCTGGCGTAGCTCAATTGGTAGAGCAGCTGATTTGTAATCAGCAGGTTGTAGGTTCAATTCCTATCGCCAGCTCATCGTCATTTCCAGCAGGGGTGGGTTTTCCGAGCATTGTTCTTTGCAGAGCTCTTGTTTCGTTCTGGAGGGGTTCCCGAGCGGCCAAAGGGAACAGACTGTAAATCTGTCGGCGAAGCCTTCGGAGGTTCGAATCCTCCCCCCTCCACGTTTTCGGAGCAGCAAGCGGGAATAGCTCAGCTGGCTAGAGCGTCAGCCTTCCAAGCTGAATGTCGCGGGTTCGAATCCCGTTTCCCGCTCTTTTTTTTTGGCGGGGGAGAGAAAAATGTGTAAAATGTTCATTTTTCACTTGCCTTTTTCCTTTTTTTTGTTTAATATGTAAAGCTTTTAGCCCTTTTGAATACGGCTTAAATGGTTATAATTTTTAGCTCTGCATTGCCCACGTAGCTCAGTTGGTAGAGCACATCCTTGGTAAGGATGAGGTCACCAGTTCAATCCTGGTCGTGGGCTCTGCCTTTTTGAATGCGATACATCTATTTAACGCGTTTTAGGAGGGTAAAATTCATGGCGAAAGCGAAGTTTGAGCGCAAGAAGCCGCATGTCAACATAGGGACGATTGGTCACGTGGACCATGGGAAGACGACTCTGACGGCGGCCATCACGATGTATCTTTCCCGGAAGGGTCAGGCGTCGGTGAAGAAGTATGAAGAGATTGACAATGCGCCTGAGGAGAAGGCTCGGGGTATCACGATCAATACGGCTCACGTTGAGTATGAGACGGATCAGCGTCATTATGCGCATGTGGACTGTCCGGGTCACGCGGATTATATCAAGAACATGATTACAGGAGCGGCACAGATGGACGGGGCGGTTTTGGTGGTGTCGGCGGCAGACGGTCCGATGCCTCAGACGCGGGAGCATATTCTTTTGGCTCGCCAGGTGAATGTGCCGTCGATTGTGGTGTTCATGAACAAGACGGATCAGGTGGATGATCCGGAGCTTTTGGAGCTGGTGGAGCTGGAGCTTCGGGAGCTTTTGAGTCAGTATGAGTTTCCGGGTGATGAGATACCGATTGTGAAGGGCAGCGCGTTGAAGGCGATGGAGAAGGGTGTGGCCGGAGATTTCAGTGGTGCGGAATGGGAGCCGGTTCAGTTGTTATTGGATGAGATAGACCGTTACATACCGACTCCGGAGCGGGACACGGACAAGCCGTTTTTGATGCCGGTTGAGGATGTGTTCAGTATCACGGGTCGTGGCACGGTAGGGACGGGCCGTGTGGAGCGGGGTCGAGTGAAGGTTGGCGAGGAGATGGAGATGGTGGGTCTTGGGGTGCATCGCAAGACGGTGGTGACGGGCGTGGAGATGTTTCGGAAGCTTCTGGATGAAGGGCAGGCGGGTGATAATGTGGGTCTTCTTCTTCGGGGAGTGGACAAGGAGGAGCTGAAGCGGGGCATGGTTATCTCGGCGCCGGGCAGCATCACGCCCCATACGAAGTTTGAGGGGCAGGTTTACGTATTGAAGAAGGAAGAGGGGGGTCGTCATACGCCGTTTTTCAATGGATACCGACCCCAGTTTTATTTTCGAACGACGGACGTAACGGGCTCGGTGACGCTTCCGGAGGGCGTGGAGATGGTGATGCCCGGAGACAATGTTCAGGTGAAGGTCGAGCTGATTGAGCCCATCGCCATGGAAGAGGGTTTGCGATTCGCCATTCGGGAAGGCGGCCGGACCGTTGGGGCGGGTGTGGTCGGTAAAATCGTTGAGTGAGAAAGAGTTCCCATGCGTGACAATATCATACTGGAATGTACCGAGTGCAAACATCGGAATTACACGTCCACCAAGAATAAAAAAAATCAGTCGGGCAGGGTCGAGTATAAAAAATATTGCCGATTTTGCAATCAGCACACACCACATAAAGAGACCCGGTAATTTTCAAAGATCAAGGGGCGGCTGTATCTTTTAGGCCTGTAGCACAATTGGCTAGTGCACCGGACTCCAAATCCGGGGGTTGGGGGTTCGAGTCCCTCCAGGCCTGCTTTTTAACAGGGGTGTTCGATGATAAAGAAGATCAATAAATATCTGGACGAAGTCAATACGGAATTGTCCAAGGTCAGCTGGCCAGGGCGCGAAGCGCTTTACGGGTCTGTCCTCGTCGTGATCGTCTTGTGTGTCATCCTGTCTCTGTTTGTTTTTGGTGTCGATTTTATTTTTAATCGGCTGCTGGAAATCATTTTTTAAAGAAGGTAATGGCTCTGTGCTGCACTGGTATGCCATTCATGTCTTTTCCGGACATGAAAAAAAAATTCAGAAGTATTTGGAAACAGAGATCGAACGGGCCAATCTCCAGGATAAAATACCGCGTATTCTGATACCGTCCGAAGATGTGGTTGAAATGCGGGACGGGAAGAAGCGGGTTAAAAACCGAATATTTTTCCCGGGGTACATGCTGATTGAGATGGAACTGGACAAGATGACCCAGCACATGGTTCTGGACACGCCGGGTGTAACCAATTTTGTGGGTCCAAAAAATCAACCGACGCCTTTGCAGGAAGATGAGGTTCGTCGTATTCTGGGACGGGTGGAAGAAAGCGATGAGGAAGTGATCGACATTCCGTATCGCGAAGGCGATGTCGTCAAGGTGGTAGACGGCCCGTTTACTGATTTTACCGGAGTGGTGGAAGAGATCAATTATGAGAAGAAAAAGCTGAAAGTCATGGTCAGTATTTTTGGCCGATCCACACCGGTGGAATTGTACTTCCTTCAGGTTGAGATGGAGAAATAAAGAACGAACCCTCTGAGGTGCTTTCATGGCGAAGAAAATTGTTGGAATGATTAAATTGCAGATACCCGCCGGCCAGGCGAACCCGTCGCCTCCGGTAGGTCCCGCACTGGGTCAGCATCAGGTCAATATTATGGAGTTTTGCAAGGCGTTTAATGCCAAGACACAGGATCGGCAGGGTTTGATCATTCCTGTTGTGATCACGGTTTATAAGGACCGATCCTTTTCGTTTATCACAAAAACACCGCCGGCCGCGGTTCTTTTAAAAAAGGCTTCCAAACTTGAAAAGGGGTCCGGCGAGCCAAACAGGGAGAAAGTCGGAAAAGTGACACAGGCACAGGTGCGCGAGATAGCCCAGACAAAGATGGAAGATTTGAACGCCAATGACATCGAAATGGCGATGCGGATTATCGAGGGAACGGCAAAAAGCATGGGAATTGTAGTCGAAGGTTAAAGGACCATTCAATGAAGCGCAGCAAACGGTATTCTGCCAACGCAGAAAAGATCAAACAAACGCAGAGCTGTAGTCTGGACGAAGGTGTCAAGACACTAAAATCCCTGTCCACACCAAAATTTGATGAATCCGTGGATATCGCGGTCAGGCTGGGCGTGGATCCGAAAAAATCGGATCAAATGGTGCGTGGAACGGTATCGTTGCCCCATGGAACAGGGAAAAAAGTCAGGGTTCTGGTGCTTTGCAAGGCGCCCAAGGACAGAGAAGCCAAAGAGGCGGGAGCCGATTTTGTGGGTCTGGAAGAATACATTCAAAAGATCGAAGAGGGTTGGGATGACGTTGATGCGATCGTGGCCACTCCTGATGTCATGAAAGATGTAGGCAAGCTGGGTAAATATTTGGGAAGAAAGGGGCTGATGCCCAATCCAAAAACCGGAACCGTCACGATGGAAGTCGCCGACGCGGTCAGGCAGCTGAAAGCGGGGCGTATCGATTTTCGTGTTGACCGTTATGGCAATGTGCATGCAACGATCGGCAAGATGTCCTTTCAGGAAGATCAGCTGTCGGAAAACATCAAGGCGTTTATGGACCAGATCGTCCGCTTGAAACCCGCTTCGGCCAAAGGCCAATACGTTCGGAATGTGACCATTTCAACAACCATGGGTCCGGGAATCAAAATCGACAGGATAGCGCTTCTGGATTCATTGCGATAGGGAACGGTTTGTTTTATGGTGTAAAGACGAAGGAATGATCATGGCAAGACCAGAGAAAGAGGCAGCTGTTCAGGAAGTGGCAGAGATTCTGGAAAAGGCCAGGGGAGTCTTTGTTACGGATTTTCAGGGACTGAATGTAGAGAAAATATCGGTTCTTCGAAAGAAGTGCAGGGAGTCAAATGTTCATTATCGGGTTATAAAAAATACTCTGGCCAAACGAGCGGCCGAGAAAGCCGGCTGTGAAGAGATGATTAGCCATTTTCAGGGGCCTTCGGCTCTGGCCTACAGTTATGACGATCCGTCCGCTCCCGCACGGGTTATTTCGGAGTTTGCGAAAACAGAAGAAAAACCGAAGATTAAGGTGACGCTTTTCGAAGGAATTTTTTACGGACCCGAGAAAGTCGAAATGATTGCCACACTGCCCTCCAGGGAAGAGTTGCTGGGCCGGCTGGTCGGCGGCATGATGGGGCCTGTCCGTGGCCTTGTCAGCGGGCTTCATGGCCTGATGGTTAAATTGGTGATGACTTTTGACGCATTGAGAGAGGCCAGAGAGAAACAGGCGGAGTAATTTCCATTCTCATGTGTTCATGAAAATAGACCACAAGTTTGGAGGAAAGGATGACCGAAGAAAAAAAACAGGAAGAGACTGTCGACACGGTGGAGATCAAAGAAGGAAAAAAGGAAAAAGCTCCCCAGAATAAGAATGTGGAGAAAATTCTTGAGGCAGTCAAGAAAATGACGGTCATGGAACTGGCAGAACTGGTGAAAGCCATGGAAGATGAATTCGGCGTAACCGCCGCGGCCCCTGTGATGGCTGCCATGCCGGGCATGGTTCCTGCCGGGGGCGGAGCGGCTGAAGCGGAAGAGGAAAAAACCGAATTCAATGTCATGCTCACCGCATTCGGTTCCAACAAGATTCAGGTGATCAAGGTCGTACGCGCCCTGACCGGTCTGGGATTAAAAGAAGCCAAAGACATGGTTGAATCCGCTCCAAACGCCGTTGTGAAAGAAGGAGCATCCAAAGAGGAAGCGGATGATATCAAGCGTCAGCTGGAAGAGGCGGGCGCATCTGTGGAATTGAAATAATCCTTATTTACAGTAACTCTTTGCGAGGAGAGTGGTATACTTGAGAAAAGAGCCTGTCCAAAGAATCTCTTTTTCTACGATAGAATCCGCTATAGAAATGCCGGATCTTCTGGATATTCAAATCCAGTCATTCCGAAATTTTCTGCAGGACGATGTTCAGCCGGAGAAGCGTAAGAAACAGGGGCTTCAGGAGGTGTTCCTGTCCCTTTTTCCGATTACGGATTCAAGGGAAAACTACCTGCTGGAGTTCGTGGAATACTACATCGAACAATCCAAGTATTCAGTGGATGAATGCCGGGAGAGGGGGGTGACCTATGCCATGCCTCTCAAGGCCAAGATGAGGTTGTCTGCGCGTGATCCTTACAGTGAAAAACATCAATTTGCGGACACCGTGGAACAGGTTGTTTATCTGGGAAATTTTCCCGCAATGACGGATAAAGGGACCTTTATCATCAATGGCGCAGAACGGATAATCGTGAATCAGCTTCACCGTTCACCGGGCGTGTTCTTTGATGAGAAAATATATCCCAACGGAACCAAAACTTTTTCCGCGAGGATCATACCCTTCCGGGGCTCCTGGCTTGAGTTTATGACCGATACCAATGATGTGCTCTATGTGTATGTTGATCAGGGGAAGAAATTTCCGGTTACCACTCTGTTACGCGCCTTGGGCTGCTCGACTGATGAAGAGGTGCTTCGCTTGTTCAGCATGATCCAGGAAGTCAATCTTGATGATCCCCAGATTCAGAAGTATGTGGGAAAACAGGTGTTTTTCAGCCAGGAAGAGGTCGGTGTTGTCGACAAGAAGACCGGCGAAGTGATTCTGGACCGGGATGCTGTTTTCGAAAAAGAACACATCCCGCATCTGAAAAAGCTGGGCGTGAAAACCCTCAAGTTTGTTCTCGCGGACGACAAATCGGGCGGTTCCGAAGTCATTAACAATACGCTTCGGAAAGATACGGTCCATTCGGAAAAAGATGCCATCGAGGCTATTTACCGTCAGCTCAGGGCCGGTGATCCGCCGGATTTGGAGACAGCCCATGCGTTGATAGACCGCCTCTTTTTTAATCCGAAACGGTATGATCTGGGGCGTGTTGGCCGTTATCGGATGAATCGAAAACTGGAACTCGATGTTCCTGAAGACACAACCGTACTGACCAATGATGATTTTATTGCCATTATTAAATACCTTTTGGCATTGAGGGCGGGTACCAAAACCACCGACGACATCGATCATCTGGGCAATCGCAGGGTGCGGACCATCGGGGAACAGTTGGCCGCGCAGATGAGTGTCGGGCTTTCACGAATGGCCAGAACGATCAAAGAGCGGCTGAACATCGGAGACAGCGAAAAGATCACCCCTCAGGATCTGGTAAACGCCAGAACCGTCATGTCTGTGATCAACACCTTTTTCGGGACCAGTCAGCTGTCTCAATTCATGGATCAGACCAACCCCCTGGCCGAATTGACCCATAAGCGACGTCTTTCCGCCCTGGGTCCGGGAGGTTTGACCCGGGAGAGGGCGGGATTTGAGGTTCGGGATGTTCACTATACGCATTATGGACGATTGTGCCCCATTGAGACGCCGGAAGGCCCCAATATTGGCCTCATCTCCTCAATCGCCACATATGCGAGAATCAATGATTTCGGATTTCTTGAGACGCCTTATCGCCGCGTTGAAAAGGGCCAAACCAAAGGTCAGATTGATTTTCTGAGTGCCGATGCGGAAGAAGAGTACATCATTGCACAGGCCAATGCGCCCCTGGATGAAAAAGGCCATTTTATCAATGAGCGGGTGAAGACGCGGTACAAGAGCGAATATCCGATTGTCAAACCCGAAGCGATTCATTACATGGATGTTTCACCCAATCAGATCGTCAGTGCCGCGGCTGCGCTGATTCCGTTTTTGGAACATGATGACGCCAACCGCGCCCTGATGGGATCCAACATGCAGCGGCAGGCGGTTCCGCTGCTTCAGCCGGAAGCGCCCCTTGTGGGTACGGGGCTGGAAAAAAAGATTGCAGAGGATTCCAGGGCTCTGATTGTATCCGATGTCGATGGAGTGGTGGAGAGTGTATCAGCCGATAAAATCTTGATTCGATTGAATTCGGCAAAAAAAACACAAATATGGGATTTTGATACTGAGGACACGACACTCTATACGGTGACCAAGTTTTTAAGAACCAATCAGGACACCATGATCAATCAGCATCCGCTGGTGTCGGTGGGTGACAAGGTGAAAAAAGGGGATGTGCTGGCGGACGGATGTGGAACGGATCGGGGAGAGCTGGCGCTGGGCAGGAATGTCCTGGTGGCTTTTATGCCCTGGCGCGGCTACAATTTTGAAGACGCTATTGTGATCAGCGAGCGTGTGGTTCGAGAAGACATTTATACGTCTATTCATATTGAAGAGTTCGAGCTGCAGGTTCGCGACACCAAAAGAGGAGAAGAGGAGCTCACCCGAGAGATTCCCAATGTCTCTGAAGAAGCAACCAGAAATCTGGATGACAACGGTATCATTCGGATTGGCTCGGAAGTCAAGGCCGGAGACATTTTGGTCGGCAAGGTGACACCCAAGGGCGAAACCGAGCCCACACCGGAAGAGAAGCTGCTGAAAGCCATATTTGGTGAGAAAGCGGGAGATGTCAAAGACGCATCGTTGAAGGCGCCTTCCGGAATGAATGGAATCGTTATCGACACGAAAGTATTTTCACTGAAACGGCGTGATACCAGGACGAAAAAACACGACAAGAAGCAGATCGAAGACATTCAGTTCCAGGGCGAGAAGGAGATGAACGAAATACGGTCTCTGCGTGATGAACGGATTCAGTCGCTGCTTCTCAATCAGGTGTCGGCCGGCATACGTGATATCGAGACTCAAAAAGTCGTGGTGCGAAAGGGATTGAAGTTCAGCGAAAAAGTTCTGCAGGGGCTGAATTTCGACATGCTCGATCGAAGCGAACCGTGGGTGGATGATAAATCAACGGCCAGAACCATCGAGAAGGTCATGAACGGTTGTGATGCCAGGCTGGAGGCCGTTACAGAAAGAATCAGAAGGGAGCAGGAGAAGGTCTCGGTTGGTGATGAGCTTCAACCGGGAATCATTCAGATGGTCCGCGTTTATGTCGCGCGAAAGCGAAAGCTTCAGGTCGGAGATAAAATGGCCGGGCGGCATGGAAACAAGGGTGTGGTAGCCAAGGTTGTTCCTGAAGAAGACATGCCCTATATGCCCGACGGGACACCGGTCGATATCATTCTCAATCCACTGGGCGTGCCTTCACGAATGAATCTGGGACAAATTCTGGAGACCTCGCTCGGCTGGGCCGCCAGGCTCCTGGGGGTCTATTTTGCGTCACCTGTTTTTGACGGGGCAACGGAAGATCAGGTGAAGGAACAGATGGTCAAGGCCGGCCTGGATGCAGGCGGGAAGACTCGATTGTTCGATGGCCGGTCTGGAGATCCCTTTCACTTCCCGGTCACGGTCGGTTATATCTATATGATGAAATTATCCCATCTGGTGGAAGACAAGTTGCATGCAAGGTCCATCGGCCCCTATTCTCTGATCACTCAGCAGCCTCTGGGCGGAAAAGCCCAATTCGGCGGACAGCGGTTTGGAGAGATGGAGGTCTGGGCCTTGGAAGCCTATGGAGCCGCTTATACGCTTCAGGAGATCCTCACTGTGAAATCCGATGATGTTCGGGGACGAGCCAAGGCGTATGAGGCGATTGTCAAAGGAGAGAATTTACCCGAACCCGGAATACCCGAATCCTTCAATGTTTTGGTAAAGGAGCTGATGGGACTGGGTTTGGATATAGAATTGCATTCACGTTAAACACCCTTTGAGGAGGTGTTCGACCTTGCCAGTCGAAAAGATAGAAAATCAGGATTTTTCAAGCATCGCTCTGAATCTAGCATCCCCCGATACCATTTTGAGCTGGAGTCATGGGGAGGTGCTGAAGCCGGAGACGGTCAATTACCGGTCCTATAAACCCGAGAAAGACGGTCTTTTCTGTGAGAAGATTTTCGGCCCGGTCAAAGATTATGAGTGTCATTGCGGCAAGTATAAGCGAATCCGCTATAAAGGAATTATCTGTGACCGGTGCGGTGTGGAGGTGACCACGAAATCGGTACGCCGCGAGCGCATGGGAGATATCAAGCTGGCGGTGCCTGTGGTGCATATCTGGTATTTTCGGTCGATTCCTTCCAAAGTCGGTCACATACTGGGAATGTCAACCACGGAACTGGAAAAAGTCATCTATTACGAATCCTATGTGGTGATCGACCCGGGGAACACCGGACTGAAGGAAAAACAGTTGCTTTCCGAAGATGAATATCTTCGAATTCAGGAAGAGTTTCGAGCGCAGAAAAAGGAATCTTCGGACGATGATGCCGAAACAGAGGATGAGGCGGACGAGGCGGAAAAGCCTGTTTTTATCGCCAAGATGGGCGGTGAGGCAATCCGTGAATTGTTGCATCGCATCGATATTGAGGCCATCTCGAGAGAGTTGAGGCTGAAAGTCAAGTCTGAAATTTCACAGCAAGCCAAGCGGGACGCTCTCAAACGGCTGAGTGTGGTGGAAGCATTCCGAAGAACCGAGTCCGGCAAGCCCAACAAACCGGAGTGGATGGTCATGTCGGTTGTTCCCGTGATTCCTCCGGAATTGCGGCCGCTGGTTCCCCTGGAGGGGGGGCGGTTTGCCACTTCGGATTTGAACGATCTGTACCGGCGTGTCATCATTCGCAACAACCGGCTCAAGAAGCTGCTTGAAATCAAGGCGCCGGAAGTCATTCTGCGCAATGAAAAACGCATGCTGCAGGAGGCCGTGGATTCGTTGTTTAACAACGGCAAGCGGCGTGCCGCGGTACGCGGAGAGGGCAATCGCCCGCTGAAATCACTGTCCGATATGCTCAAGGGAAAACAGGGCCGGTTCCGTCAAAATCTGCTCGGCAAGCGAATTGATTATTCCGGACGGTCGGTGATTGTCGTGGGCCCGGAATTGAAAATGGATCAATGCGGACTGCCCAAGGAGATGGCTCTGGAGCTGTTTAAACCCTTTGTCATCCGGCAGCTGGTCCAACGGGGGATCGTAAAAACAGTTAAGTCCGCGAAGAAACTCGTTGAACGCCGGGACGAAGAAGTGTGGGACATTCTCGAGGAAATCATTCAGGATCACCCGGTGCTGTTGAATCGAGCGCCCACGCTTCATCGTTTGGGTATTCAGGCTTTTCAGCCGATGCTGGTTGAGGGCAAGGCGATCTCCATTCATCCATTGGTTTGTGCGGCATTCAACGCGGATTTTGACGGAGACCAGATGGCGGTTCACATTCCTCTGTCCGTGGAAGCTCAGGTTGAAGCCAAAATACTGATGCTTTCCAGCCACAACATCCTCTCCCCAGCCAATGGCAGGCCGCTGGCCATTCCCAGCCAGGATATCGTTTTAGGCTGTTATTATCTGACCAAGGCTAAAAAGGGAGAGATTGGTGAGGGCTTTGTTTTTGCCGATACCGGAGAGGTCCTTATCGCGTATAATGACGGTCGACTGGGCTTGCATGCCAAAATCAAGGTTCGTATTGACAGCAAGATCATTGAAACCACGACAGGCCGGGTGCTTTTCAATGAAATTATCCCTGAAGGACTGGGTTTTATCAATGAGCTGTTCACCAAGAAACGAGTGGAAAGCCTCATTTATGAGTCCTACAATATCGCCGGCAATCAGCGGACAGTACAATTCCTGGATGATTTAAAGGATATTGGTTTTTATTATGCCATGCAGGCAGGTGTCACCATAGGCATCGATGACGCGATCATTCCGGAAGAAAAAAATGTGCTGGTAGAAAAATCCAATGCAGAGGTTGAGTATATACGAAACCTCTATGAGAAGGGCGTGATCACCGATGGTGAGCGTTACAACAAGGTTATCGATGTATGGACCCGGGCAACCAGTGAAGTGGCTGAACACCTCTTTGAACACTTGCAACACGATTCGGAAGGTTTCAATCCGGTCTATATGATGGCTGATTCCGGAGCCCGGGGCAGCAGGGAGCAGATTCGTCAGCTGGCCGGCATGCGGGGATTGATGGCCAAGCCCCAGAAGAAGTTGACCGGAGGAACCGGAGAAATCATTGAGTCGCCCATTACGGTCAATTTCCGTGAGGGGCTGTCTGTGCTGGAGTACTTTATATCCACGCATGGAGCCCGAAAAGGGTTGGCGGATACGGCGCTTAAAACCGCGGATGCCGGATACCTGACCCGGCGTCTTGTTGATGTGGCTCAGGATGTGGTGATTACCATGCGGGACTGCGGCACGATCATGGGTCTTCATGTCGGTGATTTGAAAGAGGGCGAAGAAATCATCGAGCCTTTGCGAGACCGGGTTTTGGGCAGGGTGACATCTGAAGACCTCTATGATCCCGAAACGGGTGAGATCATCATCGAAGCGGGCGCTTTGATCGATGAAGAGACCGCGGATCTGATCGTCTCAAAAGGAATTGATACCGTCGGTATTCGGTCGGTTCTGACCTGTGAGGCCCGCAAGGGAGTTTGTGCCAAATGTTATGGGCGTAATTTGGCTACAGGACGCATGGTTTCTTCCGGAGAAGCGGTTGGTGTTATGGCTGCTCAGTCCATCGGCGAACCGGGCACTCAGCTGACTCTTCGAACCTTCCATATCGGTGGGACGGCGAGTCGGATTGCCGCCGAATCGGAAGTGGTCGCCAAAGCCACCGGGATGATTCAGTACGAGAACGTCCATTTTATAGAGCAGGCCGGCGGTGAAATGATCGCCCTGCGAAGAAACGGGCAGATCAAGATTGTTGATGATGACAATCGAGTGGTTGCCCGGTTCACAGTTCCCTATGGGGCTCACCTTATTGTAAAAGACGGCGAAGCCGTGGTCAAAGGGCAAACTCTGTTTCGTTGGGACCCCTATTCGGACACGATTCTTTCCAATACCGATGGTGTGGTAAAATTTGTCGATATCAAAGAGGGTATTACCTATCGGGATGAAGTTGATGAGGCTACCGGACAGCGGCAAATGGTGGTTATCGAGTCTAAAAACAAGGATTTGAGTCCCCATATTTTGATTGTCGATGAAAAAGGGAAAAAGCAGGGCTCCTACATTGTACCCACGAGGGCCAACCTTCGGGTCAAGGACGGCCAGAAAGTCAAGGCCGGTGATGTGCTGGTTAAGATTCCCCGTGAGATCAGCAAGACACGCGATATTACGGGAGGTTTGCCCCGTGTGGCCGAACTGTTTGAGGCGAGACGGCCTAAAGGACCGGCTGTAGTCAGTGAAATCGACGGGGTCGTTAAATTCGGCCAGATTCGCAGGGGTATTCGCAAAGTTGTGGTTACATCGATTGACGGGCGAGACAAAAAAACATATTTAATCCCTTATGGCAAGCATTTGTTGGTTCATGAAGGCGATATGATCCGTGCCGGAGAAAAGCTTTCCGAGGGCTCGGTGGTGCCGCATGATATTCTGGCCATTCTGGGCGCCAACCGGGTTCAGGAATATCTGGTCAATGAGATTCAGGAAGTGTATCGGCTTCAGGGTGTCCGTATCAACGACAAGCATATTGAGGTTATCGTCCGTCAGATGCTGCGGAAAGTCAGAGTGGAAGATCCCGGTGATACGAAATTTTTGGAAGGCGACGAGGTCGATCGGCAGTATTTCCTTGAAGTCAACGACGAGATACTGAACAAGGTTGTGGTTGATGAGCCCGGTGATTCCAGGCTGCACAAAGGCGATGTGATCGATAGAATTCAATTGTCCGAGATTAATGAGAGTCTCGAACAGGAAGGCAAGGAGCCGGTTGTCTCATCGCCCGCAAAACCAGCCACGTTCCATCCACTCCTTCTGGGAATCACCAAGGCGTCTCTGGGGACTGATTCGACATTTTCAGCGGCTTCCTTTCAGGAAACGACACGCGTATTGACAAACGCTTCAATCAAGGGCCGTGTCGATCCGCTTGATGGATTGAAAGAAAACGTGATCATCGGCCATTTGATTCCTGCGGGCACCGGAATGAAGCAATTTAAAAATATCATTATCTGGAAGAAGGATAAAGCCACAGAGGAACAGACGGCTGAAGTTGAAAACGAAGAAAAGAGTTAACGAGTGACTGGGAGGACCGTTTGCCTACTTTGAATCAATTAGTACGCCAGGGCCGCAAGGAGATATTGAAAAAAACCAAGGCGCCGGCATTGAAAAACTGTTCTCAGAAACGGGGCGTGTGTACGCGTGTTTACACGACGACTCCCAAAAAACCGAATTCGGCACTTCGCAAAGTAGCGAGGGTGCGATTGACAAACGGTTTTGAAGTAACGGCATATATTCCGGGAGAGGGGCATAACCTGCAGGAGCATTCAATTGTGCTTATCAGGGGCGGCCGTGTAAAAGATCTTCCGGGTGTGCGGTATCACATTGTACGCGGAACATTCGATGCCAGCGGTGTGGAAGACCGGAAACGCGGAAGATCGAAGTATGGCGTAAAACGCAAGAAGTAGACGGAGATGAATCGATGCCGAGAAGAAGAAGAGTTCCCAAGCGTCAGGTGTTGCCCGATCCAGTTTATCATAATGAGGTTGTCACGAAGTTTATCAATGGATTGATGCGTCGGGGTAAGCGCAGCGTCGCCGAAGCGATATTTTACTCCGCCATGGAGATCATTAAAGAGAAGACCGGCAATGAAGGGATCCAGGTTTTCGAGAAGGCTCTTGACAATGTCAAGCCGGTTCTGGAGGTCCGTTCGCGGCGCGTCGGAGGGGCTACCTATCAGGTACCTGTGGAAATTCGTCCCGGACGCAGGCAGGCACTCGCTTTTCGCTGGATAATCGGTTTTTCAAAAGGTCGGCCGGAAAAAACCATGCCCGAGCGGCTGGCCGCGGAACTGATCGCAGCATCCAGCAACGATGGGTCATCTATTAAAAAGAAAGAAGATACCCATAAAATGGCCGAGGCCAACAAGGCTTTTGCCCATTTCAGGTGGTAATAAAGAAAGGTTGAAAATCGGGATTGTATAGTTATCCACTATGCCAAGGAAAACGCAAATAAACAAAATCCGCAACATCGGTATCATGGCGCATATCGACGCGGGTAAAACCACGACCACGGAACGCATTCTGTTCTACACGGGAAAGCTGCATCGAATGGGAGAGGTGCATGACGGTGCGGCCGCTATGGACTGGATGGAACAGGAGAAAGCCAGAGGCATAACGATAACGTCGGCAGCGACCACCTGTTATTGGAAGAATCATGAAATACACATCATCGATACGCCCGGACATGTAGATTTTACCGTTGAAGTGGAACGATCCCTGCGTGTTCTTGATGGCGCCATCGCGATATTCTGCGCGGTCGGAGGTGTTGAGCCTCAGACGGAAACCGTATGGAAACAGGCCGAAGGATATCATATTCCCAGGCTGGCCTTTGTCAACAAGATGGACAGGATCGGGGCCGATTTCTTCAATGTAATCGAAATGATGAAGGAAAGGCTGGGCGCAAATCCGATTCCGCTCCAGCTGCCTCTGGGGAGCGGAGAGAATTTTAAGGGCATCATCGATCTTATATCAATGAAAGTTTTACGTTACGATGAACAGAGTCTCGGTGCCCGGTGGGAAATTGAAGACATTTCCGCTGAATACAGTGAGCAGGCTGATCTCTACAGGCACAGGATATTGGAGACGGCTTCAGAGTATGATGACGTTGTACTGGAAAAAGTGATCGAGGGGCAGGAACCCGGCGAAGCCGAGCTGAAACGGGCCTTGCGCCACGGCACACTTCAGGTGGCCATCGTACCGGTTCTCTGCGGGGCCGCTTTTAAGAACCGGGGGGTGCAGCCGCTGCTCGATGCGATTGTCGATTATCTTCCCGCTCCGGTTGATGTGCCTTCCGTACAGGGAGTCGATCAGAAACGGGGAAAGCAGCTGGAAATAAAATCCTCGGACGAAGAGCCGTTTACTGCCCTGGCTTTCAAGGTATTAACGGATGCTCATGTCGGAAAACTGGTTTATTTTCGAGTTTATTCAGGGAGTGCCGAGACCGGAACCTACGTATTGAATCCCAGGGAAGGGAGGAAAGAGCGGCTTAGCCGTATTCTCGAGATGCACGCGAATAAAAGGGAGGATCGGAAGCAGGTGTTCGCAGGAGATATTGTTGCGGCCGTTGGAATGCGCTTTACGAAGACCGGGGACACGCTTTGCGATACACGGCACCCGGTTCTGCTCGAATCCATGCATTTTCCCGAACCGGTTATCTCTGTGTCTATAGAACCCCGTTCCAAGACCGATGAAGATCGTCTTGTGGAGGCTCTGAATCGTTTGATGGACGAGGATCCGACTTTCAAGGTGCAAATCAATGAAGAGACGGGCCAAACGCTTATTCGGGGCATGGGGGAGCTGCATCTGGAGATTATTATTGATCGGCTGATCAAGGAGTTCAAAGTCAAAGCCCATGTGGGAAAACCCCAGGTGGCGTTCAAAGAAACGATTACAAAGACCGTACAGGTCGAGGGCCGGTTTATCCGCCAGACCGGGGGCAGGGGACAGTATGGCCATGTAGTTCTCCAGCTGGAATCGGCCCCACAGGGAACGGGTTTCCAGTTCGAAAACCGTATCATCGGCGGTGTCATACCCAAGGAGTATATTCCGGCCATATCCAAGGGCATTCATGATTCAATGAGCAGCGGTATTCTTGCCGGATTCCCGGTCGTAGATGTAAAAGTAACGCTTCTTGATGGTTCCCATCATCCGGTTGATTCTTCAGAAATCGCGTTTCAGGCAGCTGCCTCGAATGCGTTTTTCGAAGGGCTTAAAAAGGCCGATTCCGTTATATTGGAACCTATTATGAAGGTTGAGGTGGTGGTTCCGGAGGATTATCTGGGTGATGTTTTGGGTGATTTGAACGCAAGGGGAGGCCAGATTTACGGAATTCATGCCAGGGGAGATGTTCAGATTGTCAGCGCGATGGTTCCGTTGAGAAACATGTTTGGGTATGCGACGGATCTGCGTTCCAAAACGCAGGGACGGGCGGTCTACTCAATGCATTTTTATCAGTACAAACGAATGAATGAATCGGAGTCGAAGAAGATTCTGGAGAAAATCAGGGGATTTGCTGTATAAGTCGCCGAATATAGAAGGAGGATAACAATCATGGCGAAAGCGAAGTTTGAGCGCAAGAAGCCGCATGTCAACATAGGGACGATTGGTCACGTGGACCATGGGAAGACGACTCTGACGGCGGCCATCACGATGTATCTTTCCCGGAAGGGTCAGGCGTCGGTGAAGAAGTATGAAGAGATTGACAATGCGCCTGAGGAGAAGGCTCGGGGTATCACGATCAATACGGCTCACGTTGAGTATGAGACGGATCAGCGTCATTATGCGCATGTGGACTGTCCGGGTCACGCGGATTATATCAAGAACATGATTACAGGAGCGGCACAGATGGACGGGGCGGTTTTGGTGGTGTCGGCGGCAGACGGTCCGATGCCTCAGACGCGGGAGCATATTCTTTTGGCTCGCCAGGTGAATGTGCCGTCGATTGTGGTGTTCATGAACAAGACGGATCAGGTGGATGATCCGGAGCTTTTGGAGCTGGTGGAGCTGGAGCTTCGGGAGCTTTTGAGTCAGTATGAGTTTCCGGGTGATGAGATACCGATTGTGAAGGGCAGCGCGTTGAAGGCGATGGAGAAGGGTGTGGCCGGAGATTTCAGTGGTGCGGAATGGGAGCCGGTTCAGTTGTTATTGGATGAGATAGACCGTTACATACCGACTCCGGAGCGGGACACGGACAAGCCGTTTTTGATGCCGGTTGAGGATGTGTTCAGTATCACGGGTCGTGGCACGGTAGGGACGGGCCGTGTGGAGCGGGGTCGAGTGAAGGTTGGCGAGGAGATGGAGATGGTGGGTCTTGGGGTGCATCGCAAGACGGTGGTGACGGGCGTGGAGATGTTTCGGAAGCTTCTGGATGAAGGGCAGGCGGGTGATAATGTGGGTCTTCTTCTTCGGGGAGTGGACAAGGAGGAGCTGAAGCGGGGCATGGTTATCTCGGCGCCGGGCAGCATCACGCCCCATACGAAGTTTGAGGGGCAGGTTTACGTATTGAAGAAGGAAGAGGGGGGTCGTCATACGCCGTTTTTCAATGGATACCGACCCCAGTTTTATTTTCGAACGACGGACGTAACGGGCTCGGTGACGCTTCCGGAGGGCGTGGAGATGGTGATGCCCGGAGACAATGTTCAGGTGAAGGTCGAGCTGATTGAGCCCATCGCCATGGAAGAGGGTTTGCGATTCGCCATTCGGGAAGGCGGCCGGACCGTTGGGGCGGGTGTGGTCGGTAAAATCGTTGAATAACCGTTATAGAGGAGTGCAACCATCGTGGCTGGCCAGACGATACGAATCAAATTAAAGGCTTACGATCACAATTTGATAGACAAATCCACGGAGCGCATCTGTAAGACCGCAAAGACGACAGGCGCCGCCATTTCGGGTCCGATACCCTTGCCCACGCGTCGAAGTGTATACACGGTATTACGATCGCCGCATGTGGATAAAAAGTCAAGAGAACAGTTCGAAACGCGGATTCACAAGCGTCTGATCGACATACTGAACGCATCACCCAAGACTGTAGATGCACTGATGAAGCTGGAGCTGCCTGCAGGTGTCGATGTCGAAATCAAAGTGTGAAAACAACGAATCGTAGGATGAATGAAACATGAGTGGGTTACTAGGAAAAAAAATTGGAATGACCCGTTTTTTCGATGATTCGGGTGCTTCGATGGGAGCGACGCTGATTCAGGCGGGTCCCTGCACGGTTGTACAGGTCAAAACGCCTGATAAGGACGGATATTCCGCTGTTCAGCTCGGGTTTATAGAGCAAAAGCCGAAACGTTTGACCAGGCCGCTGGCAGGACATTTTAAAAAAGCCCAGGTACCGCCGTTCCGGTTCCTCAGGGAATTCAGGGATTACGGGCATGATGTAAAAATCGGAGATAAGGTTTCGGTCGATATTTTTCAGGAAGGACACAGGGTGAAGATTGCCGGACGCACAAAAGGGCGGGGTTTTGCCGGTGTGGTAAAGCGGCATGGGTTCCACGGCGGCCCGAAAACACATGGGCAGTCTGATCGGCATCGTGCACCTGGATCGATTGGACAATCGGCTTATCCCAAGCGCGTACTGAAAGGGATGCGTATGGCCGGTCGTTACGGCAATGAAAGAAATACCGTTCGTAATCTTCGAATTCTGAAAATTTATCAAGACAGAAACATGCTGCTTGTCGAGGGAAGCATTCCGGGAGCCCGAAACGGCATTGTTGAAATCATTGGATAACGAGTAATCTTTGGGTGGAAACCGTGAAACTGGATGTCTATAAAACTGATGGATCGAAGACAGGTGAACAAGTCACCTTGCCCAGGCAAATATTCGACATTGAACCCAATGACCACGTGATTTGGCTGGCTGTTACAGCGGAGCATGCCAATCGTCGTCAGGGAACAGTATCAACCAAGAATCGGTCAGCGGTTCGGGGAGGGGGAAAAAAACCCTGGAGGCAAAAGGGTCGCGGAACGGCTCGCGCAGGATCCAGCCGGTCACCCCTTTGGCGGGGCGGAGGCCGAATATTCGGGCCGTCTCCGAGACACTATCATATGAAAATCAATAAAAAGGTTCAACAGCTGGCCAGAAAATCCGCTTACTGCTACAAGGCTCGAGAGGACCGAATCCGGCTGATTGAAGATTTTTCTTTTGACAAACCAAACACCAAAGAATTGGCCGGGATTCTGAAGAATTTAAAACTGGATCATATAAAAACGCTTTTATTGACAACGAATAATGAGCGGATGATCTGGCTGTCAGGTCGCAATATGGCGGCTTTCGCTGTTCGGGAAGCTTCCATGGTTTCGACGACTGATATCCTGAAATCCGATTATTTGTTGATTCAAAAAGAGGCTTTAACAAAGATCAATGAGGTTATGAAACCGTGAAAGCCAATCGAAAAGTCATTATACGCCCGCTGATGACCGAAAAGATCTCCAATCTGCAGGAATCGCAAAACAAAGTTGCTTTTATGGTCGATCGGGATGCCAACAAGATTGAGATTCGAAAAGTCGTGGAAGAAAAATTTGATGTCAAGGTCAAGAAAGTCGCTACTTCGAATATTAAGGGAAAACTGAAAAGGCTTGGACGGTTCGAAGGCCGACGTGCAGGCTGGAAAAAGGCTGTTGTTACGTTGCGGGAAGGTTTTACCATCGATTTCTTTGAAGGAAAGTAGGAATATATGCCGACGAAAAGTTTCAGACCGATTACGCCGTCACAGAGGCACAAAACGGTTTCCACATTTGAGGAAATTACCTGTGAGAAGCCTCAGAAGAGTCTTCTGCAGCCGATTCGTAAAAAGGCCGGACGCAACAACAAGGGGCAGATTACAGTCCGGCGCAGAGGAGGGGGGCATAAACGATTTTACCGAGTTATTGATTTCAAACGCGACAAGGACGGGATTCCGGCCCGTGTGGCCTCCATTGAGTACGATCCAAACCGTTCGGCACGAATTGCCTTGCTTTATTATGCCGACGGTGAAAAACGCTATATTCTGGCCCCTCAAGGGTGTAAAGTCGGTGATCAGCTTATGTCGGGCGAGGGAGCGGAAATCCAGGCGGGAAATGTTCTGCCCCTGTCGAAGATTCCATTGGGAACGGCGGTTCACAATATTGAAATGAAACCCGGAGCAGGAGGTCGAATGGTTAGAGGGGCCGGGGCTTCCGCACAGCTGATGGCCAGAGAGGGAGAATACGTGCAGGTTAAACTGCCTTCCGGCGAGGTCAGAGTGATTCGAGCCGTATGCCGGGCCACCATTGGTCAGGTGGGAAATCTCGATCATGTCAACATCTCCCTGGGCAAGGCGGGACGGTCCAGATGGCTGGGCCGCAGGCCCAAGGTTCGGGGAGTCGCCATGAATCCGGTGGACCACCCGATGGGCGGCGGTGAAGGAAAGTCTTCAGGCGGAAGACATCCTACAACACCCTGGGGAAAACCCACAAAGGGTTATAAGACACGGAAAAAGAAAAAACCATCCAGCAAGTATATTGTCAAACGAAGAAAATAGAGGTTGAGAGCATGGGGCGATCAATTAAAAAAGGGCCTTATCTAGACGACAAGTTGGTTAAAAAGATCACCGCGTTGAATCAAATGAACACCAAGAAGGTGATCAAGACATGGGCTCGAAGAAGTACAATACCACCGGAATTTGTCGGTCATACCATTGCCGTACACAACGGGAAAAAATTTATTCCGGTCTTTATTACCGAGAACATGGTCGGTCATAAACTGGGTGAATTTTCCGCCACCCGGACCTTCAGAGGCCATGGGGGGAAGAAGGCGGACCGAACTTCAAAAGTCTCTTAAAAAGTGAGTGAGGGATGGAAGCCAAAGCAATAGCCAGATACATACGTATGTCGCCTCGAAAAGTGCGTCAGGTTGTGGATATGGTAAGGGGGAAATCCGTTGAAGAGGCAATCAATCTTCTGCATTTTACCCCAAAAAGGGCGTCGGATCCGGTGGAAAAACTGCTGCGGTCTGCATTGGCCAACGCCATGAATCATGAAGATTCTTCAAAACTGGATCCCGAAGATCTTTATATCAAGGCAATTACTGTTGATCAGGGGCCGACCATGCGCCGATACAATCCCGGACCGATGGGGCGGGCCAGTATTATTCGAAAACGTTTTTGTCATATTTCTGTTGTCGTATCAGACAATGTGTAATGGACTACGCAGGAGGATTACTTGGGACAGAAGACAAATCCTATAGGTTTCAGGCTGGGTATCAATCAAACGTGGAAGTCGCTTTGGTTTGACGAAAAAGATTTCGCCAAAAAGCTTGATGAAGATCTCATGCTGCGAAATTACATCAACAAACGCCTGCCCAACGCAGGGATCTCCAAGGTGGAGATAAAACGGACTCCCAAGCGTATCACCCTGACCATACATACGGCGCGTCCGGGCATCGTTATTGGCAAAAAGGGAGCCGAAGTCGATAAATTGAAAGAGGAATTGCAGCGGGTAACGGCCCAGGAAGTTCAGGTCAATATTCATGAGATCAAACGGCCCGAGCTGGACGCCTATCTGGTGGCCGAAAATATCGTTCGTCAGCTGGAGTCAAAAATATCTTTCAGAAGGGCGATGAAAAGAGCGATTACCGCGACCATGCGGATGGGAGCGGAAGGGGTCAGGATTTGCTGTTCGGGTAGACTGGGTGGAGCCGAGATGGCTCGAAGGGAGCAGTATAAGGAAGGGCGGATTCCTTTGCACACCTTGCGTGCTGATATTGATTACGCCAGAGTCACGGCACGCACCACCTATGGCACAATCGGCGTGAAAGTCTGGATTTGCAAGGGTGAATCGTTGGGGGTTTGATTTGCTGATCAGACTTCCGGTTGATCCGAAGTGTTAAAATCGTTTTAAGCGATCTATGGAGTAATATTCAATGTTAATGCCGAAGAAAGTAAAGTGGAGAAAACAGCAGCGCGGCCGAATGAAAGGAAAGGCGCATCGGGGTTCGACTTTGTCCTTTGGAACTTATGGGTTGAAGGCTGTTGAGCCGGCATGGATAACCAGCCGGCAGATAGAAGCCGCTCGTGTGGCCATTACCCGATATGTAAAGCGCGGTGGAAAACTCTGGATACGAATTTTTCCGGACAAACCGGTTACTCAGAAACCGGCGGAAACCCGTATGGGAAAAGGCAAAGGAAGTCCTGAATATTGGGTGGCTGTTGTAAAACCCGGCCGAATTCTTTTTGAACTTGAGGGTGTTCCATTTGACACAGCCAAGGAAGCCATGCGTCTGGCATCGCATAAACTGGCTGTAAAAACCAAATTTATCGCTCACGAATCGGAGGTCGGCCATTCATGAAGAACGAAGAAATCAAGCAACTACCCCTTGCGGAGCTGAAAATAAAACTTCAGGATACTGAAGAAGAACTGGGGAATCTCCGGTTTCAGCTGGCTCTTCGCCAGCTTGACAATCCTCTGAGAGTGCGTTTATTGAGACGGGATATTGCCCGGTTGAAGACAGTAATCAGGGAACATGAATTGGGTATTCGGAAATCCAAGGCGGCCCAGGGGTAAGGAGCAGAAAATGGCTGAACGCAATAAAAGAAAAACCATGGTCGGTAAAGTTGTCAGTGATCGGATGGAAAAGTCGGCTGTTGTCATCGTCGAACGACGTTTCCGGCACGCGCTTTATAAAAAATATGTGACCAAAAGCACGAAGTATTTAATCCATGACGAGGAAAATGTTTGCCGTGTGGGTGACAGGGTCCGGATTATGGAAACAAGACCGTTAAGCCGCCGAAAAAAATGGCGGCTCGTTGAAGTGATGGAAAAAGCGAAATAAACAGGCTGGTGCGGAGAAAGAGTCAAGATGATTCAACAGGAAACCAAACTCAATGTGGCCGATAATACCGGAGCCAAAAAGGCTTTGTGTATCAAGGTCCTGGGAGGGTCTAAAAGACGGTACGGATCCGTTGGTGATATTATTATCGTCACCGTGAAAAGCGCGGTTCCCGGCGGCAGTGTGAAAAAAGGAGAGATCAGCAAGGCTGTTGTTGTCAGGACCAAAAAAGAGGTCGGGCGTCCTGACGGCAGCTATGTCCGTTTTGATGACAATGCCGTGGTTTTGATCAACGATCAAAATGAACCCAAGGGAACCCGTATTTTCGGACCGGTGGCCAGGGAGCTTCGCGAGAAACAATTCATGAAAATTGTTTCACTGGCACCGGAAGTGCTCTAACTCGTGCGGAGTGTTTCAATATGAAAATTATCAAGAACGATACAGTGCTGGTTGTTTCCGGTAATTACAAAGGAAAAAAGGGAAAAGTACTGAAAGTGTTTCCAAAAGAAAACAGGGTGATTGTTGAAGGGGTCAACTTTATCAAAAGGCATACCCGGCCTACTCAAAAGAACCAGCAGGGAGGCATTATTGAAAAGGAGGCTCCCATCCACATTTCCAATTTAATGGTGGTTTGTCCCAAATGCGATACTCCGACAAGGCTGGGGCGAAAAGTACTGGATGACGGCAAACGGATACGTACATGCCGGCGTTGTGGTGAAATGCTGGTGTCTTCAAATTAATCACTCAGGATAGGAGATTGATTCTCGATGGATAAAGGGAAAAAAGCATCGGCTCCCCGATTGCTTAAACGGTACAGGGAAGAGATCATCCCCCATATGATGAAACAATTCGGCTATAAAAATGTCATGGAGGTCCCTGCGATCACAAAGGTCAGCCTCAATATCGGAGTCGGGGAGGCGACGCAGGACGGAAAATTTCTGGATGGAGCCGTTCAGGATCTGAGTATTATCTCGGGCCAGAAAGCGGTTATCACCAAAGCCAGAAAATCGATTTCCAATTTTAAACTGCGCGAAGGGATGCCGATCGGCTGCCGGGCAACCCTTCGCAGGGAACGAATGTACGAATTTATCGATCGGCTCATGAATGTAACTATTCCAAGAATACGTGATTTTCGGGGCGTTGACGAGAAGGGTTTCGACGGGCATGGCAATTACACCCTGGGAATCCGTGAGCAGATTGTCTTTCCGGAGATCAATTACGATAAGGTCGTTAAGATCAGAGGATTGAATATTACTTTCGTCACAACGGCGGGGACGGATGAGGAATCTTATGAACTTCTCAAAGCTTTTGGCATGCCTTTCCGGAATAGGGAGAAGGGCATTCAATCGTGAGAAGATTTTTCATCAACTCGATTAACAGGGAGAAACACTATTGGCTAAGAAGGCTTTAATCGCGAAGCAGCAGCGGGAACCGAAATTCAAGGTTAGAAAATACAGCCGTTGCGGGCGCTGCGGACGGCCCCGCGGCTATTTGAGGAAATACAATCTTTGCCGTTTGTGTTTCAGGGAGCTGGCCCTTCAGGGAGAAATTCCCGGCGTTAAAAAGGCCAGCTGGTGAAAACAGGAACAAAGCAACTTATCATTTCGGGAGTTTAGTATGTCCATGACGGATCCCATTGCGGATTATTTAACAAGAATTCGTAACGCCGCAAGTGCCAGGCATAGCAAGGTCGATATTCCCTCTTCACGGCTGATTCGGGAGATGACGCGTATTCTTCAGGAAGAGGGCTATATCCAAAGTTTCACGATGATCGAAGATCAGCAGAGAAGTCAGGATCTGATTCGAATTTATCTGAAATATGATGAAAACCGCAAGTGTGCCATTACCGGATTAAAGAGAATCAGCCGGCCGAGTTTAAGGCGTTACGCCGGGGCCGACGAGCTTCCCCGGGTGTTGAATGGCCTGGGCATTGCGATCGTTTCGACTCCAAAAGGTGTCCTGACGGAGAAAAAAGCAAGAATGGCCAATGTCGGCGGAGAATTGCTTTGTCATATCTGGTGAGACCTTGAGCAAGAAGGAGTGATCTTTGTCTAGAGTTGGAAAAATGCCGATACTCATTCCCGCGGGCCTCGAAGTGATTCGGGAAGGAGATAAAATGATGGTTAAAGGCCCGAAAGGTGTGCTGGAAGAAAAAATTCATCCAGACATGAAAACGACGATTGAAGAGGGCGTCATTCGTGTTGAACGGCCCAGCGACAATCGATTCCATCGTTCACTGCACGGCTTAACCCGAACCTTGATCCAAAATATGATTGTCGGTTTAACCGATGGATTCCAAAAACAGCTGGAGATCGTGGGAGTCGGATACAGAGCCGAATTAAAGGGCAATGTAGTGGCTTTTTATCTGGGTTATTCGCATCCGATTTATCTGGTCCCGCCGGAGGGAATTTCCATCGAAGTCCCGGCTCCGACGCAAGTTGTGGTCCGCGGTATCCAGAAAGCCCTGGTCGGACAGGTGGCCGCAAAGATTCGATCTTTCCGGCCGCCGGAACCCTATAAAGGCAAAGGAATTCGCTATCAGAATGAGTATGTGCGCCGTAAAGCCGGGAAAGCCACGGTATAACCGTTTATCAGGTATCCACTAATGAGCAGGATTGAATAGTCATGAGAAGAAACAGTTCAAATCGGGTTAAAAGACGGATGAGGCTGAAACAGCATATTCGTAAAAAGGTCTTTGGAACACCGGAAAGACCCAGACTGACTGTGTATAGAAGTCTCAATTCTATATATGCTCAATTAATCGATGACACCAGTCATCGAACGATCCTCTCGGTTTCAAGTCTGTCCAAAACGTTGAAACCCGAACTGGAAAAAGCCAATGGAAAGATTGAAGCCGCGAAGATCGTAGGCCGGGCGATCGGTGAAGAAGCCAAAAAGAAAAATATACAGGCAGTCGTTTTTGACCGAAACGGATATCTTTATCATGGGCGGGTTCGCGCCCTGGCAGAAGCGGTTCGTGAAACGGGAATCAAAGTTTAGGTTTCGGGAACATTGAAAAAATATGGAGAAGATTTTGGAAAAGATCAATTCCAGTGAATTGGAGCTGAAGGAACGGGTCGTCCATATTAATCGAGTCGCTAAAGTCGTCAAGGGCGGCCGGCGTTTCAGTTTTAATGCCATTGTCGTTGTCGGTGATTCGAATGGACATGTCGGAATCGGGATGGGAAAGGCGCGGGAACTGACCAGCGCCATCTCCAAAGGATCAGAAACAGCGAAAAAGAATCTTGTACGTATTCCGGTTCTCAAAGGGACGATTCCCCATACGATCATTGGGAAATATGGCGCGGGTCGGGTTTTATTGAAGCCGGCATCTCCGGGAACCGGTGTGATTGCCGGAGGCGCTGTCCGCGCGGTGATGGACGCCGCAGGCATACAGAACATTCTCGCCAAGTCTCTGGGATCGGCCAACCCCCACAATATGGTGAAAGCGACAATGGTGGGGCTATTACAGTTAAGGGATGCGGTCATGGTTTCCCGTGACCGTGGAAAATCGGTGCATGAATTGTTTGAGTAGATTGATTTTGTTTTTCAAATACTCGGATTGTGGGGCAAGAGATGGTTAAATTAAAAATTACACAGGTTCGAAGCACTATTAAAAGAAACAAGAAGCAGAAGCTTACGATCAAAGCGCTTGGTTTGCGGCGCTTGCATCATACGGTCGTGCATCCTGACAATCCACAGATTCGCGGCATGATCAGCCAGGTGAAACATCAGGTTCTTGTGGAAGAGATTAATCAATGAATGGATTCATGAGGATGTTATGAAATTAAATGAGTTGAAACATGCCAAAGGAGCCAAGAAATCCGGAAAACGGCTGGGCCGAGGACCTGGAACCGGAACCGGAAAGACCGCGGGTAAAGGGCATAAAGGACAAAAGGCGCGAAGCGGAGCAAAACATCGTCCCTGGTTTGAGGGAGGCCAAATGCCTCTGCAGCGGCGGGTTCCCAAACGGGGATTTTTCAACCGGTTTCGAAAAGAGTATCAAATTGTCAATATTGGTGAGTTGGAAGGGCTGAAAAACAGTTCAATCACACCCGATGATCTGGTAAAAGCCCGTGTCATTCGTAACACCCGGGTGCCTTTGAAAATATTGGGTGGAGGAGACATTCAAAGGCCCATCGAAGTTCATGCCCATGCTTTCAGCAAACAGGCCAGGGAAAAGCTTGAGGCAGCAGGGGGAAAGGCGATTCAGCTATGATTAAAAGCTTCCAGAGCATTTTCAAGATTCCGGATCTCAAACACCGGGTTTATTTCACATTGGGTATCATGGTGATCTATCGTTTGGGTTGCCACGTTCCCATGCCAGGCATCAACGCATCGGCGCTGACCGAGTGGTTTGCTGCCAGCAGAAACACTCTCTTCGGCCTGTATGATATTTTTGCCGGGGGTGCGTTCAGCAGAGCGGCTGTTTTTGGACTGGGCATTATGCCGTATATTTCTGCGTCCATTATGATTCAGCTTTTGGGCGCTGTGGTACCCTATTTCCAGCGGCTGCAGAAGGAAGGAGAAGAGGGCCGCAAAAAAATGAATCAGATTACCCGTTACGGAGCGGTCTGTTTGGCTGCCGCCCAGGGTTTCGGAGCCTCGATATTTCTTGAAAGTCTGACTGCTCCTCAGACGGGCATGGCCGTTGTTCCTTCTCCGGGGCTTGGTTTTCGTCTTTTGGTCATGATCACGCTGAGTGCGGGCACCATACTCATCATGTGGATGGGAGAGCAGATCACCGAGAGGGGAATCGGCAACGGGATTTCATTGATCATTTTTATCGGTATTATCGGGCGGTTTCCGACAGCGATATTGGAAGAGGTGCAGCAGCTGCTGCATGGCAATCGGGCACCCATAATGGAGTTGTTTATTTTCGGCGTTCTGCTGCTGATTATTGCGGCCGTGGTGATGGTCACAGAAGGCACCAGAAAGATCCCGGTTCAATACGCAAAGCGGGTTATCGGCCGCAAGGTGTATGGAGGACAGGCCACCTACATTCCCATCCGTGTATCGGGCTTTGGCGTGATGGCGATCATTTTCGCACAGGCGATGATGTTTCTGCCTCAAACCATACGTCAATTTTTTCCAAACAGTGAATTTGTGGCCAATGTGCTCAGCTATTTTGATCTGAGCTCTCCGATTTACTGGGTGTTTTTTGGATTGCTGATTTTGTTTTTTACATATTTCTATGCCGCTATTGCGTTCAATCCTGTGGATGTCGCTGAAAACATGCAGAAACACGGGGGGTTTATACCCGGAGTGCGGCCCGGAAAAAAAACAGCGGAATATATCGATCACGTGCTTTCACGAATTATGCTTCCCGCTGCTTTGTTTTTTGCGCTGATTGCCATCGCACCCTTTTTTGTATCGAAGTACATGAACGTCAGCGATTCATTCTCACAGTTCTTTGGCGGGACCAGTTTATTGATTATGGTTGGAGTCGCTCTTGATACGCTTCAGCAGATCGAATCCCATCTGTTGATGAGACATTATGACGGCTTCATGAAGACCGGCAAGATAAGGGGACGACGCTCCTTTTAAAGAGAGGAATGCGTCCGTGAAAAAAAAACGCCTTGTTCTTTTGGGAGCCCCGGGTGTCGGGAAGGGGACCCAGGCCAAGGAATTGGAAAAACATCTTTCTCTCACGCATATTTCATCGGGCGATATGCTGAGAGAAGCGGTGCGGTCGCAAAGCCGGCTGGGTCTTCGTGTTCAGGAATATCTGATAAAAGGAGATCTCGTTCCGGATGAACTGATGATGTCGCTGGTGGCAGAGAGGCTGAAAACGAAAGAATGTGCCGGCGGGTTTGTATTAGACGGCTATCCGCGGACAGTGAATCAGGCCCGCGCACTGGATGAAATTTTAATCAAAAGAAATCTTCGGCTGACCGACGTCGTATTGCTGGAGATATCACGTAGAGAGGTTATAAGGCGTTTATCCATGCGATATACCTGTGACGCCTGCGGAAAAATCATCAAGTCAGAGGAGAACGAAGAAGGTCAAAAATGTCCCAATTGCGGGAATCGGTTGAAGCGGCGATCTGATGATGAGCCGCAAACCATCGAACACAGGCTGGATGTTTATGAAGAGTTAACCAGGCCACTGATCGAATTTTATCAAGAGACAGGAATTATGCATCAAGTCAATGGTATGGGAACGGTTCGACAGGTCTTTCAACGAATTCTGACGGCATTGAATCTCAAAAAACCAGAAACATGATTCCTGTTAAAAATGAAGATGAGATTGAAAAGATCAAGAAGAGCGCTCATTTGTTGAGCCGAGCTTTTCGAAGTGTGGAAAGTGTTCTGGAGGCATTTGTAACCACCCGATATTTGGATGAGGTCGCTGAAGAAACCATTCGATCAGGCGGCGGAATCCCCGCGTTCAAGGGTTACATGGGATTTCCCGGCAGCATTTGTGCTTCCATCGATTCTACGGTGGTGCACGGCATTCCGGGAAGCAGACGGCTGCAAAATGGTGAAATCATCGCCATTGATATCGGTGTTCTTTTTCAGGGATACTATTCGGATGCGGCCAAAACCTATGCGATTGGTGATGTGTCCAAAGAAAAGAAGGTCCTGATGGAAGTAACCCGAACCGCGCTGCATCGGGGAATTAAAAAAGCCAGAGAGGGAAATCATTTGTCGGACATTTCGCATGCCGTGCAAACTCATGTAGAATCGAATTCTTTCTCGGTCATCAGAGAGTTTGTCGGGCATGGAATTGGTCAAGCCCTTCATGAAGAACCTCAGATTCCCAATTTCGGGAATCCTCACTGCGGGCCCAAATTGAAAGCAGGAATGGTTTTGGCCATTGAACCTATGGTCAGCATGGGGAATTGTGCGGTGGTATTCGATGAGGACGGCTGGACAGTCAAAACAATGGACGGGTCGCCTTCGGCACATTTTGAGCATACGGTTCTGATCACCAGCGGGAAACCGGATATACTAACGATAGAGATCGAAGATCGATCTTGATTGCAGGAGAAGCACATGGCAAAAGAACCTCCGATAAAAGTTGATGGAACCATTTTGGAAACGCTGCCGAATGCCACATTCAGGGTCGAGCTGGAAAGCGGCCACAAGGTTCTTGCCCATGTGTCCGGGAAAATGCGCATGCATTTTATCAAGATTCTTCCCGGAGATAAAGTAACCATCGAGTTGTCTCCCTATGATTTGACACGGGGACGCATCGTTTATCGATATAAATAAATGAGGATCTTTTATGAAAGTCCGGTCTTCGGTAAAAAAAATCTGTGCGAAATGCAAGATTATCAAGCGGCGGGGGGTTATTCGCGTAATCTGTACAAACCCGCGGCATAAACAGAAACAAGGATAAAACGATCAACCAATAAGATGAAAGAGGAGTTAAAGTGGCTCGAATAGCAGGCGTTGATCTTCCCAGAGACAAACGGATTGAGGCAGCCTTAACCTATATTTATGGGCTGGGGTTTGCCTCATCCAGGAAAATACTGAAGGAAGCACAGGTCGATCCCGATACGCGGGTAAAAGATCTTTCAGACAGCGATGTGGCAAAAATCCGATCCGTTATTGATGCCAATTTCAAGGTAGAGGGATCACTCCGTACGGAACTGACCATGAATATCAAGCGGCTTATGGATATCGGCTGTTATCGTGGGTTGCGTCATCGAAGGGGTTTACCCGTTCGCGGACAACGCACACGAACCAACGCCAGAACCCGAAAGGGAAAGAAAAGAACGGTTTCGGGAAAACGGAAGAAATAAAATAGTAGTATCGGTTACAGTCAGCGGACAAGGAGGATGACTTGGCAGCACCCAAAAAAGTCAGGAAAAAGAAAAGAGAAAAAGTTGAAGCTGAAGGTCAGGCCCATATCAAAGCAACGTTTAACAATACGATCATCTCTTTAACGGACAACTATGGAAATCTGATCTCATGGGCCACGGCAGGCAGAATCGGTTTCAAGGGGGCGAGAAAAAACACGCCCTTTGCGGCTCAGCTGGCGGCCAAATCGGCTGCCAAAGAAGCAATGGATCTGGGCCTGAAAAGGGTCAGTATAGAGGTCAAAGGACCCGGATCGGGTCGGGAAGCGGCCATTCGAGCCCTTCAGGCGGCAGGGCTGGAAGTGATGGCCATCAAGGATGTTACGCCTATTCCCCACAATGGGTGTCGACCGCCCAAGCGGCGCAGAGTATAAAAATAACAATGAGGAATGCTTCATGGCAAGATATAGAAACGCAGCATGTAAAATTTGCAGACGTGAAGGAGAAAAACTCTTTCTCAAAGGGGAAAGATGCGATTCGTCAAAGTGCGCTATCGAAAAAAGGGCTTATCCACCGGGGCAGCACGGGAAAACACGACGAATAAAAAAACTTTCGGATTACGGAATTCAGCTGAGAGAGAAGCAGAAAATCAAGCGTTATTATGGGCTGCTGGAGACGCAGTTTCGCAATGTTTTCTACAAGGCGAACCGTAAGAAGGGTATCACGAGTGAAAATATGCTGAAAATGCTCGAAAGCAGACTGGACAATGTTGTTTTCCGTATGGGTTTCGCGTCTTCAAGATCGGCCGCCCGTCAGCTTATCAGGCACAGACACTTTTTGGTCAATGATAAACTGGTTGATATTCCATCCTATGTGCTGAAACCCAATGATGTAATCAAAGTTCGGGAAAAAAGCCGCAAGCTGGATGCAATTCACAGTTCAATCAGACACATCAGGGAAGGGGGCCAATACCCATGGCTTGAATTGGATAAGGCCAATTTACAGGGAATATTTATGGAAGAGCCAAACATCAATGATATCCCTGTACCGTTTAATGCAAACTTGGTGGTCGAGCTTTATTCCAAATAATTCAGAATCAGCATTGGGGAAATTTGAATGAATCGAATGACCTTACAAATGCCGGAAGGCATTGAGCGTGATGAAGCCACTTATTCCAATACTCAGGGGATATTTATCATCCAGCCCCTGGAAAGAGGCTTCGGAGTCACATTGGGAAACGCATTGAGACGTGTCTTGCTTTCCTCTCTGCAGGGAGCGGCTATCACTCAGATGCGGATCAGCGGTGTGTTGCATGAGTTTACGACCATTCCGGGAGTGGTTGAAGACGTATCTGAAATCGTTCTCAATCTCAAACAGGTGCGGCTTAAGCTGCTGAACAAACGACCGGATCGCGTCGTGCTGAAATGTAAAGGCGAAGGTATTCTTACGGCCGGAGATATACAGGCTGCCTCGGCTGATTTGGAGATATTGAATCCTGATCATCATGTGGCGACGCTGAATAAAGACGCGGATTTTGAGATGGAGCTGCGCATTGGACGGGGACGAGGATATCAGCCGGCAGAGGAGAATAAATTACCGGATCAACCGATCGGCACGATTCCGTTGGATGCGGTTTTTAATCCTATTCGACGTGTCAACTTCAAGGTGGAAAATACTCGTGTTGGATACAAAACAGATTATGAACGGTTGATTCTGGAAGTTGAAACCGATGGCAGTGTCACGCCGGATGACGCGTTGACTTTTGCGGGAAAAATTCTTAAAGATCATATTGAGCTGTTTATCGGATTTGATGTGGAGAGCGAGGAAGAGGAAGAGGTGTCACAGATTGATGAAGATGCTCTTCGAATTCGAAAACTTCTCAAGATGAGTGTCGAAGAACTCGAACTGTCTGTACGGTCTCATAATTGTTTAAAAGCCGCTGATATTCAGTCCATCGGCGATCTGGTTCGGCGGGACGAATCGGAAATGCTTAAATTCCGAAATTTCGGGAGAAAATCACTCCAGGAACTCTCAAAAATCCTGGAAGAGAAGGGATTGTATTTTGGTATGGACGTTGACAAGTATTTAAAAGGTGAATCCTGATTGAATCCTGAAAGAACACGAGGAGAATTAATTTCATGAGACATCGGAACTCAGTAAAGAAACTGGGTCGCACAGCCGCTCACCGTAAAGCGATGTTAGCCAATTTGTCAGGCGCTCTCTTCGAGAGAAAACATATTATGACTACTGAGGCCAAGGCCAAAGAGACACGACGCTTTTCTGAACGCCTGATCACCATGGCAAGGAAAGATACGATTCATGCCCGGCGCACGGCTCTGGCCAAGTTGCGTCATAAACGAATTGTAAAGATCCTTTTTGATGAGATTGCACCGGAATACAGAGATCGTCCGGGTGGGTATACACGAGTTATCAAGCTGGGACAGAGAGCCGGTGACGGTTCTCGCATGGCCATTCTTGAGCTGGTGGGGTTTGAGGCGGCCAGCAAGAAGAAAAAAGCCAAGGACAAGGAAAAAGAGGCGGCATCGGAACAGAAAAAGAAGAAGAAAACCAGGGAGAAGGAACAACCGGCCGCCGAGACCGATTCCGGGAAAAAACAAGACGCCGGCATCGCTGTCGCAAGCGGGCCGGGCAAGGAAGAATCCAAAAAGACGGGTTCAGAAAAAAAGAAGAAAGAGTTGAAAAAATCCAGGAAAGCCGAAGAGAAAGAGACCGAGTCAAAAGAAACGACAAAAACCAGAAAGAAAAAATTCGGGAAATAGATTTCTACCCAAAATAGACTTATTCCATCGCTAACCAGAAAGGGCGGTTCTTATTCAGGACCGCTTTTTTTTGAATACTTCACGAATGCGGTATTTTTTTGAGGGAATTTCCAGAAGGATCCCCGAACTGTTGAAGAAAAAAAGATCTCCTACGGACAGGCCGATACTCTGACGAAGCGGCTTCCAGTTTTCCTGATACGCTTCGGAGTTTACATTGGTCCCGTTTTCATCTTTCGTAATCACCCGGACACGCTCAGGGTGACTGCGGTTAATCATGAATGGGCTGTGGGTTGTATAGATCAATTGATTCTTGACGGAGATGTTTTCCAGCAGATTGGTCAGGTCTTTCTGTCCTGAAGGATGAAGATGCACGCCCGGTTCATCAAGAAGAAACAGATAGGAGTTGGAGTCTGATTCACTGATTGTGGCGATGAAATTGATATAAAAAGAAAGATACCAGAGAAAGCCGGGCGAACGGGTCTTGGGCGTATCATAGACCGTAGTGGCATCGCTGAAATCCAGATACATCAACCGTCCGTTAACCCGGAGTTTAATTTCAAGCGTTGGCTCCTGAGACCAGACTTCCTGAATGCGACGCGTAATTTCACGACTGGCCTCTTCGGCCGCTCTTCTGCCTCGAGTGGAATCTTCGAAAATCAGACCCGGTTCCTGTATGCCTCCGATTTTTAAAAGGTTGAGCTCCGTCAGCACGTCACTGTTTGCCTTGGTCAGGGAATCAATATCAATTTGATCTTTGACCACATTAATTTTATCGAAGTATAATATTTGCGGAAGATTTTTCAAAATCGGTTTCATGTTTTCGATGGCAATGAATTTATCATTGAGTTGTATTCTGTAATCTTTGGCATCGGGTCCCATGCGCCACAGTGTAAATGACTCCGCATTGCGAAGTGCTTCGTGGATTTTACCCAGAACAGCCTGTTCTTTGCGATTGATTTGATCAAGTTCCAAACCGATTTGAGGAGGTTTCCCTTCCGCGTAGGAACCGGAGAATTGACAGGTCTGTTCCAAATTCAGAGGTTGATCGGAATTAATCGATTCTATGGCTTTTAATATGTTCGTTTTTCCTGATTCATTGGGACCGATCAGCACGGTTATTTTCGGATCGAGTGGAAGGGTAAGTGATTGAACCGATTTAAAGGCCTTTATTCGAATGTTTGACAGAACCATGATGCCTCCCGGTATGGAATAGAAGAAAAAATACGCGATTTTAAGTAAAAATGCAAGCGAAAAGTCGGAATAGTATCGGACAGGAAGGCGAATCAAGACCGGTTCCTGAAAATTCAGGAACCGGTCCGAAACTCATGATTTAATAAGTGACTTCAAAAATCAGGCGAATTTCGCGCCCTGGAGAGGGATAACCCTTCAGGCCGTAATAGCGTTGGTCGGTGAGATTCAATCCCTGAACACCGAACTTCATTACCAGGGTGTTGAGGGGGAATGTGCAGTCAAGCCGGGCGTTCCATATTCCGTACGATGAAAGGCTCTCACTGTTTTCAGCATTGGCATAACGTTTCGAAAGCCACAAATAATGGACATTCAAATCGAAGGGCTGAACAGTCAGGCCCGCGCGGAGTTGCCATTTTTGATCAGGACGGTAGATGAGCCTGTTGCCTTTGTTTTCTGATTCAAATGTTTGATCCAGAGCCTTCATATTGGCATGGGAAAGCTCGGCATAGGCTCTGTCTTTGGGCGAATGGTAGGAAAGGCTAATCTCGCGTCCGGAGATGCTGGCCCGGCCGATATTCAGCGGGGAGTAAATCCAGGGCTCTACTTCACTCCAGAGAATCAAATCCTCAATGGAGTTGGAAAAAAAGGAAGTGTTGAATCGAAAATATCCGGAATGGTTATACTCAAGAATCAGAGCGACATCCGAATGAGTGCCTGTCTCGGGTTGTAAATCGGGATTTCCGTAGGCAAAACCGTCGTCGGGCCAATACAGATCATTGAATGAAGGCGCCCGAAAAGAACGGCTCCAACTGGCCCTGATTTTCCATCGAAGCATGGAACCGGATTCTATCATCCAGCCCAGTTTGGGGCACGCCTGACTCGATATGTCATTGTACCGGTCCCATCGGACGGCTGGCGACCAGGTCATGATCAGGCCGGACAATAAAAAGGAGTGTCGCCATTCCAGATGGGAGAAGAGACTGGTAATGAGACGATCGTGTTCTCCCAGGTCTGTGCTTTCCAGACGGTCATCTCTGTACTCTCCGCCTGCGAAGACATGAATATTTTTCAGAGGTGTCCAGAGAATTTGCGGACGGAATCCCTGCATGCGGTTCTCGTGACGGCTGTCAATCGGTATCCATCCTCCCGGGTTGGTATATTTTTGAACGCCGTTTTGGGTGAAGGCATTCATTTTAAACTGGAATTGATTGAAATGATAACTCCATTCCAGATCCGTGAGGGATAAATCGTCGGATTGAAAGGCCAGTGGGGATGGATAGACCAGTGATCCCGGTGAGCCGCGGCGGGAATGCAGGCGATGATGCGTTGTCTTCAGGCGCATTCGGGACGTCAGATTCCAAACGGTTTTGATAAAGTAATTGTCCGCCTTGTAATCATTATTGGATCGAATGGAGTCGGCCCCGGATACGGGATCTGCATACAGAAATGCGCCGTCACTGTTCATGTGATTGTAGCCGAAGAACAGACGCAGAGGACCGATTCGATGCGATCCGGAGAAATCCAGGCCCTGAGTGGACAGGACGGGATCCTTGATAAAAAAAGTTCCGCCGGTGCTGCGGAGACAATATTGATATCCCTTTTGAGGAATCGATTCATGAGACACGAAGTGTATGGCGCCGCCGATGGCATCTGAACCGTAAAAGGCCGAATGTCCTCCCCTGACAATTTCGATCCTCTCGAAAAAGGATGCGGGCAGAATGCCGAGGTCCACCGAAGCTTTCTGGGAATTGTTCAGACGCATGCCGTCTAAAAGTATCAGAGTGTGGCCGTCATTGGTTCCGCGGATCGAAGTCGTCTGGATGCCCGCCCATCCGCCGTAGGTTTTTATGTCGAGCGCTTCGGCCTCAGAGAGGATCTCTCCTCCTGTTGATCCGATCAGCCGTTTCCTGTTTGTCCCGGAAAAAACCTGAGATTCGACGGTGACCCGGTCTTGAAGGCGATGAGTTTGCGTGGCGGTTACGATGACCGGAGCCATGCGTATGGGCCCGGGCTCCATTTGAAAATCTATTTGTCTGGAATCCAACGTATCCACATAAATCTGCTTCTTTTGAGAATGAAAACCGATCACCGTGACATTGACATCCCAGATGCCCGGTGCAATACGGAGATGAAAATAACCGCCCTCGGATGTGGCCGTGCCCAGATCGGTCCCCTGAATGGAGACATTGGCATCGGGTATGGGCTGACCCGAATGAAGATTGGTAACGATTCCCCACAGGGTCGCTGTCCTGGCATTCCCTGTTTCGTGCGGATCGGCTGAAACGTGACTGATGTAAATAAAAAAGAGGGCGAGAGAAAAAATGGTTTTCATGATGACTCTCCTGAACTTTCCCACGAAAGCGGAGGTTAGTGGATTGAGACTCGCCGATCTCCTGACTTACGGCTCCAGCCTACTGGCCGGCCCTTCCCATCAAAAGCAGCTGACAGTGGTTGCCGGTTTTCGTCACCGAATACAGTAGCGGGGCTGTGGCGGATTCACACCGCCTTCCCGAACGGGTCCCGTGAACGGATGAAACACGGATCTGTGCGTTGTTATCCCGACTTATTCATAAATAGAAAAGATAGGATTGAAAGTCGGGATAACCCGAATAATTCTATTTGTGAATTATTCAGGTTATAAAAATTGAGTCTGTCTGTTATTCAATTATACAGTTTCCAGCTTATGCTCAACCGATTGCGTCGTCCCGGAAGAGCGATTCCCGGAACAAGTTCATAGTATGAGTCCAGCAGATTTTCAAGTGCGTAAGAAACCGTCACGTTGTCAATTATATTGAAAGAGGCCTTAAAATCCAGTAATGCATGAGAAGAAAGGGTCTCTTTCCGAACTGCATCCTCGAACTTATGATAGATCATAAAAGAGGACCACCCCCTGGCTCTGAGCATAAGGACGATGTCCAGATCGTCCTGAAACAATGAATAATTCCACTCGAGACGTATCTGCCCTTCCCAGGGGGGATGTTCCGGAACCGGCTCAGGATCGATGGTTTGCGACCAGATTCCTGAAAGAGAAAGATCAAAGTTGCGAAAAAACCGCAAACGGGAAACTGTTTCCAAACCATAATAGGTTTGAGAGTCCGTATTCCGGTATTGAATGCCTTCATCGGTGATTTCGGGATGGATCGTGTTTTGAACGCTGCGGAGATATCCGGTGGACATCAGATTAATGGCCGGAACGGGCTGCCAAAATACCGATAATTGACCTGTATGAAATGATTCGGCTGAAAGCGACCAATTGGGAATCGTTACCCTGTCCAGTGAGCGAAGATGAAAAGAATACGGCGCAGCCGTGTCGGCCAAGTAAAATCCGGGCCTGGCTGCGGTTTGAGTGCCTTGATCAAAGACATTCTGGGTTCCGGGTGCGAACGGGTAATAAGCCAGGCCGGTCTGTTCCATCATGGAAGGAGGCCTGACAGAGTGAAGCCATTGAATACTGAAACGAAAAGCTGAACGGGATCTGGCCAGTTCCATGCCGAGGGAAGGCTTGACATCGTGATTGGAGGGATGGATTAGATAGCATTGACCGTTGACCGTCCAGAGACCGGGCAGGTGCATTTGCCAGTGAATGCCTCCTGTAAAAATCGACTGATCCGTTCCCGGTCCATCCGGAGGTTGAAGTGCGCTTTTCGTCCAGTTGGCAAACAGGCGCAGAGGAATCTTATTTGATACCTGTTGTTGCGCTTGCAGGTTCGTTTGGGATCCCGGGTAAGTGAACGCAGCATCGAATGCGTTATCACGCATTCGAAATACCGATGCGTTGTGAGTGATACGGATGGAAAAGGGCAGGGATCTGTTCCACCGCAAGGAAAAGTCCTGATCGATTCTTTTAATGTCCAGATGTGGGGACATGACAGATACGGTGTCATCGGGAAAAAACTGATCATAGGGGATATCCGCCGATGAACGGTAGTTGTAGAGACGATAGTCTATCTCGATTTCGGAGGCGGGTTTGAGCTGCAATTGAAGCCGGGTTTTCTGAGCCTTGTATTGACTGTCTTCCAGGGTTTCACCGTATTTTTTCAAGAGAACCCCTGCTGTCATGCGAAGATAGGATGTGAATGGCTGAGCATAGGTGACATCCAGATCACTGAAAGATTGACTCCCGCTTCGATAGACGACATGAGTAAACGGCTGATTGAAATTCCATTTTCGAGTCACGATATTGACCGCGCCGCCTGGAGCATGGCGGCCGAAAGGATTCATCAAAGGATAATATTCGATTTTATCCATGATCTCGACAGGAATCACATTCAGATCGGCGAAACCGGTCCACGGATCATTAAAAAGAAGGCCGTCGATAAAGATGAGCGCCTGGTTTTCACTGCTTCCCCGAATTCGACAGGGAGCCCATTGACCCGTAAGACCGGCATCACGCACCCTTAAACCTGGAATGGCAGACAGCAAATCACCCGCGTAGGTATAGGGCATACGTTTGAATTCATGAATATCCCATTCATAAAGCGGCTTGAATTCCTGGCCTGACAGGTTCATGCAGGAAAGCAACAGGAATAAAATCGGTATGTACGAACGCCGGATTATCATGAAACACCTTCCCGGAGCGGTCCACAGGATGTATTTTGCCATAAACGTGACAAAGTGGGTATCAACAGAAAAAAGAGCATTCCATTTCCAAGCATATGAATCAGATAGAACCAGGCGCCAGCCACGTAAGTCGCTGCGGTTTGCCCCGGACTCAATCCAGTCATCAAAGCGAATGAAACCGTGGTCAGGAGATCAAAAAGAACGGTACAGGCCACTCCGGTAAAAAACAGAAGGATACGGGGGGAGTATTTGGTTTTTCGAAATTTTCCAAACAGGCCGCCGGCAAGACCGATCAATGCCATTCCAAGGACCATGCCGATCAGAAGCTGCGGACCGGCCATTCCAACCGGGTTGAATACGGCGAAAATGAATTCCGCCAAAAAACCGACGATGAATCCTTTCGCGGATCCCAGAAGGATTCCGGCAAGGAAAACCGAAAGGGTTATCATCTCTATGTTGGGAATGGCGACAAAAGCATAGCCCAGCGCGACTGCCAGGGCGGTAAAGAGACCGATCGAAGCGATGTGGTAAGCTGTGCGCATCATGGTTTGGAAAATAAAAAAACCGACACCGAGGGCCGGTTTCCTTCTGTTTGGTGATTCCCTCCCTCGAGGACATATTGAACAGGCAGGTCTCCTGGCTTATCCCGTCTTGACGGCCTTCCCATTCATCAACCCGTGAACAGTGGCTGTATCTGTCAAGACGTTTTCGGACTCACAGTTGCGGGGCAGCTCCCGATTCTCGCGGGATTCCCTATTCTTCCTGAGAGGGCCCGGTAATTAATGTGCCCTTCAGGACACCCGTTCGATGGTACAATATATCGAATCGGGCCTGGAAAGTCAAGGCATTTTTAAGGCTGACTGCTTTTGAGTAACTATATGTAGTGAAATAAGCGATAGTTATGCAACATATTGATGACCGATTAACTTTCATTGCCTGTTTTTGAAGTGAGATTTGCGAAGATATTTGCCGTCGCTGTAGAAAAAAACGGCTCCGTGCCGGTCCGTTCTCGATACTGATATGTGCATTTTTTGAAGGTATTGAACCACCTGCGGGGATGGATGACCAAACCGGTTGTTCCGTCCCGAGGAGATGACGGCGAATTGCGGACGGATGGCAGCGATAAAGGCGGGGGATGAAGATGTTGAGCTGCCATGATGGCCGCATTTTACAACATCACTTTGAAGAGGCAGGTTTGATTCGATCAGGGTCTTTTCCACAGGAATTTCAGCATCGCCTGTCAGAAGAAAATTGTGATCCCCATAGCGGATTCTGAGTACAATGGATTGATTGTTGGCATTCCATCGACCGCTTGAGACTTCTTTTTTTCGATTTGAGTCGGGTGAGAGAATCAGCATACGGATTCCCGGGAAGATGAGAGTATCCGGTGCGGTGAGCCGTATGACCGGTATGTGGCATTGATCGGCCCGCTTGAGGATTTCTTGAAAAAGTTTGGATCGCTGAAACCGTTCTGTCACAAAAAGCCGGCGAATTCGGCCGTATTCCATCAAAGACAGGGTGCCTCCAATATGATCGTTGTGGGGGTGGGTTAGAAAAAGTGCATCGATCGTTTGAATGCCCCGGCTTCGTAAATAGGGAATGAGAACATGTTTTCCTGAATCGTAACGGGGATTTCGGTCTCCTGTATCGATGATGATATGTTTTCTCCTGGGCAAATGCAGAACAGCCGAATCACCCTGGCCGACATCCAGCTGAATCCAGGTCATTGTTCGGGCCGGAGCCTGAATGGCGGCTTTCCAGATATGAATATTTAGGGTCAGAAAAGACGCGAACATCACCTTTTTAAAAATCCCCGTGAAGGATCGTATGGTAATCGCCAAAAGCAGGAAAAGATAACCGACCCAGAACCAGATCGAGAGAGGGGGTATGGGAAGGGAGGCCCCGGGCAGCCGGGAGACGAACCCCGTGATCCGGCTTAAGAGGGTCATCAGCTGATCCGCCAGTCCGCCGTATATCATGGACAGGAATGAAGAAAAAAAACCGAAAATCAAAGTGATGAATCCGAGAGCCGTAACAATGCCTGTCAAGGGCACAATCAGGCAGTTTGCCAGGACCCCATACAGGGGAAAAAGATGATACTGAGCGGATATGACGGGAAGCGTTCCCATTTGAGCGGATAATGACACACAAACAAGGGACAGGCTGCCCGCAAGCCATGGCGGAAGACGGGATGTGATGGGAATGGTCCATTCTTTCAGGCGGGGCTGAAGCGTGACAATAGACAGGACGGCGGAATAGGACAATTGAAAGCCCGCATCGAAAAGATCCATGGGGTTGATCATCAACAACACCAGAGCGGAAAATCCAATGCTGTTGACAGGCTGGGGAAATCGTTCCAGATCCCTGGCTAAGAGGTACAAAACGGCCATCAGAGTGGCCCGCAAGACCGGAGGCTTTGAACCGGTCAGAAAACAGAAGATCACCAAACCGAGGCTGATGAAAGCCAATCGAAAAAAACTCTTGAGTCGGAAAAATGAGCCGAGAACAGAAAAAATCATGAGTATATAACCCACGTGAAGACCGCTGACTGCCAGAGTATGGATAACGCCCGCTTTGGAAAAGGATTCGCGCTGATCATCGGTGATGCGGGATTTGTCGCCCAAAAGGAGTGCCGACATGAGCGGCAGGTTCACCGAAGAGATACTTCGGCCGAGTATACGGAAAAAGCGCCGTCGAAGAGGATAAATGAACCTTCGAAGAAGCCGGCTGCCGCCCTGACCGTCCAGAATGGTAATCGGTGCATCACATAGAATGCGCAGATGAACAGACTGTCTGGACAGGTAATTCGCGTAATCAAATTGACCTGGATTGGCAGGAGGAGATGGACGGATAAGCCTTCCCCGTATGCGGACCCGGTCGCCGTATTGCGGTATTTGCGTGTGGATGCTGGAGGGAAAAGAGGCAAGCACTTTTCCCTGTATTGGCTGTACGGAATCTGGAATGTGAAAATGGGTCAGGCCGATGATAATTCTCAAAGAAGGCATGTCCGAAGGGATATCCTGAAGTACAATTCCATCGAGGATGACGGAATGTTCAAGCGGCACCTGAAAGATGGCATGATTCGAGGGAAGCCGGTTTACCTGAAGGATTCGAATATGTCCACATAGGGCAAGCGCGAAGCCGAGGGTTACGCCGACCAGGGTTTGATTCCCTCTTTGCCAGGCGATGCAGGCGGCGCAAAAGGTCAAAAGAGCCGACAATCCTGCGGCATACACAGGAAGACTGAACAGTTTGGATGAAACAATGCCGGCTATAAAGAATACAGCCGCTTTCATGGCCGGCGCGATAACAGGCTGGCGAATCATGGCATCCTCTTGAGGTGAATTCTCGGGAAATAGAGATTGCGATTCCCCGAGATGCAAGCATGGACAGGAATAAAAATACGGGGCGATAAAACAATTGAAGCAGCGTGACGGGGTCAGGGGTCTTTTTGGACAATCGTGATTCCCGCATATCCATAAAACAGCGAAAACAGGGGCGACAACACATTCAGAAAAGCATAGGGCAGATACAGCAGCGGGCTGACGCCCAGAGTGGCATGCATGAACGCACCGCAGCTGTTCCAGGGTATGAGCGGCGAAGACAGGGTTCCTGCGTCTTCGAGGCAGCGGGACAGATTTTTAGGGTGAAGACCCATTTTGTCATAAGCCGGTTTGAACATTCGTCCTGGAATGACCAGAGACATGTATTGATTGGGTGCCGCCGCGTTGGTCAGAATACATGAAAAAAGAGTGGCGGCAATCAATGAACCGGGTTTGCGAATTTTTTTCAGCAAGGTTTCGGCAAGCGCTTCAAGCATTCCGGTTTTTTCCATGATACCGCCGAAAGAGAGAGCGCAGAGAATTAAAGCCACGGTTTCCATCATGCTCATCAGCCCTCCGCGGGAGAGCAGTTCATCGACCATGAGAACTCCGGTCAGGCTGGTATAGCCGGAGAAAGCAGAAAGAAATATATCGCTTATTGAAGCGGACTGGAAGATAAAAGCGAAAAATCCTCCCAGTACCGCGCCGACCAGAAGAGCGGGCAGAGCCGGAGTTTTCCGAATAACCATGAAAATGACCAGACAAGGTGGCAGAAGCATGACAGGATGAATGAAAAAACCGGATTCCAGTGTTACCAGCATCTGCTCGACTTTCACAGCATCCAGTTCTCCGCCTGCAAATCGGAATCCCAGAATCGTAAACAGAATCAGGGCGATCACGTAGGCGGGGACGGTCGTATAAACCATGTGACGGATATGGCTGAAAAGGTCGGTGCCCGCAACAGCCGGGGCGAGATTGGTTGTGTCCGAGAGCGGAGACATCTTGTCGCCGAAATACGCGCCGGAGATGATGGCGCCGGCTACCATGGGCAGCGGAATGCCCAGCCCCCTGCCCACACCGATGAGCGCTACGCCGATGGTTCCGGCGGTTGACCATGATGAACCGGTTCCCAGAGCGACAATAGAACAGATAATGAGTGCGGCTGTGAGGAATATACCGGGAGAGAGGAGCTTGAGTCCATAATAGATCATCGAAGGGACAATGCCGGCCAAAATCCAGATGCCGATCATGATGCCGATGATGAAAAGAATCAGTACAGCGCCCATGGCCAGAGTGATTCCATGAATCATGCCCTGTTCGATGGACTTCCATGAAAAGCCGTGCAGAAGAGCCACCAGAGCGGCCAGAGCGGAGGCGGCTATCAGGGCCATGTGAGGGGGCTGATCGTAGGTGACCAGTGAGAGGAAGAGAGTCCCCATCAGAAACAGAAGTGTGATGAGTGTCCATAAAAACGGAATGGGTCTGCGTTTGACCATATTGTTAAATTTCCTTCTGCTGGCTTGATGAGGCCGAGTCGGGATCCTTTTTCATTTCGATGGTGATGCCGGTGTACCCGTACAAAATTGAGATCAGCGGTGTGGCCAGGTTGAGAAATGCGTATGGCAGATACAAGAGCGGATTGATTCCCAAAGTGGCATGCATGAAGGCCCCGCAGCTGTTCCAGGGAATGAGGGGTGAAGAGAGTGTTCCGGCATCTTCCAGACACCGTGACAGATTTTTCGGGTGCAGGCCTTTCTTGTCAAAGGCTTTTTTATACATGCGACCGGGGATCACGATGGCCAGGTACTGATCGGAGGCAATGGCGTTCATGCCGATACAGGACAGAATGGTCGTGGTGACAAGAGAACCGGTACGTTTGACCCGTTTCAGTAGCGAGGCGGCAATGGTTTCGAGCATTCCGGTTTTTTCCATAATGCCGCCGAAGGAGAGAGCGCACATAATCAATGCCACGGTTTCCATCATGCTCATCAATCCGCCTCGCGTGAGCAGATCATCGACCATTGGCACTCCTGTCAGGCTGGTATAACCGGAGAAGGCGGCTTCAAATACATGTGCCAATGAAGCGGACTGGGCTGCCAGCGCGAAGATTCCTCCAATCATCGTGCCGCCAAGAAGTGCCGGCAGGGGAGGCACTTTGAGGATCACCATCAGAATGACCAGAACCGGAGGCAAAAGCAGTAAGGGGTGAATAAAGAAATGGGTTCTCAATGTGGTCAAGAGCAATTCGATATTACGGGTTTCCAGCTGTCCGGCGGCAAACCGTGTTCCGATGATCGTGTAAAGAATCAATGCCAGGATATAGGCCGGCCCGGTCGTATACATCATATGACGGATATGCGTAAAAACATCTGTGCCGGCCACGGCAGGAGCCAGGTTGGTGGTATCGGACAGGGGAGACATTTTGTCACCGAAGTAGGCTCCGGAAATAATAGCGCCTGCCACCATAGGGACAGGAATACCCAGACCCTGGCCGACTCCGATCAGGGCGACGCCAACGGTACCGGCCGTAGACCAGGATGAACCGGTTCCCAGTGAGATCACCGAACAGATAATCAGTGTAGCTGAAAGAAAAATGCCGGGCGAAAGGATCTGAAGACCGTAGTAGATCATGGCCGGGACAATGCCGCCAAGAATCCAGGTTCCGATCATGGTCCCGACAACGAGTAAAATAAGAATGGCACCCATGGCCAGAGTAATACCGTGAACCATCCCCTGTTCGATCTGTTTCCAGGGCACCTTGTAAAAGGCCGCAACCACAGCCGCGGCAGCCGCGGCGATTATCAGCGGAATATGCGGGGATTGTTTAAAAACGATGATTACAAAGGATAAAAGGAATATCAGGAAGACAATAGGAATGAGTGCGATACCCAGAGGAATAGCGGGTTTTTTATTCATAACGGGGAACCTTCCAGGTTGTTGAATTGCCGTTGATTCTGTGCACAGCCGCCGGGCGAAGTTTTGAATCCGGAGACCCGCTGACTATTCGGCGTTTATTAGGCCGCAGAAATTTGGCGAACCGGTTTTGCGGGCAGTATCGCTTGACTCCCATTATAACAAAAAAGGGCATAAAAGTGAAGTGAAAAATACTATTTTAAAAATTCATTGGCATGGATAAAACCGGTCTGCAAGGCCTTGCAGACCGGTTGCAGGTGGTATGCTTGTTGCTATGCAACAGAATTAATCGATACGATTATCAACTTCTGGCCTGTTTTGAATAAAAGGATTCTTCGCCAGTTGTGTGATTTTCGGCCAGTCTTGATTCAGAATCGGGAGGACAGCATGAGGTCTTGTCTGTTGTTTTTGGTGTGGATTGTTGTTTCGATGTGTGAACCGGCATCTGCAGCGGAAAGCCGAAGGACCGATTTACCGGAGTATGAGGAGCTAACCCTTCAGACGAAAAAGAAAACCACAATCGAATTCGGTATTCAGGTTCATGCCGGATGGGAGAATTGGAGGCTGGAGGATTTGGGCAGGTCACAGAAGTATTTCAATGATTTAAATGTACTGCCTGATTTTGAGGCCACAACCAAAACCTTGCCTGGATCCGGTTCTGCGGGAATCGATTTGATGCTCTGGTTTCGCCTGCCTTTGAATATGGAATTGGGGCTGCGCGGAGGGATTTCTTATTTGATGGGGGGTGCTTTTCAGCATATCCTTGTCGATTACATCACCGAGAGCCGGTACCGTCTAGAGATTCAAGGTCTTCGTTTTCCTGTGAGTCTTTTAATTCGTTATCCAATATGGCACAGCTGGAAACTGTTTATCACATGCGGGGCGGGTGTGGACTGGTGGCTGCCCACCGTACGTTACCGCTATGAGGCGGATACCCAGGGGATCGCATTTGTCAATCAGGGAGATTTAAAGGATTCGGGATGGGGGATGCATGGGTTTTTCGGAGTGAAAAAAGATCTGACCCATTGGCTTTCAATTAACGCCGGATTGTATTATCGGCGCCACGTTCTGGATCAATTTTCCGGAATCGTTACCAATTCTGAAGGCGAGAAAACACACGCCCGGCTGACCATGATCAGGGACGTCTGGGGTGAATCCATTTCGGTGATGTCGGTGGATGAACCTCTTGGAGAGAATGTAAGGCCGGCCCGGCTGGATTTTAACGGGGTTCAAGGCTATCTGTCGACATCAATCCGCTTCCGGTTATTACCGAATTGAGACGAAACGGATTGATTCACGATGATTTTCAAAGGGGTATTATTTTGCGTTCTTTGAAGGTTTCGAATCGTTTTCAGGGCGATCTCTATTTTCTTTCTGTAATTCGTGGATCAGATCTCTGATACGGGCGGCTTCTTCATACCGTTCTTCTTCCACGGCTTTCTGAAGCTTCTTATTTAATTCCAGAAGATTTTCCTTGTCAGTGACGATATTCAAGTCTTCACCGATGGCGGCTTTCTTCATGACTTCTTCGTCGACAAAGATAGGCGCTCGAGTTCTCAGGGCCAGAGCGATGGCGTCACTCGGGCGGGCATCGATCTGCGTCTGGGAGCCGTTTTTCTTCACGTCGATGAAGGCGTAATAGGTGTTTTCCTTGAGTGCGTTGACCACGACCCGGCTGATATTGGCTTTCAAAGATTCCATCAGATTTTTCATCAAATCATGGGTCATGGGTCTGGGCGGAGAAACCTGTTCAAGGTTCAGGGCGATGGCCTGAGCTTCGGCCGGGCCCACGACGATGGGAAGCCAGCGTTTGTAGGTGTCGTCTCGCAGGATAACGACAAACCGGTTGCTTGTCGTATCCAGGGTCACTCTTTCCACTCGCACAGCAACAATCATGGTTTTAATCCCGGGTAAAGGGTTTCATTATCTGTAGGATACAGTTTTTAAATGATAAAATCAAGACAATTTTACTGTCAGTCGAGGGATTCCGGCCGGATGGATTGCCGGATCGGGCGAAGATGAATCTGGTCAAGCGATTTAAATATATTTTCTCTGATGTTGGCGTTTGGTTCGTTTTCCTGTAAGCTCCGAATGAAAACTTTGACTTTTTCGCGTCTGGACTGTCCATCCATAGGGCAGTAATGGGGCATGGAGGGCATATTCTGTTTTTTCGCCCACGCCTTGATGGCGGCTTCATCGGTGTAAGCCATCGGGCGAATAATAAAAAATGTTCCTTTGAAGATACTCTGAACCGGGCTCATGGCTTCGATCTTCCGCCCGTAAAGGATGTTTAATAGAAGGGTTTCAATAATATCGTCTTTATGATGGCCGTAGGCAATAAGGTTGAAGTTGTGGTCATGGGCATATTGATATAATTTACGCCGGCGATACAGAGAACAGATAAAACACGGATTTTTTTTGGCTTTTGGATGAAATGCAGTTTCGTAGATTCGAGTGGGGATATGATGAAAAGGAATGTCTATCGAATGGCAGAAGGATTCCAGAAGCGCGATGAGCCTGTCGGAATTCGGGAATCCCACATCAACATGAACCGCTTGCAGATCAAATGACACTTTGCGGTACTTCAAATGGTCAGCCAATAATCGAAGCATTACCAGACTGTCTGTCCCTGATAATCCGGCAATAATTCGGTCTTCTTCCTGGATCATTCTGTATTGCAGAACGGATTTTTCAAACTGTTTATAAATGGAGGGTCTCATGGGCGTTTCCGATTTCACGGGCTTGTTTCAGTATGGCCGGAACAATATCTTCCAAAGACTGGATACCGAAAACAAAACACCGTGCGCCGTGCCCCCAGCCGAGAATCAGGGCCGGATTCATTGTATGGGTGTTGACTGACAGATCTTCCAGGTTGCCGTGATCACTGGCAACCAGGACCAATGTTTCTTCCATTGGAAGAAGCCTGAGAAGATGCTTTAAAAATCGATCCAGCCGTCCGATGAGTTCTTCCGCCTTGTTCATGTCCTGACGGTGCCCCAATCGATCGCTTAAAAAAAATTCGTATAGCGAGAAATCATAGGGTTTCGAAGCTTCGGCCAATGTGGCGGCTGCATCTTCGGGCGTATACAGGGGCATATCGTAGTTCATGGCGATGAGAGGCGCGTTGGTAAAATCATGATACAGGGCCTTTTTTTGAATAATATCTTCGATATGGAAAAAGGGCAGGCCCGCTGATAAAGCGGCTATGGTAGTGGCGGACAAACACCACTGACGTTCCTCGGTCAGCTTGAAAAAGAGCGGTCGATAGGCATTGATGAAAGCGGTGGACAGACCCATTGCTCCGAGTTGTTTGAACAGGGAGTATTCTCTTAAAAGGGATCTGAGGTGGGCATTGGGAAATGCCGGCAGATGCCGGTTCAGGAGCCGGGCCGCATTTTGCCCGGAAAACAGAGTGGCCTGTCCGGTGGCGCTTTGGGGTATGCCCGGAATCTGCAGCGTGGCATCGGCGGCGGCCATGAATCCATTTTCAGGGCCTTCCTGAATTCTGCCCTCATGGGAAAAATAGGATAACAGGGTTCGGGTGCGTGAGAAGGGATTGATTTCAGGATCATCGATGCCCACCCCGATACCATCGAAAAAGATCATAATAACCCGTTTTAATACCCCATTTTTCGGGTCAGATCGAATTTTTTTCGCCATTTTTTCATTACCTTGACTTCCAGTTCGAGAAAAACCGACCGCTGAAGAAAGTTTTCGATTGCTTCACGAGACGATGAGCCCAGTGATTTGATCGCCCGACCCTGTTTTCCGATAAGTATACCTTTTTGGGAGTCACGCTCAACGACAATGACGGCATGGATATAGTCCTTCTTGCCTGAATGTTCTTCAAAGGAACGAATCTGGACTGCCGTCGCGTAGGGGATCTCTTCGCCGTATTGATAGAATATTTTTTCCCGGATCAGTTCAGCGACAAAAAACCGTTCGGGCTCATCACTGATGATGTCCGAAGGATACAGGGGTTCGCCGGCGGGCATGGCTTCGAGCAGTGTGTCCATCAGGTCTTGAAGGCCGTCCTGTTTCAATGCGGAGACGGGAATAATCGCTTCAAAAACGGAGGTCTGGTTCATTTCATCAATAAGAGGAAGCAACGTATGTTTGGGCACCCGGTCGATTTTGTTGATGATCAGAAATTTCGGCATGGAAAGTTGACCGCATTTTTTCATAATGGTCCAATCCAGTTCGTCGGGCGGATAGGGTTCTATCATCATAATCAACAGATCCGCTTCTTTCATGGTCGTGCAGGCCGCGTCAACCATGGATTGTTGCAGCGAATATTCGGGGTGCATGATACCGGGCGTATCGAGCAGGATGATCTGATAACCGATTCCGTTTAGAATGCCGAGAATGCGGTTTCGTGTGGTCTGGGGCCGTGGCGACACAATGGCCAGTTTTTGTTGAAGCAGCGCATTCATCAGAGTGGATTTGCCGACATTGGGTTTTCCCACGATGGCCGCGTAGCCGGCTTTGAATGGTTTGGAGGATGAATCCATCTAGTACATCCGTCTGATTCGGGTTCCGTGATAATAGTGCGTGAGAATGGCGGAAAAGGACTTGCCGTTCAGGGCCATAATAGCTGCGCCTGTTTGGCACATGCCTACGCCATGGCCGAAACCCGCGCCTTTAAGTATAAACAACTGGGGGATTCCTCCGCGGATATTTTTTTCGGTCACATAAAAGCATGAGCTCCACAGGGTATTGGAGGACAATGCCTTGCGGATGGACAGTTCTTTGTTCAGAACCAGTGAGGAACGCGATCCTTCTATCCTGAGTGAAAGGATGCGGCCTGAAACGCCGCGTTTCAACACCTTTAATCGTTGAATATCTCCCAGAAATTGTCCGGTCTGGCGTGCAATCAGAGTTTGAAGCTGTTTTTGATCGTATTGAACCTCCCAGCGGTGGTACTTTTTCGTATACTCAAGAGCGGGAAGCGATCCATAACGCGGAGAATTGCAGAAGGCGGATACTTCGGAATCGATCCATCGGCGAATATTTCGTTCATGAGCCAAAGATCCATAATGACGAAGGCGGGAGGGGCCGTCCGGGACTCCGCGCAAGTATGGCTGTGGTTTTCCTCCCCAGACGGCCTCGTTGTTTTCGGTATGACCGCCGCACATGGCCGAGTATACGGCGTCGCAAATCGACCCATCGTAGAAAAGCACCAGCCCCCGGGTCAGGAGAACGGCTTTGTCGGTTTTTTCATGATTCCTGGAGAGTCCGCTGTAAACCTGGCAGTGAACATCGGCACAGATGTCAAAAGGTTCATTCGAATGCGCCCTGCCGGTTTTAAAGAGCGCTTCACTGCGTGCAGCGATAGCCTGGGCTTTTAACGCTTCCATCGGGAATCCATGAGGCATTTCCGAGGGTAGAACCCCTTTGAGATAGGTTTCAATGGGGAGCCTGTTGATGACAGCCAGCATTCCCCGGCTGTCCCTGGTAAAAATGATTTTTTCCGGAAATACTCGAGTCTCACGACCCTGCCAGTGAAAACCCTTGCCCACGTCCAGATTATCGATAATCACGTTCGTGCCGCTGACAGTCATGGGCCCTTTGGATGTGATGGTTCTGCCTGATGAAAGGTGGGTCATGACCAGTTTTTCCGCTGAATGGTTTTCGCCTTCCTGGATAATAAAAGTATTCAGGTCTCGCTGCACGCGTTCCTGCACACGCCTGGCCTCTTCATGTGTGGAAAAAGTGTTGCTGAGAACAATCCGGTAGAGTCGTTTTGATCCATCAGGGGCCTCGGTATGGTTGATCTCCTGAATAAAATTGGAATAGCCCTTTTGATTGATTTCCCTTGACATGGTTTCGGCTCCGGACCGGGTCGACATGGAGGCGGCAACCAGCCGGTATCGGTCTTTCGAAGTGCCGCCGGACACAGAAACGGCCCATTTTTCATTGAGGCCGCCTCTTATGGCCAGGTTCTGCTCCGGAGTGGACAGAACCCCGTCCTTTTCCAATGAAAAAACCACGCGGGTTTGACCCCAGGTGAGCCCGACGCGTATAGCGGGTTCTTCCCTCGGCCGATGGGGTATCGAAACAGGTGGAGGCGGAGCGCATTGAATAATGATCCAGAAACAGGCCGGAAGTCCCCATAAAATTCGTTTCATCGGCATTTTCTCATGTTGATAAATAATCAATCGACTGAATCAAAATATATCCTGTCCGGTTTATAAATGCAAGAGATAATACAGGGTTTTGCGTTTTCATCCCCTGATTTCCGGCGCATCGGATTTTCGAGGCGATTGGGAAGTGTTCTCCATGGTCAATCGATGCAGAATCTGGTGAAGGTCTTCCCGAAAAGTCTTTTGGGATTGTATGCCGAAAAGATATCGACCAACAAGCCGGGTAAACCAGAATAAAAAAAGAAACAGCAATAAGGGGAAAATCAGACTGTCAAACAGATACCCGGCAATGAGTTTCACCACCCAGGTGATGAGATTCGAAGCCTTTTGGGTCAGTATCCGTGAAATGTAAGCGATTTTTTCGGACGTGTTTTTGATGGTCTGCCAAACAGAGGGGGATTCGGGAGGTCCTTCAGGGAACAGTTCGGACTGTATAATGGAAAGGCCCTCTTCCGCCTCCTCCAGAGAAGGCGCTGTGATGTATTGCGAAAGAAGCCGGCCGCCTGTGACGGACAGAGGAAGCAGTACGAAGAGCGACAAACTGAAAATAAAGAAAAAGAGAGAGAGGTCGCGCAAAATCCGGATCAGGGTTTTCCAGTTGGGTTTAAACCATCTCAGAAGAACAAGCAGGAGAAGGAGCAGAAGCGCAAAGGCCAATACCCATTGATCAATCAGCTCCGCGGTTTGCAGAATATAGCGGGTGCCCAGAAGGACGGTGGCGCTGATCAGAACGACCCGCCAGGCCAGATCGACATAATCATAGACCGCCTGTACCGCGTCTCCGATTTGAAGGTTGAATCCGACACCCACACTCGTTCCTTCGACGATGGCCAGGCCGACTTTCAGAATGGAAAGAACCCCGAAAGTCGTCAGCGATTGATTCATGGCACTTTGAAGATACCGGTCATTGGATTGACGCAGCTGATTGAGTCCCATCCAGCCGAAAGCACGGGTGGTCCAGCCCAGGGAGCTGGCAATTATCAATACGATCAGGAGCAGGATCAGGAAAATTCGAAAACTCCCGGATCGATGGTTGATTCTCGTCATCGCGTACCTCCTTTCCAAAGACTTCATAAAAGGTGGGGGGGGGTCAGACCATAACCTGAATTTTCTGATACTGCGGCTGCGTCTCCTTGAATCCCCTTTGAATACATTGAATCAGGATTTCCAGTGATCGATCGAGGAAGACCGGCAGACGGCAAAGTTCTTCATTCGAAAAAGACGACAGTACAAAACCGGCCGCATTGCCGTGGCCGGGCCGGGATATGCCCATACGAAAACGAAGAAATGAAGAGACACCGATACATTTCGCGATGGATCGCAGTCCGTTGTGCCCGGCAAAACCTCCGCCGGCTTTCAGGTCCACGGTTCCAAAATCGAGTTCAATATCATCGTGAACGACGAGCGTGGATTCAGGATGTATCCGGTGAAAGTCCATAGCCGCCTGAACGCTTCGGCCGCTTTGATTCATGAAGGTCTGCGGTTTCAACAACAGAGTGTGGTTCGAGTCAAGGCGCCAGTCGGCAATGAGGCCCTTGAATTTCGATTTCCATGACAGCGGCGCAGTTTTTTCGAGAGTATCTGCCAGCATCCAGCCCAGGTTGTGGCGTGTTGAATGGTACCGGAGGCCGGGGTTGCCCAGAAAAACGATCATTTGAATGGCATCACTCTCTTCATCCTTTTTGAGCATGATATCCTTTTTCACGAAGCCATTGAATGATCCGGTCGGTATGATCGCCCTGAATCAGCAGTTCTCCGTTTTTTTGACTTCCCCCACAGGCCAGAAAAGTCTTTAATGATTTTCCGAGAGCGTGCAGTGAGGCGTCATCCAGAGGCAATCCGCTGACAACGGTGACAACCTTTCCGCGCCTTCCCGAACGTTCACGGCGAACCCTGACGCGGCTGCCGTCGGGGATATTTCCGGAACCGGACCGGCAGCGGCACTGATTGACCGGCCGGCCGCATTCGGGACAGGTCTTGCCTCCTTCGGTCGAGTAAACGAGCGGATTGTTATTTTCGACTGCCATACGGGTTCCTTATCGATGGGAGGAAGGCAGAGGCCACGCCCGCGGGATCCACACGCAGCAGTATGGATTGCATTGGCTTGAATTCAGGGACGACCTGATGCGTGCGGCCATGAACGTGAGAAGACACTCTTCGAGTCGTGTTCAACGTTCGCCGCCTTCCGGTTCCAGAAATTTTTCCATGAAAGTGGGATTCTGACCGGCCAGGGTTAGAAAGAGGTCCAGAGGAACGACTTCGAATTCCGGGCCCAGCCGGGTGAGGATGTTTTTAACCCGGTGGATATCGCTCCATTGCCGGACATGCATCAGAAGAAAGTAGGGACGTTTGGCATTGAAGGCCGCCAGTTCAAGCAAATCATCGACCGCTTCCTTTTCGGACTTCACCGGAGACAGATAGTAGTCATAGGAAATCAGCGGACGTCCGTCTCGTACGTGAAATGTATACGCCGGTGCGTATCCGTTGACAAAACCGATCGCCTCCGGCATGCCCTGATAATAGGAGTCCACCACTTCCCGTGTCAGTTCCGTGTTGCCTTCTACAGTGGCTCCTTCGGAGTAATCCATGATTTCGAAAATCCGCAGGTCGAGCGTTTCCATCAATTGACGGGCTTGATCGATCAGGGGCGGAAGCAGGTTGGGGGGAACCGCTTTTGGATAGAGATAACCCGGGCCAGACAATGCTCCGATGAAATAATCATTGGGTGTCGCTTGCGAGTAGAAATACTCCATCATGGCCGGTGCCAGCCAGACCCAGTTCATGGTTACTTCCCAGGCGTAGGGTATTTCTCCGCGGCCCGGCCGGGTCCAGGCTCCCAGGCCCAGGCAGTCGGTCTGAATGCAGGCGATGTAGACCTTTTTTTGCGCTTTCAGCTTTTGGCCGGGCTGCACGCTGTGATTGTTTTGAAAACGGAATCCCGGAGCGGCCGGAATCAGGCTGCTGAAACTGAGATTGGGAAGGGTGTGGAGGCCTTCCACGCGATGTCCGTAGGAGGAAGTCAGGGTCACGTGATCCCTTTCCAGGTCTTTTTTATAGGAGTGCCAGCCGAATATCAGGGAATGGGGGTTGAGTTCCGAAAGAAGGCGTGCGGCAAGCTGAAACTCGAGTGTGTCACGGGGAGCCGTAGACAGATCCTGAAAAAAGGCCCTGTTCTGAATGCCCCAGTCGGCGACTCCGGGTTTCATGACAGGACCGTGTTCACCACCCATCCAGACGATGAGTTCCCTGCTGCATTGATTCCAATAGGCATCTACGGCCCAGGAATAGATCTCATGGTCTGATTTTTCCGTGAAGCGGCCGCGGAAGTCCTCCACACAGCGAATGCCCGCGGCCTGCATGAGGGGAATCATGGCTTCGCTGACAACCACGGCCCGGTTGAGGCCGGCTGCCGTGAAAGCGACGATCAGAGAAGTTCTGACCTTTTTATCCCAGACAACATATCCCTGTATAAACGGTCTGAAAACGTTCAGGGCTTCCCGAAAATCTTCAAGCAGTGTGAACGTATACCCTCTTTGTTTTTCCAGATGGGTTTTTACCGGTTCGGTGAACCGAAAGTCCCATGAATCGGGATAGATAAAATAGAGGAGGGGCTGGTCCCGGTTGACCAGTCCCTGAAGGGAAATGAGAAATGCCTGCCGGTCCAGTTTTCCGTCCAGTCTCCAGTCGTCTTCCAGAATCATGAATCGGGCGTTGCGGTCGCCCGGGCGTTTGAGCCGGTAGATCAGGGGAGTGGGGCGCGTGGAACGATGCAGAGTGTAGCTCAGAAGGCCGTCTTCGGAAACATGATACCGATGGCGGCTCTTGATGGAACGCGGACCCTGAGAACCGCGCAGCATTTTGGTCTTATCCATGATCAGGGTCTGACGGTCCGGACAATGCGCCTGGATATGACGTTTTTCACCCGGTGTGGCCGCGATTCCCATGAAAACATTGCTTGGGAAAAGGCGGCTGCGGACAGGAAAGGAACGGATCGTTCCGTCCGGAACAACGGTGAGACTGTCATCGAAAAAACGGCTGCCTCTTCCCCAATGCTGAACGATTGTCAGAGAATCGCCATGGCGGGTGATATTCAGGGACAGGCTTCCGTACAGATCGATATCCGCGCTCTGGTCAGGAATGAGTACCCACTCGCCATCCAGCGATTCCGATCCGCTGACGCCGGCAGCAAAAAGAAAGAACAGCAAGACTGAAAAGGCATTTCTCATGGTTTCGTCCTCGAACTAAAGGGCTGAAGCTTTCGGGGGTTCGGAACTGGCGGCAGGACTTTCAGCGAACCATTCAGACAACCGGGATTTGATGTAGTTGACAACTGTTTGATGCTGTTGCTTGCCATGACCGGTAACGGATATCGGCTCGCCGAAGGAGAAATGAACCGGTTTCTCCGGATGGATTCGGCCGAACTCCTTGATCCACTTCCCGTTGCCCCAGGCATCGGTTCGAACCGCCACCGGCAGAGCCGGCACACCCGCCCGGGCGGCCAGCTTGATTCCGATGGTATTGAAATGGCTCAGATGGATGTCCACATGCCGTGTGGTCTGGGGGAATACAATGATGGAGATGCCTTCACGAAGACGCCGGATCCCTTGTTCCAGCACGGTTTTCAAGTCCTCCCTGGGGTTTTCACGGGTGACGACAATGGGCTGCAGGTTGATCATCACATGTTTGAAAACGGGATATTCGACGAGAGATTGCTTCACCACGAAAGTGCTTTTACGATGAGGCTGAATCAGACAGGGCAGGACGAAGGTTTCCAGGGTGCTCATATGGTTCGCGATGAACACGCAGGCCGATTTGAGGCGGCGCAGGCGATCCATATGGTCGATGGAAACACGAACGCCTGTATTCTCCAGTATCTTCAGGATTTGCAGACTGTCTGCAATCCATCTCTCATCGCTGTACTGGTTGCGTCGGGCATATTTCGACGCACGCAGCACGACCCCGGCGATTTTCCAGTAGAAATACAGACCCGGAAAACATTCTGCCGTCCAGCCCGGAGAGCGATTCGGAGATCGATAATGGGTTTCGGTCATCAGTTGATGCAAAATGTCTTTACCCATGCCGGTTGTCTTCTCCATGGTTGTTTGCGTGAGTTTTTATCAGGACTTTTACATGTTGCTGCATGCGTTCTCCATGCTGTTTACAGGCGGAAATCAGTTTTGGACCTGATCGAGAAGGAACGCATATTCCAGAGCTGTCCGCCGGTAACGTTCAAACCGGCCCGAAGCGCCGCCGTGACCCGCGGTCATCTGTATTTGAAAAAGAAGCGGGTTGCTGTCTGTTTTCAGCGCCCTGAGTTTGGCCACCCATTTGGCTGGCTCAAAATACTGGACCTGCGAATCGTGAAAGCCGGTCGTGACCAGAATGGCGGGATAGTTCTGCGCAATGACATTGTCATAAGGCGAATAGGAAAGCATGTATTCGTAATGTTTTTTGATATTGGGATTTCCCCATTCGTCATATTCGCCGGTGGTCAATGGAATCGATTCGTCCAGCATGGTGGTCACCACATCCACGAAGGGAACGCCGGCGATGGCGGCTTTGAAAAGATCGGGACGCATATTGATCACGGCTCCGATCAGCAGCCCTCCGGCGCTTCCGCCTCTGCAGCACAGTCTTTCGGGAGAGGTGTAGTTTTCCTGAATCAGATATTCGGCGCAGTCGATAAAATCCGTAAAGGTATTTTTCTTCCTGAGCAGTTTGCCGTGTTCGTACCAGGTTCTTCCCAGCTCCTGCCCTCCGCGAATGTGCGCGATGGCGTAGATAAAACCCCGGTCGAGCAGGCTGAGAATGGCGGACTGGAAATAGGGGCTCATGCTGGCTCCGTAGGATCCGTATCCATACAGGAGAAGTGGGCGGCTTCCGTCTTTTACGAGACCACGCCGGTAAACCAGGGAAACGGGAATCTGAACGCCGTCTCGGGAAGGCGCCATGAGCCGTTCAGTCCGGTAACGGCTCGAATCGAAGCCTTTGACTTCATCCTGTTTCAGCAGAGTCCGGTCTCGGTTGGTCATTCGGTAATCGTAGGTGGTTGAAGGAGTGGTCAAAGAGGAGTAGACAAATCTCAGATCATCGGTATCGAATTCGCGGTTCACGGAGATGCGGGCCGTATAGGCTTCTTCATCAAAAGCGAGATAATGCTCTTCTCCGGAAGAAAGATGACGGATGCGGATTCGATCCAGACCTTTGTGTTTTTCCTGAACAGCCAGATAATCCTTGAAAATCTCGATGTCTTCCATCAACAGATCTTCGCTGGTTGGGATCACTTCCTGCCAGTGGCGCATGACCGTGCCGGTGACCGGTGTTTTCATCAGCTTGAAATTTTCCGCTTCATCGTTGGTCAGTATGTAGAACCAGTCTCCATGATGGGCCACGTGATATTCCAGGTTCCGCTTTCTGGGCTGAAAGATTCGAAACCTTCCTTCGGGATCGTCGGCCGGCAAAAAGCGGGTTTCCGTGGAAAGAGTGCTGTTTGACCGAATGAAAAGATACCGTCCGGATTTGGACTTGGTCATGTGGGTTGTAAACGTGTTATCGGATTCATGATATATTTCGATATCCTGGGAGGGGTCGGAACCCAGATGGTGCCGGACAATCTTGTGGGGGCGCAGGGTGGAATCTTTCGTGACATAAAAAACGGTCTGGTTGTCGTCGGCCCACACGGCATATCCGGTTGTGTTCGGGATCTGTTCCGCCAAAATATGCCCGGTTTTCAGATCCTTAAAATACAGTATGTATTTCCTGCGGCTCACGGTGTCCAGCCCGAAAGACAGATAGCGGTTGTTTTCACTGATATTCAATCCAGTAATATGGCAATAGGCGTGCCCTTCGGCCCATTCATTGACATCGAGAAGCAGCGACTCCTTTTCCTCGGAACCGGCCGGCCGGCGGAAATAGAGGGGATAATCTTTTCCCTTTTCATACCGGGTGAAATATTCATATCCATTCCATGTATAGGGAACGGAGACGTCTTCCTGGGGAATTCTTTTAACGATCTCCCTGTAAATTTTTTTCTGCAGCCGTTCGGTGTGCTTCATCATCGCGTCCAGATAGGCATTCTCTGCTTCCAGGTACTCCAGAACAGCCGGATTCTCGCGTTCATTCAGCCAGTAGTAGTTGTCGATGCGCTCATGACCGTGAGCGGTCAATGCTTTTGGAATCATCTGAGCTTGAGGCGGTGAAACATCGATCGCTTTGGGTTTCAGACGGCATCCCGGCATGAGACAGGCCGCTGCGATCACAAGGACGGCCAGACTTGAAAGTCGTTTCAGATTTTGTTTTTTCGCCATGTTGAACTCCTGAATTTGATGATCTCCGAGTGGTTTGTTCGTCTCTATACTGCAAGGATTGTATTGGTTATTCATGGCATGTCGCATGATTTGTTTCGCCCCCTTTCAGGATGAAAGGAATTTGCAATCCCGATTGTTCTTGATCAGTCGATGATTGACCATGGGCATAATAAAGGGAAAAATCCGATGGGCCACCCAAATCATATAGGAATAGAATGGAACCATAATCATGGGCTTATTGCTGTTGACACCCCGTACAATTTTTCGGGCGCATTTTTGAGGGCACATTTTTTTTCTGGGTGAAGCGGAGAGCAGCTTTTTTTTATCGATGTTGATGAAAGGCTGATCATTCAGTATCTCGGTTTCAATAAATCCGGGACAGACTACAGTGACTCCGACTCCGTAAAATGCCGCTTCGGGCCGCAAAGCCAGAGAAAATCCGACCACACCGTATTTGGTGGTCGTGTATCCCACACTGAGTGAAAGGGGAATGATTCCCTGAAGCGACGAGATGTTCACAATGTGCCCATGGCCCTGTTCTATCATGACTTCATAAGCGGAGATGGAGCCGTAAATCACTCCGTTCAGGTTTACATCCAGCAGGCGCTGCCAGTGTTCAAGCGACATGTCACGGACTTCCGCGCTTACTGAAATGCCGGCATTGTTGAACATATAATCCAGGCGTCCGTGCTTTTTCACGGTGTCCTGAACGACACGTTTGACCTCTTCGGCCTTTGACACATCAAGCCATCGGGGTTCGATGCTGCCTCCTGCATCACGGATCCTCCATGAGGCTTGCTCCAGCCGTTCCTGATTGATGTCCGCCATCACGGTATGAATACCGCTCTGGGTCAGCTCCTGGCACAGGGCCAGTCCGATGCCGGAGGCGCCTCCGGTGACAATGGCGGTTGGTTGTTCGTTCATGACGGGTGTTCCTGCTTCGATGTCTTGTGATTCCGAAAAGGCGGTGGCCGTATTTTCAATATGCACCATTTTGAATAAATATGCAAGGATTTTCAAGACGGGAACAGGGTGCGGTTCTTGCGGAAGGGAGGGACAAGATCTTGTTCGGCAAAATAATCAGGGCAAAAAACAGTCTACGCCGGCCTCGCCGGATTGCTTCTCGAAAGAGAATTCGGGTTTATAAGCCCCGGACAACGACTCTTCCGACCGGCCGTATGCCGGGAAACGTCCGGGACTGCCCGGTTATTGAATCGATCTTTTTTTGGTGGTCAGTTTCAGGGGAACGTACAAAGGGCAAAACCCCGAGAAACTGGTGATGATGAAAATCAAGGCAATGATACCCAGAATGATCGCGGCCAATCCGGAAATGGCATTCATCAGATAAAGAACCAGAACAACAATGGCCAGAAGAAATCGGACGAGACGATCGACAAGACCCATATTGGCTTTCATGCAGGGCTCCTTTTGTGATTCAACAGGGCTGAACAATGACTCATAATTCTATTTGTGAATTATTCAGGTTAATAAAATTCAAACAGAATTACAAGAAAAAATATCAGGCTTGTGTAACTGAGGGTGGAAGGAAGCAGGTTCCTTCCACCCTCAGAGGAGATGTGGAAAATTGAAGAAGGCGGATTTTTTTTGGTTATTTCAGGTTGTCTGCCCGATGATCCTGTGATATAAAGCGAAGGGCCAAACGGCCGAACCAGAAACCCTCGTGAATATGAAATCCCGCCGCACGCAGGCGGCCGTCAGCCAGGGCCAGAGCCGCTCGATTACGATGCGCCAAAGCCCGCTCATATAGTTTTGACGCGTTTTCCGTCTCTTCGGTCAAAAGGGTTTCCACCTCGGCCAGGAGTCCGTCCAGTTCGTCCAGCTTTGCCTGCAATGCTTCATGAATGGCTTCACGGCGTGTCTCCAGAGTTTCCCGGGCCATTTTCAGCGCTTCAATGGCCAGGTATCTTCCTTCTTTCACGAATTCAAAAGCAGTTTCCCATTCTTCGGCACGGGCCGCGGCCACAGCCTGCTGATAAGCGGCCCGCGCTTCATCCAGCACGGCCGCCGCTTCCTCATTCCGGCTGCGAATCACGACGAACCGCACCCGGTGAATCAGAAGATCCAGTTTGTGAATGGCCACCAGAAGTCTTCTTCCGGGATTTTCCGTTTCCGGATTCAGCAAGTTTTCTTCGTGAAGCGTCAGTATATCCGTGCTGAGCCGCTCGATTTCCTCGATCGCAGAATCAAATTCGTCTTTTCCATCGGCTGTCACTGGATTCCGTTCACATCGGGTCATAATGAGAGCGGCTCCCAGGATTGCGATGATGAACATTCCCGGTTTTTTCATGATGAACTCCTTTTATTTTGCGCGGTTTCTGTCAACCATGGCCGCGGCCGTCTTATGGTATGTCTCGAAAATCGGCGGATCATCGAACCACAAACAGGTAAACGCCGGTACGCGGTTTTTATTGTGTAAAATGCCCTCTTTTTATTTAGCCTGGATTATTCATGAATCCGACAGGGAGGCCGGTTTAACCTGGATTCAAGGCTGCTCTGCTCCGCAGAGCGGTCCCGCTGGAGTTTATTCACGCGTAAGCGGGACGGGAATGACGAGCCGGGGGGCTGTCCTCTTTCTTCTCGAAAAGGAATTGATTTTTGTGCGCGGGTTTATTAATTTGTTTAGTTCGAATCAATGGATAAGAAAGCCCATACCGATTTTAATAAAGCAGTAAAGCTTTCCACCGCTCATTCAGGACGCGGGGCATAAGGCATCCAATTCGGCAAGACGCATTCCATTCGAACAACGGGATAAAAGTTCAATGGCGAAAAACCAGATAAAAGAGACGCCTCTGATGGCTCAGTATCAGACGGTCAAGGCTCAGGTTCCGGACGCCGTCGTCTTTTTTCGCATGGGTGATTTTTATGAGATGTTTAACGAAGATGCCCATATCGGTGCCCGTGTTTTGGGGATTACTCTCACATCCCGCGGCCACGGGAAGGCTGGCGATGTTCCCCTGGCGGGTTTTCCGCATCATGCCCTGGACGGGTATCTGGCCAAAATGGTGAAGGCGGGATACCGCGTCGCCATTTGTGAACAGGTTGAAGATCCGCGTCTGGCCAAGGGGATCGTTAAAAGGGATATTATCCAGGTGGTCACGCCGGGTACGGTGACCCAGGAAAATTTGCTGGTCAACAAACGCAATAATTTTCTCACGGTTCTGGTTCCGGACGATGAGACAGCGGGCATTGCTGTTGCCGATGTTTCTACAGGAGAGTTCCGGGTCACGGAGATCCCTTCAACCCGTGTCGAGGAAGAACTCCAGGCTATCGCGCCTTCGGAAATTGTTATGAGCGAATCGCATGCCGCTCGGTGGAAGCCCATTTTGGACAAGATGGGAATACAGGCGGTTGTTACCTGTCGTGAACCCTGGATATTCAGCCGGCCGTATGGAATGGAAGTGCTCACCCGGCATTTCGGAACCGCTTCTCTCAAAGGGTTCGGCTGTGAGGATCTCGATTCGGGAATCGCGGCGGCCGGGGCGGCTGTTCATTATCTGAAAGAGACGCAGAAAAGCGAGCTGACCCATATTCGACGCCTGATTCCTTATCGATCGAATGAATTTATGACTCTGGACCGGGCGACACGCCGCAATCTGGAGCTGACCGACTCGATCATGGACCAGGGCCGCCAGGGCACTTTGATTTCGGTGCTGGACCGAACCGTGACGGCCATGGGAGGAAGGACACTCGCGGCCTGGCTTCGCCAGCCTCTGAATCGGTTAAGGCCGATTCAGGAACGGCTGAACGCGGTCGAGGCTTTGTTCAGCGATAAAATCATGCGCCGGGAGCTGACGAATGCGTTCAAATCCATGGGCGACCTGGAGCGGCTCGGAGCCCGTGTGGTGACAAGGCGGGCCACGCCCCGGGACCTGAAGGCTTTGGGGTCGACTCTGGCTCAAATTCCCCTGATTCTATCGATTTTATCGGATTCCACCGGCTTGTTAAAGGTGATTCAGGACAACCTCTCTCCCTGTGATGAAACGGTCCGGCGAATCAACGATGCCCTGGATGAAGATCCGCCCCAGTCTTTTGACGGACATGTTTTCCGCCGCGGGTACCATGCTCAACTGGATGAACTTCGCGATCTGGCGTTTTCCGGCAAGGACTGGATCGCGCGGCTGCAGAAATCCGAACGGGAACGAACGGGAATTCCCTCTTTAAAGGTCGGTTATAACCGGGTGTTCGGCTATTATCTCGAAGTGACCAGGCCTCATCTGAACAAGGTGCCGGACGATTACCATCGTAAACAGACGCTGGTCAATGCCGAACGGTTCATCACGCCTGAACTCAAGGAGATGGAAGAGAAAATTCTGCATGCAGAGGAGAAGATGGAGGTTTTGGAAAGACGTCTCTTTGAGGAGCTGCGCGACTTTGTGGGTTCTCGCGCGTCCGAGATTCAGGAGAACGGAGTTCGTATTGGTCAACTGGACGCGCTCCTGGCTCTGGCCGCGGCGGCCGAAGCCAGCCGGTATGTCAAGCCTTCTGTTCATGAAGGTCCTGAACTCCTTGTTGTTCAGGGCCGTCATCCCGTGGTCGAGAAGCTGCTGGATCCCAGCGAACCTTTTGTCCCCAATGATGTCAGACTCGATACCCATGAAAATCAACTGATCATTCTTACCGGACCCAATATGGCCGGCAAGTCCACCTATCTGCGTCAGGTGGGTTTGATTGTGCTTATGGCGCAGATCGGCTCTTTTGTTCCGGCGGACGAGGCCCGGATCGGCATTGTGGACCGGATTTTTACGCGTGTCGGGGCCCGGGACAATGTGGCAGGCGGTGAATCCACTTTTCTGGTTGAGATGAATGAGACGGCCAATATCCTGAACAACGCCACGGAGAAGAGTTTGATTCTGCTGGATGAAATCGGCCGGGGAACTTCCACTTTTGACGGTCTTTCCATTGCCTGGGCGGTGGCTGAATACCTTCATGATGAACCGGGTGTGCGGGCCAAAACCATTTTTGCTACCCATTACCATGAACTGACCGAACTGGCCTTGATCTGCCCGCGGGCGAAAAATTTCAATGTCGCGGTGCGCGAGTGGGGTGATCATATCGTTTTTTTGCGGACCATTGTTCCGGGAGCCTGTGATCATTCCTATGGAATTCAGGTGGCGAGACTGGCCGGTGTTCCGGCGAGGATTATCGAGCGCGCCAGAGAGGTTCTGAACAACCTGGAGTCCAACGAACTGACTCCCAATGCCGTTCCCAAACTGGCATTGGGCGAGCACGCGCCCATGAAAGTCGCCCAGCCGCAGCTGTACCTGTTTGCGGAGCAGGAGAGCAAACTTCGGGATATTCTTAAAAAAGTGGATGTCAACACCATGACGCCTCTGGAAGCTCTTCAATTGCTTCATGATTTGACCGGACTGATCGATTCGGAGTAGCCATCTCACGTGTTCCGGTCTTTTTTTTCAGCCTCTTGCTCAGGAGGATTGCCGCCGGAGAACCGGGCGGCCGGTCATGAAAAAACGGGATTGTTGAAGCGTTTGAGGTTCACTTTTCTTGATTTCCTTTTTGGAGGCTTTTTCGTGTATAAAAAAAAGAATGTCGCACGGCTCCGATATGCCAATCCAACGGTTTGGGGGCTGATATCCGATTCCGTGGATGTGTCGGTGGCCAGAACCTATCTGATCGGGTTTGTCAGTGAGATGGTTCGGATATTAAATCTGGAGAGCCCCAGACTGCGGTCGCTGGAATGGTCTCAACAGATTCAGTGTCTTGAGATTTTCCGAAAAATCATCTCCGTGCGAAGCGAACGGCTGACCAAATTCAGCTTGCTGAAACTGCTCTGGCACCTGATTCATGAAAAATATGACGAACTGCCGGAAAACCTGAGTGACGGCTTTTTTGAAGAGATGATCCATCTGTTCCGCGGCATGCAGGGACGCAGCGGCATCTATGATGATGAGCGGTATCCCGAATTCGCCGAGCTTCACGGCCGCAAGGCCGCTGTCATGAGATCGGATCAGCTCGACGGACTGGCCCGGAAATATCTTGAAAGATCCGGAAAATATCTTTCAGGATTGGAGAACGATATCATTGCCGAGCGCAAACAAAACCGGGATCGAATTCTGAATGTTCTCAAAGGCGGCGAGAAGGATTGGGCGGATCATCGCTGGCACCTGAAACATGTGATCCGTGATTCCGCTACGCTGGGCAAAATAATTTCTCTGAAAACGGAAGAAAGAGAAGCCATCGATCTGGCTCGAAGCCGGAAGATTCCCTTCGGCATTACCCCTTATTATGTATCGCTCATGGACCGGGAATCCCATCGTAAAAAAGATCATGCGGTTCGCGCCCAGGTGATTCCGCCGCTGAATTATGTACGGGCCATGATCGCCAACCGTGATGACAAGAGCGGCGCTCTGGATTTCATGCTTGAACACGATACGTCTCCCTTGGATTTGATCACGCGGCGCTATCCGCATATCGTTATTCTGAAACCCTACAACACATGCAGTCAGATCTGCGTCTACTGCCAGAGAAACTGGGAGATCCATGATGTTCTGGAGCCCGGGGCCATGGCATCGGCCAAGAAACTCAGGCAGGCCTATGACTGGCTTCGTGCCCATCCGGCTGTCCGGGAGGTTTTGGTGACCGGAGGCGATCCGCTGATCATGGGAGACCGCCGTATCGATCAAATTCTTTCCGAACTTGCCGGAATAGAGTCGATCGAGTGCATTCGAATCGGCTCCAGGACACCGGTGGTGCTGCCCCAGCGAATCACGGACGATCTGATGACGGTCATCGGACGTTACCATGTGCCGGGAAAGCGGGAGATCGCCCTGGTGACGCATTTTGAACATTCTTACGAAGTCACCCCGGAGGCCATGCAGGCCGTTCAGTGTTTTCGGAAAAAAGGAATTTCAGTATACAATCAGGCCGTGTTTACCGTTGAAAACAGCCGGCGATTTGAATTGGTGGCTTTGCGCCGGGCCCTTCGCCTGATCGGTGTGGATCCCTATTATACATTCAACACCAAGGGCAAGGAGGAAACAAAAAATTATCGGGTTCCAATGGCGCGGCTGAGGCAGGAGACCAAAGAGGAGGCCCGGCTGATGCCCGGGTTGACCCGGACGGATGAACCCGTTTACAATGTGCCGGGTTTGGGAAAGAACTATATTCGGGCTCTTCAGCATCACAGCGTGTTGACGTTTCTGCCCGACGGAAGCCGGGTCTATGAATTCCATCCCTGGGAAAAGAATCTGGCTCTGGCGAATACTTATATTGACAAAGACGTGCCTATCAGCGATTACCTGGCCGAACTGAAGCGGCGGGGAGAAGATCCATCCGATTATCAGTCCATCTGGTATTATTATTGAATTTTTCACTCGAATCCTGAACCCTGTGTGAAAAAAATTGAATATTTTCGGGGGATTCCTGTTTAATATATGAAACAAAGGTACGTCTCACATGAGGCTCCGCGATGACTGAAAGCACAGCCATTCAAAGCTGTTTGAAACACCGGGATCCTTTGGGGTTTGAGTACCTGGTCAAAAAATACCGCAGAGAAGCCTATATGCACGCCATGATATTTATGGGAAACGCGGAAGACGCCGCGGACGCGTGTCAGGAATCGTTCGCCCGCGCGTTCGAGGCTTTTTCACGGCTCCAGACTCTGGATGCGTTTTACCCCTGGTTTTACCGCATTCTGAAAAATTGCTGTTTGAACATGCTCAGCAGGAAAAAGACATCCGACAGGTATAGGCGGCAGAATATTTTTCATGAGATGGAGGAAGAGACGCCTTCCAGCCTGTATGAGAAACAGGACGAAAAGGTGCGAATCTGGGATGTTTTATACAAGCTTCCGTTGAACCATCGTGAAATATTGATCATGAAGTACATCAAGGAATGCCGCTATGATGAGATATCGGTTCTACTGGAAATTCCGCGCGGAACGGTGATGAGCCGGCTGTATCACGCCCGGAAAGCATTCCGTGAGGCGTATGAATCCATAACGGCTGAAACCCAACCTTCAAAGGAGATGATCAAATGAAGGACTGTGAAAAATACAAAGCATTGATCGTTGGGCTCATGGATAACGAGCTCACGCCGAAAGAGATTCATGAGGTCAATGCTCATCTGATGCGCTGCGGTCAATGCCGTGAAGAGTATGAACAGCTGAAAGAAACGACCGAAAGTTTGAATACCATGTCTTTTAATGAACCTCAGGATGAAGTTTTGCGGAAATTTTGGAAATCACCCTACAGCCGCTGGGCCCGTCTTTCCGGCATGTTACTGATCGCAGGCGGATGGCTGGTTTTAATGGTGTACGGGTTGATCGAAATGATACGAGACAACAGTGAGCCCCCTTTACCCCGTATCGGGATCGCGGCCATGATAATCGGGTTTTTCGTGCTGCTCATCATGGTGATCCGGGAAAGAGCGGTGACTTATCAATCGGACCCCTATAAGGAGATAGAACGATGATCGTCGTGACAACACCCGATATTCCCGGAAGAAAGGTGAAAAAAGTGATTGGATTGGTCAGGGGAAACACGATTCGGGCGCGGCACGTGGGCAATGATATTGTGGCGGCGCTGAAGAATCTGGTGGGAGGCGAGATATCTGAATATACCAAACTGATGGGTGAATCCAGAGAGCAGGCGATCGACCGTATGTGCGAAGAGGCCGAACGGCTGGGAGCCAACGCGGTGATCAACGTGCGGTTCAGCACCTCCATGGTGATGAGCGCGGCGGCCGAGCTTTTGGCCTACGGCACGGCAGTGGTGGTCGAGTAGAGCGGGCTAGTTGAATGATTTGAAAAACAGGTGAACGATTCGTCTGTAGCATGCGAATGCATGCAACCAAAACGAATCAATTATCCAACCAGATAGAGGGAGATGCGGGCGCTGATGTAACCCAGGAAGGATCCGGCCATGACGTCGCTTGGGTAGTGGACTCCGTTATAGATTCGGGAGAGTCCAATCATTGATGCGAATACATAGAAAGGAATTGTAAAGGCCGGATAAAAATGACGAAGCAGAGTGGCCATAAGAAAGGCTCCGGCCGCGTGTCCCGAAGGAAAACTGAACTCATCGGGGATCTTTATCAGGTTTCGGATCTCCGGTAGAGCCTTGAATGGTCTCGGACGGTGGGTCTTCGATTTGACAATGCGGTGCGTGGTATGTTCGATGAAAAAGGAAACAAAACCCATGGGAATGATCAGGCGGGTGTTGGCAAAGTCGAAAATCACCAGAAAGAGTCCAATCACCGGATACGCGTACCCGTAACCGAAATGGGAGAAAGCGAACATCACTCGGTCAACGGACCTTTTTCCATTGAGCTTGAATATGGAGATGCAGACTTTTTGATCCCAGCGGTTCAGATGCCGGAACAGAGGTAAAATTTTCATGATCGTCCTGGCGGCCAATACTTTTCCTTTACCGGATCTGTTTTGTCACAATATATCATTCAATCGGTAAAAAAACAAGTCTATTCTGCCCGTATTTCTGCAAAATTCATGCCAGAGACAAGCCTGGGTTCGGTCCGGTTTGAGATCCCGGGTTCCAGCGCAGAAATTCGTCCAGTGAGAGTCGGCCGATTCCTGCCTTTTCTGCGAGACGATGTTCCCGGGGCGTGTTGTAACCCCAACCGGCCAGAACCAGATTCACTCCTAAAGGTTTTACACCCATCAGGTGGGAAATTTTATCATCGATGAAATGAAACTTCTGCCGCGAAATGCCCTGGTCCAGGAAATGAAGAACATGTTCTTTTTTGGTTTCGGCAAAATCCTTGTCCAGAAGACGGTTTTCCGGAAAACATTCCGACAGGCCATACTGGTCGAGCAGTGTGCGGATGGAGAAGCGGTCTTTTGAGCTGCCGATGGCCAATTGTCCCAGCCGGGAAAGTCTTTTCAGAGACTTGACCATGCCTGGAAAGGGTTTCATCAGATCGCTCCATGATTCCGAATGGCATTCCCGAAGCCGGCGCCGGTTCCGGTAGAAGTTTTCCGCGTAATCGTCGGAGTCTCTTTTTTTCAGCTGTTTTTTAAATGCATTGAATTCCTGCTGATTTCGAATAGTTCGTCTTTGATCGATGCTCATCAATACAGCCAGATAATCGTGCGCGAAATTGGCCAGGGGCATCATTTCGCGGAAACGAGACAGCAGAAAACTCTCTTTTTTTTCAAAAGCGTGCAAATTCTTCCAGCACAGGGGTTTCGAAAGCGGCAATGAATGATCGGGAACACATTCCACATAGGTGTTCAGGGCCGTTAAAAAGGACTCATGCAGCGAATCGGAGATCACTCCGTCGAAATCGAGGAGCAGAAAAAAAGTGGAGGTTGAGGCCATCGTTCAGGTTCCTTTTTCCAGGCATTGATAGGTTGCCGCGGCCGAGCGTGACCATGCATCGTATTCCGCAATCAGTTGATGTGGCTGTTTTCGCTTCTCCATGAAGCGGATCAGCAAATCTCTTCCTTTTTCAGAGGCATCCTTTTCGAAAGCCGTTCTCTTCAGACCTTTCGGCAGGTCCATCGTCCCATAGAAACGGATGGCTTTCCCGGTTTGTTCCCATTGCTTGAACTGGAGCACATGGCCCGCTTCATGAAAAAGATGAAAAAGAGGGATCCGGAAATCGCGGATCCCTCCCTGATAGTAGAGGATAATCGTGCCCTGCTGAAACGGGGGATAATAAAAGGACACGGACTCCTGTATTTCGATCAGCTGAATCGTCAGGTCCTCGAAAACATCCCAGCAGAGAAAGGCTTTCGCCCGGTCCAGCACCTCCTTCCCGATCGGCATCATTTCACCGTTCGGCCTGCCATCCATAGGTTTCGTAGGTCCAGTCAAAATCGTTTCCACGGACATCCACGACGACAAATCCCTCTTCGAATCCCCTGTAGGGCCCTTCCCACCATTTTCCGCTCACCGCACCCGCGGTGATAAACCGGGTGTTTCTCCAGCCGATATCCTCGACCACATGCAGATGGCCCTGAAGAACCAGCCTGACATTGTAGTCCTCACAGACATCCCATACTTCCTTCGCGTTGGTGATGACCAGACCGGCCGTATTGGGCGTCAGGGGTCCTCTGAGAAACTGAGTCATGACGGAAAACAGCGGAATATGAAGGGCGATGACCACCGGTGTATCGAGTCCGGTTTTTTGAAGGTCTTGCTTGAGCCATTCAATCTGTTCTTCGTCGATTAGGCCGATATAACGCCGTTCCGGAGTGATACCGATCCCATCCAGCAGAATAAAATGCCAGCCTTGATGATCGAACGACCGGTAAGTAGATCCTTCGCCAATGCGGTTTTTGAACATGGCCTTGCCGTATTCGGGATGCGAAGGATCGATTCCGCTTTGGGTGTACACTCCGAAAAGCTCATGATTTCCGATGCAATGATAGGCCGGCGGTATCAAATGTTGACTGATTTCCAGAAATAATCGGTACAGGCTGTCGGCCCGTTCGTAGGTCTGGCCCAGGGCGTCCATGATGAGGTCACCCCCGGTGATGACAAAGTCGGGCCTCGGCTTCAGTTGGTTCACTTTTTCGACGGCCGCCGCGTATCCCTCGCCGGCGTTCCGCTCCGGCTGAAGATGGATGTCGGTCATGAATACAAAGCGAAAGGCTGCCGGTTCTTCCCGGCATCCGGATAATCCCAGTCCGACAAACAGAATCAGAAATGCGAATGCACACGATTGTATTATTCGGGTTTTCATGGGCATGCCTAGGCTTCGATAAAATCAGCGATCAATGCATATCGAAACGGCTTGTCCTGGCTGACCTGAATGCCGCCATAAACCCCGTAGGCGATGCCCGCCAGACCGGCAATAATGACAACGGGAATCAGAAAAAAGCCGATTACGATAATGGACAGCAGCGCGGTCAGAACGATGAGAATGCCCATGGCCAGTACCAACGCAAGCTGATAAAAGAAGGCTTGCTTGGCGTGAAAATCCACCTGCGATGAAGCATCGGCCCGGTTGCGTTCGGAAAGCCAGATGATCAGAGGGATGACCATGCAGAAGGGCCCCAGAAAGAAAATCGCCAGTATCGACAAATGGGCCACGGAGGTCAGAAGCTTCACATCCCGGGCGGAATTCGCTGATTTTTGAGCCGGTTTCTGTGTCGGCATAAAGGCCCTCCTTTTTTTGTTATGCCAGGGCTTCCAGGGTCGATTTGATCAGCTGATAAAAACGCTCGACCGATCCGGCGTGGACCTTCTCGTCGGGTGAATGGGGATTTTTCAGGTCCGGCCCGAAAGAGATCATATCCATGCCCGGATATTTTTCTCCGATAATCCCGCATTCCAGCCCCGCGTGTATGGCCATGGCTTGAGGTTCTTTACCGGCGATCCTGGTATAGATCGATTTCATTTTTTTCAGCAATTCGGATTTCAAATTGGGCGTCCAGGGCGGATAACCTTCCAGATGTTTGATTTCCGCTCCGGCCAGAGTGGCGATGGCTTCGATTTTCTTTCGAGTCGCTTCCAGAGCCGAGTCGATGGAGCTTCTCGTGCTTGTGTACACGGTGGCCTTATCCGGTTGCGTCTGTACAATGGCCAGATTGTTGGAAGTTTCCACCAGGCCTTCGATTTCCTGGCTCATGGCCATCACTCCGTGGGGCAGCCCGACCAGAAGGGCGAGAAACCGGTCTCGGCCGGCCTCGTCCATGGGTTCTCCTTTGGGCTTTTCAGGCACCATCGTGAATTTCATGTCTTTTTCCACCGCGTGATACTCGAAACGGATCCCTTCAAACCGGCTTTTCAGTGTTTTTTCCAGAGCCGCCTTGTGGGCCTCATTGATCATGATCTGGGCGAAGGCTTCTCTGGGAATGGCATTGTGCTTGCTTCCGCCTTCAAGGCTGATCAACTGAAAAGGTTTGTCCGTTTTGTGAAGCATGCGCGCCAGAAGCTGAACGGCATTGCCCCTTCCCGTAGAAATATCCAGTCCCGAATGGCCTCCCCGCAGACCGCTGAGCTTGAGACCCATGCAGGTGCCCTGACCGGCAACGCGTTCCAGGGGGAGGATTGTCTCCGAGTCAGCACCGCCGGCACATCCGATAAAAAAGGTTCCTTCTTCTTCGCTGTCCAGATTCAGAAGAATGCGACCTTTGATAAAATCGGGTTTCAGGGCTTGAGCGCCGTTGAGGCCGGTCTCTTCGTCGACCGTAAAGAGAAGCTCCAGGGGTCCGTGAACCGCGTCCTTCTCTTCGAGAAGCGCCAAACCCGCGGCAACTCCGATACCGTTGTCCGCACCCAGTGTTGTTCCGTTGGCCGTCACCCAATCGCCTTCGATAACCGATTCAATGGGGTCTTTGGAAAAATCATGGGAGCAATCGGAGTTTTTTTCGCAAACCATGTCGAGATGGCCCTGCAGCACGATGGTGGGAGCCTTTTCATGGCCGGGTGTGGCCGGTACGCGGATGACCACATTGCCTGTCTTGTCGGCAAGGGCTTCGTAGCCTTGTTTTTTTGCAACAGACAGCACATATTCGGACAGGGGGCCTTCCTGCCTGGAGCAATGGGGGATTTTACAGATTTCATTGAAATATTTCCAGAGGGAAGCCGGTTTTAATTCGAGAATCGAAGAAGCCATTGTATCCTCCGTTATATTTAAAAGGGTACAGTTTCGCTGAAGACACTTTTAATATAAAATAATATTCGGTAAAGTCAAGCCAAATAGGACCCCGGGGGACAACTCCGGGAGTCTGGCTTTTTCATTTTGCGGCTTGACTTTCTGGGGCTTTTCTATTAACTTTTTCAGCACACTCATGCCTTTCAGGGAGAGGTTATGATAAAAAAAACAAATTTCTGCGTGAACCATCCCGATGTGGTGGCTTCCGACACGTGTTCGTATTGCGGGAAAGCCATTTGTTACAATTGCCGCATGCCCATGGGAGGGTGGATCTTCTGCAGTTTTCAGTGTTTGACGCTTTTTATGGTTCAAAATACCATTAAAGCCCTTTTCGGCCTGATCGGGGCTCTGTTCCGGCCGTTGAAGAAACTGAAACGGGTATCCTGGAGGGGGTGGGCGGAGATCGTTCTGACTGCGGGACTCCTGATTGGCGCGTTTTACCTTCGCCGATTGACTCTGGAAATGGCCGTTCTTAAGGGAGATCTCTATCGAACCGCGCCGGCAGCCGTTGATTCGCTGTTTATCGAACCGCCGAAGATCATCGAACCGGTCCGCGAGGGCATGGTTCGTGAAAGCACGCTGAATATCAGGGGGGAGGCGGAACCCGATCATATTGTCTCCCTGTCCGTCAACGGAAAACCGGTTGAGGCCGTGCTGCCTCGCGGCCGTGAATTTGTTTTTGAAAAGGTGCGCCTGCACAGAGGCATCAATCGGCTGGAAGTCCGGGCGATCAGTCCATCCGGAGGATTTTCAACTCTTCAAACGCTGATGATTGATTACGCGAGTCCGACACTTTCCTATCTGTCCGAGCCGTTGAACCGGGGTTCGCTGCTTCGCAAGGAAGTGGCCCTGACTTTTGACGGGGGAGGCAGCGACAACGCGGCCGATGAGATACTGAACGCCTTGAAAAAGGAGGGCGTGCGTTCGACATTTTTCCTGACCGGCCAGTTCATCAGGCAATTCCCCCGGACAGTGCGCCGAATCGTTAGGGAAGGTCATGAAGTGGGAAATCATACCTGGACCCATCCTCATTTAACGACGTATGCAAAGAACCGAAGACATCAAACGATTGAAGGCATGACTGAGGAAATCCTGCATCAGGAATTCAGTAAAACGGCGTCTCTTTTCAAGCTGGTGACCGGAAAGAATATGGCGGGTCTGTGGCGGGCTCCCTATGGCGAGATCAACGCGGAAATCCTCCTTTGGGCCGCGAATGCCGGTTACAAACATGTGGGCTGGACAGTAGGCCGCGGTTGGGAAGAGTCCATGGACACGCTGGACTGGGTGGCGGACACCACATCTCAAGCCTATTATTCCGCGGAAGAGATCGTTCGAAAAATACTCCAGTACGGCAAACAGAGGCGCCACGGTTCGAATGGTATTATCACGCTCATGCATCTGGGCACTGAAAGAGAGAATGATTTTCCCCATCTGCGCCTTACAGACATCATTGCCGGACTGCGGGATCAGGGATGCCGTTTTGTCACGGTCACGGAAATGCTGGAATGAATCCGGCGCGAAACCGCCATCAGCGGATCCGGCATATCCTGAACACATTGGCTGAATCGTCCGGCGCGGATGATCTGTCCATGGATACGCATATTTTTCGCCTGTCACGATGTATCGGGTTCACGCGCCGGGCCGTTCCGGGCTGGAACACGGCCCTGGAGATCACCGTTTCCCTGCGGCGGTTCGATCCTGAAGATCCGATCCGGTATGATTTCAGTCTCTGTACCCCGGGCAAGAGACAGGCCTGTCCCGCCATTCCCTCATTCGAGACCTGCTCGGACTGTGACCTCAACGAGGTCTGTCTTCTGACCGCGGGCGGGAGAAGGATATCCAATAGAACGGCAGAGTTGTCGGGGAGACTATCATGAAGCGGGCGCTTATGATCTTTCTGTTCCCCGTCATTCTGCGGGCCGCTGTGCCGGACAGCACCGTCGAATCGTTGGTCCGCCGGGGAATCGAAGAGACGTTCACGGGCCGGTTCGAATCGGCCCATGAAACTTTTCAACAAATCATCGAAAGCCATCCCGAGCATCCTTCCGGCTATTTCTATCGGGCGGCGGCCTATCAATCACAAATGATGGACTCGGAAAGCCGGCAATGGGAATCGGAATTCTATCAGTACATTGATTCGACTCTGATCCGCGGGCATCGGCTTTGGGAGCAGTCGAAGGATCCCTGGGCCGCTTTTTACCTGGGCACGGCCTACAGTTACCGGGGGCTTGATGAAGCCAAAAGCGGCCGGATTTTGTCCGGTATTCATCATGCACGCAAAGGCATCGCATTTCTGAAGGAGTCGGTGGAAAAAGCGCCCTGGCTGCATGATGTTTATATTGGAATCGGGACCTATATGTACTGGACCGGCCGGTTTTATAAATACTTCAGCTGGCTTCCCTGGATCCGGGATGAAAGGGAGGAAGGAATACGGCTTATTCGGGAACACATGGATCGATCGAGATTTTCCTACTGGGCCGGAGTGAACAGTCTGGCCTGGATTTACTATGACCGCAGGGAATATCATAAAGCCTTCGAGCTTTTTCAGCAGGGGCTGGACCGGTTTCCAGGGAGCCGTTTTTTTCTCTGGGGAAAGGCCGACTGCCGGTTCAGTATGGAACAATATGTGGAGGCCACATCTTTATTTCATCAAATTTTAAAATCCATTCTTCCGCAGGAAGACCGGAACGGATTCAATGAGGCCGTATGCCGAATGCGGCTGCTTCAGTGCCATCTGGCTCTTGCAGACGAGCTTTCGGCCCGCAAACAGCATGAGCGCCTGATGTCCATTAGAGGGAACCCGGAATCGGAATCCAGAATCCGAAAAATACAGAGGCAGGCGGATAAAATATGGAAGAAACGGGATCAGCGGCCGTGATTTCGACTCCTTCGAATGATGAATTCCTTCGAGCCACGACGTTAATGGACATCCATCATCCGCGGATTCAGGAAACGGCTTCCCGTCTCAGAAAGCGGTCCGGAGACCCGGCAAGGCAATTATTCTATTTCATTCGTGATCAGATACGGTATGTTTTCATGGTGCCGCGAAAGCGTGAGCGTTTTCTGGCCTCATCGGTTTTAAACGCACAACGGGGCTTCTGTACGCAGAAGGCTATTCTGTTCTGCGCTCTGGCGCGGGCTCTTCAAATTCCAGCCGGAATCTGGTTTTATGATATCGTGGATGCCACTCTGGATACCCAAATAGCGGCTCTGCTGAAAACACGAACTCTGTATCGTCACGGAGTGGCCGCATTGTGGCTTCAAGGCGCCTGGAGAAGGCTGGATGCGACTCTGGATTCGGACAGTACGCTTCGGAAAGGGCTGAAGCCTGTGGAATACCGACCCCTTGCAGACTGTTTAATGCCCTCACGGACTTCGGGGGGAGCAAGACACATCGACTATGTCCGTGATCACGGCCTGGTCTCCGACGTCAGTTTTGATCAGATCACCGGCTGGTTCAGGGAAACGTATCCGCATCTTTTCTGAGGGGTTTCGGGGGAGGGGTTCCGGCCGCGCATCTGAATTGAGCCGATATCGAATGAAACCCGGCGGATCGCATCCACCGGGTTTTCTGTTTTCGTTTTATTTTATCAGCCGCCTGCCGGCTGCTATCTTTGAATAATCTCCGCGTTACGAACACGGCCGAGTACCTTGCCTCCGCCGGTCAGAATCACCTGAACCCGAATATCCTCGTTCCGTACGATAATATTTCCTTCGACCACGGAACGATCGGCGATCTCTATGAGCAGCGGGCTGTTCCGTCTTGAACGCCCCCGGTTTTCCTTAATAATAATATCACCCCGTATCCGGCTTTCATCGGCCAGAGTGATGTGGCCGTTATAGGTGGAAAGATTTCCTTCCACTTCCGTCTTCTGCATATGGATTCTTCCGTTGACACTTTTGGTGTGACCTTTTATTCGGGTGTCAGGGCCGGTTTCGACGTTTCCGTTGACCGACTCCACATTTCCGTACACGTCCACGGCGCTGTCCAGCCGGATTCCTCCGTTGACGCTTTGCAGGGATCGGACTTTCGAATCGGATCCGACATGAATGGAGCCGTTGACAGCCCGGCAGTTGCCGCTGATCCGGCAGTTTGATCCGACATGAATGCTGCCGTTGATCGCGGTCGGGCCTCTGCGAACGGTCTCGCCGTCCGGGATATGGATGCTGCGGTTGACTCTGAACTGGCAGCCGGTCAGGATGGAGACGACGAGTATGGCGGAAACAAGTCTTGTGGATTTCATTTTCTTCCTCATGGGTTCTATATCAATTCGATTTATACATATTTATCCCGACTTATTCATAAATAGAAAAGATAGGATTGAAAGTCGGGATAACCCGAATAATTCACGGAACTGTTGAGAGTCAAATAAAATCATATAAAACAATGATTTTATTTGACTCATAATTCTATTTGTGAATTATTCAGGTTATTTAAACGAATAAACGTTCTGAAAAGTTACAAGCAATCTGTGTTACGTTTATCCTTTCATTCCAATCGCCGCATCTGCATGCCTCCGCTGATTTCAAATACGGACCCTGTGGCAAAGGCGAAATCCCCCCTGGCCAGAGAGGCCACGGCTTTTCCGATGTCCTCCGGGCAGCCCCAGCGATTTTGGGGCACCAGCCCTTCTTCGATCAACCGGTCGTATTTCTTCCTGACCGGTTCGGTCATGGCGGTTCTGATGATCCCGGGGCGGATCTCATAGACACCGATTCCATGTTCGGCCAGCCGATGGGCGAAAAGAGCGGCCGCATGACTCAGCGCCGCCTTGGAAACACAGTATTCCGCCCGGGAGGGGGAAGAGACAGCCGCGGAAATCGATGTAATGAACACGATTCCGGGCCGGTAATCGGAACCCAGGCTCGCTTTCTGCCGGATCATCAAACGGCCGACACGCTGGCTTAGGAAAAACGGGCCCCGCGCGTTGACTTCCATGAGACGGTCATAACTTTCGGGTGTGGTCTCCAGAATGTCAAGGCGGCGGGCGGGAGCGATTCCCGCGTTGTTGACCAGGAAATCGATGCGCCCGAACGCGTCCAGACTTTCACGGATCAGCCGGTCATGCCGGTCAAGATCGGAGATATCCAGTTCAACGGGGTGAAAACGGCTGTTGCGGTCTTCCACTTCCCGGCGAAGCCCGGATTCATTCCCGCCGGAGGGAGGAAAGGAGAGATCATTGGCAACGATCGCGTATCCCGCTTCGGCCAGGTTCAGGGCGATGCTTCGGCCGATACCCCGGGCCGCTCCGGTGATCAGTGCGACGGGCTGGTTCGGATTCATAGTCTTCCTGTTGATGATGGAATTCGATTCTCGCGAAATGCCTTCCATACCGTTTCGAAACAGGCTGTTTCGCGGGGTACTGGACGGGTCTTGACCCAGCGGACCCAAACACGGCGCGCTTTCATGCGCAATTCACAAATATGGCTGCTTACCCAGTCCTTCGGCGAGCCGACCGAGAAGCGCCAGTCCTTTTCGAGGCCCGGTGCCGGCATCGCACCCCGGCTGCTCATAATCAGGCACGATCCCCGGCTGCCTCCTCCCTTTTTAAGATAGGCTTGAACCGCTTCGAGATACACCGCGTGAGTCAGACAGAGATCCCCGAGCTTAAACGCACCGGACAATTCCTCGTAATGACTGACGGCCAGAGACGAGTCGATTTCATCCAGCTGGGACCATGCTTCCCGCACGGCTTCCTTGATACGGGCGGGATTCCGGAGAATGCCCGCTTCTTTCGACATCCGTTCGCGAAGCAGGCGCAGGTGCTGATCAATATCCTTTGCTTTTGGGTCTTGCCGGTCCAGCCGGTTGCGGGTCCATTTCAGCAGTTTCAGTATCTGGTCTTTCGTGTCTTGCAGAAAACGGTCCGGCTGCGGAGGAGGATCTCCGTATCGGGTCGCGATATAACAGGCGGCTCGAAGACCGCCGACCTGGCCGGCGTTGAGTGCCGATCCTCCAGGCCGGTACACGCCGTGTGATCCGTTGACTTCGCCGACGGGAAACAAGTGGCGGATATTCGATTCCCACCAGTTGTTCGCGGTCAGGCCTCCGTTGTTGTGCTGGGCACACACGGCGATTTCGAGCGGATCACGGGAGAGATCGATTCCGTGACGTTTGTACAGATTCACGGCCGGTTCATTGAGTGTCTGAAGGCGCTGAAAAGGTGTTCCGAAACAGAGTTTGCGTTTCTGTAAAAATTGAAGAGCTTCGGGGGCCAGATCTTCAAACCGGAACGCACGCGGCTTTCCGGTGCCGTATTCGGGGTTTCGCGTATAATCCAGGAAAACCCGTCTTTTCCGATGCATGGTTTCGCGGTAAACCAGCAAATCGATGAGCGAGGAACCGAAATGCACTATTTTATTCGCGTCAAAGGGCCACTGGTAACCCTTGAGAAAAATGGCGGTGCACAGGGTTCCCGCGTCCGGAAATATTTCATTCAGGAATTCACGCTCATCAGAGCCGTCGGAAGCGGTCGAAATGTATCTGGGAATAACCTGCTGATAGCTGCCAGAGAGGTTCCAGCGGAATTGAATGGAGGCGATGCCGAACTGGGTCTCGGTCAGGTTCTGGGCCGCGGCTCCGACGCTCAGGGCCAGTCCGCTGCTTCCGGTCTGACTCTCGGGATAAACCGATGAGGCCCAGAGGCCCGCCGGTCCTCCGGTACCCATGATCACGTTCCGGGCGTTGTATAGAACCAGGCCGTGTGTGTCTGCCGAAGACCGCCGCGTGTCCAGGCCCACCGCCCCGGCGATGTGTGTTTCACGGCCCTGTTTCCGGGTGAGCAAGGCGATGACGGGCTGTTCGAGAAATGGAATTTTCAGGGTCTGTACCTGACGTGCCAGGGCTTGAAACATATAGTGAGAGGTGAGAGGACCGGCCGAAGTCGCGCGCTGACGGGGGTCATGATCGGTTTTGTAGCCCACGTATCCTCCGTACCGGTCATGGGGAAAAGGCACGCCCAGTTGGACCAGGTGGAAGAAGCAGGCCGCCGAATTCTGCGCTTCACAGAGGGCGATATCGCCGTGCATGCAGCCGCCCGCGGCCAGATCCCGCGCCATGTCGGCCGGGGAGTCGGGTTCGTTTCCGCACAGCGAGAGTTTGTAATAAGTCTGTTTGTCCGAGCCGGTGTTGTTGGACGTGCCGCCGCCCCATTTTTCAGTGACGATAAGCAGGTCCGTAATGCCCCGATACCGGCACTGAACCGCGGCATTGAGTGAGGCCGCGCCTGATCCGATGATCAGGGTGTTGACGGAATATACGGGAAATTCGATCCCCTGGATTATGACCGGTTTCTTTTTCATGCTGAACGGGTTTTTTCTTTATACAGGTTTTTATACAGTTCATCGCGCACGGCGCAGCCTGCGGGCCCGCCCGCGCGCATCAGTTCCGTGCACCTGGAGCAGGCGATACAGACCTTTCCGGGGTCCAGTGTTCCGTCCCGGGCCAGATGAAGAAGCGCGTCAGGATAGGCGAAACTGCTTCGTCCCAGTCCGATGATGGAGGCCTGTTTTTCCGAGAGAACACCGGCCGCCACTTCGGGAAAACGGCTGCCGAGCCATGAATACCCCGTTCCCGTTACCGGAAGATTCGGAAACCGTTTCTGAATTCGGGATGCCAGTTCCAGAAGTCGGACAACGCCTTGCGCGGGAGGTTCCGGTGATGACCCGCCTCCGGTCCCCCGGTTATAGGGCCTTCCCTGATGAGGCTGATGATGGGGATTCCCTGCCGTGACATTGAGCAGCGAGCATCCCGCTATTAACAAATGTTCGATGAGAGTCTCCGGTTCGGTTAAGTCGGTTTCGGGTTTTTCTTCGCCCCGGACACCGAATCCATACGGCATGGGAACGGCGTCCGTTACGCTCAGGCGTACGGCGGCGGCCAGTTCCGGAACCAGGCAGCGGCCCTGTTCGATGATCTCCAGAAGCAGGCGGCAGCGATTTTCAAAACCGCCCCCGTACCGGCTGTGGAGGCGAGTGTGGGCGCTCAGCAGGTCATGGATCAAATAACCATGGCAGGCCTTGATATCCACCGCATCGAAACCGGCATCCCGCGCCAGGCGAAAAGATTCCACAAACCGGTCGCGGATTCGTTCCAGTTCATCATCCGTGACCACACGCGGAGTGGAATCTTCGGCATCCAGATGCGGATTTACGCAGGCGATGAGGGGTTCGGGTTTCCCCAGGGGGCGGCTGTAGCGGCCTGAATGGGTCAGCTGCAGGACCAGGAAGGGCTGGTCATTTAAGACCGTAAAGGCGGACCGACGTGTGGTTTCCACGAGTTTTTTAAAGGCGTCCAGATTGTTTTTTGTCAGCATGAGCTGGTGAGGATTGGACCGGCCCTCCTGAAACAGGCTTGTGGCTTCAAACCAGATCATCGCGCTTCCCCCACGGGCGAACCGGTCATAGCGCCGGCGGGTCAGCGGACCCGGAGATCCGTCCGGTTCCCCGTCGAATCCCTCCATAGGGTGCACGGCCAGCCGGTTGACGAGTCGGCGCCCGGCCAGTTCCGAAGGTTCGAAAAGGGGGGAGAGATCCTCCTGCCAGGGTAGATCCGGATTCATGGAACGGTCTCCATGATTTTATTTCGTATCTTTTTCAGCGCTTCGAGATCCTCCACAACGCGTTTCTCGCAGATGCCGGGCCATTCTTCGCGGGATGTGATCCGGCATTCTCCGCTTCGAATCCGTTCGCCGGTCATTGCCGAACATTCAATCAGGCTCATCAGCTCAGGGACTCGAAGATCGGGAAAACGCGACACAAATTCCGGATCGAAAACCGGCAGATGAAATTCGCCTCCATGGTCTTCGATAGACCAATTTACGAGTCCGGACAAAACACTCAGGGTCTTCAGTATTTTTTCCAGGGGGACCACACCGCGCCCGATGGCCGCCGGAAATGTGGTCAGTCCGCGTTCATTCAGAAGGATTCCCCCGTCCTTGACGTGGGTGGCCACGACCCATTGTAAAAGTCGGTCCGAGGCCCATTCCGGATTTTCCAGCATGGTGAACAGGTTCATGGTGTCCAGGTCGATACCCAGAAATTCGCCCGGACGGGCGCCGCAACGTTCGAAAAGACGGATCAGCTCGAAGCTGGTGAATTCAAAATGGGTCTCAACGGCCAGTATGACGCCGTGATCCATGAGCATGGACCGGCAGGCTTTCAGGGCTTTGGCGGTTCGATCCAGCAGCGCTTCGGTCTCCGGATTTTGCGGGTTCCACCGCATCAGGCCTCCGGAGCAGGAACGGATGATTCGGGTTCCCAGGATCCGCGCCTCGCCGGCCGCCTGGAGGAGGATGGGGACCAGATCGACGGGTTCCCCTGTTTCCATGTTCACAGGGATATGCTGCCCGCCGCCCCATTCGATATAAAGACCGTGATCTTCGGCAAAGGCCGCCAGATCTTTGAGATATTCGGGACGGCACAGGGCGCGATGTTCGGGTTTCAACCCTGAAAACTGGACCCCTTCGGCCCCGTGTTCCGCCGCCCACTTGAGAGTCGCTATGGGATCCAGATCGGCGGGATAGAGGCAGTAATTGTCAATGCCAACACCCGGTTTGCCGCGATTTTTTTTGACGCGGGATAACGAGCCCATCAGCCGGCCCCTCCTCCCCCTCCTCCGGCTCCTCCGGCTCCGCCCGAAGCGCCGCCGCCCGAACCCGATGCCGTGGACATTGCCGAAGCAGTGGTAGCGATCATGGTCGAAAAAGACTCCCCGAATGCCTGGGGTGCAAAGCCGCCGGTACCATGGCCGTGAATGACATACCAGGGCACGTAATGTGTTGCCTGATCCTGGGGGATGAGCGAGGCCAGGTCTTTGATGACCTTGCCTGGAACGCCCAGCGTGACCCCGTAGATGAGGCTGGCATTTATATTTTCAAGCAGGGGAGACACTTCATCCTGTTTGAACGCTCTCGTCTTTAAATACCGGTAAAAAGCCTTCCAGTATCCCGCCAGTTTTTCGCCTTCCTGTGTGCGATGGGCAATCAATACGGAAAGGAACAGCATGAGCGAACCGACTGCTCCGAGCAGCACAGACCATATTTCCGCAAAGTAAATGGCGGGCACGATCAGAACGATTAAAAAGAATGAAACAACCAGGGAGATATGCATGCCCTTGATGCTGGAACGGTCAAACCACTGACGGGTTTCGGCTGTTTTTTTGACTTCTTTCTGCCATTTCTGAAAAAAACGGCTGAATTTACTCTGGTTCTTTTTAAGCGTGGTGAATTCGACACGATCGGTCCCTTCACCGATCTCATCAAAGAGAAACCGAATGAGTGTTTTCTCATAAGGTATCAAATCATTTCTGGGTTTCGAGGCTTTATCCCGCCGCTCCCAGCTGTACTGTATTTTTTCCCGGTCTTTCCCCAAAAGCCCTTTTCCCGGGGTTCGCTCTTCCCGCAAAACCAGATAGCCTCTCCGCGCCAGATCCAGCAGGGTGCCGGTCAGGGCCGGTCCGAATATTCGACGGTTGTTGAGCAGATAGGCCACGAGTGCCGGGGGCGTATCGTCCGGGGGATTGGGAATCATTCGAGGGACCGGTTCGAAAGCGGGACGGCGGCCGTACCGGTGAAAAAGCCAGCCCCACAGCCCCAGCGCCAGAACGGAGACGGCTACCGCCACCCAGCGGCCCGCGGCCAGCCGTTTCTGCCGAATCCCGGCTTTCTGTTTCCATTCCCTCCGCTCTCGATTGGCCTGTTCGGCCCATTCCGCTTCCTCGTTCATGACGGTTTTCTGAATAATGCCGCTTTTCTCCGGAGCCCGGGGAAACAGGGAACGGGGATACAGGGCCCGAATGTCGAAGTACGTGTGGGAGGGCAGCGGCGAGACCCACGCTTGCACAGCGCCCTGATCGTTGATCCGGTACTCTCCCCAGAGAGGGCCGTGAAGCCATGCGTTCAGATCGGTTTTTGCCAGGGGAGCGGGCGGAGTCAAGGTCAGATCCACACGCCGGGTCTGCCGGTCCCAGTCCATGCCGATGAATTGAAAATGGATCAGGGCCGCGTCTTCGTACCGGTAAACCGCGTTCCGGACCCGGTACCGAAGGGTGAAGGTGCGGGATTCATCTATGGCCCTGAAAAACCACCTCACTTCAAGATGCCGGCCGTCCTTTGAAATCCGAAAAGTGCCGGGTGCCCCGCCGTTTCCCTCCGAATAGACATCGCCGTTTTCCATGACCTGAAAGCCTTCGCAAGAAACCGGGCCGGCAAGCGGGAAACGCTGATAGGCGAAGGAATAATCACCATCGAATTGGTATTGACGTGATTCCGAGACATCCATGCTTCCGTCTTCCAGAAGCCGGGCATGGATTTTCACCTGTTGGATCGAGTAGGATTTCGAAAAACAGAGAGGAGCCGTTAAAAAAAAGAGAACCGGAATAATGGAAAAGCGCCGCAAAGAAGGTTGAATATTCATAACAGGATTCTCCGCGATGGATTTGATACGCGTTCCCCGGCAGGTTCTTCCCGTCTCCATATATGCGCCCGGGGGAATCAAGCTATACTCAAAGGTACACATTTGGTTCAAAAAATCAAGGGGTTTTCTTCCGATCACACAGGTCCCGGGTGGGACCTTCGGTAAGCAGAAGCAGAACCCGGGAGCTTCGGTTCAGCAAAGAGTTGCGGTCCGGAGATTTCCCGGCGGAAAGGTTCATGAGAAGTCCGAGCGTCACGGCGCCCGATTCACCGGCTTGAAGGGTCGGGTTGCCCTTCAGTGGGTTCCGGTACCCTCTTTGCCCCAGGAGGGCCGTGGAATCATCGCAGCGGAAAAACCCATGGGCCAGATCTTCGAGAATCGGCCAGGCCAGACGGCTCGGCTGTCCGCAGGCCAAACCGGACATGACGGTGTCCAGTGCCCCCCGCACCGCATGAATCTTTCCGTCATTTTTTTTCATGGACTTAAAACAGCAGGCCGCGGCCCGCGCTTCCACGATAAAGACGCGGGGTTTTTGGCCGGCAAACCGGCATGCCAGTCCGGCAGTCATGGACGCCGCCAGGGATCCGACCCCGCATTGTACGAACACATGGGTCGGAAGTTTTCCTCGAAGCTGTTCAAGCGTTTCCGTGAGAAGGGTGGTGTATCCTTGCATAATCCACAGCGGGATTTGTTCCCGGTCATGAACCGCTGTGTCCTGCAGCAGGTTCCATCCGTTTTGCCGGGCCGCGCGCCGCGCGTGAAGAACCGCTTCATCGTAATTGCCTGGCAGGACCGATACTCGGGCTCCCAGGGATTGCATGCGCTGTATTCGTTTTTCCGGCATGGTTTTCGGGCCGAAGATCACCGCGTGATGCCCCAGACAAAGAGCCGCCCAGGCCAGCGCGTGTCCGTGATTGCCGTCGGTTGCGGTCACCCAGATGGGGACGGAACCGGAAGATTTCGCAGGATGATTCTCGAGGAATCGGTTCATGGCGTAGGCGACGCCCAGCCCTTTAAATGCATTCAGTCCGAACCGGTTTGTTTCATCCTTGACCCACAAAGAGGCTATTTCAAGCCTTGCGGCCAGATTTTCCAATGAGTGAAGAGGGGTGACGCGGTACTCCGGAATCGATGCGTGAAACCGGCGGACGGTTTCCATTAATTCCGGAGCGAACGCGGACTTCACGAACGTATCCGGTTCTATTTTCACCCGGGGATTTTTCAGGTATTCATCGCTCATCACTGAAAGGCTGTTTGGGATCGCTGTCGGGCAGGAGCAAATTACGCATATTTCCCTGGAAAGTCAAAGGATAAAAAACAGTTGATTCTCATAAGCGTGTATTGTACATTTTAGGGTTGTTTTAAAAGTGGAAAACCAGCATTCTCGCCGCTATCCCAAGTTAGCGCGGGTGATTGAGGAAAAGATTAAAAAGAAAACCACTGATTGCACGGATTGGCACTGAGATATACCAATGGCACTTTCAGGTTATAGTGCCGATGGTATTGTGAGTATTACATCATCAGCATTGGCTAAAACCAAATTGTTGGCAATAAAACTACATTGTTGCCGATAATTTGACATGTCAAATCTGTCTATTTATAGAAATAGAAAAGCCTTGCCAAAATGATAAGAATTGAATACAATTTTACAACATACCCGCCATGCCTATGATCAAGTACTGGCTTGATGACGCACAAATTGGCGGGTTGTTATTATAACTGTAAGGAGAATCGCCTTTAAGACATTAAGAGAAAAAATTCTAGCTTTTGCTGAAGGTAAGAAATACTTCAGTATGACTATGGTGAAAACGCATCTCGATAGTAAAAATCTTAAATACGCCGGTCAGACAGTAAGGCAAACTCTGAATAAGCTCACCAAAGAGCAAAAGATTTTTGACGCGGGACGGGGCTGGTATTCTACGATTCGGGAAGCGTTCATGCTGGATAGCCAACCCGTAGAAAGTATTGTAAAAGAATTAAAGAATGAATTCCCTTTGCTGGATTATTCTTGCTGGAGCACAGAACAGATAAAAAGTTTTTTCCACCATTTACAGACTGGATTTGTGACTTTTATTTATTCAGATTTTGATTCTTTGCCGACAATTTACTCGAAACTCAGGCAAAGCTATCCTGATATTTATTTAAATCCGGTACAAGAAGAAGTCTACAAAAATTTTGAAATTAAAGAAAACACTCTGGTGTTGAGACCGTGCATTTCAGAATCTCCTGTGAAAAATGGATATGCGACTATTGAAAAAATACTAATCGACCTTTTCCTTGAGAAAGACCGTCTGGTGATAATCGACGGGGCTGAATATGACCGTATTTTTATAAATGTTATCGGGAATACACGTATAAATATTGCCCGATTATTACGATACGGGAAACGAAGAGAAATAAGAACGCAAATATTGGGAAGAATATACTAACGGCAGGTGGAATCTCTATCTGCCATTGGTATGCAGCGCATTCATGATACTCGAAAAATGTTTTACAAAAGACTGGATTAAGCATGCAAGAGCAATGTATCACGGGACAGATCCAATACTAATTGAAAAAACTATTTATGCTTTTGAACTGCTTTTTTATTTGGCTGAGTCTGGACACCTATTTGTTTTTAAGGGCGGAACAGCATTGTTGCTTCACATCAAAGATGCATTTCGACTCTCTATCGATATCGATATTGTCGGGGGAATGAGTGTTGATGTTTTGAATAATATAATAAAAAACAGCCGATTTACTCAACTTAACGAAGACCTGCGGGTGCCCAAAGGCATACCGAAACGACATTTTGCATTTTCTTTCCCGTCACTTTTTCAACAAACAAATTCTTATATATTATTGGACATTCTTGAAGTCAAAAATCCATATTCTCAAATTGTTAAAAAACCGATACAACATCCTCTGTTTGAAATGAATGAAACTCTATCGGTTTCATTGCCCGCTATTGAAGGGCTATTGGGTGATAAACTGACAGCATTTGCTCCCGAAACAATCGGGATTTCTTATGGCATGAACAAATCCATGGAAATAATGAAGCAGCTCAGTGATATCGGCACATTATATGATAAATCTTCAAATTTTTCTGTTTTTCATTCAGATTTTCAATCTGTATATTCCATTGAAAACAAATTTAGAGATTCCAGGTTTAGCTATGATGATGTACTTAATGACATCATCAATACAAGTTATTTGCTTTGTCAAATGGATTTACGTGGTGCTACAGAAAACACGAAAACACAAGAGTTACGTGAGGGCATAAAGAAACTGAAAAGTCATCTGTTGAATACATCGTTTCGATTACCTGATGCTAAAATAGCCGCATCCAGGGCGGCATACCTTGCAGCTGCTGTAAAATACAACCTGAAAAGTGATCCCTTTGAAATGCGTTTCTCATTAGAGAAAATTGAGCGACTGAAAGATGAAATTATTTCGGGCAGATTCTCAATTATGAACCGTTTGAAATCCAGTCTGCCCGAAGTATTTTACTACTGGTATCTCATTTCTCAATAGGAGGAATGAACCACTGATTTCACTGATTAACACTGAGGTAAAAAAACAATAAAATATTCTGTGTAAATCAGTGAAATCTGTGGCAAAAAAAGAGAAAAATCTGTGGTTTTGGGAAAATCCCGATTTCATGGTTGTCTTGTATCAATATTGAAATAAACAATTCTATGTTATGTCATTTGGCATCCACAAAAGAAATGGGTAAATTGAACAGTTCAAAACGTGGAGGCCAAAGCCATGATTCGCGATTATCGAGTTCAGAGTAAATTTTGTACAGATCGCATATCCTTTAAAAC